>Ga0302326_10001217_pt1 | contig 66692 bp, 55 predicted proteins | sample Palsa_T0_3_FD_202264 | JGI IMG/M metagenome (GOLD analysis project Ga0302326, IMG submission 202264) | Peat permafrost microbial communities from Stordalen Mire near Abisko, Sweden - Palsa_T0_3 | ecosystem: Environmental > Terrestrial > Soil > Palsa > Peat permafrost | place: Sweden: Abisko...
CTAGTGTTTACCGATGGAGAGAGGTGGCGATTGCGATTGCTGCTTCTGCCTGAGTCACGGCGGAGCGGATGCGACACTTTGATCGCGGACTTTGACGCTGGCCAGAAGTCGGCATCGAGGAGATCGCGATTGATCTCCCCAAGCTCGTTTCCGGATAGTTTCCGGTTTGCCGACAATCCGCCCGGAACCGTCCTCATGTGGCAGGAATGAGCCACGAATGCTGCTACGGCTGGCCTGGCCCGCTCTTATTCAATGTTCGCTTCCCGGTGTGCTCTGGGGTGCGCTCTCAAATTTCTCGCCCATCCACTTTTGGAAGGCCGTCATGTTCTGCGGACGGCCGAGGAAATTCTTCACCAGATCGCTCGCTGACATCGACCCGCCCGGCTCCAATACCAGCCTCCGGTAGCGCGTGGGAGTATCGCCAGCGAACAGGTTGTGTTCGTCAAACTGCTGGAAGAAATCCTCGGCTATGACCAGGTCCCACATATAGTTGTAGTAGCGATCGCCCGCGAGATAAATAAAGTTTGCATACATGTGGGCGTCCGCGGGGACAGGAGCGAGCAATGAGTAGCGCCGGAACGCGTCGGGAAAGATTGCTTCCAGATCGACCTTTTCTGGCCTGCCGTTATAGACATTGTATGAGACCTCGGACATCGCGTTCTGGAACGTAACGTCAATTGCGCGACCAAATGCAGAAGCGCGATTCATGCGCGCCACCAGATCAGCAGGGATCGGTTTCCCAGTCTTGTAATCATGCGCGAAGGAAACGAGAACCTGGGGGCTGTGCATCCACTCCTCGAGCATCTGCGAGGAATGCCAGTGCCAAGATTGAGAGGATTCGCGTCGATTCTGTCGCCTCAACCATCTGCTTCCACTGAATCACGCTCATGGCCTCATTCAATCTTGTCGAAATGTTCGCCGTTCGAAATGCGGCTTGGAGGCGCCGAGTGACCGAGCCTTCTCGCTTCCGGCAAAATCTATTTGCCGGTCGATGAGTGGATCTCGGCGATGTAGCCACCGGGGAATTGCACGAGGGCCGCATTTCGCTGATCGGTGGAATAGGTAGCGACCAGAACCGCGACTCCGGCTGCTTTGGCCTTGGCGAGAGTATCCGTGAGGTTCGCGACCTCATAGCCGGTCGTCTCCCGTCCGTAGGGATACGGAAGATGGCCATCCGTCACGAGCACGGTCATCTTGCCGAAGTTCGATTGGATCCGAATTCGCCGATAGGTGTCGGCCGGCCGCCCGATCTCTACGCCGGGCGCATGTGCCTCATCGGAGATGACTTTGCCACGAGAGAAGGCAAGGAAACTGCGAATGAACCCGGCCACCCGATCGGCTGACACATAGACGCGGTTTTCTGGAATAGTCTGGAGCGGTGCGCCGGACGGCGGGGTGTTATGCCAATAGAGTTGCATAATCACGCCGCCGGGCCATTGGATGATCACATCGCGCCCGATCGGATCGTTAAACGGACTGACCAGTACGTCAGCGCCATCAGCGCGCGCGGCTCGGACAGCCGCGTCCATGTCCGTCACCAAATAGCCTGTCCTTTCCGCGCCGAACGGATACGGGACCGGCGTCTGAAAACCGAAAACTGAAAAGATCCCCACGGGGGTAGACACTGCCTGCCATATGGTGCTGCTCGGAGTTGGCGTCACGGTAATGACGGCCGGCTTGGAGGAACTGCCGCCGAAAGTGGCCAGAAGAGCGGCGACGAAGTGGTCGAAATCTCTCGGTTCGGCGTATACGTGGGCCGTACCGTATTGCGGCGCTACAGCAAAGTCTGAGCTGGCCGCAGTCTCTTGGGCCGCTGCCAGCGCCACACGAGAAAACGGAGACAGGCGGAAAATTCCGTCTGTCAGATAAATCGTGATAACGATCAGGCCAAGCGCTCCGATCTTACGCATTGGGATCTCCTTGTCGCGACGGGTTAGCAACAAGCCATGCCTGAAGCACTGCTTGCCTACCCTTTTTATCAATCCGGATCTTGCTGGGCGGATACTACAGATTGCACATTTGACCGATGGTCCAACGCTCACCCACCAGACAGACCGAAGCAGCATGCGTCAGGCTGACCTTCTTCGTTAGTATGCAGCCCCCGAACTGTTCTCCGAGCACCATGCCTAGAAGACCGAGGAGGGCCACGATCGGCGGCGCCGGGCTCTTCACGCGAATCACTCCATAAAAAACGCCGACAAACAAACCACGACAAATGAAACGAGCAATATTTTCATCCCCTGCTCTCCCTTCTTTCCCCCTTTAGACCAATGTTCAGTTTCGTTCGTGCTCTAAAACGCGAAACAGTCGCAGCCCAGTTCCCACGGGCCTAATTTGGATCGTTCGCCAGGAACAGACCGCACTGCTGGGACATTGGCAAACGGTCAAGAACTCGCTTCGCACGGTCCAGTTGTTGCTGAATCTCGAATCGCGGGTCAAGCGCTACAGGAAACTTGGCTTCGGCGGTGCACACACTGAGTCAAACCAGCGACTGATGTACACTTCGGCGTGAGCTTCACCGCAGTAGTGTCGGGCTCCGGCCGCGCCGGCGGTTTCAGAATTCCACCTTTGCACGGTAAGTTCGGAATTTCCACATCGAATCACGAACCAGTGGACCGGATTCGTGGTCACCAGTCCACAGACTTCACACCTGAATTCCTGCAGGGTTGTCATGAGTTTCAGTCCCGTGTGTATCACCGGTTGGTATGCTCACTTCGCGATCGAGGCTGGTCGGAGATTTGGCGTCAGAATCGTCAGTTCACCGACTTGTTCCCTCTTCGCGGTACCGCGCAGGTGGGCGTGGTCCATCATCCAAACCTCGGGAATGATTTCGCCGACCAGTTTTCCGTGACAGAAAAGTCTCACCACCGAACTCTCAGAAACCACAATGCCCACCGCCTTGGTGACAGCACTCATATTCGCGGCGGCAATGTGACGACTGCCGAGTCCCAACGGCACGTCCACCTGTGCGGCCACGGCATCGAGATAGCGGCACGCGGAAAGGACAATTCCTTCCCGACTGACCACGAACCCGCCATCCAGCTGCGCCAGTTCCTTGATCGTTCCGCGTAGATTGAGATTGGTGACATGTCGTGAAGCCTCAGGATGCCCCAGCAACGGATCCAAAATCAACGGTCTGGATCTCGCGAGCACGGCACTCTCATCCCCGAGTGTAAAAAGCGTGCCTACCCGTCTTCCCTCTCGGCCCTCGCGCGCAATTTCGACTGCGAGCCCAATCAGGGACTCTAGGACGTCAGGATCATACTCCGTTACCTGGCAGAGAATGCTCTCAAACATCCATCAACTCCTCGCTTCGGCTAGACGACACTATAACGACAATGCACTCCGCTTTGGATGAAACCCGTGCCAAGAAGATGCAGGCTTCCCCGGCATTCGCGCATCGCCTGGATTATTCGCTATCGCCGCTTGCCGCTTCGCAACGGTTCAAATACCGGGCGTTTCGAGAGACGCTCCCAACACTGACCGACGATTTTACTGCTGCCAGCCTCCGCCGAGTGCCTTGTAGAGTTGAACGAGGCTGCGGTATTCATCCCCGCGAGCTGCTGCGAGCGTCAGTTCGGCACCGTAAAGCGACCGTTGTCCGTCGAGCACTTCGAGGTATGTCGTCGTGCCCCCCTTGTAGCGAAGTGTGGAGATGCGGACGGTCTCCTGCAGGTCGGCGACCGAATCCTGCTGGCGTGTTCGGACCTGATGGAGTTTCTCGTAACCGATGAGCGCATCGGAAACGTCGCCAAAGGCTCGTTGGATCGTCTGTCGATAGGCGATGAGAGCTTGTCGCTGTTGAGACTCAGCCAGATGTAAATTGCCTTTCAGTGCACCTCCGGTAAAGATCGGCTGGCTCACCTGCGCGCCATAGGACCAGATGCCTAGCTGCGTGGAGAAGAGGCCTGGGAAAGCAGAGTCGCGACCAAATGAACCTCCGCCGCCCCCGGTCAGGGAGATTTGCGGGAAGAACTGTGCTTTCGCGACTCCGATGTCGGCGTTCGCGGCGACTAAGATTTGTTCCGCCTCTCGAATATCTGGCCGACGCTCGAGGATCGACGATGGAAGCCCGGCCGGAACCTCCGGTGGGAGTGTTTGCTCGATCAGCGGAATCCCGCGCGCGATGTCTTGCGGGTAATTGCCGAGCAGGATGCTGAGCGCGTCTTCCTCCTGGGCAATTTGCCGCTCCAGGTCAGGAATCTGCGCATTCGCCGTGTCGAGGACCTGCTGCGCCTGGAGCACATCCAGCTTCGTGGCAACGCCGTGGTCGAGCCGCAGCTGGGTAAGCTTGACCGAATCGGTCTGTGTCTTGACGGTCTCCCGCGTGATCGCGAGCTGCAGGTCAAGTTGCAGCAGCGTGAAATAGTCGGTCGCAACATCGCTGAGCAGGGTCAGTGCGACCACCTGGCGTGCATCTTCGGTTGCCAGCATTTGCGCGCGCGCTGCTTCGCTGGCGCGGCGCAACTTTCCGAAGAAATCCAACTGGAATGCCGCGTCGGCCGTCAAGGTCAGGAAGTTGTACCGGGACTGTTGAAGGTTTTCCTTGCCTCCGCTGAAATTAGCGTTGCCCGATACCTGCGGAAACAGGCTAGATCGCGTAATCGCAAGTTGGGCGCGGGCGGCATTAATGCGTTCCGTGGCAATCTGCAAATCATAGTTCTGTTTGAGTGCGGTGCGTATGATCTCCTGCAGTTTCGCATCTTGAAACACCTGCCACCAGGGAAGATCGGCATAGGAGGCAACCTGCGCCTGAATCTGAGGATTGTCTGCCAGATCTCGAAAAGAATTCGGAGTCTGAACGGCGGGGCGATGATACTTAGGCCCAACCATGCAACCGACCAACATGGCCGACCCGACGATTACGGTCAGCAATCTTCCGGTGTTCATTTTCTTGGCGTTCACGGCACAATTCCATCGAGCCCGCAGTCTCTTCGCAACCATGTGGCAGCCTCAGTCTCCCGGAGCGGGTGAAGGCGCAGCTGGCAATATGCCGGATGCAGGTTCCTTTCCCGCGCCCGACCATTTCTCGACCATATAAAAGATGCCGGGTATAAAAAAGATTCCAATCGCGCTGGCAGTGAGCATTCCGTCGATCACCGCCGTTCCCATGATCTGGCGGGCTACCGAACCCGCCCCGCTCGCGGTCCACAGCGGAACGCAGCCGAGGATAAACGCGAACGATGTCATCAGGATCGGGCGCAGCCGGAGCCTCGCGCCTTCGAGCGCGGCGTCGGCCAGCGGTTTTCCGTGTTCGTACTGGTCCTTGGCAAACTCGACGATCAAAATCGCGTTCTTCGCCGCCAGGCCAATCAGCATGATCAAGCCGATCTGCGAGTAGACGTCAGTTTCAATCTGCACCATATACGGCGGCAGGAAAACGCCGAGCACAATGCGGCGCAGCCACAGCACGAAAAACGCTCCAAAGATCGCCACCGGCGTGCTGAGCAGCACGCTGAAGGGCAGCGACCAGCTTTCATAAAGCGCCGCTAGAATCAGGAATACGAACAACAGCGACAGACCAAAGATGGCTGCAGGTGGCACTCCCTGGCGCGCTTTCTGTTCCAGATACGAGATGCCGGAATAGTCGAATCCCATCTCTCGCGGCATGCTTTGTTTGAACACTTCTTCAAGGGCTGCGGTCGCCTGATCCGCGCTGTAGCCCGGCGCCGCGCTCCCGTTGATCTGTGCGCAGCGGTACTCGTTGAAGCGCATGGTGAATTCCGGGCCGAGCTGCGATTTCACCGTGGTGAGCGTAGACAGTGGAACGTTTTCGCCCTTGTTGTTGCGGACATAGAATCGCCCGACATTATCGGGGCTGGCGCGATCCTCGCTCTCGGCTTCGATGTATACCTGCCACTGGCGGCCAAAGCGGTTGAAGTAGTTGATGAAATATCCACCCATGAACGCCTGGATGGTGCGATAGACGTCGGAAAGATTGACGCCCTGTTTCAGCACTTTGTCGCGGTTGACGTCGACGAACTTCTGCGGAACGCTCGGCAGAAAAGTCGTGCTCAGGCTCGCGATCTCCGGCCGCTTTCGCGCCGCCTCAAGAAACGTGTTCAAGTTTTGCGACAAAAATTGGATGCTGCCGCCGGAGCGGTCCTCGAGGATGAACGTGAATCCGCCCGCAGTGCCGACGCCCGGAATGGCCGGCGGCGAAAAACTGAATGCGATTCCCGCCGGCAATTTGGAAAGCTGCTGATTCAGGTGCGCCTTGATCGCCTGGAACTGCTCGGCTCTCGACGTACGCTCGTCCCACGGTTTCAGCGTGACGACAAAGAACGCGTTGTAACTGGTGCGAACAAAACTGAGCAAACTGAAGCCGATGACGCTGGTCGTGTACTTCACTCCCGGTGTGTTCGCCAGAATGTTTTCGATCTGTGCCGCTGCCCGAGATGTGCGCTCTAATGATGCGTCATTGGGCAACTGCAGATTCACATATGCATAACCCTGATCCTCATCGGGAAGGAAACTCGACGGCACGCGACTAGAGAAGAATCCTGCCGCGAGGCAAAAGACCAGCAGAAGCACGACCAGCACTGCTGTTTTCTTGAGCAGGACACCGCTCCAACTGACATAGCCCTCAGTGGCCCGCTCAAAAACTCGGTTAAACCAATCGAAGAATCTCCGCAGCAGGCCATGGCTCTCTTCGCGCGGTCGAAGAAGCAATGCGGCCAGAGCAGGACTAAGCGTCAGCGCGTTGAACGCCGAGAGAATTACCGAGATGGCGATAGTGACCGCGAATTGCTGATACAGTCTGCCGGTGATCCCGGGAATGAAGGCGGTGGGCACGAACACGGCGGAGAGAACCAGCGCGATCCCTACCACGGGACCCGACAGTTCCTCCATCGCCTTTAGCGCTGCATTCTTTGGAGTCATGCCCTCTTCGATATGCCGCTCCACGCCCTCCACGACGACGATTGCGTCATCGACGACCAGGCCGATCGCCAGGACCAGCCCGAAGAGAGAGAGTGTATTGATGGAAAAACCGAACAGCGGGAAGAGCACAAACGTTCCGACAAGCGAAACTGGCACAGCCAGGAGCGGGATCAGAGTTGCGCGCCAGCCCTGAAGGAATAGAAAAACAACGATGATGACCAGGACCAGCGCGATCACAAGGGTTTCAACGATTTCCTTGATGCCCTGCGTCACGGAAAGAGTCGTGTCCAGCGAAACGGCGAAATCCATGTCCTCGGGGAAGCGCTCTTTCATCTGCGCCATTAGCTGCTTGACCCCGGCAGCTGCGTCGACTGCGTTTGATCCGGGCAATTGGTAGGCTGCAATAATCGCCCCCGGCTTGCCGTTGAAACGTCCGGCAACACTGTAGTCTTGAGCCCCCAGTTCGATTCGGGCGACATCCCGCACACGCACCGTCGCACCGTCAGGCGTCTCGCGAACCACGATGTTGCCGAATTCTTCCGGCGAAACGAGACGCCCTTGCGCAAGAACAGTGTAGGTATATTCCTGGCCTTTCGGAGCGGGCTCGCCTCCCGCTTTGCCGGCTGGGTTCACAGTGTTTTGTGACTGAATCGCGCTAACAATTTCCGGAACCGTTATGCTAAGTTTCGCCAACGTGTCCGGCTTTACCCAAAGGCGCATCGCATATTGACCGGCGCCGAATACTTGCACGTTGCCGATTCCAGGCGAGCGAAGAATCGGATCGGTGAGATTGATGTAAGCGTAGTTCGCCAGAAACCTTGCGTCGTAGGTTCCGTGCGGAGAATAAAGCGCAACCCACATCAGCGGAGCGGTCACCGATTTTCGTACCGTAACGCCGTAGTTCGTGACGTCCGTTGGAAGCTGCGAAGCAGCCTGCGTCTCCCGCGACTGCGTGAGAATAAAATCGGTATTCGGGTCGGTCTTTACGTCAAAGTCGACAATCAGGCTGGTGCTTGAGTTGCCCGTGGCGTTCAGCGAGTACATGTAGTTCTCGTTGTCTACCCCGTTCATCTGCTGCTCGATCGGAGTAGCCACCGCTTGCTCCAGGGTCTGCGCGTCGGCTCCGACGTAGGTGGCGAGCACTTGAATTTCGGGTGGCGTGATGTTGGGAAACTGTGCGACGGGCAAGCTCAGAACGGTGAGCGCACCAACCAACACCATGACGATGGAAATCACCATGGCAACGATGGGACGGTTGATGAAAAATTTCGACATGGGTCATCCGTCCTTATCGATTCGCCGATGCTTGGCCTGCCGATCCCTGATTCGGGGCGACGAAGGGCTTGGCGTTTACACGGACACCACTGCGCATTCTCTGCACTCCTTCAACCACGACTCTGTCTCCCGCATTCAGGCCGCTCACGATGATCCATCGGTTGTCAACCCGGTCGCCGACAGTGACCGTTCGAACGTCAGCTTTGTTGTCGGCGCCAATGACGGCAACCTGGTATCCGCCTTGCAACTCCGATACTGCCCGTTGCGGCACAAGCAACGCCCCCGGCTGGGTCCGGATGACCGCGCGGACTTTGGCATAACCGCCCGGCCTCAAAATATTGTTTGGATTGGGAAAGAGCCCGGCGATTCGAATCGCGCCGGTGGTCTGGTCCACTTGTCGGTCGGCAAAATAAAACTTCCCTTCATGTGGATACATGGATCCGTCTGCCAGAATGAGTTGGAGGCGTAGTTCCCTGTCGGCTTGCAGGCGGCTCGCGTCCGTTGGAAAACGTTGCCGCCATGCCAGATATTGCGGCTCACCAACGGTGAAGTAAACCTTGATTGGATCCACAGTAGAGACAGAAGTGACGATTCCGCTGCCAGGTGTGACCAGTGCGCCGACTTGCAACAGGGCTTGCCCCGCGATGCCGTCAATGGGGGCAACGAGGCGAGTAAAGTCCAGATTGATCTTCGCAGTTTCCACTGCAGCCTCATACGTCTTGATCTGGGCCTTGGCGGTTTCTACCGTGGCGAGGGCGGCCAGGTTATTCTGAACTGCGTTGTCGAGATCTTGTTGGCTGGCCGCCTGTTGCTCTGCCAGTGGCTTGTAGCGTTGGACGTCAAGCTCGGTCCGACGCTGAACCGCTGCGGCGTTGGCCAGCGCCGCCTTTGCCTGTGCAAGCTGGCCTTCAGCCTGATCGAGCGCCGCCTGAAAAGGCCGCGGATCGATCTGGAAAAGGAGTTGGCCCCGCTTCACAAAAGCCCCCTCCTGATAGCCTTGCTTCAGCAGGTAGCCAGTAACCTGCGCCCTGACATCAGCATTGACCAGACCATCGAGCGTGCCAATCCACTCAGCGTAAATCGGAACATCCTCCTTCTGAACTTGAACGACCTCTACATCGACCGTGCTTGGCTGCGCTCCCAGAGCCTTGCTCGACGGACGCAGGGCTCCAACAATCAGCGCGATGACGATCGAGCCAACAACTCCGCCAATCAACAGATAGCGTTTCTGGACTTTGCTCATGTTGTCTCCCACAATAGCTCGCGCCTGAGCAGCGAAGGGATGTCATGGCTCTACAGTTCGAGGGCACCCAGGGACGGAGTCGTCGATTGCAAAAACAGCGTGTGAGGCACCCGCTGGCGCAATCATTTTAAAATTAAGAACATGGATGCGTTTTGATCCCAGACGTCGTACAGAATCTACAACTGTTTATCACGTTTGATCAACTCCGGGCGACAGACCCGCCGAGATCGACCGCGCTCTCCGATTCCCGCGATTAGCGACCCGAACGCTCGCGTTGTCCCTCTACTCGCGAGGGTCTTAGCCTTTGTACAAGCATCGAATGAGTGTATCGAGTCAACTTGACCGTGCTCGATGCAGCGTGGCCTCTTCGCTTCCGGATGACTGGCAAGCCGGAAGTTACGATCCCGGACAAAATGTCAACGACGCGGGCCAGAAGTCGGCTTTTGGGAAATTGGTGCCTAGCGACGATTGGAGCGGGTGATGGGCAACCTGGAATTAGTCGAGATGGTATACCGAAGAAATGGAAAGGGAGTGATTTACGGTATCGCGGGAAGCTGGGGGCTTTTTCGATCCATCTCTGAGAATCTATGGATACTGTGGCCACTGTAGTTTCTGGCCAACCCCAGAGCGAATTTGACGCGCAAAACGGAAGTAATTGTTGTTAACAGCGTTTACACTAAAAACCGCCACGGTCAATGAGTTCTATAAAAAGGGATGTCAAGAAAAAAGCTCCGCCTCGACCGGAGGATCGAGGTTCTTTCTCGAGATCCAGCCCACCCTGTTTCGTTACCTCTGAAGATGTTCGGCTTGTTGTTGTCCATTCTCGTAAGCTTTCTCGGCTGCTGGTGGCAACGATCGAGTGTGCAAGACGCGGCAAGCAGGACGAATGTCAACCATGGTTCTATCCGAGGCTCGTGGCCTATCGCTATTTCTGGTTATCCGAGGGGGCATAGCGTGTAATGGGTGACTCGGTGCCGAAGCACACGGGGCCGATCTCATTGACTGATACTCACCCTCGAACCCGAGCATCTGCAGAACCCGACCGCCCACCACCGGAGAAAGCCGCAGAGATGGAAAGCCTGTTCCTCAGAAATGCTCAAGCTGTTTGTCGCTGCAGTTGTTTGGAGTCGAAACTCACTCCTCTCTTCCACATCGTTAAAGTGATGGCGGCAATCTTCCGTGCCAGAGTAAGGCGGGCCATCGTCGGCCGCATCCCTTTCTCCACCCGAGCCAGATAAAAGTCGCGCAGGGGGCCGGGATGGGTGCTGGCAGAGATGGCCGCACTTTTGAAGAGATTCTTCAGATCTCGATTGTGGTTGTCATTCAGACCGCGCACCGTCATGCGCTCGCGGTTGCGTTGCAGCTTGCCTCGCACCGAGCGGTACTCTCCACTGTCGTGGGTCTCGACTGCGAAACCACTGTAGGCCCACAGCTGACGCTTGGTACGGAAACGGTGCGGGGTCTGCAGCAGGGCCACCAGCAAGGCCGAGCGAATCGGACCGATGGAAGGAATCTGGCGAAGTAACTTCACAGACGCATGCTTGTGGCTTTCCGTCAGTAACTCGCGGCGCGCTTCCAGGCGCACCGGTTGCAACAGATCGAGCTGCTGATAGAGCCGTTCGGCACGCAGTCGAACTCCTGGTTCAGCGATCTTGGCCAGCCACTCGGCGCGATGACGGGGAGCGTAGACGGTTGTGCCCGCGCAGGGAATCGCCCAGCTGCGGTACAGCGCTTTGATGCGATTCATGACGCGGGTCACATCTTGGGTGATGGTCAGATAACTGCGCCCCAGTTCTTTCAAGGTGCGAACCCCATGCTCTCCGTGATAGACGGGATGAAGTTGGTTGCCGCGTAACAACTCGGCCAGCTTGCGTGCGTCGATCCGGTCGCTCTTGTTGCCGTCCTTCAACAGCGCGTTCTTTCGTGGATCGCAGACCACGAGCCGGCTCACGTGAGGTTTCAAAAGATCGTGTAACCAGGCCGCGGATGTGCCTTCCTCGAAGGTCAGCGACAGAGTTCCGTGCAATCCTCGGATGAACTCGACAACCGTGGCCGCCTTGGTCTCGAGCAAGCATTCCATGATCAGCTTGCCTTGAGCATCCATCACGGCCACCGAGATGGTGGCTTGGTGCACGTCCATCCCGATATACTTTTCCTGATTCATAAAGGCGCTCCTTTTCGCTAGGTTGGTGATCCGAACAATCTCAACCTACCGCAAAAGTGGGCGCCTTTTTATATTGCGTGAAATCGCGATTTAACAACAGTCACACGGCGAAGGGACGAGAGCCGTTTATTTATACGAGATGTTGATTCCGCCCTTCTTGATAACTTCCAAACGCACATCTTCATCGCGGCAACGGCAATATAGGGACAGGTGCGAATCATCTATCCACGCGATTTCGAGCCGATTCTGTTGCACCGCCGTAAAAACAATGTCCTCTGAGCGGTCATATTTTTCGCCTGTACGATGCAGGGTGACCCACGTGGCATCTTTGCTCATTGCTCCGCAGCCAACGTTGACAACCGTCGCAGTGAGTTGATGATTTGGCGAAGTTGCCTCCGCCCCTTTTTCGCTCTCGCAGGGGAAATGGGAACAGGCTGATAGGGTGAGGCAACAGACGATAGACACAAGCATCTTCTGCATAATCGCGTCGTCGGAACGGCCTAGGGTAGCACAGCGTCCACTCCTGACGGGCTAGGCGGTTTCCTAGCTGCTGTAATCAGGCGTTTACGCTCAAAACCCCGCTGCGATTCCAATCCCGCAGTGCCCACGGCTAAAATAGACGCTCGCTATGACCGGTCGCCTCTACTACCACGACTCCTTCCTCTACGACTTCGACGCCGAAGTGCGCGAGGTCGCTGACTCTCCCCGCCCGGCGCTCATTCTCGACCGCTCGGCCTTCTATCCCACCAGCGGAGGCCAAACTCAGACCACCCGCCCAATCGGCGGCATCATCGGTCCACATTGATTCGGCCCGTACTGACTATGTAGGGGGCGGACGCATCCGTGCCCTCTGTGAGCGAACCGAGGACATCGTCAGCGCCGATCCCCGGCGAAGACAACAGGCAGGGGAACCCTTCAATGATCGGCTCACTACTCCCGTCGTTGCGGAACGATTTGAGCGGAGCGATTTAACAACCGTCAGCAGGAACAGAGGCGTACCATCTGCTGTCTATATGATTGACCGCCCATCCCCGCTGTGCCACACTTCTCGGCGGATAGCTCTTATGTCCCGCCACTGCGCCAGAGCTTTCGGGATACTTCTACTGGCTAACCTGCTGAGCCTGCGTGCGGTTGCGCAAAAGGTTGGGCCCTTAGGCGCGCATGATCTCGGCAATTCGGCTAACATTACCACCGCCACCAAATACGAAACCGCTCCGGGCACCGGAGTGCTCGTCTTGCATGTGTTCGCCGAGAGAACCGGCGCGCCGCTGAACGGCCAGGTCCAGCTGCAGCTCACAAATCTCGCCAATAACATCGGCCTTATCCAGTCGATTGCAGGCGATCAGGTAGGCATTTTTACCAACGTTGACCCCGGAAACTACGAGATTGAGATTGGCTCGTTCGGGTACGTCAGTGTGTTTCAACGCGTACAGGTGATTGCCGAGTCGCACCGGGAACCAATCGAGATTGTGGTGCACCGCGATCCTACGGCCATCAGTCTCGACATCGCCGACGAAGTGATTTCTCCCAAGGCCCGAAAGGAGACCAAGCGTGCCGTCTCTGAGCTGAAATCGCAGAATCTCCTAGGAGCGCAAAAGCATTTAGAGATCGCATATCAGCTGGCGCCTTCCAGTGCAGACTTGAACTTCCTTCTCGGATATCTGTATTTCCTGGAGACGAACTACGCGCAAGCGGGAACCTACCTTGCGACGGCGGCGAGCATCAGCCCCGATTCCTCCAGAGCACTGACACTGCTCGGAAGAACAGAGTTGCAACTGGAAAACTACCCCTCCGCCCGCTCCGCTCTGGAACGAGCCGTCCTCGCTGATGCGGACAACTGGTCGTCGCACGATTTGCTGGCCGACGCCTATCTTCACGAGAAACGATACGAAAAAGCGCGCGCTGAGGCGCAAATCGCCGTAGCGAAGGGAGAGAGACTCGGGAAGAACGCCACAAGTGCCGCCGAACTTGTCCTCGGACAAGCGCTCCTTGGTCTTGGCAGAGTGCAGGAAGCCATTCAGGCACTCCACACCTTCCTCCGGGATTCTCCTCAAAGTCCCTTGGCTCCCCAGGTCAGCGCTCTTCTCGCACGGCTAGAAAAACGAAAACCCGGTTCCGCGTCGAACACCGGGGAGAATGACTCGCCAATCGATACATCCGGAGCCGACCCTCTTGCGGCCGTGCCACGCCCCGAACTGTCGAAAATACAAACGTGGCGTCCGCCTGACGTAGACGACGCAAAGCCGAGCCTTACCGCAGGAATCACCTGTGACACTTCGCATGTAGTCGAGGAATCTGCAAAAAGAGTGTCGGACCTGGTTCAAAATCTCGCCCGCTTTGCGGCCAATGAAGATGTGTTTCACCAGTCACTCGATGCATTCGGCATGCCAACTTCCACGGAGACGCGAAAGTACGACTACACAGCCTCGGTTTCGGCAGACCGTTACTCTGCTGTCTCCATCGACGAATATCGTTCGGACAAAGTCTCGCAGCCCGGATATCCCGATGGCATTTCTAGCACGGGATTCATCACCTTGGCCCTCGTCTTTCATCCTGAGTTGTCGAAGGATTTCGAGTTTCAATGCGAAGGACAGGGCGATTGGCACGGGCAGCCCAGCTGGATTGTGCACTTTCGTCAGCGTAGCGACCGTCCCAATCGTATGCACGCCTATAAGGTCGGGTCGGTCTTTCCCGTCGATCTGAAAGGTAGGGCTTGGATCACCGCCGACAAGTTTGAAATCGTGCAGATTGAAGCGGACATGGTGAAACCCGTGCCTGAAATTCAACTGCTCAGCGAGCGCCAGACTGTGGAATACGGGCCTATACCGTTCGCCGCCAAAAACACCACTCTTTGGTTGCCCAAGAAAGTAGAGATCTACATCGACTTCCGCAAACATCACTACTATCGTCGGCACAGCTTCGACCACTACATGCTCTTCTCCGTCGATACCGAGCACAAGGAAAAAAGCGAGAACAAACCGGCCAATGCCGATGGCACTGAGGAGAAAAAAGAGTAGTCCGATTAGCACCGGTCGGCACAGAATTATCCAGGAGCCAGTATCTGCATCCTACCGGCGCCTCCCGCGCATGACCCGAGGATCCCAGAACGCGACAGCGAGGACCGTGCTTGCGATCGGTCTCATACTCATGTAGGCCCGCATCGGCTCAAGAATCTCTTAGAAACCAGCAATTACAACCACGTGGCCAGTCAACTAATGTAACTAGGCGATAGCGCTCAAAACCCCTGCGCCCAGGCGAACCGCCACGCGGTTGCAACTCCCAGCCCGCCTCCGTCGTCCCAAATGCTGCGGCATTGGAGGCCGTCGCTATGGGCAAACACAGAATTAAGCCGAACTACCGTCGCCGAGTGCTTCGGTTGCCGGATCTGGATCATTGCAAATTGGCAGTCCTCAACAGCCTCGGCTCGCCAGCCTCGCGCCGAGTCTACGAGTACGCCATCAATCAGTTCATTGCCTGGTACTGCTCCGAACCCCGACTGGCTCTGAACCGGATCGTGGTGGTTCGCTACCGCATGCACCTGGAATCACGCGGACTGGCGGCCAACACCATCAACCAACAACTCGCAGCCGTGCGCCGCCTCGCTCACGAAGCCGCCGACTCAGGTTTGTTGAGTCCCGAGTTGGCTGCGGGAATCAGCCGAGTGAAAGGGGTCAAGCAGCTTGGGTTCCGCTCCGGCAACTGGTTGAGCGTAGAGCAAAGTTCAGAGGTGCTCAAACATGCTCATGGCGATAGCATGCGTGCCAAGCGAGACTATGCGATGCTGGCATGCTGTTCGGATGTGGCTTTCGCAGATCGGAACTTGTGGGCTTGGAAATGGATGAGGTGCAGATGCGCCAGGTCACTGGGCAGTCGAAGACCTGATCGGTAAGGGCGGCCACATCCGCACCGTGCCCATTCCAGAATGGGTAAAATCGGCGCTCGATCAGTGGACACGAGCAGCCTGGGTCACGGAGGGAAGAATCTTTCGAGCCGTCGCCGGAGCGGGAAAGGTGTGGGGGAAAGGCATCTCGCAAAATGTCGTGTGGTATGTAGTCAAAGGTTGCTGCGAGAGAGCAGGACTAGAGCATATTGCGCCGCATGACTTGCGGAGAACCTGTGCGAAGCTGTGCCACACGAGCGGTGGCGAGCTGGAGCAGATTCAATTCTTGCTGGGGCATGCATCCGTCCAAACGACGGAACGCTATCTGGGCTGCAAACAGAATCTCGGCCATCCGGTAAATGATCTTTTTGATCTCAGAACGGACCGGCGTCCGCATGATGACGATGGTGAATCTGCCGCAGTGAAATCCTGCGACTCTGTAGAAAAGGCATCGGGGCAACCGATAGAATGCCGCCACGGAGGATCGGAACATGACCAGCACGTCTGCGACGCCCAACCGTTACCATTACCAAAACGAACCGATCTGGTCGAGGTCAGAAAAAACCATCGCCCGCAAAGCCTTCGACGCTGCTCTGAGCCGGGAGCTTCACGAGGTAATTCAGGAAGCAAAGAAGATGGCCGGCCAGATCCAGCAATCGTCGGACCTGTGGGACTTGGAACATTACCTGACCGAACGCCGCAAAGAGATTGACCGCAAGTACGACTTTCGCGGTTCGCGACTTACAGAGGTGTTGGGGAGACTCTTGTACGAAAATCGCCTAGGCGAGGAAGATCTGCGCGGACTACGTGAACAGAAGATGAAATCAATCCGCTATTTCGCCAAGTTTCTCAGAGATGGTGCAGCCTGATCTGCATTCTGAGCGCTATGGCCTGGTTTCAACAGTTACCAGCGTGACAAGGGGTTGGAGAACTTTTCGGTGTCTAATCGTGCAGGGAGACTCCGCCGCAAGATGGAGAAGTCCCGATCAAGGAGCCAGCTATGCTCGATCCACTTCGCCCTGCAATTTGGTTGGTCTGGCCATACCTATCGATTTTGGAAAGGCTGCTATTCGGAGCGCTGATTGTACTCGGCATCTACGTTGTTTTCTCAGCCGCTACCGCCGTTTTAGGTGTTCGGCAAATCAGAGCTTCGATCCACGCTGGAAACAGCGCCGATGCCGAAGGATGTTTTATAGGACTTCGTAAGCGATCCGCTAGAGTAGACAAACTGATTACGGCGGCGTTCTATCTCTTTGGCGTGGTGCTCTTTTTGGGCCTACAAGGGGCCTATTTCACGATTGACGACGGCAAGACTCCGGTTGGATGGTCCATTCTGAGGGGCTTTGAACCACATTTCGCGTTCGCGAGTAACGTGTTCTTCATGCTTCTAATCCTGCACATCCTCGGATGGTTCATTTCCCACTGCATCGGTAGATTGACGTTGCATTCGACACCGCGAGACGCACAATAGAAACGCAACTGAGCATGATTGTTGAAATATCTCGATTTCACTCATTGATAGGGTGCCGAGCGCTATCTCGTCAAGCTTCTTTGCGGGCTACTCTGTTTCTCTATCACTCGTGTCTCAAAGCCTGCATAGGCTCTACCGCTGCGGCGCGGCGAGCAGGAACCCAGCTTGCCACCAGTCCGACCAACGCCAACAGCAAAGCGGATGTTGCCAATATAACTGGATTATTCGAATGCAAACCGTAAAGGAGCGATGTCACGAGGTGTGTTGATAGAAGAGTGGCGCCGATGCCGCAAGTGATGCCCACCAGCGCAATCCATGCTGCCTCGCGCAAGACCATCGCGAGAACTTCCCGCGGCAGAGCGCCGAGGGCCATCCGAATACCGATCTCGCTCGTCCGTTGTGCAACGGAATATGCCATCACGCCATAAACGCCCACGGAGGCAAGCACCAGCGCAAGCACGCCGAAAGACGCGGTCAGCGCCGCAATAATCCGCTCCTGTTGCATCGAGGCGTCAATCTGCTCTTGCTGGGTGCGGATCTCCTGCAGAGGCAAATCCGGATCGATCGATTGCACCGCCTTGCGCAATGACGGAGCGATTGACGCTGGACTGAGGCTTGTTCGCACCTCGTAGGTTGCTCCGAAGTCGAGGTTCGGCGTCTGCAGGTAGGGCTGATAGAACATACCGATGGCGTCCTGCTTGAGCGACCAGTACCGCGTATCGCCGCATATGCCCACCACTTCGATCAAGTCGCCGGGCGTGCCTTCCCTCGGATGAAAGTGAGCCAGGAAACGCTTGCCGATCGGATTCTGCCCTGGGAACGCCTTACGCGCCAGGCTATCGCTGAGGATGCCGACCTTCGGCGAACTCGCCGTGTCGCTCTCATTGAAATCGCGGCCCGCCAGGATCGGAATACCCATCGTATGAAAGAAGTTGGAGCCGACGGCGTTATTCCACGCGGACTGATCTTTGTCGGGGTTCGGAGTTTCTCCCTCAGGCAGAAAGTTAGAATTCTCCATGCTGTCGGAAATGTAGCCCACCTCCGAGAGAGTCACATTCTGCACGCCGGGCAAGGCGCGCAGCCGCTCTTCAATCTGATGATGCAGTTGCAGGTCTTTGGGAGCAGGATAACGCGACTCGGGTTGCTGAATCGCAAACAGTACAAGATGATCGGTGCGGAATCCGGGATTGACATGGGCGAGTTGGAAGAGCGTCCCCACAAAGAGGAGAGCCCCCGCCACCAGCAAGGTCGACAACATTACCTGGAAGGTGACGATCATCTTGCCGGAAAAGCCCTTCCGTTGTCGTGTGCTTCCTGGCCCTGTGGCCTTCAAACAAGCCCCTGCATCACTCCGAGTTGCGATCCATGCTGGCACGGTGCCGAAGAGCAACCCACTCAGCAATGTCAAACTCGCGGTGAACGCCAATACTGTCCAGTCGAGCGGCATGGTGAATTGTGATGTCTCCCAGGGATTCGCCAGTAGTGTAGGCAACGCGCGGCAACCGGCAAAGGCCAAAGCCACGCCGAGTGCTCCGCCGAGGGCGGAGAGCAACAGACTTTCTGTAAGAACGCCGCGCAACACGCGAGCACGTCCTGCTCCGAGAGCGAGCCGCAACGCGACTTCCCGTTGCCTCGCCATCGAGCGCGCAAACAGCAGGCTGGCGATGTTGGAGCAGGCCAGGAGAAGCACGAGGCCGACCACGGCCATTAGCACTTCGAGCGGCTTCGCGAACATCTGCTTCGAAAGGAACAATCCGCGGCTGCCGTCCTGCACGTCCAGTCGAGGAATCGTGGTGTTCGCGTCCAGGCGCAATGTTGAACGCACCACCGCTGACAGGGATGTATCCAGAGCAGCCTGGGCGGTGATATCCGCGACCCCGGCCTTTGCGCGTCCCATGATATTCAACCACCACACCTGCGGGCTCGATGCGCCAAGAAGCGATCCATTTTTACCGCGCGGCTCGACCAGCGGCTGCGAACTCAAGGGAAGGAAGATGTCCGGGCTGGATTGCACGCTCTTTGCGCCCGTGAACTCCGATGGCACGACTCCGACAATCGTGACCGGCACCATGTTGACTTTGATCGTGCGGCCCAAGACCGCCAGGGAAGATCCGAACGCACGTTGCCACAGTTCTGCACTGATCAGAGCCACGATGGGCGCGCCAATCCTGTCGTCATCGTCGAGAATGGGACGACCCTGCTGCGGCTGTACCTGAAGCTGATCAAAAAAGTTTCCGCTCACCAACTCGCCCTGCAATATTTGTGCATTGCCATCGATGGTTGCATTCATCCTTCCCACGTCCTTGAACGCGAAAAGGTCTTCGAGCATGCGGTTATCGCGTCGAAGTTGTTCATATGCAGGATAGGAAAACGATGCCGCGCCGATTCCTTCCCGCACGTTGTCAGAGATTCCCCACATGTTTGAGACCGCCGTGTTCTTGTCTCCATGCCAATGGAGCAGGCGGAGTTGCTCGGCATGGGGCACGTCGAGCCGGTCGAGTAGCAGACGCTTCATGACCGAAAAGATCGTTGTGTTGGCGCCGATGGCCAGCGCCAGGGAGATTGCCGCAAGCGATGTGAAGCCCCAGCTCTTGCGCAGGATGCGCAAGGAATAGCGCACATCCTGGACGACGCTTTCGACGAATGGCAGGCTCTTCTCGGCATGGTACTGTTCGCGAATTGCTTCCACCGCACCGAATTTCAATACAGCCTGGCGGCGCGCTTCGGCAGGCGTCATCCCAGATCGAAGGTTCTCTTCTGTCTGGCGCGAAAGATGCTCTTCCAGCTCCTCCAGAAACCTCTGGTCGTCGCTCTGGTGCGATGCCAGGTTGCGCAGGCGGGCGAGTAACCGTTTCAGCAGCCTCATGACCGTGTCTCCGCGTTGATCGAAAGGAACCGTGCAATGATTTCCGCCGTTTGCTGCCAGTCGCGGAGTTCCGTCTGCAACTGCTTTCGCCCGGCGCGGGTGAGGCGATAAAAGCGAGCGCGACGATTGTTTTCTGATGGCCCCCAGTCCGATTCAATTGCGCCCTCCTGCTCCAGCCGTAGCAGCAGGGGGTACAGGGTTCCCTGGTTCAAAGCCAGCTCGTCCCCGCTGATCTGCTCGATCCGCCGCGCGATTCCGTATCCGTGCAGTGGCCCGAGCGCGTCCAGCGTTTTCAGAACCATCAATGCCAGGGTGCCTTGTTGAATATCCGTCTTTGTCTTCATTCCAACACCTCTTGGTTTCCAACAGGGAGTATAGTCGGATTCATGTTGGAAAACAACAGGTATCCGTCGGGTTTTTTGACGCCGGTTTGCTTCTGGTGCGCCGCGTCGAAGTCCGCGGCCAGTCTTGCAGGTAACTGGCACGGAGACTACACGAACGCCGATAGCAACCAGGTCACAAAGGCGAGTCTTAGAATTGTCGAGGAGCAAGGCGGGACCGATTCGCTGACCGCGCCTTTGCGGCGTCGCTGAAGGCGATCGAGTCGATCGTAGGTTCGACGAGATTCTAGGGTTTTCTACGATTGCCTCTCCGCGGCCTCCGATCGGGATGCTCTCATCGCAGCCACTGCGCTTCGTTCATGGCATGACGGTTGTGACCAGGAATGTGAGCCATTTCCAGGCAACCGGTGTAACCGTTGTCGACCCTTGGCAGGTTTGAGGGCATATTCAACAGGCGTCTGATCTCAGATAAAACCCCAAGGTTCGTGACGGCGATTTTCTCCCATCAGCTCACTGCCGCTGGGCGCGTCGAGTCAACCGAAAGCTCGCCGTGCGGAGGAACCGCTTCCCCCATGAAGTGGGGCGAGCTGACAGTCACGATAAGCGCACAACACCAGGGAACCCGTCGAAGCCCGAGTCGAAACTTAGGATTCGATGAATTCCGTTTTGCTCCATAACGGATAGATGTACAGCGTCACGAGCAGACAACTGTCGATACTCCAGGACAATTTGCTTCGCACGCTGGACAACGGTGCCGTCAACCGCGAGCACTTGATCTACTACACCGAGCAGAGCATCGAAAGCTGGCTGAATTGCGTCGCGGCGATCGATTGCGACGTATCGGTGCAGGATTTCCTGCAAGACCTCGGCATCGGTGACAAGACGCTGACGGTCGGTGATCAGTTTCTCGAGCAAGCGCTGTGCGTTGGCTTTGTGCGGATGAGGTGCGCCGACCAGATACATCGGGATATTTGAGTCAACAAAAATCACGAATGTGCACCGGGTCCGTATCCTGCCTCGATCTCGGCCAGCATGCCGTCGATGTCGCTGACAGGATAGTCGTGCCGAGTCGCCGTTTGGATCGTTTCCAGTTTTTTCCCGATGCTCCCCAGAGGCTCTTGCCGGCGCGCTAGAGCCAGCGCTTGCCGGACCCACTCCGCGATCGACATGCGTCGCGAACGAGCCGCGCGCTGAACCTCTTTGTATTCCGGATCCTGCAGAATCACTTGCAGCCTCTTAGCCATGTCGTGAGTCTATCTGACTCATATACATGAGTCAAGTATAGGCACGCGATTCACGAATGGACTCCTAAGCTCGTCCAACGCCGTGCGTTTTCGCATTGGATGCGGTAGGGTAGCCAAAAGCGATAAACTCGGTACAGGAAAATCCATGACAGACGATCAGGGAAGCCAACCGACCAACGACGCGCCTCCCGGAGACATCACACGGCGCGACTTTGCAGCCCTCGTGGTGAGTGCGGGCCTGGCTGCGACGGTCCCGTCGGCAGCGGCCGCCGGCATTGAAGTGATCGAAACCGACGTCGAGATCAAGACTCCGGACGGAATTTGCGACGCTGCATTTATTCGTCCGAAAGCTGGTTCCCATCCGGGAGTATTGATCTGGCCCGACGCGTTCGGCTTGCGGCCTTCTATGCGCGCCATTGCGAGGCGTATTGCCTCTGAGGGTGACGGATATTCCGTTCTCGTGCCTAATCCCTTTTACCGCGTTTCCAAAGCTCCTTTCACGGATGCCTCCACCTTCAACTTTCAGAATGCAGACGATATGGCGAAGCTCCGACCGCTAATGGCGTCGGTGAACGCGCCTGGCAATGCCGAGAAGGATGCCGCCGCCTACATTGCCTTCCTCGATGCACAAAAAGAAGTGAACAAGGCAAAGAAGATTGGAACCCAAGGTTACTGCATGGGTGGGGCGCTGGTTGTGAGGACCGCCGCGTCCTTGCCCGATCGCATTGGCGCCGGCGCATCATTCCACGGGGGAGGCCTGGTGACCGATAAACCCGACAGCCCGCATCTGCTCGCGCCGAAGATCAAGGCGCGGATGTATTTCGGGATCGCGTCGAACGACGACGAGCGTCAGCCGGATGCCAAAGATAAGCTGAAGGAAGCCTTCGCAGCCGCGAAGGTTTCAGCCGAAATCGAAGTGTATTCAGCTCAGCATGGCTGGTGCGTGCCGGATATGCCCGTCCGCGACAGCGTGCCCATCTATAACAAGGCCGAAGCCGAGCGCGCTTGGGCGAAACTCGTCGCCTTATATAAAGTGGCTCTGGCATAGCCGATGACCGATCCAGCTACGGCCGGAGACGCGGTTGTCTGTGTTTCTCGGTCATGGCACCCAAGGCGTGGCACCACATTTGTCGCTCGGTCAATTTTGACCGTCCTCATCCCCAGCCATTTCGAACCAGTCGTAACCAGCACGCGCGCGAAAACGTGGCAATGTTCCGTTTCTCCTCCAGGACGATGCTCGACCTTGTCGGAAGACCCAAAGGATGGGACCAGTGAGTCGCAACAGCATTTGACGAACGTCTTTCGGTGAGGATAACGTGAGGGGGAAAGGGCGGAGCGTAACTAAAGAAATCAGAAAGAAAGCCGATCCCGTCCGGAGGAAAATCCATCCGCTGACCTTCCAAAAGGAGCCTGTCGCCCTTCGGAAACCGGAGTCTTTGCGGTGACCGTGGGGATTGGGAGACCGCGATGCCGATAACGGTCGCTGAGACGTTCGCCTACTCATGGTATTCAGTCGGGGCTTCATGTAATTTCCCAGGGAGGAAGTAATGAACAGAAAGAGCAGGCCGGCAAGTGCAGATGTCATTTTTCAATGGCTGTCATGCGTCGTAGTTGTGATCGCGATGAGTTGTGCGCCGTTATCGGCCAGTACAGTAGGCGGCAAGCTCGTGACGAACAGCACACCGAGCTACGTAGCGACCGCGAAGAATCTCGGAGCGGAGGATTCGACAAAGGTTATCGAAGTGAGCATTTGGCTGCAGTTGCACAACCGCAGCCAATTCGACGCACTAACCCAGTCGCTCTATGATCGCAGTTCCTCCAACTACCATCATTGGCTGGAGCCGAACGACATCGCCGCGCGCTTCGCGCCAACGGTGGAAGAAGCGAAGACGGTGCAGCAGTTTTTTGCGGCGCACAATCTTACTGTGGTGAAGACGGGTCCTAATAACTTCTACGTCAGGGCGCGAGGCACGGTTGGCGATGTGGAGAAAGCCTTCGGGGTACAGCTCAACAACTATCAGGTTGGCGTTAAAACCATCCGCGCCAATGCTGGCGATCCTTATGTAGAGGGTGCGGCGGGGCCTTTGGTAAGAGCCGTGTCGGGGCTGGATACGGCGGAGTTCGAGCATCCGTTGATGGCCAAGCCGACAAGCGTCGGTGGTTCTAAGTCCGCGGCATCGGCCGCGGCGCAAGCGGCCGCGGTAGCCAATTCCGACTTCTATTCGCAGCAATGTTTCACAGGCACGGAGACGGAGTCATTTTCCACGAACGCTGACGGCGAGTTGCCGATCGGCACTTACTCGGGCAACAAACTGAATGTGCAGAGCGCAACCAGCCCGGGCTGTGGTTATACGCCGTCGTCGATCCAAACTGCCTACAATCTCACCGGGTTATATAACGAGGGGTATGACGGTACTGGCCAGACGATTGCCATCCTCGACTGGTGCGGTTCGCTTACGATTCAGAGTGATGCCAATGCATTTTCGACGAAGTTCGGGCTGCCCCAGCTAACTTCATCGAACTTCGCGATCACCTACACTGCGCCGAGCGAGTGCATGGCCTACGACCAAGTTGAGATCAATCTGGATGTAGAGTGGGCTCACGCTGTCGCCCCGGGCGCCATCATCAACCTGGTGGTTCCGCCCTCGGCATCTTTCCAGGACGTAGACGAGGCCGAGTTTGATGTCGCGAATTATGGACTGGGAAATGTGCTCTCGGGCAGCTTTGGTTCGCCCGAGGCGCTCACAGCGGCGACTGAACTGGATACAGAGAGCCTGATTTCAGAGATTGGCGCTGCCCGGGGGATTTCCTTCAACTTCGCGTCGGGAGACCAAGGCACCTTCGCGCTTACTGATGACATTTTCCTCCCGACTGTCAGCGCTCCGGCGGACTCTCCGTGGTCCACGGCCGTGGGCGGCGTCACTCTGGCGCTGAATTCCGACAACTCGATCGCGTGGCAGGCGGGTTGGGGGAACAACGTAAACGTGGTGGCTGCAGAGGGGGTCGTAGCCGATCCGCCGGTTGGCGAATTCTACGCTGGCTCGGGAGGTGGTCCGAGCAACTGCGTCACTAAGCACACCGAATTCAGGCGGCCGATCTGTACCGGCGGCTTCCTTAAACCGTCGTACCAGAAGGGATTTGTGCCGGGCAAGTATCGCCAGCTTCCCGACGTCTCCTGGCTGGCGGATCCCTTCACAGGAGCCGTGATCCTGATTAGCATTCCTGATCAGCTGCCACAGCAGGTGTTTCAGGTGGTTGGCGGGACGAGCCTGGCTACTCCGATGTTCTCCGCATTGTGGGCCATCGCCAATCAGGAAGCGCTGGCTGGAGGCGGAACGGAACTCGGTCAGGCGGCGCCCTATCTCTATTCCCTACCGGCCGGAACCATCTCCGATATCGTGCCCGTGACGTCGGCGACGAACGTGACCGGATCGATTAAAGACTCAGCCGGCACCAAGAAATACTCCGCGGCGCGGTTGGCTGGGGCAACCCCGACCGAGCACCTGTTTGTCAGCGCTCTGTGGGACATCTTCACTGATGAATATACCGCGGCTGTGGTCTCATTCGGTACGGATCCCGGCCTGAACATAGCTCCGGGCTGGGATAACGTGACGGGCGTGGGAACGCCGAACGCACAGGCCTTCGCCGATTTCTTCTACGCGCAATAACCGGTCCTTTGTAATTGAACGGCCCTGCCATCCTTGTCGGGTGGCAGGTTTTTTTTGCGGAACGAACCCCAACGCAGGGCCGAGTTGCGGCTCACCCCGGCGACGTTCATACTCGCAGCATGACCCTCAAAAATGCGGCATTGCTGGCTTTGATCGGAACAATCCTGATGACGGCTCTTCTCGTGTGGGATTTTGTCTTCACCGTCCTCAATGTCCTCCGGGGAGTAATTCCTGCGGTCATGCTCTTCCACTCATTCATTTATGCGTTCGGCTGCTCCAGTGTGATGGTGTTCTTTTTCGTGTTCCACCGGGCGCAGTAGTCGTGATTGTTGCCTTGGAACCTCGCAAAGAGGATAAGCCGTTGTGCGCAGTCTTTCTGGCACAGCGGGAGCTCGCATCACGAAGATCGGGGCTGAAAATCGGGAAACATGGGAGGTTGAAACTATGACCCATTCGTCTCGCGTCACCCCTCTGGGAAGCCGTTTCTGGGGGCATTCGGCTGCGGGGAATAGGACATTTCGAAGGTACTATCAGGACTGGCTACCTGACGAAAGGGCTCACTCGCTTGGGATCGTACTTGAAATCAACGAGCCCGTCGCGGTAGTCCAATTCCACCTCAAGCTGCCTCAGCATTGCGAATCCCAGTAAGCCGGAAACCTCTGTCCCAGTGCGTCGGCTTATAGTGGAGAGGTCTAGCGTGATAATTCCTAAGTTTGCCTGCTGAAAGTGCCCGAAACGTAAAGTCGCTTTGTCAGAACTGTAGACCTTATCCACCGCGCCGCCAATACCATGAACCCGCACACGTTCTTCGGAACTAACCTTGCTGACCTGCTGCCCGGCACGCACCGACAAGAGATTGCTGAAGGCACCCGTGTCGAGTCCGAACAGCATCGATTTGGAATTGTTCACGCTAGTGGGTACCAAGATGTTGTGGCCAAATCGGAAAACTTTCGTCCAGTCCGTCATCTCGGGCGCAATGTAACGATCTTTGGGCAGGCGTCGTGCTGGTTGCGCTGTCGGCTGTGGGGAGTTCTGCTCCTTCGGAGTCGGCTGATTCACGCTCTCTTCCTTCTGCTCCGCATTCGCTTGTTCCTCTCCCTCGCTGTTCAGGGACTTTGGGGCAACTGTATCTTCGGGGCGCTTTGGCAGCGGAGAAAGTTTGAGCTGCATTCCCGGAAGATCGATGTCGATGAGATAAGCCCCAAGCACGTCGGCACCGATCAATCCATCTTCATCTGCCACGGAGCCTTTGTCGCTTACGGCGACCACGCAGTCCTGGAACTCTAGCTCGCCGATTCGGATGTGGTCCGCTACCGCGGTGTAGCCGCTTTGCAGTCCTTTGTCGCCGATGCCTCCAAAATGCACCGCAGAGATTGGCGTCAACCCCGCCTTCTCCGCAACCTTGCGGCTCACCATGATCCCGCCTGCTCCGGTATCGAGCAGCAGACGGGCACTCCGGTCATTGAGCTTAACCGACAGGCCGATGCCCCGCATGCGATGTATGTCCGCCGCTCCATACATGGTCTCCAACTTAGTTTCAGTCTTCTCCACTTTGCTGACCAGCCTGCACGCATGAACGGGCTTATCCGCCGTAGCTTTCAGGAAACCCAGATACTCCGTCATCCACTTTGTTCCGTCTTCATCATCGGGATGCGGCCCCCCGAGGTAGGCCTCCAATGCCGCTGTCCTCTCTTTTCGCGGAAGCATGCGTAGCCATGCTCTCTGTACTTCGATATTGTCAGGAGCGACCTCGTGAGCGCTCTGTAGCTGTTCATAGGCTTTACGGTATAGGGAGTAAGAGCCATACAGCCGCGCCAGTCCAAGATAAGCGTGCACTTCCTTTGCATCGACTTTCTTCGCAGCGAGATATGAAACCTCGGCATCCGACATTTCACCGTTACGAAACTGGACATCACCTTTCGCCGCCAGCAATGCCGCCGCATTGGGCTGTACCGCCAAAGCAGTGTTCACTGCGTCCAATGCTTCATCAATCTTCTGCTGCCGCAACATAGCCCGCACCAGTCCAACTTGAGCAAGCACCACTTCCGCTGGTGCGAGCTTCGAATCATTCTTGAGAACGCCCTGATAGCCAGCCTCCGCTTCCGCGAACTTGCCCGCTCGATAGAGTTGGTCGGCAGCCGCGAGTTCCGGTGGGGTAGCGGAAGCATTGGTGTCGTCGCCTGGCACCGCGAATGGCAAAAGGAGGAACAACAGAGCAGCGACGAGGGCCGGGTGCAAGAAACTGAACATGGCAGGCCTCCACTGAACGAACGAGACTAGCACGATTTTATCGATGCTGCGCAGCCGTCCACGTCTCTCGATGACGCCGGAGATTTCCGGTCCTGACGGTCACTATTCTGCGATAGAGGCATTTCATCTTTGACGATGCATTTCCGCAAAGGGGGGCGGGGTTGGGCGATCCGTCAGGATGTGATTTTGCGGGAGTTTGGCTGCCCCGACGATTCTTACCAGGCTTCTCGCCGAACGTTCACGCCCGCATTCTCCTTTCTTGCTTTGAATATTGTTAACGTGCAGGAGAACCCTTGGCAGGTTTGAGGGCATATTCAACAAGCGTCCGATCTGAAATAAAATCCCGACGTCCATTACGGCCAGTCGCGGGAAAGAACGACTTCGTCGCCTACATTGACGCCATCGGCAAACTCGATGGCACGCGCTGCCTGCTGGAGTGGAAGACCAGCTCGAGTCGTTACCCGGAAGAGCCGGAGGGGCTGCTGTCACTGGATCCGCAGCTCGTTTGCTACTCCTGGATGACCGGCATTGCCGAAGTCGCCCAGATCGTGTTCGTCCGCAAGCGACTGGTCGAGGTTCAATACCTGCGCACCACGATAAGCGACGAACAGCGCCAGGAGTTTGGATACTTGGCGGAAGACACAGTCCGAAGAATTGAGTCCGCCGAGTTCCTGCCACACAGTGGTATCCGCTTCCCCCAGAATCCCTGCAGCAGCTGTCCGTATGTGGGGCTGTGCCTGGGAAAGCAGGAGATGGCCGACGCTGCGCTCGTGCGGCGTCCAGGAGCAGACAGCCTTGGTTGGCTTGACGAGCTTAATTACTAGGAATCCGCCCATGCCGCCGAAATTCAGCCGGACCCGCGCGCTCTTCGTGCTGAACAAGATCGACGAGATTCTGGCTTGGGAAAGACGAAGGGAGACGGAGCGCGACACTAAGTTCGTGGAGCTGGGGCGCTACTTATGCGAGGTGCGTTCGGGACAGTACTGGCGCCTGGAGAACCTGAAGTCCTTCGATGATCTCCTGGAAAAACGGTTTCCCGGGTCGCGGCGGAAAGCCTATTACCTGATGTCGATTCACGAACACATGCCACCGCAGGCGAGGAAGGAGTTAAAGAAAATTGGTTGGGCGAAGGGGATTGAGCTGGCGAAGTTAGCGCGGAGGGACAAACAGGACTTCGATTGTGCAACCTGGTTGCACAAAGCTCGTGAGTTGCCGAAGGAGGAGTTTCAGAGGGAAGTGGAACGCGAACTCACAGGGAAATTAACAGAGCCCTGGGAAATTGTCTACTTCAAACTTTACCAGAGCCAGATGCCGATCATCGAGCGCGCGATCGAGACCGCATCCCTGATGCTGGGAAGCGACCGATCCCGAGGCTACTGCCTGGAAATGATCTGCGCGGACTTTCTGGCGGGCGCTAACCTGGATAACGGAGATCCAGAAACACTGTTGTTCTCGATGACGAGATTCTTCAAGTTCCTGCCTGGCGAGCAACAGCAAGCATTTCTGATAGGCCTGAGCGAGAAGACCTCATGAGCACGATTGGGAAAAAGCCCGACCGCTTGCGGTTGGATCCGGTGGCGTACGATCAGCTTCGGCAGCAGATCTTGCGTCGCGATGGCTGGCGGTGTCAATTGTGCGGCACGATGTCGAATCTTGAGGTTCACCACAAAGAGTTTCGCAGCCAATCCGGCGAGGACTCCGAAGAAAACCTAATCACACTCTGCACATCATGCCACGCTCAGTTGCATCTTAGACAATAAGCTCGGCGGAAAGCGCTCGTATCGAAGTGCGGCCACCTTCCACGCTGGTTAAAGATCGTCCAGAATGCGAGGTTTACCCAGCGCAAGTTGCGTTCCCGACCAGTTGCTCCGCCGAGGCAATGGCTGTCCCCGCCAGAAAAACAGGTGTATGATCACTGGCGCTCTTGAGGTCCAAGGAGATTCCGAATGACGCCCCAGCTCAGCTTGTTCTTCTTCAGCGCGGACTCCGCAGAACAGCAAGGCGGCAAATACCAGCTGCTGCTGGAGTCTGCGAAATTCGCGGACGAGCATGGGTTCACTGCCGTGTGGACGCCGGAAAGACACTTCCAACGGTTCGGGGGGCTGTACGGAAGTCCGTCTGTTACGGGCGCGGCGCTCGCGGTCCTGACAAAACACGTCTCCATTCGGGCCGGCAGTGTCGTCATACCCTTGCAGAACCCCTTACGTGTGGCCGAAGAATGGGCGATGATTGATAATCTCTCAAACGGACGAGTTGCCATCGCGGCTGCCTCAGGATGGCACGCAAATGATTTTGTTCTTTCGCCTGATACTTACAAGAACCGCTACAGCGACATGTTTGAAAAGATCGCCAGCATCCAGAAACTTTGGCGAGGCGAGAAGGTATCGCTACCGAATGGAATGGGAGTCGAGACCGAGGTTAACATCCTGCCAGCACCCATTCAACCCGAACTCCCGATCTGGTTGACTGGTCAGTCGGACGATACCTTTTTGAATGCCGGTAAGCTCGGGTTCAATGTTCTGACCGCGAACTTCTCGCTTAATCACGACCTCAAAGAGCTCGTCCGTAAATCCAAGATTTATCGAGACGCAATCCAGACCCATCATGGCCATCGCGGCCATATCACGTTGATGGCGCATACTTTTGTTGGGGAGAATGATGATGAGATAAAAACAATAGCCCACCCAGCAATGGCTGAATATCTCAAAGTCAACATCGAGATGCAGAAAGATCATTCTAAGGGGACCAAAGATGATCAAGGCTCTTTGCGGAAAACGAGTTGGGTGAAGCCGGAACTGTCCAGTTTCAGCGACCAGGAAACTGAAATCATGGTCGAATTTCAGGTCCGTAACAACTTGCGTAGCCCATTGAGTTTTATCGGGACTTTCGATCATTGTGCTCAGCAAGCCAAACGCCTGAGCGAGAATGGAGTAGATGAGATCGCCTGCCTCATCGACTTCGGTATCGGCTTCAACGACGTTATGTCCAGCCTTCGCCGGTTATCGAAATTGCTGGCAAGTCCAACAGAAAACTAGCCTTCGATTCCAATTTCCTTCTCGCGATTGGCTGTGGCTCCACAGATCGAACGAGCTTTCACAAAATTACCGGAAGACTCTTGACACCCCTGAACCCAAATGTTGGAGCCCACTCTGGCCGCGGGCCAGCGAGCTTCATCTCCGGAAAGCGCTGCACCAGATTCAGAAGCGCAATCTGTCCTTCTAGCCGCGCCAGTTGGCCTCCGATGCAAGCATGCGGACCTGCACTGAACGCCAGGTGCTGATTGTTCAGCCTCTTCAGGTCCAATTGATTCGGTTCCTTAAATCGTTTTGGATCCCGGTTCGCCGCACCGAGCATGCACAGGACCGACCATCCCTTCCTCATGTGCTGGCCGCAAATCTCGACATCTTCCCTAAGCACGCGGGCCGTGAATTGCACGGGACTTTCGCAACGCAGAATCTCCTCTACAGCCGAGCGGATGATCTCCGGGTTATCTCGCAACTCCGCTGTCTCTTGTGGGTGCTTCAGGAGCGTGTACATTCCGTTGCCGATCAGATTTCGAGTTGTCTCGTGCCCGGCGAAAAGCAGCGCGATACACTGCGCGTAGAGCTCTTCTTCGGTCAGCACTTCCCCTTCTTCCTCGATATCGATCAGAAGGCTAATCAGGTCGTTCCCTTTGTGGCGCCTCCGTTCCGCCACAGTCTTTCGGAAAAAATCGGTTAGCGCAATGAGGGCATCTTGCGCGGCACGTGCCTGTTCCACGGTGCGATCTGGACTGCCTCGAAACACCGCGATGTCGCGCGACCAATTGACAAAGGTGTCGCGCAGTTCCTGCGGTATTCCCAGCATTTCCAAAATGATGCGCACCGGCATGGGGTTCGCGAACTCTTGCATGAGTTCGACTTCGGAGCCATGCTTTAAAGGCTTAAGCATCTGATCGACGATCGCCTCGACTTGCGGACGCAAGCCTTCAATCGCCGCGGGAGAAAATCCTTTATTGAGAAGTTTGCGCAGCCGTGTGTGCTCCGGCGGGTCCATGAAAATCAGCCACAAGCCCAGCATGCGCGCGAGTTCGGTGAACTCGGACTGGCTGCTGAGCGGAAGAGACAAGATCATCTGCTGCGAGCGTTTTGCGGAAAGCCTGGGGTCTTTAGCAGCCGAAGAGCACTCGGCGTGGCTCACAATCGACCATAGCGCCCATTTACCGTCAACATCCAGGTAATGCAACGGACCTTGTTCGTGCAAGCGGGCGTACGCGGGATACGGGTCCTGCAGAATTTCGTCGGTGAAAAGAACTTTCTTCTTCGGAACGATAACCTTGGGCAACCTTCACCTATTCGCAAAATCAGAGTTTCAGTCACGCAGAAACCAGCAACTTACCGGTGTTGAGTTTAACACCGAGGAAACAACGATTTAAATGGCAAAGGGCGCTGGATGCGCGATTCGCAGGATCCGCGCTTCTGTCAAACTCAATCCCACTCCACCGGGAGCAGCCCTTGTCAGGAGCCCAAAGGGAGCCTATGCCAGGTTAATTCGATGATTTGGACTTTTCCGTTTACCGGGGTGGGCGGTGTAACCAAGACGATTCGATCGCTCTCGAATTTGACGGTGCGGACGAGATCCCTATCCACGTAGTTCTGAATCGATGAGATTTCGATGTGATGGGTCACCTTGTCACCGCTGAACGTGTACCTTCCCGCATAGGCAAGAAATGTTCTGAATGCCTCGGCCTGTTCTTCCTGCGCGCGAGCCCCACCACCTCCGGAGAGTGGCTTTCGCCCACTGTAGCTGATCAGGGCGGTCACTCTGCCATCCGCGGAATAGGTCAGAAAACCAAGAGGGTTGAGACCATAGGGAGGTTCGCATGGCTCTCCTTTCGACGTGGTGCTCGATGCGGAAACCAGTTTCCACGCGCCCACAAGCTGGTCGTCTATGTTCACGAATACACCCACTGGGAGGCGATATATTCATCCATCAAAGGAATTGCCGTTCTCATCCTGGTTCTCCATCTGATTCTAATTCCGCAAACTGACTCCGCACCGTCGAAAAAAGACTCGCCACATTGGAGCGGCTCGGTCGGTTCCTGATCAGACTTGCGAGGACTGCACTTTGCTTCGCTACAAATGATACCCTGCGGTTCTATCTTGAGAGCTCTGATCGGCGAAGGAAACTATGGCAATGGAATTGGAAGGCAAAGTTGGCCTCGTGACTGGTGGGACGTCGGGTATTGGCCGTGATACCGCCATACTCTTCGCGAAAGCGGGAGCCAAAGTAGTGGTTGCGGGCCGGCGTGAGCTGGAAGGCGAGGAAACGGTCGAACTGGTCCGTGCCGCGGGCGGCGATGGCCTGTTTGTGAAAACCGACGTGTCGAAAGCCTCCCAAGTGGAGACGCTCATTCAGAAGGTAGTGGAGAAATTTGGCCGCCTGGATGTTGCCTTCAATAACGCCGGGGTCGAGGGTGTCCAGGCGCCCATTAGCAGACAATCGGAAGAGGACTGGGACCGGACCATCGACATCAATCTCAAGGGCGTCTGGCTCTGCCTGAAGTACGAGATTCGGCAGATGCTCAAGCAGGGCGGTGGCGGAGCGATTGTAAATATGGCGTCGATTCTAGGCCTGATCGGTTCTGCTGGTGTAGCAGCGTACAGTGCGAGCAAACATGGAGTGATCGGTCTGACGAAGACTGCCGCGCTGGAGAACGCTAAAAGCGGGATTCGGATCAACGCAGTGTGCCCCGGATTTACAGAAACGCCTATGGCTGATCGGATCTTTCGCGCTCCCGCGGTCCACAAGTACGTTGTCAGTTGCCATCCCATCGGCCGCTTTGCAAGACCGTCGGAAATCGCAGAAGCCGTGTTATGGATGTGTTCGGATCGCGCTTCCTTCATGACCGGCCAGGCGCTGGTTCTCGACGGCGGCTTCCTCGCCGGCCAAAATTCTCCGAGCTAGCTGCGCTTTGTGGAAGCTGCTGAGATTGCCAGATCGGCAACCACGAAGCAGCCATGTCCTGCGCAAAGCGTTTTGCCGTTATTCTCGCCGATTCATTTCAATGACCAAAGTCATTTCACGCCAGTTTTGATTTCACGCTTGAGTGTGCAATTCTACATTCCGCAGTCTCCGGGAAGAGCGTAGATCGAAGAACTCGCATGGTCGAGCACGAACAGATTTCAGGTCAGACGCCACTGTTCAGCGTTATTATCGCCGTTTATAACGACTGGGCTGTGCTGGAAGCATGCCTGCAGTCCCTGGCACAGCAAACGAACGGGCCGTGTTTCGAAGTCCTCATTGTGGACGACGGCAGCACGGAACCCGCCCCAGACTTTGTTCGCAGCTCCAGCTTCTCTTACCCCTTGATGCTAATCCCACAGCCTCACTCGGGGATTCCGGCCGCCAGAAATAGAGGGATTCGAAATTCCAAGGGCGCAGTGCTGCTATTCGTGGACGCTGATTCCAGACTTCAGACAAATTGTTTGGCTGCTCTCGCGTCAGCCATCAACAACTCGCCGCAGCACAATTGCTTTCAACTGCGGCTCGTTGGAAATTGCTCCAACCTGGTAGGCAAAGCCGAGGAACTGCGGCTCATAACCTTTCAGCACCACATGCTTCAGCCGGACGGTCGAATTCGATACTTGAACACCGCTGGTTTTGCCATTCGACGCACGCGGGTCGACATCGAGGCGGGCGCATTTGATCCAATCGCGCTCAGAGCTGAGGACACTCTTCTGTTGGCTGACCTTATGCAAGCTGGCGAGCTCCCGTTGTTCGTTCCCGATGCAATCGTCGAACATTACATCCCGCTATCTGTGGTTGCTTGCTTTCGGAAGGATATTCGGTCTGCATATTTGGAAAGAAGGACGTACGACCTCATCGCCTCGAAGGGCGTAAGAATTCGGCTGACGAACCGAGAGCGCCTGCGATTGATAACGTCCATGTGGAAGACTGCCAGACTGCCATCAATCGGAAGATCGGCTTGGTTTGTCCTTGTCGCGAGGCAGGCGCTCCTGCGGATGATCTCTTTGGCGTACAAATGCTTTCGGCTTGGGACCGCCAGGCACACGTAACTCTTCCTGCTGTGGGGAAGACCGTACCGAATTGCTGGCAGATTACGGTCTTAGAATTCCTTTCCAGATTTCCTTGGAGAAATCGACTCATCCAGTAATAAAAAGGGCGAGGGCTGATCTGGTTTTTGGATCGGCACGAGAGGTGTTTATGATTCGAAGATTGCCCAATCTCCCTGTATAATTGCGGTACCCCTTCGGCCATCAGATTCTGCCGGCCGTTTCCTCCCCTGCATTACCCTTAATCAGCGCAGTCTTTTTATTCGATCGGCAGGATTCGACCGGTATGTTCGACCGATATGGAGAAGCGATCTCAATGAAGGCAGGCATGCTCGGTATAAGCGCCCTACTGGCTTGCCTCGCGTCCGGAGCAATGGTGGCTTGCTCTCACCCCGCATCGCAGACCTCCACCACCTGGAATCCAAAAGCCGCCGCAGCCTACCTCGACTACAGAGAGGGCTGGTGGGCGGAGTGGACGGGATCCGCCCGTGATCACGGCACGTTCTGCGTATCGTGTCACACCGCCTTGCCCTACGCTCTCTCCCGACCTGCCCTGCGGGTCGCACTCGCCGAACCAGGTCCTTCGGTTAATGAACGCAGACTGATCGAAGACATCACCAAGCGCGTACGGCTTTGGAACGATGTCGGGCCGTACTACAGCGACCAGGGATACGACCATAAAACCGCCGAGTCTCGTGGAACTGAATCGGTTCTGAATGCACTGATCCTTGCCAGCCACGATGCGCCGAGCGCACAACTCAGTGACGACACGCGGGCCGCGTTCGACCACATGTGGGCATTGCAGCAAACCAGCGGAGAAAACGCCGGATCATGGCCGTGGCTCCAGTTCGATCAGGAGCCTTGGGAAGCGAACGATTCCGCCTACTACGGCGCGGCCTTGGCCGCGATGGCAGTGGGGACGGCTCCGGGGAACTATGCATCGACCCCTGAAATCCAAGGCGGTCTCACGCGTTTGCGTGACTATTTGAACCGGGAGAGCGTGGCGCAATCCACAATCAATCGGGTTTTCCTGCTCTGGGCTTCCACCAAATTGCCAGGGATCCTTTCGCCGGAACAGCAGCAGGCGATCGTTCATGAGGCCCTCAGCAAGCAGCAGGCAGACGGCGGATGGAGGTTGGCTTCAATCAGTTGGAAGTGGAACGGTTGGAGTCTTAAGTCCTTCGAGAATATGTGGATCCGGGAAGATGGGACCCCGATGGAGGGAAAAAGCGACGGTCTTGCGACCAGCCTTATCACGCTTGCATTGCAGGAGGCAGGCGTACCCCATAACAATCCTCAGCTAAAGCACGGTCTCTCTTGGCTGATGAGCAACCAGAATGCTAAGGAAGGTTTCTGGCCCGCGTCTTCCGTGAACAAGCGACGGCACATATCCTCCGACACGGGGCGCTTTATGAGCGACGCGGCTACTGCGTTTGCGGTGCTCGCCCTGACGGAGAACGAACGGACAACACACGGGACAACAGGCCAGGTGGCGTCGGTATCCAATCATTGAGGATCGCGCTTCCCCAAAGAAATAAAGAAACTATGAAAGATTGTCGCCAGTTCTACGTTGATGGAAAGTGGGTCGATCCCACCAGATCCCACGATTTCTCGGTCATCAATCCTGCCACCGAGGAGCCTATCGCCACGATCTCGCTCGGCGGTGCTATCGACGTTGATCGCGCCGTGGCTGCGGCCAAACGTGCCTTCGAGTCGTATTCGGAAACCACTCCGGATGAGCGCCTGAATCTTCTGCGCCGGATCATTGAGATTTATCAGTCGAAGATCGATGAGATGGCTGACACCATTTCGCAGGAGATGGGCGCTCCCAGTTCACTCGCCCGAAAAGCGCAGGCTCCCGCCGGACTCGCGCATTTGCTGGAGACTGTGAAGGTGCTGGAGCACTTCAAGTTCGAAGAACTCAAGGGCTCGACGCTCATGCGAAAGGAGCCGATTGGAGTGTGCGGGCTCATTACCCCCTGGAACTGGCCCATGAATCAGATCGTCTGCAAAGTAGCGCCTGCACTCGCAGCGGGATGTTCCATGGTCCTCAAGCCCAGCGAAATGGCCCCGCTTTCCGGTTACTTGTTTGCGCAGATTCTGCATGAGGCTGCCGTTCCCCCTGGTGTTTTCAACCTGGTGAACGGCGATGGCCCCACGGTGGGCGCTGCGATCGCGTCGCATCCCGATGTCGCTATGGTTTCCTTCACCGGATCCACACGAGCCGGCGTGGCTGTGGCCACGGCTGCCGCTCCGACTGTCAAGCGGGTCACGCAGGAACTCGGCGGCAAGTCGGCCAACATCATTCTGGAAGACGCTGACTTCGAGAATGCAGTCAAGCAGGGCGTTCAGGAATGCTTCCGCAACACCGGCCAGTCCTGCAATGCGCCCACTCGGATGCTCGTTCCTCGATCCAAGACGGCGGTGGCTGCGGCGACGGCGAAGCAAACGGCCGAAGCTACCAAGGTTGGTGATCCGTTCGCCGAAGGTACGAGCATCGGGCCCCTGGCGAGCAAAGCGCAATTCGACAAAGTTCAGCACCTTATCGAGAAGGGCATCGAAGAAGGTGCGAAGCTGGTCGCCGGAGGGCCTGGCCGTCCGGATGGTCTCGCAAAAGGCTACTTCGCAAAGCCGACCGTATTTGCGGATGTGCGCAACAACATGACCATCGCCCGCGAGGAGATATTCGGGCCCGTTCTCTGCATCATCTCTTACGAAAACGAAGAGGACGCGATACGAATAGCAAACGATACTCCCTATGGATTGTCGGGTTTTGTAACATCGGCAAACCGGGAGCGCGCGGCGCGGGTTGCGAAACACATTCGATCCGGAAATGTCCACATTAACGGCGCGCGGGTCGATTTCGGAGGCAGTTTTGGAGGCTACAAGCAATCAGGAAACGGCCGAGAATGGGGCGAAGCAGGCCTAGAGGAGTTCCTGGAATTGAAGGCAATTTTCGGCTACGCCGACCAGCGTAAATGAGGCCGCTGGGCAGGTGGGAACAACGTTTCCACAGTTGACGCAAATGCAGCGTGCGTGAGCGTGAAAAACAATGCTAACTTGTTTGTTTACACATATTTATCCATTATCTAAGTGGCCAACGGATTGCAGCTTTTGGAACATCCCCTTGTTGACTATCAAGCCCCCGGCCGGAGTGTTCGCCGGGCGACCGCTAGACTAAGAGTGGAAATCGGAGGATCGAACGGATGAGTGAGTATCAGTACAAAGATCAGAATGCTGGGACAGAACCCAGCGATTTATCGAAGGTACCAGCCCTTCACCAAGCCTCTGGGCTGCCTAATGCCGAAGGCGCACCCCAAACCACCTTGCAGGAGGTGCTAGCGAGGGTCTGGGCAGATAGTCTCGGGATCGAGAAGGTTGGCATCGAGGATGACTTCTTCGAATTAGGCGGCGCTTCCGTAGTAGCCACCCAGATAGTTTCTCGGTTGCGCGAGATGTTTCAGATGGATTTGCCTGCCATCCTTTTGTTCGATACTCCGACCGTCGAGAAGCTTGCGCGCTACATGATTGAAAACGAAGCACAGCCTGGTCTGACCGAAAGGACCGCTACTCTCTTGAAGCGGATCGAAGGCATGACCGAAGAAGAAGTGGCCCGTAGTTTGGGTGCAAAGTGACATTGCTGTCATGGGGTCATGAGTAAGGACACGTTCAAAGACCGTGGTTTCTCCGAGCAGAAGCTCGCTTTGCTGGCCAGTCTCCTGGAGAAAGAAGGCGTCCCACAGGCACCACGGCTGCCGTCTTGGTCCGCCCTTACACCGATAAGGGCGGGCGGCTCAAAACCGCCTCTCTTCTGCATGCACGGAGCCGGCGGAACGGTGATGATGTACCGCGACCTGTCGCGGCATTTGGGTGACGACCAGCCGTTCTATGGCCTGCAGTCGCAGGGCCTGGACGGGAGCTGCCCTCCGCTTACCAGCATTGCCGAGATGGCAGCGGTCTACGTGAAAGAAATCAGGAGGGTTCAGCCTCATGGGCCCTATTTCATCGCAGGGTATTGCATGGGGGGGACGGTTGCATTTGAGGTTGCCCAACAACTTCACGAACTAGGCGAACCGATCGCCCTCCTGGCCCTGTTCGACACGATGAACTGGCACAAGATTCCGCTCACGTTCTGGAATCTGAGCTCCCACGCCAGCCAGCGGTTATTCTTCCATGCGGGGAGTTTTCTCAGCCTCGATTCAAAGGGAAAGGCCGAGTTCCTCAGAGAAAAGTGGGCGATCTTGAGGAGCCGGATTCCCGTGTGGCAGGGAACTTTGCTTTCACGCTTTGGCAAGAGTAGGTCGAACACGGTTTCGGACTCGCTCATTCTGGGAAAAATATGGCAAGCGAATGATCGCGCCTCGTGGGCCTATCTCCCGAAGCCTTTTCCCGGGGTAGTCACGGACATCCGGCCAGCGAAACAATATCGGATCTTCAGCAAACCTGATTTGAAATGGGACCAGCTGTCGCAAGGACAAGACGTGATCGTGCTGCCGGTGAATCCGGCCAGCATGCTGGTCGAGCCATTCGTCGAGCACTTGGCCGGCGCCCTGCGGCGGTCAATTGATGCCGCCATTCAACGCTGCGAAACTGGTTCACTGGGGTAGACGATCGTTACGGCACTGTAGCCACGGAGGAGTTGATTGACAATCGGGAGCGGGTGGTCCAAGACCTGGACCTATTTCCAAGGGGACTGGCACGAGGGCAATATCGGGATTATGGGGCCGCGCACGCATGCTGCGTGGCTTTGCTCGATCGTCTTCGATGGCGCTCGATTTTTTGAGGGAGTAACCCCTGACCTCGAGCTGCATTGCGCCCGCGTCAATGACTCGGCGAAGAAGCTCTTCCTCAAGCCGACGGTCTCGACGGAGACCTGGGTCAAGCTGGCGCGGGAGGGCATCAAGAAGTTCGACGGGAATACCGCACTTTACATTCGCCCCATGTACTGGGCGGAAAAAGAAGGGCCATGGGTTCAGGCACATGATCCTGAGTCCACCGAGTGGTGCCTTTCGATCTACGAAGCGCCGATGCGCACGCCCAAAGGCTTTTCGATCACATTGTCGCCTTATCGCCGGCCAACTCTTGAGACGATGCCGGTCGATGCCAAAGCGGGCTGCCTCTATCCCAACAATTCGCGCTCGCTTTTTGAGGCACAAGCCCGCGGCTTCGACAACGCTATCGTGTGCGATATGCTGGGCAATGTTGCCGAGCTCGCTACTTCGAATATTTTCATGGCGAAGGATGGCGTGGTGTTCACTCCAATTTCCAACGGAACATTTTTGGCAGGCATCACCCGCCAAAGAGTGATCGGATTGTTGCGCCAGAATGGCGTGAGTGTCGTCGAGACAACTCTCGCTTACCAGGATTTCGAGAAGGCGGATGAGATTTTCGCGACAGGAAACTATTCCAAAGTGGTTCCGGCGACTCGCATCGGAGATCGCACTCTTCCCTTCGGTCCCATCTACACTAAAGCTCGAGAACTCTATTGGGCATTCGCGCATTCATAATCGCATTCATGACCAGGGAATCCCTCAGGGAATATGGGACTTCAAGATGCACGCCTGAGTCCCAGTTGTAATGTGAACCTTATGCACACCTCCACGATGGTCGAGATGCTGATCCCGATCTGGCAGCGCGTTCTGCAGGTCTCATCCATCGGTGTCGACGACAACTTTTTTGAAATTGGCGGCGATTCTACGCTGGCGCTCGCCCTGTTCAACGAAATCGCACAAGCGTGCGGTCGCGAGTTGCCACCCGTGATGATTTACCATGCGCCCACAATTGCTGCCTTGGCTGCGGTGCTGGAAGAGTCTGAGGCACCGCGCGTTCCACCGCTAGTTCAGCTGAAAGCGGGCTCCACCGACCCGTCTGTGTTCATCACCCACGGCCTGGGCGGGAGCGTGATGGATTTTTTTCAAGTGGTCAAGCACATCCAGACGCCCCGCGCGATTTACGGAATGCAGCAGAAAGGCATTGATGGAGCAGAAGAGCCGTCTCAGAGCATTGAAGAGATGGCACGGTACTCTCTCGACGCCGTCCGGGGGGTACAGCCTCACGGACCGTATCTGCTCGTCGGATACTCGCTCGGAGGCCTGGTCACGCTTGAAATGGCACGGCAATTGAATGCCGCGGGTGAAGCGGTAGCTCTGCTGGCTATGCTCGACTCCTACCCTGAGATACGGTACTTGTCGTTCGCACAGCGCTGCCGCCTACTGGCACGCCTGGCCACGCGACGCGCTTCGACTGCCATGAAACTACCTGTGGGCGATGCCGTGTCTCTTCTCCTTCGCCCCTCCCGGCGGCGCTCGCTCACGCCGACAGTTTCCTATCAGCCTCCGGCCGATGTGTCGCTCTCCCCGGCTATGCAACGCGTTCGGCGGAGCGCTTATCAGGCGTTGACTCGTTACCAGCCCCGGTTTTATCCCGGCAGGATCAAGTTTGTGAGGGCTGCGATCCCCAGCGACTTTCCGGCGGATCCGTCAGCGGTGTGGGCCCACTTGGCGGGTAAATTCGAGGTGGAAACTGTGCCCGGCGATCATCTCGGAATCATGACCACTCACTACGACAAACTGGGGTCTGCAATCTCTCGCTATGCGGAAGAAGCGCTCCGCGAGGCTGGTAATTCCGAAGCTTTTACAACCCGCTGAGTTTGTTAACGATAACAAGATGAATGGCGCAGAAAGTCTGATTCGTTCCCTGATGGCCGGTGGAGTTGAAACGTGCTTCGCGAACCCCGGCACTTCAGAAATCCACGTCGTCGCTGCGCTGGACCGCGCGCCGGAAATGCGCTGCGTGCTCGGCCTCTTCGAAGGCGTCGTTACCGGAGCCGCGGACGGCTATGCGCGCATGGTGGAAAAACCAGCGTGCACGCTGTTGCATCTTGGCCCCGGACTCGGGAACGGTCTCGCGAATCTGCACAACGCGAGCCGGGCTCGCGTGCCAATCGTCAACCTGGTTGGCCAGCATGCGACCTATCATCTGCGCCACGACACGCCGCTCACCTCAGACGTCGAAGGCATCGCCCGACCCTACTCGAAGTGGCTGCGGACTTCTCGCGCTGCTTCCGAACTAGGTCGCGACGCTATGGAGGCTATCGTCGCTGCGCGGACTGCGCCCGGCCAGATTGCTACGCTCATCGTGCCCGCGGACGTTGCGTGGAGTAAAGGAGGCTCGATTGCGACCATTCCCGTCTTGCCAAAACCGCCGCTCCCTGCCGCTAAGACTATCGAGCAAGCGGTTGCCATGCTTCGGTCCGGTTTGCGCACCGCTATCTTGATGGCCGGAAATGCTCTCTATGGCAAAGGCCTGACCACGGCCGGACGGATCGCGGCGGCCACCGGAGCCAAACTGTTCGCTCCGTATCCTCTTACTCGATTGCAACGCGGAGCAGGAACCCCAAGGGTCGATCGTGTTCAGTACGTCCTCGAACAGGGGATCGAACAGTTCAAGGAAGTTCGTCAGTTGATTCTGGTAGGGGCTCGGGCTCCGGTCGCGTACTTCGCCTACCCGGGAAAAGAAAGTGAATTCACTTCGCCGGGCTGTGAGATTCACATGCTGGCGAGTCCCGGTGAAAACTATATTGGCGCGCTTGAGGCCTTGGCTGCGGCGTTGCGGGTGCAAGGGACAGATTTTTCCGCGGAGAAACCCGACCGGCCGGCACTGCCAAGTGGAGAAATCACGTTGCCCGGACTGGCTGTCGCAATTGGTGCACTCCTCCCGGAAAACACTATTGTGGTCGATGAGTCCATGACCTCGGGCCGCGGACTGATGGCCGCGACCAAAGGAGCACCGCCGCACGACTGGTTGGGCAACACCGGCGGGTCCATTGGAATCGCAATGCCGCTGGCGGTAGGTGCAGCCGTGGCTTGCCCCGATCGCCGCGTCCTCTGCCTCACGGCCGATGGCAGCGGCATGTACACACCACAGGCATTGTGGACGATGGCGCGGGAAGGTCTCAACGTCACGACCGTAGTCTTCGCGAACCGTGACTACGCCGTGCTGAAGCGGGAGTTTTCTTACCTGGGCGTGGGCAACCCGGGACCGCGGGCAGCCGGTATGTTCGAGATCGGGCGTCCTGATCTCGACTGGGTGCACCTGGCGAGAGGAATGGGAGTTCCCGGCACCCGGGTGACTACGCTGGATGCGTTCGGGAAGGCGTTACAGGCGGGGTTCGAGGCAGAAGGACCGACGCTGATTGAAGTGCCGCTGTAGAGCCCGGCTGCTCGACGTCGTTAGCGGGCAGAAGCGAATTGCGCCATCTTTGCGAGTTCGCCCTTGATGACTTTTCCGGTCGGGGTCAGCGGCATCGACGGAACAAACAGAATCTGCGACGGCCGCTTGTAGGGAGCGAGATGTTGCGCGGCGTGTTGCGCCAGGTCGGCTTCTGAGGTTGAGGACTCCGGCGCGAGTTGCACGAAGGCAACAACTTCCTCACCGCCTTCCGCTCCACCAACCGGCCGTCCAATGACCGCCGATCGCACTACAGCAGGGTGAGCATTCAGCACCGCTTCAACTTCCGCCGGGTAGACGTTCTCTCCGAAGCGAATAATCAATTCCTTGCTACGGCCAACGATGAAAAGATATCCGTTCTCTAGACGGGCCAGGTCGCGCGTGTTAAACCACCTATCGGGATTGATGGCCTCGGCTGTCTCCTCGGGCGCGTGATAGTAGCCCTTCATCACATTGGGACCGCGCACCCACAGTTCGCCGACTTCTCCGTCGGCCACCGGCTTTTGATCGGATCCGACGAGCCGGACTTCCACTCCCGGGAGAACCCTGCCTACTGAGGTGTCGGTTCGGCGCTCTCCCACTACGGCCTGAGCAATGTTGGGGGAGCATTCCGTCACTCCGTATCCGTTGTGGAGCACCATGCCAAACAAGCTCTCCACCTGCGACTTTACGTTGGGCTGAAGCGGTGCACCGGACGATGAAATGATACGAAGCGCGGGGAACTTGAACGACTGCAGTCCCTTCAACTTGGCATAGTCAGCCAGCAGCGAGAACATTCCGGGAGCGCCCAACACAACCGTCAGCCGTTCTTTTTCGAGCGTCGCAATAGTTGCTACAGGATCGAAACGTGATGCCAGGTACAACGTCGCCCCGCTTATCAACGAGCCCAGGAGGACGATTGAAAGGCCAACCGCATGCGACATCGGCAAGACGCCATAAAGCCGGTCATCCGGACTCAGTGACCGGATTCTGGCTGAGACAGCCGCGACGAACAGCAGGTTCCGGTGCGTCAACATCACGCCCTTAGGAAGCCCTGTTGTACCAGACGTATAAATCAGCGCAGCGACGCGTCGCTGAATCTCGTCGTCGATCGCCTCCGGTTCGACTTTTTCGTTCAGCGGGCCAATGGCGACGGAGCCTAAACTCGCAACGTCTTGAGTAACCGCTCCATGCCGCTTTGCGTGTTCCCGCGCCTGCGGCGAAACGCTCGTGGTGTAGAGCACACGTCGGGCGCCGCAGTGGTCGCGAATCGCATCGACTTCTTTCGCCGAGAGACGCGCACTGACCAGCGCCGGCCACGCGTCGATACCGGCAATCGCTAGCAGAATCGCCACGAACGCCCGGCAGTTTTCGCACACGACCATCACCCGGTCGCCGGGCCGCACACCTGAATCGAGAAGCCAGGCCTCGGTCTCAACGACTACAAGAGCAAGTTGCGGATAAGTCCAGGTTCCAGAGGCTTCTACCAGCGCGGGTCGATCAGGTGCAGAATCCGCCCATGGCTTGATGACGTCGCTGATGCGATTGGGAAGGTTCGCCAGAACTTCAGCGACGCTGTCGCGGGTTATCTCCGCCATAAAAAGATTGTAGTGGAGCAGGGCTCTACACCTGCGCGGAACGTTTTCGCGACGCTCGCAGATCTGCCGCCGCCATGGCGGGGAACACCGTCGCATCCGCCTTCTTCGAAACTACATACTGCAGCCAGTTCTTATAAATCGCTTGGGCGGAGGACCGCCAGCTATTCTCCAACCCGCCGACCACCGAAGCTTCCGGAAAGGCGTCCATCCGTTCTTCCCCTCGATCGGACAAAGCACCATCTCGAAAATCGTTGAGAAGCTTCGTGGCCGCAGCATCGAAGTAGCCCTTCGGCATCGAGGGATACGTCTCCCGTTCCGCACGGAGAAATCTCTTGATGTCCCTGCGGTATTCCTTGAGCAAAGTCTGGGCCCCATACTCCGGATGACCCTGAAAATGTACGAAGAGGCTCTGCTTCTTCATCTTCACGAAAGAGTCCACGCCACCCTCGGCCGATTGCGTCAGCAGCTGGTAGCCGCTCGCGGTGAGCGCTTCCGCCCGCACTTCGTTCCAACGGGAATGCGGGAAGCGTACGCGCTCGCTCGTGCTGGCCATCAGCTGGTGCTTTCCGGCCTTTGCGAAGTCAAAGACGCCAAACTGTTTGTCGCCTAGCGGATGTCGCTGGATGCCATCACTGTGCAGAACTCCCGCGTGCGCCGCCAGACAGGACAATATCGCCGAGGTCGTGTTGCTTTCCGCCCAGTCGAGAACGTTCCCCAAGGCAGACCAATAGGGTTCATTGCGCAGGTCGGGTTGCCGCGGCTCGGTCCCGGTCAGGATCACACCGTCAAACGTGTCGCTCAGAAGATCGTCCGTGCCGAAGTAGAAGCCGCTGAGATGCTGCTGTCCACGTTCGCCGCGGGGAACGCCGTATAACGAGTGGAGCTTGAGGCGTACCGGGATGTCGGCCGCCGCGGCTTCGAGCAACTCAAAGAACTGAATCTCGGTGTCTTCCAGCGCCGCATCCGGCATGTTGTTGACAAACGCGATCCTGACGCACTCGGCGCTCGCGCCGCAGGTATCGTCTTGGCCCGATTGCCGGCTCTTTATGTCGGCCCAACGCGGCGGAATTCGCCCGCCCTCTATCATCAATGGCATTCGAGTTCCCTACAATTTGTGCATGTCGTGATTGTTTGGACCGTCACGCCTTTGCCTTGTCCAGCGCCTGCCCCAGGTCGTCGAGAATGTCGTCGATGTGCTCGATGCCTACGCTGAGGCGAATCATTTCCGGCGTCACTCCCACTTTGGCTTGTTCTTCCGGAGTGAGTTGCCTGTGCGTCGTCGACGCGGGGTGACAGGAAAGAGACTTCGCATCCCCCATGTTCACCATCCGCTTGAAAAGTTGAAACGCGTTGAACGTCTTGCGGCCACCCTCGTAGCCGCCCTTCACGCCGAAGGTCAGCAACGAGCAGAAGTTTGAGCCCAGGTACCGATGCGCCATCGGATACAGCGGATTGTCCGGAAAGCCGGCGTAGTTCACCCAGTCGACCATGGGATGCGCGCGCAGAAACTCCGCGACCTTGCGCGCATTCTCGACGTGACGATCCATACGCAATGCCAGCGTCTGGATTCCCTGCAAGAATAAAAAACCATTGAACGGCGACAACGTGGCCCCGGTGTTCCTCTGGCAGACGGTTCGGCATCGCGCAACGTATGCCGCATCCCCAAAGTGATCGACGTAGACGACACCGTGATAAGCGATCTCCGGTTGATTGAACATGTAGAATTTTTCCGGATATTTTCGCCATGGAAATTTTCCGGAGTCCACAATCATTCCGCCGATGCTGGTGCCGCCGCCTCCGATGAATTTCGTCAAGGAGTGCAGCACGACATCCGCTCCGTATTCGATGGGCCGCAACAGAATCGGCGTGGCGACGGTGTTGTCGACCACGAGCGGAACCCCGTGTTTGTGCGCGACGCGAGCCAGGCCTTCGATATCCGCAACGTTGCCCGCGGGATTGCCCACGCTCTCGCAATAGACGGCCCGCGTGTTATCGTCGATCAGTGCATCCACTTCGTCGGGGCTGTCAGTCTTCGAGAATTTTGTGTTGATCCCACGCTTAGGGAAGATGTGCGCCAACAGCGTGTACGTCGCCCCATAGAGTTGGGGAATCGACACGATGTTGTTCCCGGCCTCGGCGATGTTGATCAACGCATATTCGATCGCCGCCATGCCGGAGCTCACGCTGAGGCCATCGACTCCACCTTCGAGCGCGGCGACCCGTTTTTCGAGGACCGTGTTGGTGGGGTTGCCGATGCGGGTGTAGATATTCCCTTCAACTTCTAAATTGAAGAGGGCAGCACCATGTTCGGCGCTGTCGAACTCAAACGCGACGGTCTGGTAGATGGGTACGGCCACGGCTTTCGTCGTGGGATCGCCGTCGTACCCAGCGTGACTCGCGATCGTTTCTCTCTTCATATCTACCAGCTGATGTCTACCCGCCTAAAACTGCGAATCCAAAACGGAAGTGCGGTGTCGACGAGATCCGTTTCACTTCGCCGTTGTCGCCATACTCCGAACCGGAACCGATGCCGCCTCTCCTGAGAGCGACTTCGCCACACCGCTGGTAATCGTGCGAGCGGCGAAGCCCGCTCCGAAGGCAAAGCGCATCACCGGGCCAAAACTGTTTGCCGCCGCGACCCCACCGAAATAGAGGCCGTCTACTGACGATTCGAAATTCGACGAGAGCACCGGCGCTCCCTTGAGGGTCTTTACCTTTGAGCGAATTTCCGGGTTGAGAAATTTCAGTCGCTCCAGATCCACTTTGTAACCCGTCGCGGCAATGACATGCTCGGCCACAATCTCGCGCTGGCCGCCGTCCGCGGCGCGAACCTTCAGATGCACTTTGCCGTTCTGCACTTCCGCGCCCTGCGGCGTGCATCCCAGATGCAACGGCAACTTTCCGACGACTTTGTCGCGAATGAACCATCCCCCGGAAGGGCCAAGAGCTCTGCCAACGATGTACAGGCGGAGCCGTTCCGGCAAATAGTGAAATGCCCCCGGAGCATCGGCGTAGAATCGCGAACGCGTCCCCGGACCAAGCCCGGATTGCGGATGCCTGATCTGCTGCCACCACGAACGTGGCTTGCCCGTGGGCTGACTATGGAAGTGCAATTCAGCAGCGCGGCTGACCATCTGCACGTCAGCCCCAGCCTCGTGCATCAACCCTGCCAAATCCAAAGCGGAAGCTCCGCCACCAATTACCAACACGCTGCGGCCGCGGAAAGGTTCAACTTCGCGATGGCGAGCGCTGTGCGAGAAAAATTCCGCCGGTAGATGCGCCAGGTTCTCGGGAACATGTTCGAAATGCGTAATACCAACCGCCAGCACAACCTTGCGAGCTTGGAAAGTCTCGCCGTCCTCAAGCCGCAAAAGAAAGCCGCCGGGCACGCGATCCATGCTGGCCACAAGTTTATTTTCCAGCTCCGGCACCATGCGATCGCGGAAGGCAAGCCCGTATGCGCTGAATGTATCAAGCTGGACCGGAACACCGGTGTCCGCATACTGGATGCCCCGCTCCGCACAAAACTGCCGCAGAGTGAAAGCTTTCTCCGGATCGTAAATGTCGGAAGCAAAGCCATCCGACTTCAGCATCATGCCCTTCGGCATATGGTTCAGCCAGCTGTCCATGGGACGGCCGAAAATACGGAATGGAATACCCCGCCGCCTGAAATGCGCGGCAATTGAGAGTCCGTAAGGACCAGCTCCAATAATCACAGTCTCTAACATGCTCGAAAAAAGCTCCTTATGAAGGGTTGATTCCTTAGCAGTACGTCAGGGGAGCGCAGTGAATCCGAGGGGGAACTCTTAAGGGGATTGAGAAACATTATATCACGCGAAGTTCGCACGTTCCACAACTCGCTGCGATTGCAACTGGCTGTATTATCAATAGCATAGCGCAGACTTCAAGCGCGTTTCGGCTTGCGGATGTTGTCATCGGCGGTACCTCAATCGATCGGTCCTCCTGTGGAAACTCTCGCCGGCAGCGAGTCGAGAAGCTCGCGTCGTTCGACGATATCCTTGCAAGACGATTCCCGGAATCAAGAAGAAAAGCGTACTACCTGATGTCCGATCGAACGAGCATATTCCTCCTCAGGCGCGCAAAGAATTGAGGGGAATCGGCTGGACGAAGAAGTCCGAACTGGCGAAGGTGGCCCGCAGGGGGAGGAGTTCGACTGTGCAATCTGGTGGATCGAATCGATCCACCGACAGCGGCGGGGCGGACGTGCGGTGAATCTACTTAATGCGGGAACGGGTTTTGATATGACGGCAGCGACTGAGAGTTCTCTTTCGGGCGATCCCAAAGAAATCTACCCGAATCCTTCAGAACAAACTTTCCTGATGTCTATAGTGGATAGCGCCCACGGGCCCAGATAATCGTGCGATTCACCATGGACAGGGGAAAGATAGTCGGACGTACGAAGTCAACGAAGAGCACTACCCGATAGGAATCGTTGTCATTCCAGACTTCGTGCTCGTTGCTGTCGTCAAAGATCATGCTTTTCCCTTCCTTCCAGCCGCGCACGTCGCTCCCGACTCGAATTCTGCAACTACCTTCCGGCCCCGGAATTATCAATCCAAGGTGATAGCGGAGCACGCCCTTGTAGGGCCCACGGTGCGGAGGGATGTGCTTTCGGGGTGCCAGAATGGAAAACATCGCGCTCTTCATCCCCGGAATGCGATGCAAAAGTCTCACCGTCTCCGGGCATCGCGCGCAGTTCTCTTTTTTCTTGTTGCCGAACGAATAGAACCAAAATGTCTTCCACTGGTCACCTTCGGTCAGAGCATTCTGTGCCTTAGACACATCTTGGAAATTCGGGATCTCCTCGCGGTGCACCATCAACGCGTCTAACTCCTTGCGAATGGTTTTCCACTCCGCCTCTATCCTGGCAACCCAATGAAACACCTCAGGGTCGAAAAATGTCTTGTCCCCATCCTTGTAGAACAACACTTTTTCTACGAGATCTCGCACCATTTTTCTTCCTCCTTCTCAACCTCGGCACTTGGCTTTTCTCTGTACTGCAGAAGAGATTCTCGAAATTGCGAAGCCTGCCAGATCCGCCCCCGCTTGAGCCCGCTCCCTCGAACTTCTGACTGGCCCTTCAGCCCGTCCTCGAAATAGGCAACTCCACGCTCTTAGAGTCGGGAGGGGTGCCGATTCCAGGCTTGGGCTTTTCTTTTAGGACATACTTCTTCATCACCAGATACGGGAGCAGCACTAATTCTGCAATGGAAGGCATTATGTCTTTCCGACAAAAGACGGATTCAACGCGCGTCCGGTTGAGCGACTTCAGGTAGGCGCCCAAACTCGTGTGGCCGGTAAACAAGTCCGCAGCCACCGTGGGGAGATCGGTAACGAGCCGCAGCCAACCGACTCCAGCTTTCCCTTTGCCGCGCTCAACCTGTTCGCCTGTCTGATCGGCATACAACAAATAGGGAAAATCGACGCCTGCCGGTTCCCCGATACTGTGAAAGCCCCAGGTGCGCGCGTTCACATCCAGGAGCTTAAACTTTCCATCTCGATGATCTCTCTTGAACTCGACCTCGACCAAGCCGTAGTAATCGATGTCTTTGAGAAAGCGCAGCGAAAGTTCTTCAACCTCCGGTACCTCCGACGCGTCTATGGTCTCAACGTAAGTTGCAGCGCGGCCGAACTCTCTGGGATGCTGACGTATGCGCTTCGCTACCAGGCTGCTGTGTGCTTCTCCATCGCGAAAAAATGCACAGTACGAGTATTGTTGCTGGCCATCTCCCGGAATAATCTCCTGGATCAGAATCTCCTCCGGCGCAATCTGCCGGATGGCCTTGCGAAACAAATCGTGCAGTTGATCGGGCGTCTCAGCGCGCCAGGCCTTGGCTCCAGTGGCATAAAAGAAGTTTTCTTTAACGGCAGGTTTGAGCGCCAGAGGCAGGCGGCTGTACAAATCCGCAAGCTCTTCCTCAGTTCTGGGGTTATACGTGTGGGGAACTGGAATCCCCAGTTCGGCAGCACGATCATAAGTGTTTTTCTTATCCCACGCCCACCGCACGGCATCCCAGCCGGGTGTTGTGACCCGAAAGTATTCTTTAAGCCGATCCCTATGACGGGAGAATGCTGCAACCGTTTCATCTCGAGTCGGGAACAGAACCCAGCCCTTCAGCCCATAGCGCCGTCCCGTTTCCATCACACTCTCGACGGCATTGTTCTCATCTCGCAAATCCTTTACCCGCACTACCCGGGTCACATATTTGGAGAATTGGGAAACAGAGTGTTGGTCGTCAATGACGCAAACTGGAATTCCTCTCCGTCCCAAGCTCCGCGCAACGCCGAGTCCCGGGTGTTCGCCGCCAACGACGATTGCGCCCACTTGTCCCGGATTCACTGCTGTCTGCGCGGTAGGGGTTTTCATGGTGAGCGAAACTATCGTAGGCTCCTTGAAAGCTGGGACATCAACTCCCGGGATGCGAACTCAGTACCCGCCACGAAATACAGCAAGGGCCCGAAGCTTCGGGCGGCAGTAGCGCCTATGAAATGCAATCCCGGCACGGAGGATCGGAAACCGCCGGCGAGTTTGGGGTAGCCATCAAGCTGCTCGATGTCCTGCGTCAGTTCCTGCGGTAGAAAGTCGTATTTTGATATGTCCACGCGGTACCCGGTCCCGAGAAGGACATGGTCTACGCGACGCTCGCTCCCATCGTTCAGTTTGAGGGCAACCTCGTCGCCGACCGTGGTGGCTTCCGATACGGCGCATCCGGTCGTGATCTTAACCGCGGCCAGCCGGTCCGGAAGCCATCGAGACCCTGCAGGCCGGACCGCCCGAGTTCGAATCCGGTCGCGCAGCTTCAATGGAACATAGGATACCAGCTTGGGGTACGCAACGAGACGGCTGATGCCCAGCGGGCCAATGTCGTGCGAAGAGTAGAGCATCGACGATATCGGGCCCATGTGGTGCAACCACGCGTGCTGACCTATCCATTTCAAGTGAGACTGGCGCGCAATCACTTCGACCTGGGCTTTCGCCTCGTGCAATATTGCCGCTGATTCCAGCGCGCTCTGCCCTGCACCGATCACCACTACTCTCTTCCCCGCGAACTTGCGAACTTCCCGGCTTTCGTAGCAGTGAATTGCCTGTTGCGGAGATAGGGTCTGGAATACCTCGGGCTTTTTCTTGAAGGGACCAATCCCGGCGGCGATCACTACATGCTTTACGCGAATCTCTTCTCCGTTTTGCAACGTGAGCCTGAAACCCGGCGAGTCCCGGTCGACGCGCAGAACCGTTCTCGGATCCAGGTCTGAGCCTAATTGGTGCCGGAACCACCGGCCATATTCCACGAAAGTATCCAGAGGAAGAGGTGCGCAGGGCTCTTTTTTCGACGCGGCTTCGTAGGCTTCCAGCGTGAACGCATGATCAGGATCGGACAGACTGGATGCCACCCGCGGTGAACGCAGAAGCATCCCTTCCGGCATCTTATTCGCCCAGAACTCCATCGGCTCGCCAAACACACAGGCAGCAATGCCTCTCGCCTTGAGATGCGCTCCGGCGGAGAGCCCGTAGGGGCCAGCGCCAATGACGGCAACGTCACAGTGCGCCGAAACTGGCCCACGGCCAGTTCGCGCGGAACCCGAAATCACAGTATTTTCTTTCAAGATTGCTGAACCTACCTTCCTTTGGAAGTTATAGCGACCTGCGGAATGTCTGGAACCCGTTGAGGAGTAGTCCGTGAAGCCAGCATGGCCTGAACGGCTTTATGCCTGAACACCATCAGCCCGACCGCAGTCCCGAATGTATTGGTGATGAGATCGGTCATGCCGGAGTCTCGGGTCGGAAGAAATGCTTGCAGGACTTCGATCGTCAGACTGACAGCAAATCCGAGCGCGATAGTGAGCGCCGTGGGATATTCGCACTTTCGTACCTGAGAGAAATAGGCATAGAAGAAGAATCCCAGAGGAATGAAGCCGACAACGTTGATGGCGATATTCTTCCAATAACGCCAGCCCGGACGGTATTCATCCCACGGGCGTTCTAGAAACTCCGGATGTAAAACGAAGAAACGCTCGGGAATCAGAAGGTTGGTGGATGAATCTACTTGGTTGCGGACCACATTCCCGTTCCCTTCATCGAAACGATAGCGGGCGACAACACCCTGGCGCCCTACCGAATCTGACTGACCGCCCTCCGTCCTATCCACAAAACCCTGGGACACTTCTGCGGCTGAGAGTTCGCGATCGTAAATCGCGAGTCCCTTTATTTTTCCCGGCCAGCTATAGGCAGTCATCGGAGCGTTGCCAACTACGAGTTCACCCTTCAGGTCACGACTGGAAATGGCAAAGTTCGGAACTCTTTTGACCAACGTGCCATCCGCGTAAGTGGCCGTGCCTGCTTCACCCGAGGTAATCGTGACCAAGACCGGTCTCAGGTCGCTGAGAATATCGTCGACGTAGATCTCGGTTTTCGTGACGGAGCTGCCCCGACTTTCGTGTTCGAGCACAAGACCGGCTTGAAATTGGCGCAGCGCAAATGGGGCGATCTGACTATCCGGCAAGTAGTACGCGAGAATCATCCCTCCTGCCCGGGAATCGACTCGGCTCGGTTCCAGCCATATCTCCAGACTGCAGGAATTGTTTCCTTGCGCGGCACGAGTCTGGAACGGCTTTGCACTCACGATGCTGCCGTGCTTGCCAAAGAGAAGACCCCTTCCCTCGCTCAACCACCTGATTGCATTCCGAGGGGCGTGAAATGGCCACAGCCCCGCGACCAGCATGCCCAGGAGAACGCAGGCACAGATCGCTCGTAAGAACTTGGCCTGGGCATTTGAGAAAAGTCCTCGGGGCCCAGACCCGATCACAGCCACCTGGCAATCCAACGATCCTTGAATCAAGACATTCCTGTCGATGGCCGGGTGCCGGAGACCTTCACGGAAACAGGCATCTTGGCGCGCAATGCGAGCAGGATGGACAGTAGGTCCTGATCGTAGATGTGCTTCTTTGAATCGGCGAGCTGGACAAATTCACCGTAGACCCGATTGATTTCCTCAGCAGAAAGTTCATGTCCCATTCCCCGGAGCTTATGGGCAAGAGCATTGCGGCCTGAATGCTTGCCGAGCACAATGCGGTTTGGAGGCACCCCAACCGATTCCGGCGTCATGATTTCGTAGCACAGCGGATTGTTGAGGATGCCATGCTGATGCATGCCGGCTTCATGCGCAAAAGCATTCCGTCCCACGATTGCCTTGTTCGGTTGAGGATCAAACCCGAGTGTCTTCGCCAGCAAGCAACTGGTCGAGTAAATCTCCTCACGGCGAACGCCAGTTTCGACCGAATAGAGATCACGGCGGACGTGCAATACCATGGCGATCTCCTCCAAGGAAGCGTTGCCGGCTCTCTCGCCGATCCCGTTGACGGTGCACTCGGCTTGCCGCGCTCCCGCCTCAACCCCGGCCAGGGAATTGGCCACGGCCAAACCGAGATCGTCGTGGCAATGGGTCGAGAGGACGACGTGGTCTGCGTTCCGCAGTCGATTTCGAATGGTTCGGATCAGTCCGGCATATTCAGTCGGCGTGGAGTAGCCAACTGTATCGCAAATATTGAGCGTCGTTGCTCCGGCGTCCACTACGGCCTGCAACACGTCGCACAAGTAGCCAGGGTCCGAGCGGGTCGCATCCTGGGCGGAAAATTCAATGTCAGCGCAGAGCGAGCGCGCGTAGGCGACCATGTTTGCAGCTTTGCCCAGTGCCTCTTCCCGGCTGATTTTAAGATCGAAGGTAAGGTGAATGTCCGAGGTCGAGAGACAAGTGTGAATGCGCGGGCGCGGGGAATGGCTCAGCGCGTCGCAAGCCACCTGAATGTCTTTCTCGGTGCAGCGTGCGAAGGCTGCGATAATCGGACCTCTCACCTCGCTGGCAATGAGCCGCACCGCCTCGGCGTCGCCAGGCGACGCGACCGGAAAACCGGCTTCAATGATGTCGACCCCCAATAGTTGGAGTTTCCGGGCGAGCAGCAGTTTTTCGTCAATGTTCATGCTGCATCCCGGCGCTTGCTCACCATCGCGAAGCGATGTGTCGAGAATCAGTACTCTTTCACGTTCCATGATCGCTCCCGTCAATGAGGTCAGTCCAAATTTCAACATAGCCTACCAAAACCCTCTCTGGCGCCAGAGAAAGTTTCCGATGCAAAGGGATTTCGACGATTCTGCGTCATTTCAGTAGGAGCCTAAACTGCCAAAAGGCGTTGAGCCTCAGCGATTAACCAGCCGAGCCAGACGTTCTTGGAATGCCTGAGCGAGGTGATCGAGGTTAGCGTCCTCCAATAGCGACATATGATCTCCAGGCGTATTTATTATTTCCAATCCTTCGCTGAACAATCCACCCCATCCCATATCTGCAAAATGTTCATGTCGATCTGTTTCTTTAGCGCGGAACAAAATCCCGAAGGATTTGAGTTGTTGGCCTCGGTATGAATGGGAGGCCTTGACGAGGATCCTGTGGAGAATCTCCCACGGCACGGCAGCGAAGGGTCGGTAGAGCTGCCCACGCACGGAATCAGAAGTCACCGGATCCGGGGTCTGGGGTGATCTTGGAAACAGCGCCCGGGCCCATTCCACCGCCACGTTCCTTACACGTCCGAGGCGCCAGTTTATGGCCCACCACAAGCGCTTATAGGTTAACTTCTTCAGCCGATCCCACCAAGGCACCCGCATACTCGCGTCGAGCAGCACGACAATGTCAACACGTTTGCCCCGTCGTTGCAGCTGATGAGCCACTTCAAAGGCCAGCGCTCCACGGAATGAGTGTCCGATCAGCACGCATGGCCCGGAAGCTTGATGAGTCCTGATCAGGTCCGCATACGGCGCAGCCATAGCCTCCAAGTTGGGCAGATCGGCTGAGCGACCCTCGACGGACGCCTCAAGGACTGCAGAAGAAATCGGTACAACCGCAGCAAACGACGCTTGGGCTGCATCCAGGCGCTCTGCCAAACGGCACATTCCCATCGAGGCTTCAACAAAATAAAGAGTTCCTTCGGTGTGGGAATGGCGCAACGGTACCAGCGTCGGACCCGCGTTGTGGTTCTTCTCCTCTTCAAGACTTCGTGCAATGCCTTGAATGGATGGATTTAAGAAAAATGTTGGAATAGTAAGGTTGACGTCCAACAACGTGTTCAGCTCATTAATGATACTGACGGCTAGCAGCGAATGGCCACCTATTTCGAAAAAGTTATCGCGCACACCGATGTTTCGGGAACCAAGAATCCGCTGCCAAATCTGAAGTAACTGCATCTCCAAGAGAGTCTGGGGCAGGACCAAATCCTGCGCCGATTGCTGCTCAGACGGGGTGTAATCCGCACCACTTAAAGCCTTGCGATCCACTTTGCCGTTGGGCGTTAAGGGAACGTTCTGCAACACGGAAAATGCGGCTGGAACCATGTAAGCCGGTAATTTTTGTTTCAGATAATCTCGCAGCTCAGCCGTTGTGCATGACGGCACTTCTGCCAACACTACATAGGCGACGAGTTGCTTTTCTCGTTCCTCCCGCACCACCACGACGGCTTCGCGCACTGCCGGATGGCTGCGCAAAACGCTTTCGATCTCTCCCAGCTCGATCCGGAATCCCCGAATTTTGACCTGCTGATCAATTCGCTGCAGAAATTCCAGAGTGCCATCCTCGCGGTAGCGCACTAAGTCACCAGTACGGTACAAGCGCGACCCAGCATCGGTGCGGAAGCGATCAGCAATGAATTTCTCAGCAGTCAATTCCGGACGATTCAGGTACCCGCGCGCCAAACCTGCGCCCCCGATCAATAACTCCCCAGGCACTCCCACCGGCACCGGCTGCAAGTGCGAATCAACCACATAAAACTCTGTGTTGGCAATCGGATGCCCGATCGAAACCGGCGTACCTGCCTGGACTTGGTGTGCAGCGGACCAAATTGTCGTCTCCGTCGGCCCGTACATGTTCCAAAGCGCGGCGCACTTCTTAAGCAACTGCTCGGCCAGCTCGTCCGGCCACGCTTCACCCCCGCACAGGATTTTCAGATGAGGATTGCCTTCCCATCCGGCCTCCAGCAGTAAGCGCCAAGTGGAGGGAGTCGCTTGCATTACAGTTGCGCCACTCTCCCGCATCAGCGCCCCAAGCTCTCTTCCATCCCGCGCCACTACCTCCGACGCGATCACCACTGTCGCCCCAGAGGTAAGCGGCAGCCATATTTCCAGACCGAAAATATCAAAAGCCAGGGTGGTGACCGAGAGCAGAGTATCTTGTGCCGTCATCCCCGGCGCTTCCCGCATGGAGTTGAGGAAATTGACCACCGCTCGATGGCTAATCTCAACTCCCTTGGGCCTGCCGCTGGATCCAGAAGTGAATAGCACGTAAGCCAAGTTTTCCGGATTCACCTGGCTGACCAGGTTCGTCTCGGATTCACACGCTATTTTGGCCCAATCCTTATCAAGACAGATCACTTGCCCAGCAATGCTCGGCAGTCCATCGACGAGACACTCCTGGGTGAGGACCACAGACGCCTTGGAGTCTTCCAAAATGTACTGCAGCCGCTCCTTCGGATACCCGGGATCCATCGGCACGTACGCTGCGCCTGCTTTCAAAATGCTAAGAAGGCCGACCACCATGTCGAGAGAGCGTTTGACGCACAGGCCCACCAGCACATTGGGGCCAACTCCCAATCCCTGCAGGTGATGCGCGAGTTGGTTGGAGCGACGGTTGAGTTCGCCGTAGCACAATGTTTGCCGCTCGAATACCAACGCTACCCGGTCGGGAGTTCGCTCAGCCTGCGCTTCGAACGGTTCGTGGATATCTGCGCTAGCCGGGAAATCGACCTTTGTATCGTTCCACTGCACCAAAAGCTGGCGCCGCTCGGCCTCGGGCAACAGAGGAAGCTCGCTCAGGCGCTGCTCAGGATCGGCGGCCACCGCTTCCAGGAGCGTCTGGTAGTGATCGAACATACGCTCGATTCTCGCTGCATCGAATAAATCCGAGCTGTATTCCATCTCCACCCAGATCTCCTCGCCCATGTCGGTCAAGAACAGCGTGAGATCGAACTTGCTGATTTTGCTATCGACCAGCACCGATTCGATGTCGAGACCTTCCATGCCGATGAAGCACAGGTTTTGATCGCGATCCCGCCAGTTGACCATAACCTGAAACAACGGCGAATAGCTCAAACTCCGTTCCGGTTGCAGCGCACGCACCACCTGATCGAAGGGCACGGAACGATGCTCATATAAGTTAAGTGCTCCCTGCTGCACCCGTGCCACCAATTCTCGAAACGTCAGGTCGCCCTTTACCTGGGTCCTCAAGACATGAGTGTGCAGTAGAAAACCGATCATCGACTGACATCCCGGCTGGTCCCGTTCGGCGATTGGTATACCCAGCAGGATGTCTTCCTGCCCCGTATAACGAAAGAGCAGGGCGTCGAACGCGGCCGTAAACAGGGCAAATAAACTCTTTCTTTCTCGCCGACTCAACTGTCGGAATGCTTCCGTCAACGTGCGACTGATGCGGAAACGGTGGCGGGCGCCGCGATAGGACAACACTTGCGGGCGGGGGCGATCCGAAGGCAATTCCAGCAGGGGAGGCGCACCACGAAGGTTCTCCGCCCAGAAAGCCAAATCCTCAGCCACAGCCGTTTCGGTCAACTGCTGCCGTTCCCAAACGGCATAGTCGCCATGTTGCAAGGCCAAAGGTGGCAGCTCGATCGACTCTTTACGGCAGTAGCTACGGTAGAGCGCCGACAATTCCCGCCACAAAACGCCCTCCGATGACCAATCACAAACCAGATGGTGCATCATCAGAACGAAGACGTGGTCTTGCGCGTCCATTCGAATCAACGTGGCGCGGACGGCCGGTTCGTCTTCCAGATGATAGGGAATCCTCGGTTCGGAGATCTGAAGACGCTCCAATTCTGCCTCGCGCTCGGCGTCGGCCCGCCCGGTGAGATCGATCATCTTCAGGCGGAGAAGATAAGAATCGCGCACGTTCACCATCGCCAGCCCATCTATCATCTGGATTGTCGTCCGTAATGTTTCATGTCGCGCGATCACCGTATTCAGCGCCCGCTCCAGCGCTTCGACGTTCAGCTCTCCCCGCAAGCGCACCGCTTCCACTTCGTTGTATACCGGCTGTCCCGGGCTCAACCGCTCCATAAACCAGATGCGTTCCTGCAAGGGGCTAAGCTGATAAGGAAGGGAACGATCGCGCAACGGAATCGCCTGAGCATCCGCATGGGGCGTAGCAGCCGCAGCGATCATCCCACCTGATGTTTTCAGTGGCGATTGGTCGCTCAGGTGTACCGCCGCTGCATGCCGTTCGCGAATTAGTGTGGCCTGCTCCGCCACCGTGCCGTTTTCGAAGAAATCCGTCAATGTCAGCCGAATGGCATTTTTATCGCGCAGGCGAGAGATGCACTGGATAGCCAGCAGCGAGTCGCCGCCTAAGGCGAAGAAGTTGTCATCCACTCCCACCTGCGGGACTTTGAGAAGTTCCGCCCAGACATCGCCGACCGCGTTTTCGATCGAGTCGGGGAGCGTAGACGCGACTGCCTCAGAATTTTGATCACTGCAGCGCGCCAGCGCGAATCCCGTCGGGGCCGCCGCTAGCTCGCTCGTATCCGCCTCCGCGGCCTGCTCCACCAGTCGCAATCGCTGCACTTTACCGGAAGGCCCTTTCGGCAAGTCCTCGGCAAAGTGGATCAGCGTGGGGGTCTTAAAGTGCCCCAGGTGTCTTTCACAAAATCCCAGCAGTTCCCGCTCATCGCACTCAGCGCCCGCCCGTAATACGACGAATGCCACGACATCCTCGCCCAAATGACGATCCGGAACTCCCACAGCCGCCGCTTCCAACACCGCCGGATGCGATTCCAACACATCGTCAATCTGCCGGGGAGCAATGTTGACTCCACCTTTTATGATCAGCTCTTTTGATCGGCCGACGACAAAGAAATAGCCGTCGGCGTCGCGGTAGGCCAGATCGCCTGTGTGCAACCAACCTTCGGCATCAAAAGCGGTGGCAGTCGCTTCCGGCTCTTTGTAATAGGCGGAGGTCAACGCTTCGCCCCGAATCAGCATCTCGCCAGGTTCCCCGTTGAGCAGATCCACGCCGTCGCGATCGACAATCTTTACTTCAAATCCCCAAGGCAGGCCGGGCGATCCGATCTTGTGCTCTCGCGGAGGCAGTGGGTTGGAAAATATATTGCCTCCTTCACTTGAGCCCATCGCCTGGATCAGCAACAACGGAAACTTGGCCAGAAACTCCCGGTGTAGAGAAGGCGCCAGCGGAGCGGAAGACGATCGCAAGAAACGGATCCTTCGGAAAGCAGGTCCACGCTGATCCGCCCTGGGATCGTGCCAATCGAGCAGTTGCGAGACGATGGTCGGCACAATGGCCGACCAGGTGCATTCGTGGCTGTCTAGCCAGTCCCAGAAATGGCTGATGCTGAACCGCCGCGGCACGACGACCGACCCGCCGCTGAGCAGCGTGGGAATCAGCGTCACGCACTCCGCGTTGATGTGATAAAGAGGAAGCACTAACAGTGAGCGGTCGGCGGCGGTCAGTTCGTGCGCGGCCACCGAATTTCTTCCCCCCGCCAAGATCGTCCGATGCGTGTGCACCGCCGCTTTGGGATGCCCCGTGCTGCCAGAGGTGTACATCAGCAGTGCGATGTCCTCGGGCGAGGGAACCGCCATGTCCGTTCTCGGTGGGGTGATGTCGTTCATCGTCGCAAGGCCGCCCGCGTCACATGGAATCACTCGCACCGGTCGACGCACCTGCGTCATCACCTCGGTCATTAACGCAGCGTGCTCCTCGTCAACAAAAACCACCTTGGCGTCACAATGTTCCACCATGTAGCTCAATTGCGACGCGCCCGCTCGCACGTTCAGCGGCACCGAGACAAGTCCTCCGTACATCACTCCCAAGAACAGCTGCGCCGTGAACAGACCATTGTCCATCAGGAACGCAACCTTGTCGCTCCGCTCCAATCCCCATCGCAGAAGCTGGGTAGAAAGAACCGCCGATTGCTCCTTTAGCCCCAAGAAGGATAAGACCTCTCCCGTTTCCGGGCTCATGAGGAAAGGATCGTCAGGTCGCGCCTCCGCCGCCCGATCAATCAGTTCCCGGATGGTCGTGACTTCGACGCTTGATAAATCAGCGCTTGAACTGTGTGCGCTGTTTTTGAAATTTTCCAATTCGATTGGCGTCATTATCTACCCACGTGATATTCGCGTTCGAATGCGCGACTTACCAAATGCTGAGGTTTCTTGCGTATGCTCAGATTGAATTCCAGAAGTCAAGTTTGACAGTTCGGTCGATCAAGCTTACCGAACCTGTTTCGGAGACGATCTCACGCAACCATTAGCTGTCTGCGCTTTCCAAGGACTGCGCACGAAGAAATTGGTCACACGTCTGCTGTATTTGGGGGCTGCCTAGGGGAGGGATTTATAGTAGTCCGTCTTAGCCGATGTGTCGATACAAAAGCGTTCCCACGGCTTCCAGCGCTAGATCTGGCGCAGACTGAACTAGACGGCGAGCGAGGCTTTTCTGCCATGCGGGTCGCGGCACGTAGGGGCCCGGCGCCGGATACCTCCAATAGGTGAGGGGGGATCCAATTGCTCCCCAGTGTTCCTTGAAGGCGATGAGACCCAGATTGTCAGTCGTGGAGCGACCCATATCGAGTTCTTCGAGCCCGTCGCCCTTCGCCTCCTGAATGGTCTTCCAAAACAACAGCGCCATTCCTCCCAGCTTGTTAAGGGACGAGATGCTTCCTCCGTACTTATAGACCACGCTTCTCTTGCTGGATAGGGTCAAAATGCAGGCAACTGGCAAGTCTCCCTTGGAAGCAAGCCGGATCTTGAGGTTGTCGCCAAATGTTGCTATCAGCCCACGAAACCAAGCCAAGGGCTGAGGCGGCAAGTATTGCCGCCGGCGAGTAATCACCAGAAGCTTGTAGAATTTCTGAAGCAAGGCTTCCGAGTTTCCATCTTCATACTTCAGTTCTTCACGCTCCGCACGCCGAATCTTTCTCTGAACACAGTCCTTGTGGAAGCCGTGAAACAGCTCTTGCTCGCTTTTGCTGAGATCCAAACGATGAAATTGATAGGTGAGAGTTTTTTTTAACCCCACTTGGCTGCTGGGTCGCTGCGATATGGGCCTGATCTCGAGGTAGCGCCATTTCCTCTGGTCCAGATCTCGCTGCATATGCAGCAACATCGCATCCAGGTCGTCCGGGCCGTCGACTAATGGCTCGCAATGGTCGGAAAATGGCAACGACACAAAGCGCCGACCTGTCAGCCAGCTCTTGATGCGGCAGAACACAAGCCCATTTGTCAGGCTCGCCCCAGGCGGACAGGTGGTAACTGCCACGGGTTCGTAACCGTAGACTGCTTGTAAGGCTTTCAGCCACTTCGTGCTGTGGAAGACTGAGGACTGAGGATGGTTCTCAACAAGGGTCGGCCAGCGTGGATCGCGTAGAGGATTAATTTCGTATACGGACGGCGCAGAATGATCCATCTTTAACAAGAGCGGCACGTCATCGGATGCGGCTACTATGCTCCTTATTGCGACGCCAGGATTCCATCGGGTCGGATTCTCAGTTTTCATTTGTCCGGTAATCAGTGTTGCCGCCGATCTGGCGCCACGAAGAGAGGCTTCTGCCGCAAGGCTGGTTTCGTCTTAGGTCCTCGCGCTGTCTGCCTGAAAAGCGTGCTTGCCTCGCACTTTGCTGAAAGCCTTCTCATAGGCGGCCAGAAGGTTCCGCACCGAGTACTCCCAAGCCAGCTCTTTCTCGATCCTTCTGCGTCCGAACTGGCCCATCCGTTCCCGCTCCTCCGGATGGTCCAACAGCCACAGGATTTTTTCCCCAAAATCCACCACTCCGTCATCTCCGTTGCTGTACAACGATGCTTCCTGAGCGCTGAATCGTCCTTCCGTCCCTTCGAATTGCACAATAGGCTTGCCCAAGGCCATGTATTCCATGATTTTGATCATTGTGGACATGCTGTTCATCTGGCACGGCCTGTCCGGATTGACGCACACGTCCGCGGTCGAAAGGATCTCCACTAACTCGGCGTCTGGGACATATCCGGTGAAGATCACCATGTCTTCCAGTTGCTTTTCCTGGACCATCTTCCGGAGAATTGGCAGTTCCGGGCCGCCTCCGACGCAGGTGAAATGAACATCGCCGCGTCCCAGGTTCTTGACCCGCGACGCCACATCAATGAGAATGTCCAATCCGTCCTGACTGTTCATCACTCCGACATAACCAACGAGGTAACGCTTGCCGTGCTTTAAAGTCGGGTTCGGTGGAACCGGTTTGAACGTCTCCAGAGCAGGGCCGTTTCGCACAACAAAGACATCGTCGGCGTGTACGCCTCCGCGCGCGATGGCGATCTCTCGATAGCTGTTGTTGGTGGCCATCACAACATCACTGCTGCGAAACGTGCTCTTCTCCAACCACACTAGCACTTTGTGAAAAAGGTCTTTCTTCCCGTACTTGGACAGATACAGCTCAGGGTTTACATCGTGGTGATCGAATATGTATTTCACACCAAACAGTTTGAAGGGTAGCGCCACCAAGAAAATATCGTCCGGAGGATTGCAGCCCTGAATCACGTGAAAGCCTCGCCGAAAGTAGATCCACCAGGAGTATAGAAACTCCCAAAACAAAGCGAAGGTGTATTCGCTAAGGTATCCCCAATGCCGTTTTCCCTCTTTGGCCGTCGGGTGCCGATAAATATGCACTCCGTCCAGGAATTCATAGCCTTTCTGGGCGTTCTTATTTCGGGGGCACAATACGGTGACCTCATATCCGGCGGCGCGCAGGGAGCACGCCTCCTTCCACACGCGGGGGTCCAAGGGGACCGGCATGTTCTCGACAATAATCAGGATTTTCTTGGACACTGAAATCTCTCCCCTAAAGAGCCTTATACAGCCCGGCTAAGGCACAGAGCATCGTTGCTTGTCCCCAGTGAAGGGTTGGGGTCTTGTTCACGAGCCATGGTGAATATCGTCGGTAATAGAAGTATCCCGTCCTGTCCTGCATGTTTTCGATCGTCCATTGAGCGACCTTCATCGCAAGAGATAAGCTTTCTGGATCACGATCGCTGAAGAAGACCAAGGTGTCGATGGCTTGCGAGGAACACTGAATGTCAATGGGGAGTGTTTTGTGGTTGTAATATCGGGGAGTTCCATCCGGTAAGAAGAAAGTCTTTTTCCAATATTCATACCCCGTATTCATCGTCGCTGCGAAACGATCATCTCCCGTAGCGTTGACATAGTATTTAAAGCAATCGAGAACATAGCCAGTATGAAAGTTATCGACCCAGTGGCTGCCCGGATATTCGGCGTAGTACCAGGATCCGTCCGGCTGCTGGTGTTCGGCCGTATATTGGAAAGCCTTCTGAGCCAGCTCGACGTAGGCCTGATTATGGGCGTGGAAGTGCGTGCGTATCAACAAACTCGCACCCAGCGTGTTTGCGTTATGAACCTCACAGTTCAAGCCCGGTACGTAACTGATGCAGAGCCCGTCTTTGTGAGGATATTTTTCATAATCGCGAAGTATATGTTCGCAGGAGCTCACTGCGATCTGTAAATATTGATCGTTCTTGAAGTGCTCGTACCCATCCAGAAATGCATGGCCGATTAAAGATGTCCACACAATAGTAGGGACGCCTTTCGGGAGATAGAACCCCCTCGATTGATAATCGAAGTGGTTGCCCCAGCAGGCTCCACTGTATCCTTTCGACTGATGGTCGATGAGCCACTGCAGTGCCATCTCTGCCTTGGCCGCCCATACCGGGTCGCCAGTCGTTTTGTGGAGGCGCATGAAGCCGCGCGCTAGAAACCCCATGCCTTTGCTGGAGTGCTCCATTTTGATTCCCAACACCGGGCGTAAATTCAGCGGAAATCGTCTCACTGATTGCTGAAGCACGATTTGCAGGAGTTTGGTGTTAAAGGTGAATGGCCGCACAAAGCGGGCGCTGAGGCCATCGAAAGTATCGTAGCCACGATAGTCGTTCGCTTCCAGCCAGTGCGAGAGTCTCCCAGTCGACTCATAGATCAATGCCTTTGAAGCCGTGTTCGAGCCCTGGCTCGCTCGCTGCTCACCAACAGATGCCGTCATAATTGCCATTCTTGCTGCTCCCTTCGATAACTCGCACGAAATCCACCAGAAATTGGCCTTCACGCAACCGCGCCGGCACAGCCTTAAAATCGGGGTCCTTGTTGCCGATCACGACGGTTTGAGCGTGGTTCAGGACTGCGCCAACGTCGCCGACCATAAGTTTGGATATATGCGGAATGTGGTTGAGGATGAAATCCCGGTTTGCACCGACTAAACTGGCAATATTCACATTCTTGTCATAGATGCGCAGGTCATACCCCTTGCCGATCAGGCGTTCTATGACTTCGATCAAGGGGCTCTCTCGCAGATCGTCTGTGCCCGCTTTGAAACTGAACCCCAAAATTCCGACCCTCGCGTGGCCCTTTTCTGTAATGAGCTGAACGCCCCGAGCAATCTGCATCTCGTTGCTGGGTAGAATGGAAGTGAGAATCGGCAACTGCAAATCGTGCATCTTGGCCTGATAGGACAGTGCCCGAAGATCTTTGGGCAAGCACGAGCCTCCGAAGGCAAAACCGGGTGATAGATAGGCAGTGGAAATGTTGAGCTTTCGGTCCTGACAGAATATCTTCATGACCTGGTGCGCGTCGACGCCCAGCGACTTACCGAGGGTGCCGATCTCATTGGCAAAACCGATCTTGAGGGCATGCCAACTGTTGTCGACGTACTTGACCATTTCAGCAGTCTCTAAGTTCGTTCTGATCAATGGCGCATCAAGCTTTTTGTAGAGCGCTGCCAGGATATCTCCGCTGGCTTGATCCGACTCGCCAATGACGGTCTTAGGTGGCTGGCGGAAATCTTTCACCGCCGAACCCTCCCGCAGAAATTCCGGGTTGTTGCAGACCCCGAAATCGACTCCGGCTTTCTTCCCTGAAAATTCTTCCAAGGTGGGAATCACCATCTTGTGCATAGTGCCCGGCAAGATCGTGCTGCGAATGACCACGGTATGGCGCGCACTTTTACTCTTGAGTGCCTCGCCGATCTGTTCGCAAATTCGTCGGATATATCTCAGGTCGAGATTGCCGTTGGGCTGGCTCGGTGTGCCAACGCAAACGAAAGACAGTTCCGTCTCGCGAATCCCTTGGCCTGGATCACTGGTAGCGCGCAGCCGGCCGGCCTTGACAGTGGCGGCTATGATTTCCCCGATGTCTGTTTCAATGATGGGAGACTGCCCACGGTTGATCAGGTCGACTTTGGTCGGAAGCGGGTCGACCCCAACGACCTCATGTCCGTCATTAGCGAGGCACCCCGCCGAAACGGTTCCAACATAACCCAATCCAAAAATGCTGATTCTCAAAATGCGTACCTTTCCCTTATGCTATCAGGCCTAGAAATTGTGATCTGCTGATGAGTGAGTGTGACCTATGCTGGGTTGCGACAGCCTACGATTTCCGGCCCTAGGTCGGAGTTTCAAACTCGCCGGTTCGCAACCGCCTGCTCGACCGTAACGCTAAAACGACCATCTACGACACTTGCATAAGCCATCCGCGCTCGTTCACTGCCTTCCCCTTCGATCCGCACTCCATCACGGTCCTCCACAATTGTCATGCCCGCCCGTTGCCTCCACCAGCGGTTCACTTCGCCTGGAGTCGCGATCCACACTCCCCTATCCTGTCGCAACTCGGCCAAATGCGAAAGGAGTGCCTCGTAGACTTTTCTTTCCGGGCCAGTAGTGGCGTAGTCGGGATGGACGATGAAGCTCAGCAGGCCGTGCTTCTCCATAATGAGCTCAATTTGGGTCTTCCAGAGGTCGATGTTGTAGGCCTGGAGGATGTGAAACAGAGTGTAGTCCTGCGTAGTAGTCACTGGGAGTTCGAGCAGGTTGCCTACAAAGTACGGCATCACCGTACAACATCCTCCTCGCTGTGGATCGAGGTGCGCCACGTTGGGCACAGACATGTCGTACGAAAATTCCAAGTCGTTAAACCATTCCTGCCGACGATATAAAACTGCGGCACGAAAGCCGTCAACTCCCCATTTGTGCCCGTAAGAATTGATCTTGGCGACGCGCTCCTTAAAGTATTCGCGATTTTTAAACAGTCGCCCGTCATGGTTCAGATCATGCACGGCAACTTCGAAGCCGCGCCGGGTGATCGAGTCTAGAAAAGATTGCGGCACATCATAGCGCTCTTCCGGTACCACTTCGAAGCAGGACTTGATCCCATAAGCGTCGTCGATATCCATCAGCGTGCTGCACAGGTCTCTTCCCCGAGCCATCTCAACATCGTGCGTCATGATTGCGGCATTCGAGGCGCCGTCTGGCCAGAACCAAATGAACGGAATTCTCTCTGCTTTCTGCGACTTGAGCGAGAGAACCATAAGGAGTTCGAACAGGTCATTCACGGTACGGTCGACAGGCCAGTGAGGGAATGGAATGCGCTCCCAGCCCTGCAGCCGTACCCTCTGGAGGTGCTTCCTGATACCGACGGGCATGAGCGGCCGGAAATAGT
>Ga0302326_10001221_pt1 | contig 66442 bp, 55 predicted proteins | sample Palsa_T0_3_FD_202264 | JGI IMG/M metagenome (GOLD analysis project Ga0302326, IMG submission 202264) | Peat permafrost microbial communities from Stordalen Mire near Abisko, Sweden - Palsa_T0_3 | ecosystem: Environmental > Terrestrial > Soil > Palsa > Peat permafrost | place: Sweden: Abisko...
TCCTCAAGAGCGCGAAGGTATTTGTCAGCGGCATCGCTGCCAGCGACGGCCGCATGATCAGCCTGATCGTATTCGACGTCAAATTGTCGCGGCGGCGGCGCAACGGTGGGCCAAGCGGCAAAAGAGAGGCCGTTATGAAAACGCCAGCCCGGGCACGTCCGCGCCTCGCCGAATTCCGACGCGCGGCGGGGGGGCCTTGCGAAAGTCGTCTAGAGCTGCGAACCGGCTCAGCCTTTGCGGATCGCCGCGATGCAGCCCTGCGACAATTGCGCCGCATGCGCATGCATGCAGGCGTGGCGCTTAGCCTCGTCGCGAATAACTGGGGCGCAGAACCGATAGGCGTCGCCGCGACACGCGGCCGAAACTGCGGCGCTGACGGCGAGCGCGGAGTTGGGCAAGGCGAAGCAAAGAATCATGGCGAATGATGCGATGCGGATCATGGGTGGCGCTTCCTGACCATTGGCGGCGAGGTTTCGAGAGTGCCGCAAGTCCCGGCGGCTGACAAGCTGGCGGCGTGCCGTTGCGAAAAGCTCCGGGGCGGTCGTCGCGCCAGAGGCATTGCGGCGGCGGTGCGCCGACGTTAGTGTGTTGTCGGCGCGCCAGGCACTTCGTCCCGGCGGTGGGAGACACCCATGATCGCTTCGCGTGCGGTTCTCGCTGGCTTAATCTCGGCCTTGGCGCTCGCGCCCGCATTGGCGTCCGACAATTCCAAGTCGCACGTCGATCCGGACATTCACATTTACGGTCGCGCCGACCAGATGAGCGCGATCGATCCTGCTAGCGACGATCAGCAGGTGGCGAGTGTGCTCGGGCCGCCAAACCCGACCGATCCCAATTACGTGCAAGAGCTTCAGACCCAGCTTCAGCAACAACAGCAAGCACTCACGCAGGCCCAAGCCGCGCTTGCTCAGGCCCAGGCCCAATTGGCGGTATTGCAGGCCATGTTGTCGAACGCTCAGACATATTCGAACAATATTTATAACAGCATTACAGCAGCTCAGAAGGCGTACAACACGACGAGGACTAACTATGCAAATGGCGAGGCGCCGCTGAGCGCTCTTTCGGCGGCGACGGAGGCCTTTCGCGCGACAGTCGCGTTATACGGTTTAAGCCTTAGGGATAATAATGCAAATCCGGATGGAACAACGTCGGACGTACCTGAATACGTCGTTAGTGTTCCCGGAAACATGCCACTTAGTCAATATGTCGGACTCGCGGTATCTGACGGTTTGCCTGTTAACTACGGAGATCTTGTTAAAGGCCAGATCGCGCAGTTCCAGACCCTCGTCCAAGATGATCAGATCGAGGTGACGCGATTGCAAGCGTCAGTGGCCGCGACCCAAGCTCAGATCACCGCCGCGCAAAACGGTCAATCTCCACCGGGCCAAACCGGCGACAATAGCAACCAGACCGCCAATAACACCGACACTACCGACCTCTCCGATCCCTCCATCATGGCGAACGCGGCCATTGATGGCGGCGGCCAAGCGGACTCTGGAGGAGCGGACGGCGGTGACTGAGATTCTATGTGCGGAGCGGCCAAGGTGAATCATCTTTCTCTGGGGTTCGGTCTCGCAGTCATTTGCTCGTTGGTCGCCGATTCCGCGAACGCTGTGGTCTTCAATAGTCCCGATGGCGCCTTCACCGTCGAGTTTCCTGGCCGGCCGATTCTAGCAAAATCGCAGGGTCGAACCGACAAGGGGACCGCCTACGAGAAATCGCAATGGTCGGTTCGGACCAAGGACGGCTACTGGAGTGTCACTACATTCATCTACGCGAAGCCGCGAAAGGCGGACTACTCGGCCAACGTCAACGGCGCGGTCTCCGCCGCCAAGGGCCATTTGGTGAGCGACCAGCCGATCCGGCAAGACAGCGTCGACGGGCACGAAATCCTTATCGACGCGGGCAAATCCGGCGTCATCCGCGAACGCATCTTGTGGGTCGCTCGGACCTTGTATTTCGTCGCATACGCTGGGGAAGCCGCAGCCGCCAACGGCTCGGAGGTCGACGAGTTCCTCGTTTCCTTTGAGGCCGTGAAATGACTGAACGTTGCGGTCGAGCGCGCCATTGGCTTTTTCCTTTCGTCGCGCTCACCGGGCTGCTCCCCAGCACCGGCAACGCAGCGAACATCGATCATTGGTCCGCATGCATGGGCGGCGGCGGCCCTTCGGCGGCAATCAAGGAATGTTCCGCGATCATTGACGCGAACAAGGAACTGCCCGACAGCCTGCCCTATGCCTATGTCTATCGCGCCAAGGCGCATCTGGCGCTGAAAGAGGGCGACGTCGCCTTCAAGGATTTCACCGCCGCGCTGAAGTTCGAGCCGCAACTCGCCCACGCACATTTCGGGCTTGGGCTGATCTACAAGGCGCGCGAGGACTGGCCCCACGCGATCGAGGAATTCTCCAAGGCTATCGCCAGCCAGGCCGAGGACGCTGATATCGACGACTTCACCGCCGACTCGGAAGGATCGCTGCGCGCGGCAGCTCTGACCGAGCGCGGCTACGCGACATTCAAGAACGGCGACGCGACAAATTCAATCGCGGACTTCGATGTGGCGACCAAGCTCTGTGCGACATGCAGCGCGCCGTGGCGTAACAAAGCGCTGGCGCTGGACGTCGAGCAAAAAGGCTCCGAGGCGCTGACCGCGGCCGATCAGGCGGTCGCGCTCGACATGCGCTCGTCGCTGGCCTTTCTCGTGCGTGGGTTCATTAAGGCTCGCGCCGGCAAATCTGACGAAGCGATTGCTGACTACTCGGAAGCGATCCGGCTGTCGCCAAGTTTCCCACTGCCTTATAAGGCGCGAGCCGGCGTCTATGCCAAGCTCGGCAAGCGCACCGAGGGGGCGGCCGATGACAAGACCGTCGCTCTCCTGTCGCAAGGCTCGGCGGATGCGCTTGCCGCGCCGCCGCTCCCGCCCGATATCGCCAAGACGCTCGCGTCGCCCGCGCTCGGAGATGCGACGTTGACGAAGCTGTTCGCGGCCAAGACCTGGGAGGCGCGGCAGGGGCCATGGAATGTCACGCTGGAGTTTCGCGGAGACGGCACGTTTCGGCAGCGCGCAAAGGACATGTCGCCGGGAAGCAAACTCGAGGTTGCATCGGACGGGGCGTGGGGGATCTCGCGCGGCGAATTGTGCATCAACACCAATATCGGTCTTTGCCTGACTGGCCATCAAGCTGGCGGCAACATTGCGTTCGCGCGCGCTGAAGTCATCGGCAGCCACGCGGTCGAAGGGCTGACGGGAGGCGGGACGCTCGAATATTTCGGCGCTTTAGACAAAATCGCCGATCTGAAGGCCGATGCTGTCTCCGATCCGGTAGCTGAATTCCCGGTCGATGAAGTCTTTCTGCCGGGCCCCTCAAGCGTCGCCCGGGGCCCGAAGACCCTTTTCTATTATCTGCACGGATTTGACGGGCGCGCTCGCGCGCATCCGCCGTTGCCGGAATTTTTCGTCAGTGAAATTCAGAGTTCGCGCGGTTGGGACGTGATCGACGGCGCCTATCCTCGCTCCGGCGTCGGCGTCATCCGGCGCTTCGGCGGCTCCAATTGGGGGGCCGCCGAGTTTGTCGCGCGGCGGCTCAAGGAGCTCAAAGCGCAAGGTTATCAGCGCCTCTACGTCGGCGGCCAATCCTGGGGTGGCTGGGACAGCCTAGACCTGGCGACGATGCGCGACCTGCCGCTGGACGGCGTGGTGCTGATCGTGCCTGCCTGTTGCGGCTGGCGGTCGACAGGAGCGAACCCCGACGATCCGAATTTTGCCAACAACAAGTTCTATTTCGATCAGATCATCCAGCACGCGCGCTATCCGACGGTCGGTGTGTTTTTCCGCGGCGATGAATACGAACCGGCCGATCGCGGCAAAGGGGCCGCCGAGACGCTGACCAAGAGAGGCGTTCCCAATCTGATCATTGATCATCCGCCGGGCTTCGATGGCCACGGCTCCGCATGGTTCCCGCTCTTCGATTACGAATATCGGCCATGCATTGTCGCGTTCCTGGTCTCTCCGCGGGCCAGCCAATGTCCGCCACGGAGAATCGCCGAGCAGGGCGGCGATTTCCGCGCCATTCTGGCGGCGAAGCAGGTCGTCGATTGGCCGAAGCATACGGCGACCCTTCCGGACGTATCGGGAAAGCAGTTCGCGGTATATCCCGACGGGGATTTGCGATCGGTGACTTCTCCTGACAAGACGGAGGTCAAGGGCTATGGCATGGGCGAGAGCGCCTATGCTTCGTCCTTTCATGGCGATCTCTACTGCGTGCGGGCGCGCATCAAATACGCACAGCCGCAAACGACCGACGAGGTTTGTGTAAACCTCGTCAAATGGTCGGACCGCGAGCTGTTGGCGCTCGACAAGCAAAGCGGGGACGTCGTTCAATGGTGGGTGGAGCGGCCGTAGACGGCGTCATCGACGGGGGCTATCGCCGTCACGGCGCCAGTCCATCGATGAAGTTCTTCAAAGCCGGCGACCATTTCTCCGTCTGGTAACCGAAGGCGAGATGGCCGATGTCGCTGTCGACTTCGACATAGCGCGCGTCGACGCCAGCCCCCTTGAGGGCGGCCATCACGCCGGGCGCGAGACTCGGTGGGAACTGCTTGTCGGTGCGCGAGAGGATATAGAGGACCTTGGTCTTGATGCGGCCGAGCTGCGGGCGCACGTCGAAAATCTCATGGGCGCGCAATAGCGCAACGAGCCCATTGGCATCGAAGCCCTGAGCCCAGTTTCGTGCACCGGCGACGATCGACGCCTGGCGCATCGCGGGGTTAGGAATTTTATCTTTCAGCAGGACCTCGATCCCGTAGGATTCAAGAATCTCGACGCGCAATTTGGTCAACGTCGCCGTCACGCCGCCAAGGTCGTAATAGCGGCCGCCGTTCCAGTTGGGGTCCTTGGCGAGGGCTGCGGTCAACTGGGCGTCCGCGTGCGCGGGCGTCTGGGAAAAAGGCGCGGTGAAGACAGGCGCGACGCCGGAGACGAAATCGGGATAGGCGACTGCCCATTGAAAAGTCTCGAAGCCGCCGAACGAAGGGCCGGCGACGGCTATGAGATGCTTGACGCCGAGCGAATCGAGGAGCGCCTTTTGCGCCCGCACGATGTCGGCAACGGTAATGTTGGGAAAGTCGGGTCCATAAGGCTTGCTAGTCTTCGGATCGACGCTTGCCGGACTGGTCGAGCCGTAGGACGAGCCAAGCGCATTCGAGGAAATCACAAACAGCTTGTCAGTATCGATCGCCTCGCCAGGGCCGATCACTTTGTCCCACCAACCGATGTCGCCAGCCTTTTGGCCGGGCGGCGCGCCACTTGAGTCATAGAATCCAGCGGCGTGATGGCTCGATGTGAAACTATGCGCGATCAAAACCGCATTGCGTCCGTCGGCGGCGAGCACGCCATAGGTTTCGTAGGCAAGCGTGATCTCAGGAAGCGCCGCGCCGCTGTCGAGCTTGAAGTCGTGAAGGGTGAAGAGCTTGCTCTCGATGGCGTCGAGGGACGTTGCCTTGGCAGGCACGAACGCCAAGAGGACGGCAAGAATGACGACAATGCTCTTCATCATCGAATTCCGCTAACAATAGTTCTCGGATGATCGTGCGATAGCCTATCGCCTGTTCCCGCAAATGCCTATCGCGGCAAATATGTCTTTCGAATTCGCCATCGCACGTCCAATTCCTTGAGCCGATCGACTGCAAGCAGTCAGTCCGCTAGATCATTGACTTTCGGCGATGGCCGTTTTCCCCCAAGGCGGACGGGTCTGAACTAGGTGTTCAGTCAGATTTTCTCCTCTAGGATCGCCAAATGGGCAGCCCGCACCCGGCGGTACGGTCAAGCGACGACTCGGTAGACAGATGCTCGACCGATGCCAAGGCGTTTGGCGATCTCTGTGGCGCCGAGTCCGTCGGCCTTCAGCGCGGCGATGGCCTCAGGCTTGATAGAAGCCTTGCGGCCCTTGTAGACGCCCCTGGCCTTGGCTGCGGCGATGCCCTCAAGTTGCCGCTCGTGTCGAAGATTCGTCTCGAATTCGGCGAAGACGCCGAGCATGTCGAGAAACGCCTTGCCAGCGGCCGTCGCGGTATCGATCGGCTGCTCGGTCGCTTTCAGCGCAGCGCCCTTCGCGCGCAGTTGGCGAACGATGTCTTGCAGGTCGCCGATCGAGCGAGCCAGTCGATCAATTCGCGTGACGATGAGCACGTCGCCTTTACGGAGGAATGCCAGAACGGTGCTCAGTTCCTCACGTCCTTCCATTGATCCGCCGCTCTGCTTTTCGCTGCGGATCACTTCGCAACCGGCGGCCTTCAGAGCGGCTTCCTGAATGGCTAAGTCTTGGTCGTTCGTAGAAACCCGTGCGTAGCCGTAGTTGCTCATGATGCCCTCGGTGTCTCGTTTGGTTCAAGACCCTCGCTTTCTAGTGTCTCGAAATTCAAAAGTCAACCCAAACGAGACATCTATTCTGTCTCACCTCAGTGTTTCGTCGGGGTATAGCTCAGTGAGACGGGGCGCAGCGCCGATGTTGGCGTATATCCGAAGGGGGATCGCGCTTCCGGCCAGATTCCCTGTCAGCGTGCACTCGTTGACTCTCCCGATCGAAGAGCCCAACACACGAAGAGCCCGACATAGGAGCGGACCGCGGAAAGGCTTGCGACGCCTCGCCCGGCCCTGACCGCAGGAGCTGGGAAATGAAAGCGATCTCGCCGCTGCCCCATGCTTTGCCAATCTCTCTGCCGCGCAATCAGAACGAGGCCCGCCGTGTCGCCGCGAAGGCGTATCCGCTTCGCTGCTGCGTGCTATGCGGGCTGCAAATTGAGACGTGTCTCGTAGTCGCCCATCTGAACCACAATCCGGGGGACAAAGACCGCGATAATCTCGCGTGGCTGTGTTGGACCCATCATTGGATGTTCGATTGCGGATTCTACCCGATTATCGGCCTCAAGATGCTGCGCGATGATTGGCAGCGGCCAGGAGGGCATTTGCCGTCGCACGGGCCGCGCATGAAAGGCGCTGGCGCGAAAGCCGCACTGGCCAGAAAGCGCAGTGCCGCTGCCGACAAGGCTTGGGCCACGCGACTTGCGCGCGTGACGATTCCGAAGTGACCCGCTTCGGCGCTTCCCACTGCCGCGCGTATGGGTTGGACCGCGCTGCCCTCGGCCGAGTCCGTCCGCAGAAGGTGCCTTGAGGGCAGGCGGCGAGCATGTGGACGCCCTTGCTGCATAGACGCGCTACCACCATAGCCGCGCCGTGTGCCGCCAGTCTGAGAGGACGCGGTGTCTCGATTCAATCGTGGTAGGATGAATTGAGTCAACGCGGCTCGGCAACTGCCCGCCTTCGCCTCTCCAAATTTTTTCTACACAAAAAAGGGCGGCTGGCTGACGCGCGACTGCCGTCGTCGATCGAGTTTGACCGTTCAGAAGCCAAACGGATGGGGCTCGTCTGACTCAACGATTGGCCGCCGCGGCCAATTCAGGTGCGTGCTCCGCGATCATTGCCCTTGTGATTTGCTCCCCGCGCCGGCTTAGTCGCTCAATCCATACTGGGCTCATCATCGAAAAGTCAGTCGGATAGGCGTATGCTTCCTCGCGAGAAACGAGGTCCGGCGGACTGAATTTTAGGCGGCTGTCGTCTTGGCCGAGAAACGGCATCACGAAGGTGGCGAGTCTGCCATTCGATTTTAGATCAAAGAGCCGCTTCAACGCGGCGTTCTGGGCGCGGTCTTGAATGCAGGCGAATGCGCTTTTGAGTCGAGCGACGAAGAATTGGTTTGGGGGGTCGTGTCGCAAGCCGTACCCGGCACGGCAGCAAATGATCGTATCAATCCGCTCGACATTTAGGCTGACTGAAGGCTCGCGGTCCGGCCATAGCGGCGCAAGCCCCAGATTGTCATAGACCCCGCCGTCGGTTAGCGAGACCCGCTCTAGTCGCCGTGAGCCGTCGCGTCGCTCGAATGGTAAGACTTCATCGAAGGCGGGAAGAAACATCGGGTAGGCAGCCGATGCAGTAACGGCGTAAGCGAGGGATATATTCGAGAGCGCGAGCCTCCCGAGTCGCCACGAACCGGATTCCTTCGCCGTGAAGTAGAACGCGGAGCCAGTGCGCAATTCCGCCGCGTTGATGATGAGAAGCGGCTTGTGACGCTTGACATCGCGGAATCGCGCGCCGTCGAAAAGCTCATCGTCGATTGCTCTACACAAGATTGTGGTGCGACTCGCAAACCGCCGTATGGGCGGATGCCAGTTCCCGATGCGGAGTCTTCCGCGATGCTCGGATGGTAACGCAAGCGAGAGAAGCCAGAGAAGCCACGAAACGCTGAGATAGGCGAAATTGATCGCGCCGGTTAACACCGCACACGCAAGCGCCTTCGGACCCTCCACAGTCAAGAAAGCTGCGCGGATAAAGGGACGCGCCAATCCTCGTTCGAGCATCGTGCGCACGCTTTTCTCGAATTCATCGAAAGGCGCGTCGGTTGCCGCGTAGAGAGCGCCGATAACGCTGCCTCCGGAGACGGTCGACATCACCTTGACTTGTGACAGGATGCCGAGATTGTGAAGCGCCCTCAGGCATCCAAGATGAAAAGCAATCGCGCGCGAGCCGCCTCCCGAAAGGGCTAAGCCAATCATCGGTGGGGCGACGTCCTTGCATTCGCAATCCACCATCTTAGGCCGCCCCCGCCTGCGCAGGCACCGGCGCCGCCGGTGTACTGGCAAAAATAACAGCAAATTCGGCGTCGGCCGCGATCACCATCAGCGCCGGCATCGAGTCCATTCCCGTCAACGCGGCGAGCCAGTCAATCTGCTGCCCGTCTATGACGCTTGGCCGGGCAGACGCCTTCGGCGGATGCGAGTGCCATTCACCCACGTAACGGATTTGCCCCGCGGTTCGCCGCGAAACGCTCTCCATCATTTCAGCAACACCTCCCGCCCCTCTTACAAAGCCAAATGGCTCCTCAATGCTGCCAGGAGGCGCAGGCGTGGCGTCGACGAGATGCAGGCGCTGTGCGGGGATATCGACCAAGCCGAACAGTATGCCACCGGTTTCCGACGGAAGCCGCGCCTGCCGCATGGCGACGATGTGACTAGCAAGGCCGTCATCGATAGTTATGATCCAGCCCTGTGCCTCATAGCGCCGGATAGGCTGCGGCGCTGTGGTGTCGAGCACCACTTCACCGCTCGCGGCCGTCGTCCAAACTGAGAGTCGCCCGCTCAGGCTGTCTACGGCGGCGTCAATGCCGCCCGCCGCCAGGCCGGAAAGAATCGCGGCACGCGACTGCGGGATTCGATTCGTGATCGCCCGACACGCGCCGGTATAGGCGATCGTTTCAGCTAGCTTGCCAAGATGGTCGGCAAGCCGCGGCGTGCGCAGGATCAGGCCCAAATACTGAGCCTCAAGATCGCGCAGGGTAACGGAACGGTCCCTTGGTTCGGCGAGGAGAACGGCGGCTTCTCCCGATGGATTGAAGAAAACGCTCACTCGCCGAGCCCCGACTTGGCAGTCCGAAAGCGCACGCTCCGCGACAACGGAAGCCGTGGCGTCGATAATGATATCGGCCTCCGAGAGCGTCCGTGCAACTGCGGCACCGCCTTCGCCCGGGTCGAATAGGTTCGCTGTAACGGCCTGCGCGATCTTATTGCCGACCATCACTGCATTGAGATGATCGGCAAGGATGATTGCTTTTGAACGCATCACATCTTCGTCGCGAGCAATATGCCGCGCAAGGTTGTGTGGCAGGAGTCGGTCATCGTCGACTACTGTCCAAACGAACCGGCCCTCTCGTACGAGACAGTCGGCGATATGCGAACCGATCGCGCCGGCACCGACGAGGACGACCTTGCGGGTGTCGGTGGCGCTGCGCCCCGCTAGCCGAGTGGCAAATTCACGTTCAAACTCAAGGTGCACCTCTGCGCTTTGGACGATGATCGCCGCAATTGCCGCCTGATCGATGGCTGGTATCCCGATTGCTTTCACATAGCCAACCTTGCTGCCTTCGTCGCGGGCCGCCGGCCTAAGCGCGATCCCAAGCGCCACAGCGATGTCTCCCGCCGACACCGGGGTTATGAACGCGCGCATATCGACCGCGCTCGCCTGTTCTCCTCGCGGGGACAGGATGGGCATTTCCAAGATGACGGCGAATCGCCCGTTCAGACGCCACGCGGCAGGGGCGCCTTCCGTAAGCGCCGCCGTAAGGCGATTCTTCAGATCGCCCAAGAGATCAATTCCGCGCTCGGTCAGCATTTCGGTAAGACCCGCTAGACTTGTAGGCGCGTAACGCAGTCGCTTCATGCGTTCCGGCGGAACGCTGTACACAGAGATCGTGACGGGCTCCATGACGGAGGAAAGATGCCGCACCTGGGCAATGCGCTTGACGCGCAGCACATTGTCGAGTCCAGCGGTTCGCTCCCCGATTAAATCCCCGAAATCATCCGCATCAAGGACTGAGCGGGCGACAATGAAGCTGATATTGCTTCCAATGAGGATCGGATCGACTGGCTGGCGGGCGTCGTGCAACTCGCCCCGCGCGGCCCGGCGGAACCACGACAAGACTCGGTCGATCAGTTCGGCCGGAGTCCAGGTGAGCTGAGCTTCGCGCCAAAGTCGGTCGTCAATGCATAGGACGGCCGGATGACCTTCGGGGACAAGCTGTTGGTGTTCTGTGTCTGGAAAGTCGTCCCGAAGAACCGCCACGTAGGGCAGCCCGCCTCCTTCCTGAAAGAGAATTCCGATTCGTTCCGTTGTCCGGATTGCGTAGACGGGGTCCTGTGGCGCACCGGTCAAGACATCGAGGACGATAACTTCCAGTCCGCCGTTCCGGCGCATCTCGATGAGGGCCGCGATATCATTGGCATAACGATGCACAAAAGCGGCGACGTCCCTCGCCTGCGGGCTACGCAGGTCCGTCTCGTTGATCGGCTCGAATGTCGCGAGCCAGCGTTCGATCGTCGTCATCCGGCGCGAGGTGTCGAGCCGGCCGCGACCGTGCTGACCATTGGCGCGAAGACGATGAGGGCAACACCGAACGCGGTAATTTCATAACCGAACGGTTTGGGTTGCGCCTTGGATGGATGCTCCATCGTTACCGCGAAAATTCCATCAAGCTGTCGGGCGACACGGCGGTGATGATTGGCCGCCTGCCGATGTGGAGGTTGATCGCTGTCGTCCTCGTTGGAGCCCTTCGCTGGGATCGGCTTGCTCGGCGAGACAATAACACCGCCCCGCCGGCCCTGCGTCTCGAAGAGCCATTTCACCTCCGGCACCGCCTCAGTCTCGTCGGCGCCCCGTTCAGGGCCGAGCGCGAGATAGGAGCAGTGGTGAAACAACTTCAAAAGATCCCAGACAAGACGGTGCTCATTACCGTGCTTCCTGGTGATTTTGACAATGTCGGAGAGGGTTTCGTAATTCACGTCCGAGCCAAGGAGGAGATAAGAATCCCGGATGCCCTCCCGGAACGTGACCTGCATCACGATCGAATCCTGATTGCGATCTATGATCGATGAATCGTCCTGTCGCCACCCGAACGGGCAATGGACGAAAAACTCGGCCTGCGCTGGTCCTTCCTTGGCGTAGCCCGGGACGAGCGTGCCCGCGTCGACGATAAGGTGCGCGCGGCTTTCGTAGTCGACGCCGTTCTGTTTCATCCACTCTTTGAGATGCTCGGGACGGGAGAACACACGAATTCCCTTCCCCTCGCGAAGGCGGTAGCGGGCCTCGGCGCGAACCAGGCGGGCGTCGTCTTCAAGCCCCTCCTCAAGGATAGCCGCCGCAGGGACCCACAGCTCCGAGATTATGATTCGATCATCGCCCTGATACGTCTCAGCGTGGTCCAGCCAGAAGAAATCGCCAAAGCCTTTACAATGGTCATCATCGACATGCGTAATGCAGACGGCGTCGTAGTTATTCCGGCCAGCCTTGGAAAGATCATGTCGAAGCTCCTTGGGAAGATCGCAACGTAAGTCGTCACTGTCGTCAGGTGCAGCTACGTTGGCGTAATCGACGAGAATCTTTCCTCCATTCGATAGATCGATGCGCAACGTGTCGGCGTTGCCGAGCGGAAAGAATTGGACTTTCGCAACCATCTCCTACTCCTTATATCCGGGGGCACTTCGTGGTGCCGAATCGCGTGATCTGGGCATAACTCTATCGCCAACGGAACAGAAACAGAACGGAGCTTGGGGCCTCACTCCGCCGGCAGAGCGAGGATAGCCCTCCTGCTCCTTATGCCCGGCACGGTCGCGATTTCAGAATATGCAGAATTATTTTCTGAAAGCCGGTGGTGACCCGGCATAGGCGGTAAGACACAGAGCGGCGTTACCGATGGGTAGACCCCCCGTGAAAATACAGCCTGCCGTTGGCGACTTTCTTAGCGCCGACGAGATCAACGACGCCTTCGACGCACTGTCGCCTGACGACAAGCTCAAACTGGCCGCAATTGAAGCTATCCGAAGACGCGGAACCGCGTACGCACGGACGGAGTTGATTTCGGAGGCGGTTAGCCGAATTCTAGGTGGGGTCCGCCGCTGTCCGCGCGATGTTCCTCCCGTGGCTTTGATTGCGCAAACAATGCGCAGTGTCGCCAGCCATGCTCGAAAGCAGCGGCAACGCGAGGCGCCGTCGGCGGACGAGGAGTTGCTCGGTGCCGGGGCGGACCGCGGAAGCGTCATTCCACTGCCGGCCGCCCCCAGCCCGGAGGATATTCTGATGGAAAAACAGAATACCGCAGCCGTGCAAGCCATATACGGTTGCTTCGACGACGACGCAGAAGCCCAACTTGTGCTGATGGGATGGCAGGACGATCTGCGCGGTGTCGCGTTGCGCGAGGCGACCGGCCTAGATCAAGGGCAACTTGATTACGCTATCAAGAGGATCAGGATCAGGATGAGAAAGGCGTACCCGGACGGGTGGCAGACGTGAGCGCCCCCGGCAAGCCCACGGCCAGCGAGGAGCTCGACCGAATTGAGGAGGCGCTAGTGGAAAGCCTTCTCAATGCCACCGGCAACGATGTGCGGCAGGAAATCCTCGATTCGAATGGCGACCCGGAGGCGCTCATTGCAGCGGTAGGCGCGGCGATCACGTCCGCGCGCGCGGCGCTTGCCCGACAGCGCCTTGAGCGCGCCCGCGCTGAACTCACAGCTTGGCGGGCAAAAGGGAATGCTGCCTCCGGCTCAGAACGCGAAGCGGCACGGACACGCTTTGGACGCTTACGATCCGGCCTGGATGATCCAGGTGCTAAGATAACGATGGCGGCGCGCAAAGGCGAAGGACTTTCAGACAACGATCTAGAAGGATTGATCGATGATATGGCGGAGCTTCAACGCCTGGAACGAGACGAAAGCGACGGGTGATTGCCGTGCGACCTGCAGAACGCATGCTCTTGGCTCTGGGTATTGAGCGTCCGGGCCAGATCGACCTTGAAGCGATCGCGTGGGATCACGGCGCGGCCGTCAACTACCGTCCACTGGATCGATGTGAAGCGATGATCATCGGCTCTCAGCGCAGGGCGGTCATCACGGTAAACAGCCGTGCCATTCCTGCGCGCAGACGCTTCTCGCTTGCCCATGAGATCGGTCATTGGCACCATCATCGAGGACGAATTCTCTATTGCGGGCCGGGTGATATCGGAAACCCCGCACACGGCCCGCTCGATCCAGAGACCCAAGCGGACCAATTCGCGTCGGACCTGCTGCTGCCAAATTTCATGTTCGCGCCGCGCGTCATGAAGATGAAGCGCCTTGCGCTCGCGTCCTTGAGAGAGATCGCGGATGAATTTGACGTTAGCCTGACAGCGGCGTTGCTCAAGCTAGTGTATTTTGATCGCTTTCCAATTGTTGTGGTCTGCCACAGCAAACTGCGACGCCGCTGGTTCCGCTCTGCGCCGACCATTCCTCGCTGGTGGTTCCCAAAGGACGACCTCGATCAAGAATCCATTGCCTTCGAGATGCTGCATGGCGGCTCAGCGGAAATCTCTCACGCGCGCAAGATTGGAGCTGAGGCGTGGTTCGAATTCCGTGGCGCGGATCGCTATGAGGTTCAGGAACAAGCGTTCTTACTGCCCAACGACGAGGTTCTGGCCTTGTTGATTTTGCCCCCAGCCGCTTCGGGATGAAGCTAGTCGAGACTGAAATCCGACCCCGATCGGAAGAGTTGGGACGAGGCTCTTATTGATCCTGGAATGCGATGCGCTCGACAAGACCGTCCAGACATTGTGAATTATCTTGCGCCTGGCTACACGCTCGCCCATTGATAGCAACAGTATTCCCAGGCTGATTGTACGTCGCGATTCGTTCGGCGGATTTGGGACGCCGCGGGGGGCGGGGTCATGACGGATCAATTCTTCGAACGCCCCATATTGAATTCCCCCTACGCTTACCCCGCCAAGCATTGGGAACTCGACGCTGACGGCCAGCCGACCAATCGCATCATCGAAACTCGGCGGCGATCGGAGCTAATAACGCCGGTCCCGAAGCCGAAGAAGCGGCGGCAGGGGCGCGGCCAGATCGATATGCTCTTTGATGCGGGCGATGGCCTCTCTTCCAAGGACCAGGAATACAACCCGACCCCGATCATCAACGAAGTCAGGACCTACGTCGAGACGTGGCGCAATCTCCCAAATCCCGACCAGTGGCTGGTCACTCCCGAAACGGCGCGCCTTCTACAGCATTGGAGGAGCCATAAGTTCGAAGGCATCCGGCCGTTCTTCTGCCAGATCGAAGCCATCGAGACCGCGATCTGGTTGACGGAGGTCGCCCCGAAAAGCGGTGCGCGTGGCGCCAAATTTTGGGAGCATCTCAAAGGCGCCAACGAGCAGGCGAACCCCGAGCTTATGCGCCTTGCGCTGAAGCTGGCGACGGGCGCAGGCAAGACCACGGTGATGGCGATGCTCATTGCTTGGCAGACCGTGAACGCCGTCCGCCGCCCCAACAGCAGGCACTTCTCGCGTGGCTTCCTGATCGTGGCGCCGGGGATCACGATCAAGGATCGCCTGCGCGTCCTGTTCCCGAACGACCCAGAAAGCTATTACCGGCACCGCGAGATCGTTCCCTCCGACATGCTCCCCGACATCGATCGCGCCAAGATCGTCATCACGAATTATCACGCCTTCAGGCTCCGCGAGCGGATAGACGTCGCCAAGGGCACGCGACAGGCGATCGAAGGCTGGCGGGGCGAAAAGCTTCAGACGCTCGAAACCGAAGGCCAGATGCTTCAGCGCGTCATGCCCGATCTGATGGGAATGAAGTCGATCGCCGTCCTGAACGACGAGGCGCATCACTGCTATCGTGAGCGCGTCAATGACGCGGTCGGCGAAACCGAGGACGATCTGAAGGGCGAAGACAAGGACGAAGCGAAGCAGAACAACGAAGCGGCCCGCATGTGGATTTCCGGATTGGAGGCGGTCAAGCGCAATCTGAGAGTCGCCCTCGTCTATGATCTCTCGGCGACGCCTTTCTTCCTGAGGGGGTCGGGCTATGCCGAGGGCACGCTGTTTCCCTGGACGATGAGCGATTTCTCGCTGATGGACGCGATCGAATGCGGTATCGTTAAGCTGCCGCGTGTGCCGGTCGCCGACAACGTGCCCGGGGGCGATACGCCGAAGTTTCGCAATCTTTGGGAGGAAATGAAGAAGGGGCCGCGACAGCTTCCCAAGAAGGGGAGGCTGAGTTCCGGGAGAAAGCTCGATCCTCTCGAATTGCCGCCGCTCCTGTTGACGGCCCTCGAAGCCCTCTATGGCCACTATCAAAAGACCTTCGAGGCGTGGCAAGACGCAGGAATCGGCATTCCGCCCGTCTTCATCGTCGTCTGCAACAACACGTCGACGTCGGAGTTGATCTACCAGTACGTCTCCGGCTTCAACCGCGAGAACGATGACGGTTCGACGACGTTGGAGAATGGGCGGCTCGCGCTCTTCCGCAACTACGACGACTACGGCAACCGCATTCCTCGCCCCAACACCATCCTGATCGACAGCGCGCAGCTCGAGTCCGGCGAGGCGCTCGACAAGGATTTTCGCGAGATGGCCGGCGACGAGATCGAGCGGTTTCGTCGCGAGATCGTGGAGCGCGCGGGCGATCCCCGCGCCGGCGACGCGATCGACGACACCACGCTCCTTCGCGAGGTGATGAACACCGTCGGCAAGAAGGGCAAGCTTGGCGAGCAAATCCGCTGCGTCGTCTCCGTCTCCATGCTGACAGAAGGCTGGGACGCTAACACCGTCACGCATATTCTCGGAGTCCGCGCCTTCGGGACTCAGCTTCTCTGCGAACAGGTCGTCGGGCGCGGCTTGCGCCGTCAGTCCTATGACCTGAACGACGAGGGACTGTTCAATGTCGAATATGCTGACGTGCTCGGCATTCCCTTCGACTTCGCGGCTAAGCCCGTCGTCGTGGTTCCGGCCAAGCCGCGCGAGACGGTCCGCGTTCATGCCGTAAAGCCGGACCGCGATGCGCTTGAGATCGTTTTCCCGCGCGTCGAGGGCTACCGCGTCGAGCTGCCAAACGAGCGGCTGGAAGCGCGCTTCGGTCCAGATTCTATCCTCAATCTGACGCCTGAGCTGGTCGGACCATCGGTCACCAAGAATCAGGGCATCATTGGCGAGGGAGTCGACCTGACGCTCGCCCATCTCGGCGACATGCGCGCATCGTCAGTTCTCTACCACCTCACACAGCACCTGCTTTACAACAAGTACCGAGATCCCGGCGAGCAGCCGAAGATGTATCTGTTCGGCCAGTTGAAGCGAATCGCTCGGGAATGGCTCGATGGGGGTTACCTCAAATGCTCGGGCGGCACGTTCCCGGCGCAACTCGTCTACAAGGATATCGCCGACATGGCGGCCGAGCGCATCAAGGCTGCGATCACGCTGACGCTCGCCGGTGAGCGCCCCGTCAAGGCGATCCTCGACGCCTACAATCCGACGGGCTCGACCGCCTACGTCAACTTCACGACGTCGAAGGCGTTGCGCTGGCAGACCGACTCGCGCAAGTGTCATGTGAACTGGGTCGTCTGCGACAGCGACTGGGAGGCGGAATTCTGTCGCGTCGCCGAGGCGCATCCCATGGTGCGCGCCTACGTCAAGAACCAGAACCTGGGGCTCGAAGTGCCCTATCTGATGGGTTCGACCCCGCGCAAATATCTGCCCGATTTCGTCGTGCAAATCGACGATGGCAACGACGATCCGCTTAACCTCATCGTCGAGATCAAGGGCTATCGTCGGGAGGACGCCAAGGAAAAGGCCAATACGATGCGGTCGTACTGGGTGCCAGGCGTGAACAATCTAGGTAAGTTCGGGCGGTGGGCTTTCGCGGAGTTCACTGCGGTTTATGAGATCGAGGCCGAGTTTGGAAAACTGGTCGCAGGCCGAACGGAAAGCCGTGAGGGCGCTCTGCTATGAGCATTGGATCGAGCAAACCTGAGTTCATGCCTGGCCGCGCTGAGAAAGGCGACCTCTATTGGGCCGTCATTGAGCATGTGCGGACGTGGCGGAGAGACGATCAGGAGTACCGGACGATCATCGACGCGAATGCCGGAAAGTTGGATGGAAAAATCCTAAAGGGAATCGCGATCAAATACGGAGTCAATCGAGGCATCTGCGCGAAGATCGAAGGTGTCAGCGTCCCGGCGGACGAGTACGCGAAACTGCTCAATGAGCGCCTGGAAAAGTGGCCAGCGGGACTTGTCGCGCGCGCCAAATGGTGCGCCGACGTCGCTGTAGAAGCGAAGCGTCGGGGCTTCACGCACGGATTCCAGGCTTCAGGGGTCACGAAGCTTGCATGGTTCGCTAGACCTCGGCAGTGGACGCCCTATGACAATTATGCGCAGCGGGCGATGCGCCTAGCTGCGACGGATACGCTGGCGCGAATGACGCAGTTTTACAGGGAGCTCGACCGACGTGGCTTTCTTGACATCGCCGATCAAGTCCAACGTGTGCTGGACAGCCGACCCGAGATGAAGCTTCACGGCACCCGTGTCATTGACAAATTCATGATGTTGCAAGGCGCGGAATACGGCAAGGGCAAGTTGTGGGCGGATAGATTGCGCAGCGAGTGCGATCAGTTTCTCGGCTTACAATCCCCGGATCGGCGTCGGGCGATCGTCGATCTCGCAGAAATCATAGCAAGGAATGTTGATCTTTCCGATTTCGTGAACGGTTAGGCGGCGTCGAACATGGCTCTTGGCCCGAAGAAATCAAAAGCGATTGAGGTCGACGCGCTCAAACATGCCGAGGCCAAGCGGAAGAACATTCCGACGGCCGAATTCGAGTCCGTCATGCGCGAGGAGGACAAGACGCCGTTGCGGTTGGCTTACGAGCGGCGAAACCGCGATCTCGATCCGCAATTGGTCTGGCGTGGCAAGGATGTCGCTGACTGGTCCGATCTCATCGTCTCGGCGCCGCCGCTCTATATCCAGGAGAAGGTCCACCCCAAGGTCATCATCGACGACCTCCGGCGCCAGTCGAAGGAGCGAGCGAAGGAAGCGCCGGGCGCGCAGGTCGATCTCTTCGCCGATTTCAATGGGCTGAAGGACAAGGAGGCGGCGACCGAATTCTATCAGCACGACCAGCATTGGTCGAACAGGATGATTTCAGGCGACAGCCTCTCGGTGATGGCGAGCTTGGCCGAGCGTGAGGGTCTGCGTGGCAAGGTGCAATGCATCTATTTAGACCCGCCCTACGGCATCAAGTTCAATTCGAATTTCCAGTGGTCGACGACCTCGCGCGACGTTAGGGACGGCGCGAAGGACCAGATCACGCGCGAGCCGGAGCAGGTGCGCGCCTTTCGTGACACATGGCGCGATGGCATCCACTCCTATCTCACCTATCTGCGGGATCGTCTGACCGTCGCGCGCGACCTGTTACATGAGAGCGGTTCGATTTTCGTGCAGATTGGCGATGAAAACGTCCATCGCGTAAGGGCCGTGATGGATGAGGTGTTCGGGGACGAGAATTTCGCAGCGTTGATTACCTTCAGAAAAAAAATGATGCCGCTCGGTTCCGAATTCGCGGAGGGAGTCAGTGATTACCTACTATGGTATACAAGGAAACGGATCAAAGCTAAGACGAGACCTTTATTTTACAACAAATTAGCGGAAGGTGAAGACGAGTGGTCTCACGCAATGTTGCCTGATGGTCGTCGATATAAGCTTTCTGGTTCGGAGTCCGACGATCACGAGTCCTTACCGAAAGACGCAGCCGTTTATCAAGCAATTTCGTTGCTTCCGGCACAATACCGTAAAAACCAAGATTTTCCGTTCTCTTTCGAAGGGAGAATCTGGGCACCGCCGAAGCAAAACAGTTGGAAAACTGATTCCAGTGGAATGCACCGACTACTGCGCGCAAACAGGCTTCACCCCAGCGGCTCGACTCTTCGATATGTGCTCAAGCACGACGATTACCGGGTCGGCCGGATCACGAACTTGTGGGCCGATGCAAGCGGCGCAACTCAGCAAGTGTATGTGGTTCAAACGAATGTAGATGTGATTAAACGCTGTCTGCTAATGACCACAGACCCAGGCGATCTCGTCTTGGACCCGACATGTGGCTCCGGCACAACTGCCTTCGTCGCGGAACAGTGGGGCCGACGTTGGATCACCATCGATACCTCGCGCGTCGCTATTGCGCTCGCGCGTTCGCGGCTGATGGGCGCACGCTATCCCTACTATCTCCTGGCCGATAGTCCGGAAGGTCAACGCAAAGAGGGCGAGGCGACACGCTCGCCACCGAAAACAATACCGACCCGCGGCGACATACGCCACGGTTTCGTTTATGAGCGCGTGCCGCATATCACGCTAGGAAGTATAGCAAACAACGCCGAGATCGACGTGGTTTGGGACAAGGCGCAAGAGAGTTTGGAGCCCTTGCGCGCGGGGCTCAATGCTGCGCTCGGCAAGGTTTGGCAGGAATGGGAGGTCCCTCGCGATTCTGACGCGAAATGGCCTTCCGCCGCGAAGGATGCACACGCCAAATGGTGGCGGGCGCGGATCGAGCGACAGAAAGAAGTCGACGCCTCTATCACGGCCAAGGCCGAGTTCGAATATCTCTATGACAGACCGTATCACGACAGGGAGCGCATCCGCGTCGCTGGCCCGTTTACCGTCGAAAGCTTGTCGCCGCATCGCACCCTGGCGGTCGATTGGAACGACGAACTCATCGACGTGTTGGAGGCCGCCGAAGGCAAGCGCGTCGTACAGGCCGAGAGCGACGCGCGCGACACAGCAGGTGCCGACTTCGCGCAAATGATCCTCGAAAACCTGAAGACCGCCGGCGTGCAGCAGGCGCACAAGGACGGCAAGATCACATTCACGAGTCTCACCGGCTGGCCGGGCGGCTATATCTGCGCCGAGGGGGTCTTTCAGGAAGGTGAGAAGCCGAAGCGCGCTGGAATCTTCATCGGTCCCGAATTCGGCACGGTCTCGCGCCCCGACCTCGTCGCCGCTGCCCGCGAGGCGGGCGACGCCGGCTTTGACGTCCTAGTCGCCTGCGCCTTCAACTACGACGCTCATTCCGCCGAATTCCAAAAGCTCGGCCGTGTGCCTGTGCTCAAAGCGCGCATGAACCCCGACCTGCACATGGGCGGCGATCTCAAACCGACCGGCTCCGGCAACCTTTTTGTTATCTTTGGCGAGCCGGATGTAAAAATCGAAGACGCTGGTGCCGATATGATCCGGGTCAAAGTTTTCGGCGTCGACGTATTCAAGCCGCAGACTGGCGAAGTGGTCGCCGAAGGCACCGACGGTATCGCGCTGTGGATGCTCGACACAGACTACAACGAAGAGAGTTTCTTCGTTCGCCACGCCTATTTCCTTGGCGCAAACGATCCCTACAAGGCGCTGAAGACGACGCTCAAAGCGGAGATTGATGCTGTAGCGTGGGCGAGCCTCTATAGCGATGTCTCACGACCCTTCACCAAGCCAAAATCGGGACGGATCGCGGTAAAAGTAATCAATCACCTTGGCGACGAAGTGATGAAGGTTTTTGACGTTAGAAGGTCAAAATAATATGAGCCTCTTGAACGTCCAGAGCATTGTTGCATTTCCAACAGCAACAGACATTAATAATATATTGGACGCAATGAAAATAGATATCGTATCTCCATATTTTTCACAATGGGCGTTACATAAACTTACTGAAAGGAAGAGAGAGAAAGTTCGATTTATAACCAGACTGCCAAACCAATATCATTCCGCTCCACTATTTCTAGACAACGATCCGCGTCCGTTAAAGCGCGCGATGGAGCTACTTGGGCCCGCGCTTTCCGTATTCGCTCTGCCGGAGGTCCACGCAAAGCTTTATATTACCGCGACGCAATCATGGCTTGGAAGTGCAAATTTTACGCATAACGGATTCTCTGGAAAGGGCGAGTTGTTGATTCGGATTGCACCTTCGGGCACCCTTCTTCCGGAAACTTTTCAATCTTTTTTACGTAAATCGACCAAAGTCACCAGCGGCAATATCGATTTTCTGATCAGATGCATGGGTGCCAAACTCACACGTATAAATCCCCTGCCGAAAACAGAAGATCAGTCCGGTGACACATCCTTTTCCTATGCAATATCTTACGAAAATTTCCAGCATTGGCTAAATTCGCAAGATGATTCTGGCTATATCAGCGATAGAATTATGAACAAAAATCATGTGAGCGGCCATGTTTATTCTGGATTTCATGGTGTATCATCATTTATATTAAAGTATCCCGATGTAGGTATACAGCTATTAAACGTAAATGACGCTATAGACGACGAGATAACGAGGAAATTGACTGCGTTCGTCAAGAAATATGGCGACCAATTTGGCGGGCCGCGAGGCGGTACCTGGAATAGCAAATTGTCAACGCGGCTCGGCGGACTACAAACAGGAGGGGGAGCAGGGGATGTGATAGTGAAGCACCTACTACACGGAGTAGCGAAATATTTGAGATATAAGGGATTAATATAGGGTCGTGAGAGAACATTTTGGACTTTCGGATCGCCGACACGTTCACTGACAGCCTCGCTCGGCTCACTACGCAGGAGCAGAAGGCGGCAAAAACTACCGCCTTTGACTTGCAAATGGACCCCTCGGCCCCGGGCCTCTCGTTCCACAAGCTCGATCGCGCGAAGGACGCAAATTTCTGGTCGGTGCGTGTCAACGCTGACGTCAGGTTGATCGTCCATCGCACCGCGTCGAGCCTACTGCTCGCCTACGTCGACCATCATGACGCCGCCTACAAATGGGCGGAGCGCCGTAAGATCGAACGCCATCCAACAACGGGCGCCATGCAACTCGTCGAGGTGCGAGAGCGGGTCGAGGAAATCGCCATCTTCACGCCAAGGCCCGTCGTCGCGCCGACCGTGATCGCCAAACCGAAGTTGTTCGACAATCTGCGCAAGTTCGAGTTGATGGCCTTCGGCGTGCCCGAAGAATGGGTCAACGATGTTCGGGCCGCAGATGAAGACTCGCTGTTTGAGATCATCTCCCACTTGCCACGGGAGGCGCAGGAGGCGCTGCTGAAACTCGCGGTCGGCGAGAACCCAGAAGCGCCCAAGCCAACCGCGATCGAGGCCGATCCGTTCGCCCATCCCGACGCGCAGCGCCGCTTTCGCGTCCTCGCCAATGCGGAGGAATTGCAGCGGGCGCTCGACTACCCTTGGGAGAAATGGGCGGTCTTCCTACATCCTGCGCAGGCCGCGCTCGTAGGCAAGGATTTCTCTGGCCCGGCTCGCGTCTCGGGTTCGGCCGGCACCGGCAAGACGATCGTCGCATTGCACCGCGCTGCGCACCTCGCGCGCGCCAATCCGGCTGCGCGCGTTCTTCTCACCACCTTCTCCACCGCCCTGGCCAATGCGCTAAAGGGCAAGCTCGGCCATCTCGTCGGCAACGAGCCGCTCATTGCCGAGCGGATCGTCGTAAAGTCGATCACGGCGGTCGGACATGACCTCTACGCAGCAACCTTCGGCGCTCCGAATATCGCCCCGCCGCCCTTAGTCCGAACGCTGCTCTCGAAGGCCGCGTCCGAGGCAGGCGGTGCGGTATTCTCGCCGCAATTTCTGTTCAGTGAATGGCGCGACGTCGTCGATGCTTGGCAATTGACGAACTGGGATGCCTACGCCCAGGTCTCGCGGCTCGGCCGCAGGACGCGCATCGGCGGCAAACAGCGCGAGGCGCTATGGGCGATATTCGAGCGCGTGCGCGCTGCTCTGGAAGAGCGCAAATCGATCACCTGGTCGGGCGTTTTCGGACGCCTCGCCCAACATTTGGGCGACGGCGGCAAACCGCCCTTCGATTTCGCAGTTGTCGACGAGGCGCAAGACATTGACATCGCGGAGGCACGCTTCTTCGCGGCGCTCGGCGCGAAGCGATCCAATGCGCTATTCTTCGCAGGCGATCTCGGCCAACGCATATTCCAGCAGCCATTCTCCTGGAAGGCTCTCGGGATCGACGTTAGAGGCCGTTCGTTCACGCTACGGATCAACTACCGCACCTCCCATCAAATCCGCGCGCACGCGGACGGCCTGTTGCCGAACGGCATCGCCGACGTGGATGGCAATGCTGAAAGCCGGCGAGGCACGATCTCGGTCTTCGACGGACCGCAGCCGTCGGTTCAGACATTCGCCGACGCCGACGCGGAGCAGAAGGCGGTGGCCGTATGGATCGGCGCGCGACTGCGCGAAGGCACCCGGCCCGAAGAAATTGGCGTGTTCGTCCGATCCGAGGCCGAGCTGAAGCGGGCTCGGGCCGTCGTGAAGTCGGCGGGCGCTTCCTTTATCGAACTGACGGACAAGATCGAGGCGACTGAGGGGCATATCGCCGTCAGCACGATGCATCTTGCCAAGGGCCTGGAATTTCGCGTCGTCGCGGTCATGGCCTGCGATGAGGAGGTGCTTCCGCTCCAAGAGCGCATCGAGGCCGTGAGCGACGAGTCCGAACTGGAAGAGGTCTACAACACCGAACGGCACCTGCTGTACGTCGCCTGCACGCGAGCGAGGGATCACCTGCTGGTCACAGGCGTGGCGCCGGGATCAGAGTTCCTCGCCGACTTCCGAGGCACGAAGAGCCCGTGAGCTCACAGCGAGGAAACTCGAATCGCTAAGCGCCTCGCTCGTCGGTCTGAATCGATCTCGTCTCTTAGGCCCGAAGCGGTACGATCTCCCCGCCGCGCCGCATGGCATCGAGCCTGTCGGCCCAATAGGCCATCATCGCGACTCTCTGTTCCCAGAAATCCGCGCGCGCATAGGCTCTGCGGATAGCGTTGTTTTCGACGTGGGCAAGCTGAGCTTCGATCGCGTCCGCGTGCCAGTTGCCGCACTCGTTCAGAAGCGACGAGGCCGCCGCACGAAACCCGTGCCCCGTCATTTCGTCCTTGGTGTATCCAAGACGCCGTAGCGCCGCATTCATCGTGTTTTCCGACATGCACCGAGCAGTGGAGCGCACAGAGGGGAACAGCAGCTTGCCTCGACCCGTGATCGCTCGGAGGCTGGTCAGGATTGCGACTGCCTGTGGCGCAAGGGGAACGCGATGCGGCCTCCGCATTTTCATGCGACCAGCCGGGATGACCCAGACGCTTGATGCAAGATCGATCTCCGACCACTCGGCATTCCGCAATTCTCCCGGTCTCACAAACGTGAGAGCGAGAAGTTTGAGCGCCGCCGTTACCTCCGGCGTGCCCTCGTAGGTTTCGATAGCACGCAGCAGCGCGCCGAAAGGAACGGGCTCGACGATCGCTGCCCTATGCTTCGTCTTTGAGATCGTTAACGCACCCCGGAGAGCGAACGTCGGGTCATTTTCAGCCTTTCCCGTGGCGATGGCGTAGCGAAAGACTTCTCCAACGACGGCGCGGAGGCGCGTCGCTGTTTCCAGCCGTCCGCGGCCTTCGACCCGCCGTAAGACGGCCAGCACCTCCGGCGCACTGATCGCAGAGATCGGGCGCGGCCCCAAATCCGGCCTTGCGAGACCGAGCAGCCATTCGAGCTTGTTCATCGTACTTTGGGCCTTGCCCTCTCGGACTTTCTTGGCAAGAAACTCATCCGTCAGCATTGCGAAGGTTTGAGTGGCCGCCGATACGGCCGCTAACCGGTCGAGCTTTCTTTGCTGACTCGGGTCGAGACCGGCCGCCAATCTGCGCTTAGCCGCGTCGCGCGCGGTGCGCGCGTCCTTCAGCGTCACGCGGGGGTACGTGCCAAGCGCGAGGAGCCTCTGTTTCCCATCGAATCGGTAAGCGAAGCGCCAGTATTTTCCGCTGCCTGGCATTAACCAGAGTTGAAGGCCGCCGCCGTCAGAAAGCTTTGCCAATTTGTGCGAACATTTGGCGGACTTGACGGCAGTGTTAGTGAGCATGTTGGTATGGTCCTTGCGTGAAATCGGAACCTACCAACGGATATACCAGCATTCTGCTCGGCTGCAACTGGACGAAGTTGGACGACTTCGGCCGCCGAACAGCCAGCAAGTTATTGTTTTATCGTCATATTGTGGATTGCGTCGGACCTATCTGGACTGAAATATGGTGCCCCTGGCCGGAATCGAACCAGCACTCCTTGCGGAACTCGATTTTGAGTCGAGCGCGTCTACCAATTCCGCCACAGGGGCCCGAACCGCTTGGGGTTGGACGGGGCGGTATATAGCCAGCCCCGGCGACGGGTCAACTCATCGCACGGCGCATTGCTACATCGGCGAATGTTCACAACGACCGTTTGAAGAAATGGGCGATCTCGCCGACGATGCCGCGCCGGAAAACCAGCACGCAGACGACGAAAATCGAGCCTTGGATCACCGTCACCCATTGGCCGAGATATTGACCCAGATATTGCTGCATCGTGACGATGAGAAAGGCGCCGACCACCGGGCCGTAGATCGTGCCCATGCCGCCGAGCAGCGTCATCAGCACGACCTCGCCCGACGTCGAGAATTGCACGTCGGTCAACGAGGCGTTCTGCGCGAAGATCGCCTTGGTCGCGCCGGCAAGGCCGGCAAGCGCCGCCGACAGGACGAAGGCGGCAAGCTTGTACTGGTCGACGCGGTAGCCGAGCGAGACGGCGCGCGGCTCGTTTTCGCGAATCGCCTTGAGGACGTCGCCGAACGGCGAATTGATCGTGCGGTAGATGACCAGGAAGCCGAACAGGACCACCGCCAGCACGAAATAATAGAGGATCGTCTGATTGGACAAATCGAAGACATGCAGCAACAGGCCCTGCGGCACCGACTGGATGCCGTCCTCGCCATGGGTGAACGGCGCCTCGAGACAGAAGAAGTAGATCATCTGCGACAGCGCCAGCGTGATCATCGCAAAATAGATGCCCTGCCGGCGGATCGCCAGCGCGCCGGTGACCAGGCCCAGCAGCGCCGAGCAGGCCGCGCCGAGGAGGATCGCCAATCCGGGATCGAGGCCCCACACTTTGGCGGCATGAGCGCTGACATACGAGGCCGAGCCAAGAAACATCGCATGGCCGAAGGACAGCAGCCCGACATAGCCGACGAGCAGATTGAAGGCGCAGGCGAATAGCGCGATGCACAAAGCCTGCATGAGAAAGAACGGATAGACCGCCAGCGGCGCGACGACGAGCAGCGCGGCCATGATGACGAAGGCGATTTTCTCGTCGCTTCCGCTATGCGCATGGCTTGCAGTTTCAGCGGTCGGCGAAGTCTGGCTCATGTCAGGCGGTTCTCCCGAACAGGCCGGCCGGCTTGATGAGCAGGACGATCGCCATGATGACGAACACGACGGTGTTGGAGGCCTCGGGATAGAACACCTTGGTGAGCCCCTCGATCACGCCGAGCGCAAAGCCGGTGACGATCGAGCCGAGGATCGAACCCATGCCGCCGATCACCACGACCGCGAAGACGACGCTGATGATGTCGGCGCCCATGGCCGGGCGCACCTGATAGATCGGCGCGGCGAGCACGCCGGCGAGCGCCGCCAGGCTGATCCCGAACGCATAGGTCAGCGTGATCATGCGCGGCACGTTGACGCCAAAGGCGCGCACCAGCGTCGGGTTCTCGGTCGCCGCGCGCAGATAGGCGCCGAGCCTGGTCTTCTCGATCAGAAACCATGTCGAAAAACAGACGACGATGGAAAAGACGATGACCCAGGCGCGGTAATTGGGCAGGAACATGAAGCCAAGATTATGCGCGCCCATCAATTCCCGCGGAATCGGATAGGGCAGGCCGGAAGCGCCGAAGTAATTCTGGAATACGCCCTGAATGACGAGGGCGAGCCCGAAGGTCAGCAGCAGGCCATAGAGGGGATCGAGTCCGGTCAGCCTTTTCAGCAACAAGCGCTCGGCGAGCGCGCCGAACGCCCCGACGATGAGCGGCGAGAGAATGAGCGCGAACCAATAGTTGAGGCCGAAGTCGTTGAGCAGGAAAAAGGCGACGAAGGCCCCCACCATATAAAACGCGCCATGGGCGAAATTGACGATGTTGAGCATGCCGAAAATGACGGCGAGGCCGAGGCTCAGCAGCGCATAGAACGATCCGTTGATGAGGCCGACCAGCAGCTGCTGGAACAATTGCTGCGTCGAAATGCCCAAAATTGCCAACATAGAGCGCGCCCCCGCCGTCTATCGCCGGCCGCCCCCCCAAGGGAGCGGCCGGCCCAAGACTCACTTCTTGACGAGCGGGCACTCGCTCTGGGCGAGCGGACGGAAAGCCTCGTCGGCGGGGATGGTGGCGAGCAGCTTGTAATAATCCCACGGATATTTCGATTCCGACGGCTTCTTCACCTCGAACAGATAGGCCGGGTGGATCTTGCGCCCGTCGACGCGGATCGTTCCCTTGCCGAACAGCGGGTCGTCGGTCGGGAGTTCCTTCATCTTGGCGACGACCTTGGCGCCGTCATGCGGATTGCCGCCCATAACCTCCAGCGTTTTCAGATAATCCAGCGTCGAGGCATAGTCGCCGGCCTGCACCATGGTCGGTTCGGCATGGTTTTTCATGCGGGCGGAAAACCGTTTCGAGAAGGCGCGGGTGCCATCGTTCATGTCCCAGTAGAAGGTCTCGGTGAAGGTGAGGCCCTGCGCGACGTCGAGTCCGAGAGCGTTGATGTTTGAAATAAACACCAACAACCCCGCAAGCTTCTGGCCTCCCGCCACGATGCCGAATTCGGCCGCCTGCTTGATCGAATTCGTCGTATCGCCTCCGGCGTTCGCCAGACCCACGACTTTCGCCTTCGAGGATTGCGCCTGCAAAAGGAAAGACGAGAAATCCGCCGTATTGACCGGGACGTTCGCGGCGCCGACGACTTTGCCGCCATTGGCTTCGATCACCGCCGTGGTGTCTCGTTGCAGCGCATGGCCGAATGCGTAATCCGCGGTAATGAAGAACCAAGTGTCGCCGCCCTGTTTGACGATCGCCGTGCCCGTTCCGTTGGCGAGGGCGTAGGTGTCGTAGGCCCAGTGGATTGTGTTGGGCGTGCAGGCCTTGCCGGTCAGGTCGGAACTTGCAGCGCCGGAAACGAGAAGCACGCCGTTCTTTTCCTTGACCACGCCGGCGACCGCCAGCGCGACGCCGGAATTCTGCACGCCGACAACGGCGTCGACCTTGTCGACGTCGAACCATTGGCGCGCGATGCCGACCGCGACGTCCGGCTTGTTGAGATGGTCGGCGGAAATGACGTCGATCGTCCAGCCCTTGTCCCGCAACCCGCTGTCTTCGACCGCCATATTCACGGCGAGGACCGATCCGGGGCCGCCGCTGTCGGCATAGAGGCTCGACTGGTCGTCGAGTTCGCCAAGCTTGACGATCTTGTCGTCGGCGAAGGCGGCGGTGGTGAGAAGCAGGCTTGCAACAAGCGCGCTAAGGCAGGTCGGTTTCATCGGGCGTTCTCCTTGGTGGGGCTTTTTTTAGAATTGGCTTTACGGCGGCGGGCTCAAACGCCGAGATAGTCATGCAGTTTACCCATATTCGCGTCGAGTTCGCTATTGGCGAAGGAATCGATGATGCGGCCGTGCTCCATCACGAAATAGCGATCGGCGACGGTCGAGGCGAAGCGGAAATTCTGTTCGACAAGCAAAATGGTGAATCCTTCCCGCTTCAGCTCGGCGATGGTGCGCCCGATCTGCTGGATGATGACGGGCGCGAGGCCCTCGGTCGGCTCGTCGAGCATCAGCAGCCTCGCGCCGGTGCGAAGGATGCGCGCGATCGCCAGCATCTGCTGCTCGCCGCCCGATAGCCGGCTGCCGCCGCTGGTCAGGCGCTCCTTCAGATTGGGGAACAGGGTGAAAATACGCTCCAGCGTCAGGCCGCCCGACTTGGCGATCTGCGGCGGCAGCATGAGGTTTTCCTCGACGTTGAGGCTGGCGAATATGCCGCGCTCCTCGGGGCATAGCGCGATGCCGAGCCGCGCGATGCGATCGGAGGAAAGGGCGATGGTCTCGCTGCCCTCGAAAATCGCCGATCCCCGGCGCTTGCCGACGATTCCCATAATGGATTTCAGCGTGGTCGTCTTGCCCGCGCCATTGCGGCCGAGCAGAGTGACGACCTCGCCGGACCGCACTTCGAAATCGACGCCGTGCAGAATATGCGATTCGCCATACCAGGCCTCCAGGCCGGCGACCTTAAGCTGCAGAATCGCCGCGCTCGCCGCTTCGGCCGCTGCGACCAGCGCCTCACTCATTCCCGACTCCAAGATAGGCTTGGCGGACTTCCGGATTCTTCGAGACGCTGGCGTAATCGCCTTCGGCGAGCACGCGCCCGCGCGTCAGCACCGTTATCGTGTCGGAGAGATTGGCGACCACCTGCAAGTTGTGCTCGACCATCAGAACCGTACGATTGGCCGAGACGCGCTTGATCAGCGCGGCGGCACGCTCGACATCCTCGTGGCCCATGCCGGCCATCGGCTCGTCGAGCAGCAGCATTTGCGGGTCGAGCGCCAGCGTCGTGGCGATTTCGAGCGCGCGCTTGCGTCCATAGGACATTTCGCCCGCCGCGACATGGGCGAATTCGCTGAGGCCGACATCGGCGAGAAGTTCCTCCGCGCGGCCATTGAGTTTGTCCAAAACTTTCTTCGAGCGCCAGAAGTCGAAGGAATCGCCGCGTTTGCGCTGCAGCGCGATCCGCACATTCTCCAGCGCCGTCAAATGGGGAAACACGGCCGATATCTGGAACGAGCGCACCAGTCCCAGGCGCGCGACGTCGGCCGGTCTGACCGATGTGATGTCGCGGCCGTTGTAGAGGATGCGCCCGCGGCTCGGATTGAGGAATTTGGTCAGCATGTTGAAGCAGGTCGTCTTGCCCGCGCCATTGGGCCCGATCAGCGCGTGGATCGACCCGCGCCTCACCTTCAGATCGACGTCGGCGACAGCCAAAAAGCCCCCGAACGCCTTGGTCAGGCCCTCGGTGACGAGAATATAATCCTCCGTCGCTGCGGCCGCGCCGGTCGCAAGCATCGCGTTCCCTCTTCCGTCTCGGCCGGGTCAAATTGACCGTCTGCACATTCCTTGGTTAGCGATTGTTCTAGCTGAGGTCCACGCGAACTGCACCACGAATCTAGGGCGGCGAATCGCGACTTTCGGCTTAGGTCGCCGGGGGCGCGGAGCCCGCTTCGGCGTGCCAATTGTGCAGCCGCCGCTCCCAATCGAGCGCCTGTTTGACGATCGCCTCGAGATTGTCGCGCTGCGGGCGCCAATTGAGTTCGCGGCGGATGAGGTCGGCCTGTGCGACGATCGCCGCCGGGTCGCCGGGCCGCCGCCCGACGACATGGACCGTGAAATCGACGCCCGAAACACGTTTGACGACCTCGACGACCTCTTTGACCGAATAGCCGCGGCCATAGCCGCAATTGCAGACCAGGCTTGGGCCGCCTTCTCTGAGATAGGCCAGCGCCGCCAGATGCGCGTCGATCAAGTCGGTCACTTGAATATAGTCGCGCAGGCAGGTGCCGTCGCGCGTGGGATAGTCCTTCCCGAAAATGTCGAGGCTGTTGTGACGCCCCAAAGCGGTTTGCACGGCGCGTTTGATCAGATGGGTGGCGTTGGGCGTCGATTGGCCGAGCCGCCCGTTGGGATCGGCGCCCGCGACGTTGAAATAGCGCAGCACGACATAGCGCAGATCATGCGCGCGCCCGGCGTCGGCCAGCATCCATTCGACCATTAGTTTCGAGCGCCCATAGGGCGACATCGGGTTGAGGGCGGCGTTTTCGGGCACCGGCTCCGACGTGGTCTCGCCATAGACCGCCGCGGTCGAGGAGAAGATGAAATTGCGAACGCCCTTCTTGACCGCGGATTCGATCAGATTGCGCGCCTTGGAGGTATTGTTGAGATAATAGCCCAGGGGATCGGCGACCGATTCCGGCACGATGATTTTTGCCGCGAAATGGGCTATGGAATCGACCTCATGCTCATCGATCAGCCGCGCTATCAGCTCGCTATCGCCAAAATCGCCGACGACCAGCGTCGCCTGCGCCGGCACGGCCCAGGCGAAGCCCGTCGACAGATTGTCGACGACGACGATTCTCTCCCCCGCATCCGCCAGGCCGAGCGCCATATGGCCGCCAATATAACCAGCGCCGCCGGTGACCAAAACTGACATCGCTTTCCCCTGACGCGGCTCCGCCCGCGCGGCCTTGATCAACTTTTGCCGATCCGCAGCGTTGTGGATAACGCCAAACTTGCTAACGGAGCCTCACTTTCCACGGTCTTTCGAAGATGAGCGCCCGAAATCCACTGGCCCTACCCGCAACGCTTCCCTTAAAGAACAACCCGCGACAAAAGGCGAGAAACGACATGAACAAGCCAATCCGCAAGGCCGTGCTGCCGGTGGCCGGCCTTGGCACGCGTTTTCTGCCCGCCACCAAGGCGGTCCCCAAGGAAATGCTGACGGTCGTCGACCGGCCGGTGCTCCAGCATGTCGTGGACGAGGCGCGCGAGGCCGGCATCGAGCATTTCGTCTTCGTCACCGGCCGCAACAAGGGGGTGATCGAAGATCATTTCGACATGGCCTACGAGCTTGAAGACACGCTGCGGCGGCGCGGCAAGCAGAAGGAATTTGACGCGCTGATGGCCGATCTGCCCGCCGCCGGCGCGACGAGCTTCACGCGCCAGCAGGCGCCGCTGGGCCTTGGCCACGCCGTCTGGTGCGCGCGCGACATCATCGGCGATGAACCTTTCGCCGTGCTGCTGCCCGACATGATCACCCTGGCGGGCAAGCGCGGAAGCCGCTGCCTCGCGCAATGTCTGGACAGCTACGGCCGGCACGGCGGCAACATCATCGCGGTCGAGGAAGTGCCGCCGGAGGAGACCCATCAATACGGCATTGTCGCGGTCGGCGCCGACTATGGGCCATCCTTTGAAATCACCGGCATGATCGAAAAGCCGAAACAGGGGACCGCGCCATCTAATCTCATCATTTCGGGCCGCTACATACTCCAGCCCGAGATTTTCGCGATCCTGGAGCGGGTCGAGAAGGGCGCGGGCGGCGAAATCCAGCTCACCGACGGCATGGTCGAGCTCGCCAAGAGCCAGGCCTTTCACGGCGCCCGCTTTGACGGGCGCACCTATGATTGCGGCTCGAAGCTCGGCTTCCTGACCGCCAATATCGCTTTTGCGCTCGATCGTCCCGATCTTGCGCCCGCTTTGCGGGCGGAAATGGCGAAGCTCGCTCAGCGCTGAAGGCGCAGGCCCAGCATGAAGACATTCGCGTCATAGCTCGTGCCGGGCGCGCTGGAAACAAGCATCGAACGGCTGGCGCTGGCGCGCAGCACGATGTCGCGCGTCACATTATAATCGGCGCGCAGGCCGAAGCTGGTCGTCGAATCGTGGAGAGGGACGCCGGCATAGACGTCGGTCGTATAGCCGGCGCTGGCGCCCAATGTCAGATTGCGCCAAAACGCATGCGCCACATCGATCGTGTAGCTGCGCGTCACCGCCCCGGAATCGCCGGCGTTGGTCGTATCATTGAGATTGGTGCTCGCCTTCAGGGTGAGGGTCGTCAGCGGCGTCGCCGTCCAGATGAGCGAGGCGTCGACGAGCGGCGCGCGAAGGTCGGGCAGGCGCGCGTCCTCATATTGCCGCGCCCCATAGCCAAGGCTCGCCTCGCCGGTCAACTGACCCGTGAGCGCCAAAGTCGCGCCGGCCCGCCCGAGCCAGCCGTCGGAGCTGCGCGCAAAGCCGCTGGCGTCGATGGCGCTGTCGTAGCGCCTTGTGTCAATCACTGTTTCGACAAATGGCGCGACGACGGGGCTGCCCTGATAGGCGGCGCGCGCCCGCAGGCCCCAATCGTTGAAATCGTCGCTGGCGAGATCCTCGACCTGGCCGCCGGCGAGCGTCGCGTTCTGATATTGGGTTCGATCCAGCGTTCCATGCAAGGACAGGGCGAGATCGCCGAACTTTTGCGCGCCGCCGAGCGTCGCGCCGTAGGTTTCGACGAGCGGGCGCTGATTTCCCGACAGCACGACGCCGGTCGGCAGCGAGACGGAGCCGGGCGTCTGCGTCGCAAGGTTGAAACGCCCTTCGGTGTCGACGGAAAGATCTCGCGAAACATCGAGCCGGCCGTCGATTACGCCGTTGCCGTTGGGACTGTTGGCCTGGGGCGTTGCGAAATAATCGGCATAGCCGGCGCTCAGACTCCCTTTGAGCTCGCTGCGCGCCCATTCCGACTGGAAGGCGAGGCCCGCCTGGGTGCTCTCATAAGGCGAGCCTTTCGTGGCGCCCGCCAGCAGCGAGGGATTGGAGGCATAGCCGACATCCTCTTCGATGGTCGGCAGCAGTTTGATGTCGCCGGCCATGACGCCCACCGGATCGAACGGCTTGTCGTCAGGGAGCGGCCGATGTTTGGCGGGGACGGCAGGCAGGAGCGTGACGGCCGGCGACGTCAGGGCGGGATCGGGCGTTGGCTGGCCGCCGAGCGATCCGGCTTGCTGGGCTTGATGGATCGGCAAGACCGCGACGGACGCGGCCGGCGTCAGCGCCGGATTGGGTGCCGGCGGGCCGCCGGGCGCCCCGGCCCGTTGCGCTCCATGATAGGCTTGCAGCGGAGGCAAGGTCGGGGCGCCGTGTTTGATCGGCTTCTTCTTTGCCTTGCTCGTTTGCGCGTCCGGCTGCGGCTCGTCCGTCGCCTGGCTTGGCAAGGAGGGGAGGGAGGGAAGTTGGGCGCTCAGCGCGCCGTCGCCGTCCTTGAGCCCCAACTGCGCCGGGGGCGTCGGCGGCGTCGGATTGGCCTCTTGCGCGCGCGCGGGCGCGCAGAGGCCCGTCGCGATCGCGAGCGCCGCGAGTGCTGGGCGCCAGGCGCGGCGAGGCGGCGTTGAAACTGGCGGCAAGGGCGCCCCTCGGCGCGCAGGGGTTCCTAGGCTGCGCGAAATCTCCGCTCCGAGCGTTAAGCTGCTATGGTTAATGCCCGATTAACCAACGCGTTCCCGAGGCGGCCGCGGTCCGGAGTGCAAAAACGGCAGGCGGATGTTAAGAGCGGGCATGAACCCAGTGCCGAAATCGCCGATCGTCTATGCGCTGCGAACCCTGGAGGCGGCGCGCCAGGGCCTGCTTTCCATCGAGGCGGGGCTGGCCTCGGGGGCAGCCGGCGGTCTTGGCGCGGCCTTCGAAGAAGCGGTGAAGACGATGGCCGAGGCGCCGGGGCGCATCATCGTCACCGGCATGGGCAAGTCGGGCCTCGTGGCGCGTAAGATCGCCGCCACGCTCGCCTCGACAGGCCGACCCGCCGTTTTCGTCCATTCGGCCGAAGCAAGCCATGGCGATTTAGGGATGATTCAGAACGGCGACGTCGTCCTGGCTCTTTCCTGGTCTGGCGAAACGGCGGAGCTGGCGGCAATCATCGCCTATACCAGGCGCTTTCGCATCGCGCTCATCGCGCTGACCTCGGACGCCCTGAGCACGCTCGGGCGCGAAGCCGACATCCGCCTTGTGCTGCCCCCGGCGCCCGAAGCCTGTCCGCATGGCCTCGCGCCGACGACCTCGACGACGATGCAACTCGCGCTGGGCGATGCGTTGGCGATCGCGCTGATGGAAAGCAAGGGCTTCACCGCGCTCGATTTCAGCGTTTTCCATCCCGGCGGCAAGCTCGGCGCCAAGCTGACGCTGGTGCGCGACGTCATGCACAAGGGCGAGCGCATTCCGCGCGTCCGTCTGGACGCCAAAATGTCCGCGGCGGTGGTCGAGATTTCAGCCAAGAGGTTTGGCTGCGTCGGCGTCTTCGATGACCAGGAGCAGCTTGTGGGCATCATTACGGACGGCGACCTGCGCCGCCATATGAAAGCCGACCTGATGGACAAGCCGGTGATCGAGGTGATGACGCGCTCGCCGATCACCATCGCCGCCGATGCGTTGGTGGCGGAGGCGCTCGAGGTGCTGAGCGACAAGATCATGGTTCTGCTCGTCGTCGACGACGACAAAACCGTTGTCGGCATCGTGCACGTCCATGACCTGCTGCGCCTCGGGGCGGCGTGAGGGCTGGTCAAGGCGATTGGCACGAACCTTTGCGGCGTCCCGCCCGCTCTTGACATCGCGTCCCGAATTACACATCCCGTAAGCGGCGGACCGGGTGATTCCGACGGCCCCAGAGCAATGAATTGTCGCTGTCACAGAAGATTTTTGCAGAAGTTGATAGTATGCGGGGCGGTGTTTGCCCTTTTTGCACAAACGTACGGCAGAGCACGCTGGCGCGCTTGTCGAGTGCTCGGCGCCTTTTCGGCGTTAATAAAAGGACGGGGGCCATGGCGAAAAACAACTTATGCGATTTGCAGCGGTTGACGATGATCGCGGCGCTGTCGCTGGCCGCCGCGGCCGCCCAGGCGCAGGTCGTGGGCGGGTCGTCCAATGCGGTCCCGGACCTGAGCGTTCATCGCGGCGATTCGATGGAAGGCGGCCAGATCGTGATCCCGCCGTCGAGTCAATGGAACAAGGCGGACGCCGGCCAGCGCGTGCATACCCATCTTCAGGTTTTCGTGCCCGCCAGAGGGGCTCAGGCCCAGCCTGGAATTTCGGGATCGGGCGCTCTGCCAAATGCGTCCCCCGCTAGTCCTCAGCCGGTGGCGGGAATGTTCGCAGAAACGCCGGCTTCGCTGGCTTGCGTTTACGGGCAGGTCGCGCCGACGACGGGCTGCAACGCCAATACCCTTACGACCAACGCCTCGGGGGGCAGCAGAGCGGTAGCGGTCGTCGACGCCTACGACAATCCGACCGCCTTGGCGGATTTGCAGGCCTATTCGACCCAATTTGGGCTGCCGACGCCCAATTTGACGATCGTCTACGCCGCGGGTGTGAATCCTGGGCTGGACCCCGCCACCGGCACAGCCGCCCGCGGTTGGGAAATCGAGGCGGCGCTCGATGTCGATATGGTGCACGCCATGGCGCCCGGGGCGCATATCTACCTGGTCGAGGCGGCCGGAACGTCCGACACCCAATTGTTGGCGGCCGAAGATGTCGCAACGACGCTTGTGAAGGGCGCGGGCGGCGGCGAAGTCTCCAACAGCTGGGGCGGGCCCGAATTTTCTACCGAGATGAGCTACGATACACATTTTGCGGGAGCGAACGTTGTCTATTTCGCTTCGACGGGCGACGATCCTGGCCTAGAATGGCCATCCACCTCCGCGAATGTCGTTGCCGCCGGCGGCACGAGCCTGTCGCGTAATCTTGACGCCACTTACTCTTATCGCCTGGACACTTCGTGGATTCTTGGCGGCGGCGGCCCCAGCGTCTACGTGCCGACGCCTTCCTATCAAAAAGTGCTCCAAAATGCTGGCCGCATTGCGGGGTTTCGCACGGTTCCGGACATCGCATTCGACGCCAATCCCTATACCGGCGTTTGGGTTTCTTGCAGCCAAAGCTGCGGCAACGCGGCGGGCGTATGGTGGTACATCGTCGGCGGAACCAGCGTCGCCTCGCCGGCGCTCGCCGGCATCACCAACAGCGCCGGCAGTTTCCTGGCGAGCAGCGCGGCGGAGCTGACCCGGCTTTATTCCAATCTCGGAAACGGCAATATCAACGATATTCAATACGGCACCTGCGGGCCTCGTGTCTCTTACCTCGCAAGGCTCGCTGTCCCGAGCGACCCCGCCCTTCAATATGACGCCTGCACCGGCCTGGGGACGCCAAACGGCCGCGGCGCATTCTAGCGGCCTCCCGCTCTGTCCCCGATGGTCGGAGCGGCTTGCGATTTCCCTCCGCGCTTGACGCGTAGCGGCGTAGCGCCATTTGGCTAAGGTCGCGCTGGGCGCAGATTCGGCGCGGGGGTCCATGGAGCAGAGCGGCAAGGCAGTCTTTCCCCGCATCGCGGCGATCGACGCCGCGCGCGGCGCTGCCCTCCTCGGCATGGCGTTCTATCATCTGAGCTGGGACTTCGCTTATTTTCACTTGGCGCCGGCGGAGTTCCCGACGATTCCGCCGATGCGGATTTATTCGCACTTTGTGGCCGGCGCCTTCCTCATGCTGGCGGGCCTGTCGCTCGCGCTTGCGCACCGGGGCGCGATTCGCTGGGCCGCGTTTTGGCGCCGGCTCGGAATCGTCGGCGGCGCGGCGGCGCTGGTCAGTTCGGCGACCTATTTTTTTGCGCCGCAAGAGCCGATCTTCTTCGGCATTCTCCATTGCATCGCCGTCTCCAGTCTGTTGGCGGCGCCGCTGCTGCGCCCGCCCGCCTGGATCGCCTTGATCGTCGGCGCGCTCGCTTTCGCCGCCCCTTTGCTCGCCTCGCCCGCTTTCAATGCGCCGGCGCTCGTCTGGCTGGGCCTTGGAACGATTGCGCCGCGCACCCTGGATTGGCGACCGTTCTCGCCATGGTCGGGCTTCGTGTTTCTCGGCCTCGGCCTGGCGCGACTGGACCTGCCGCGCCTTGTTGCGTTGCCGCTCGCCCGATGGCGCCCGGCGGCCTGGCCTGGCCGCGCGCTCGCCTTCGCGGGGCGCCACAGCTTGGCCATCTATCTCATCCATCAGCCGATCCTGTTCGGCATTCTATTCGCGGCGACGGCTCTGACGGGCGCCGGCGCGGCTCAAGAGAACGCCGAATTCACCAAGGTCTGTCAGCGCGAATGCGTGGCGGGCGGCGGCGAACCGCAAGCCTGCGCGCCCGCCTGCCGATGCGTGGTGCAAGGATTGCAGGAAGCGGGCCTGTCGCGCGCGGTGGCGCGCGATGCGCTCGACGATGCGCAACGCGAGCAATATTCGGCCGTCGTGCGAGCGTGCAGCGTGGGGAGATGAGCGGAACTTGCAGCGGCCGACTTGGCCGTTATCCCAGCATCCACGCGTGATCGGGATCGTTGTGGAAGCGCCAGGTGCGCTTCGGACCGGCCATTACGTTGAGATAATAGAGATCGTAGCCATAGGGCGCGCCGACGGGATGGTAGCCGCGCGGCACCAGCACGACGTCGCGATCGCCCACCGCCAGCGTCTCGTCGAGCGAGCGGTCGTCCGTATAGACCCGCTGCAAGGCAAAGCCCTGCGGCGGCGACAGGCGGTGGTAATAGGTCTCTTCGAGATAGGATTCTTGCGGGATCGCGTCGCGGTCGTGCTTATGGGGCGGATAGCTCGACCAATTGCCCGCCGGCGTGATCACTTCGACGACGAGCAGGCTTTCGGCGGACGCGGTCTCGGAGAGGATATTGCGCACATGCCTGGTATTGGCGCCCTTGCCGCGCGTCAGCGTCTCGACCTCCTGAGGGGCGATCACCCGGGCCGGCAGCCGGCCCGTCCCCGGCGCAGAGCAGATCGCGATTTCGCAGTCGCTCGCGGCCTCGATCGCGCAATCGCTTCTGGCGGGCGCATAGACCGACCATGGCAGGCCCTCGAACACATTGGCGCGCTCGCCGATCGTCCCGGAATCGAAGCTCTCGCTCGTCACGCGCGCCTTGCCGGAAAGCACGACGATGCACAATTCCATCGCGCCGCCCTTAAGCGAAACCTTGTCGCCCTGCCTCATGTCCCGCGCCTCAAAGCCGACATAGGTCCAGCCGGCGCTTTCGGGCGTTATGCGATGCACCAGCCCGTCGGCCGACTTGCGGGGATGAACGAGCAGCTTGGAGCGCGCCATGAAAAGTCTCTCCCCGGATTGCTTCGCTCCGCTCGCTATAACGGCGTGTCGTTGCGAATGAGACGCCGGCTACGCCAGCCCGCTATCCCTAAACGCCGCCCTCAAATGCGCGACGCCTTTCTTGGCGTAGGTCAAGGTCGGCGCCTTTTTGGGGTCCTGTTCGGCCTCCAATACGACCCAGCCCGAATAGCCCTTCAATTCGCGGAATACGCCGACGTAATCGACGATCCCGTCGCCCGGCACGGTATAGACGCCAAGCTCGTCCCCCTTGCCCAGAATCGAATCGAGGAAGCTCCAGTCGCCGGCGCGCGCCTCCTCCATTTTCGCCTTGCGCACGTCCTTGCAATGGACGTGGCTTATGCGGCTCTTGTAGCGGCGCGCCAGCGCGGCGGGGTCGGCGCCGCCCCAGGTCGCGTGGCCCGTGTCGAGCAGCAGATTGGCGGGCGGGCTGGTATTGGCCATGAAGGCCTGAATGTCGGCCTCCGACTGGATGATCGTGCCCATGTGGTGGTGGTAGCAGAGCTTGAACCCCTCGGCGGCGAGCCGCTCGGCAAGTTCGGTGATTTTCGCGCCATAGGCCTGCCAATCGCCGGCCGGCAGATGCGGGCGCTGCGACAGGGGCTTGTCGCGATCGCCATGGATCGCGTTGGACGTCTCGGCGACGATGAACACATCCGTGCCCATCGCCTTGAGGAGATCGCGATGCGGTTTGGCGAGGTCGAACTCCTCCTGCGCCGAGCGCTTCAGCAATTCGATGGAATGCCATCCCCCGATGCAGGCCAGACCAAAGGGCGCCAGCGCCGCCTTGAGCGCCGGCGCCTGACGCGGGAATTTATTGCCGAGCTCCATGCCCTCGAAGCCCGCTTCGCGGGCCTCGGCAAGGCAGGTCTCGAGCGGCGTCTCGCCCCCTATCTCCTGGAGGTCGTCGTTCGACCAGCCGATCGGGTTCGCGCCTAAACGGATCGTCATTTTTTCAATCTCCAACGCGCTGCGAGACGAGCGCCTTTTCATAATTGCCGCGCGCCGCCACGACGCTTTCGCGCGACGAGACTTCCGGCACCGCGACGTCCCACCAGGCGCCGCCGGCATCGGTTATCGCCATCGGATCGGTGTCAATGACGATTACCTGGGTGATGTCGGCCTTTCGCGCTTTTTTGAAGGCTGCCTCCAGTTCGTCGATCGATTTGACCTTGACCGCTTCGGCGCCAAGGCTGCGCGCATGGGCGGCAAAATCCACGGCGGGCAGAACCTCGTGGCGCGCGTCGCGCAAGAGGTTGTTGAACGATTCGCCCCCCGTCGCGCGTTGCAGGCGATTGATACAGGCAAAGCCACGGTTGTCGTTGACGACGATGATGAGCTTGAGGCCCAGCATCACCGAGGTCGCGATCTCCGAATTCATCATGAGATAGGAACCGTCGCCGAGCGACACGATCACTTCGCGGTCGGGTAGCGCCATTTTGACGCCGAGCGCTCCGGCGATCTCGTAGCCCATGCAGGAATAGCCATATTCGGCGTGATAGCCGAGCGGCGCGCCGGCCTGCCAATGCTTGTGCAATTCGCCCGGCAGGCCGCCAGCCGCGCAAACGACAATATCGGAGGCTTCGCCGACCCGTTGCAGCGCGCCCAGCACCTGCGCGTCCGAGGGCAGTTCGAGATTGGTCGAGGCGGTGTAGCGCGCCGCGACCTTCATCCAATCCGCCTTGGCCTCGGCCGCGAGATCGCGCCACGCCTTGGGCGCCGCCCAGTCGGCGAGCGCGACGTCGAGCGCGGCAAGCCCGGCGCGCGCATCGGCCACCAGCGGCAAGGCGCGATGCTTGGCCGCGTCGAAAGCCTGGACGTTGAGGCCGATGAAGCGGCGCGCCGGATTCTGGAACAAAGCCCAGGACCCCGTCATGAAATCGGCAAGCCGCGTCCCGACCGCCAGGATGACGTCGGCCTCCTCCGCAAGCTTGTTGGCCGCCGCCGTGCCGGTGACGCCGATGGCGCCAAGCGAGAGCGGATCGTCAGCCGGCAGCGCCGATTTGCCGGCCTGCGTTTCGCTCATCGGAATCGAATGTTTCCGGCCGAAAGCGACGAGCTCTTTTTCGGCCTGCGAATAGAGAACGCCGCCGCCGCAAATGACGAAGGGCTTCTTGGCGGCGCGCAGGGCGGCGGCCGCCTGCTTCAATTCCTCTGCGTCCGGCCCTTGGCGGCGCGGTCGGTGCAGGCGTTCCTCGAAAAAGCTGGCGGGATAATCATAGGCCTCGGCCTGCACGTCCTGGCAGAAGGCGAGGGTGACCGGGCCGCATTCAGCCGGGTCCGTGAGAACCGAAATCGCCCGGGTCAGCGCCGGCACGATCTGCTCGGGCCGCGTGATGCGATCGAAATATCGCGAGACCGGCTTGAAGCAATCATTGGCGCTGATCGTGCCGTCGCCAAAATCCTCGACCTGCTGCAGAACAGGATCGGGTTTGCGATTGGCGAATATGTCGCCGGGCAGGAACAGCACGGGCAGGCGATTGACGGAGGCGACCGCGGCGGCGGTGACCATATTGGTCGCGCCGGGCCCGATCGAACTGGTGCAGGCCATCATGCGTCGACGTTGCGAGGCCTTGGCGTAGGCGACCGCCGAAAGCGCCATCGCTTGCTCGTTATGCGAGCGGAAGGTCGGCAGAATGTCGCGCGCCGCGTAAAGCGCCTCGCCGAGGCCCGCCACATTGCCATGGCCGAAAATCGCGAAGACGCCGCCAAACAGTTGAACTTTCTTACCGTGGATCTCGGTCATCTGACGGCTGAGAAAGCGGACGGTTGCCTGCGCGGCGGTGAGGCGGATCGTTTTCATCTTATCGAACTCCGGTTCAGCATGTCTTATACGCCCATCTCAAGCGGCAAGCGCGCGGCGCGGCCGCAACGCGCGCAGCGGGGTCGGCATGTATTTTTCGATCGCCGCGTTGATCGACCGCTGGCGCCGTTGGAACGCAACGCCAAGGAAGATGACGCCTAAGCCAAGGGCCGACAGCGCGAAAGAGAACAGCAGCACGTCTTTGAACACGTCGGCGGCCAGATAGCCAAGATAGCAGGCGACGCCGATCGTGCCGAGAACCGCGTAAATTCGTCGGTTGAGGAACAAGCCGAGCGCGATGAAGCCGACATTGACGAGGCCGTTGAGGCCCGTGCCGAACGCGAACAGACCTCCCGACGCGCTCAGCGCGCCCCAAAGCGTCAAGGCGCCGAAGAGATGCAGCCAAAAACCGAAGTCGCCTTGGCGGGCGCGCAAAAGATCGAACGCCCAGGCGACGGCGATCATCGCCAATCCGAACGCCAGCGAGACGCGCCGGCGCAATTCCCAATCGCCAAGAGCGTCGGCGCCGAACCATCGCACGACATCCATCGACAGGAACCATAGCGCGACCGCCGCTATCAGCAGAATGAACGGGAATGGAAAGAAGCGCAGCGCAACGGCCGCCGCGAGGATCGCGCCGAGCTCCATATAGACCCAGCTGCCGTTGATGAAAGGGAAGAAGTCCTTGTAGGCGCCTGGCTTGTCGAAGGACCAAAGATTGAACGCATCCTGGATTCCATAGATCGCCAAGGGCGCGAGCGAGACCGCAACGGCGATGCAGAGGCCTCCTGGCACACGCAGCGCCTCGTCTCTCCACAGCCGGGCGCCCAGCAGGACGAAGCCCAAGGCGTAGGCGAGCGCGGTCGCGGTCAAGGCGAAGCCGCCGAGCGCCGCGAAGGCGGCGGTGGAAAAAAGGCCCATTGCGGTCATGACAATCAGCGCGCCGGCGTACCAGAGCACATGGGTGACATCGAACTTGGGCGCCGGCGCCGAAGGGGCGTTGCGGACCGGGACGCGCGAACGGGACGCAACGAAAGCCACGAGCCGATCGCGAACGCTCGAATCGAGGATTCCCGCATCCACCGCCGCCTGCAATTCGTCGTCGTCGATCAAGTTCCCATCCTCAACTGCCCACCGCCTCCTGCCACATTTTGCAAAGACGCGCGAATGAGCCCGCCATCCGTTCGACCGCCCCCGCGTCGTCGATCTCGCCTGCGAACCAGGCTTGCGCGGGCTCGGCGAAGATCGTGCGTCCGACCGCAAAGCCTTTGACGAGAGGGCAGCCGCGCGCGATCGCGAAGGCGGCGCCCAATTGCTGTTCGGGCGCTTCGAGTCCGAGTAGCACGATGCCGCGGCAATAGGGATCGTGGACGGCGATCGCCCGCGCAATATTCTCCCAGGCTTGCGCCGAGGCCTGGCTCTCCAGCTTCCACCAATCGGGCTTGATTCCAATCTCATAAAGCCGCTCGATCACGCTCGAGATCGTTGCGTCGTCGATCGCCCCATGCTTGCTGGCGATGATTTCGATCAGCAATTCGCGCCCGATCGTGCGCGCGGCGTCATAGAGGCGCAGCAATTCGCGTTCCTGCCGCGCCTTCATTTCCGGCGCATCGTCGGGATGGTAGAAGCACAGGCATTTGATCGTGTGGCCGAGCGGCCATTCGATCAATTTCACGCCGAGCGAGCCGCCGAATTCAAAATCGAGCGGGCGCGCGCCGGGGTCTTCGACGGGCCGGCCAATCCAAAAACCATGGTCGGCGGCGCGAAACAAAGCCTCACGGCCGTATTTGCCGTCGAGCAACATGCCAAAACCCGGCCGTCCGGCCGCGACTTTGGCCGCCGCCTCGACCGCAAGCTGCTTGAAGACGCCGATGCGCTCGCGCGGCGCCTTGGCCTCATCGGCCACGCTCTCGAGCTGGGCGCGGTGATCGATGGCCAACGCCATCAGCTGGGGCGGCTGCCTGGCGCGGGTCGTCGCCCAATGGATATGGTTCAGCGCGTCGTCGTGGCGCAAGGCGCGGTGCGGCGAGCCGTTTTTGAGGAAATGCTCCAATTCGGGCTCGGTCAGATATTCGGCCGAACAAAGGAGGCGCGACACCGCGAAGGCGCCGCCCGCATTGGCGAAAGCGCAGCAGATTTCGACGGGCTGCTCGCGCAGCCATCCGCGCAGGAAGCCGGACATGAAGGCGTCGCCCGCGCCAAGCACATTATAGACTTCGACGGGAAAGCCGGGTCCTTTAAGACCATCCTCAATGTCATCGGGAATGGCGGCGGGGAAAACGAGACAGCCCATCGGCCCGCGTTTCATAACGATCGTCGCATGGCTCAACGCGCGAACGGCTTTCAACGCGCTATGGGGATCGTCGACGCCTCCGGCGATCATCAATTCTTCCTCGGTGCCGACGATGAGATCGCAAAGGGGTAGAATCTTCTGCAGGCGCCCCGTCACCTCGCCCGACTTGATATAGCGCTCCTCGCCCGCGCCATGGCCGGCCAAGCCCCAAAGGTTGGGACGATAATCGATGTCGAAGGCGACTTTGCGGCCGTGTTTTCTGGCGAAGGCGATCGCCAGGTTCTGCGCCGCCGCATTGTTGGGCCTGGAGAAATGCGTTCCGGAGACGACGATCGCGCTGGCGCTCGCGATGTAATTCTCGTCGATATCGCTCTCGTCCAATGCGCTGTCGGCGCAATTGTCGCGATAGAAGATCAGCGGAAAAGTCTTGTCGTCGCGAATGCCTAAGATGACGAGCGAGGTGAGGCGATGCGGATCGGTGTGAACGCCGGCGACATCGACGCCCTCCCTGGCGCATTGCTCGCGGATATAGCGGCCCATATGTTCGTCGCCGACCCGCGTTATGAGGCCGCTTTTGAGGCCGAGGCGGGCCGTGCCGATCGCAATATTGGTCGGACAGCCGCCGACCGCTTTGGAAAAGCTCGCCATATCTTCGAGGCGCCCACCAACCTGCGCGCCGTAGAGGTCGACCGACGAGCGGCCGATGGCGATGACGTCGAGGGTCGGCTCGGGCACGAGCGGCAATTCCTGGGTCTGTGGCGCCTTAGGAAACGAGGGCGCGGCCCTCGCGGGTCATTCTCTTAGGGTTCGATCGGCGGATCGCTGACGCCGACGATCGTCTGGTCGAAATCGATGTTCGAGCCGGTCATAAGCCCCGATTCCTCGGAGCCGAGATAGGCGCAGGCGCGCGCGACCTCGCTCGGATCGATCAGGCGGCCGAACGGGCGCGATTTAACGGCCTCGTCAAGCCAGCCGTCCTTGGCGCCGTGATAGGTCTTCATGATGCGGTCTTCGCCGGGCGTCGCCATCCAGCCGATGTTGAGGCCGTTGACACGAATGCGGAATTTTATCAGCGAATGCGCGGCATTTCGCGTCAAGGTCGCAAGCGCGCCCTTCGAGCTGCAATAGGCGGTGATGAACGGTTGACCGCCATGGGCCGACATCGATTGTATGTTGACGATGGAGCCGGCGATCTTTTCACGACGCATGATTTTCGCCGTCTCCTGGATGAGGAAGAAAGGCGCGCGCACGTTCACGTTGAAAATCTCGTTGAAGCGCTCCTCGGTCGTTTCGAAAATATTGCCGCGGTCGGTGAGGCCCGCGGCGTTGACCAGCACATCGATTTTTTTGAAACGGCGATCGGCCTCGGCGATCACCTTGCGGCAATCGGCGACGACGGCGAGATCCGCCTTGACGAAGAAGGTCGGGCAGCCCGTCGCCTCGATCTCTTTAGCGACGCGTTGACCGTTGGCCTCGTTGCGCCCGCAAAGCACAAGGCCCGCCGCGCCTCGCTCGGCGAACAGCCGGGCGATCGCTTCGCCGAGGCCCTGCGAGCCGCCGGTGACGACGGCGACTTTGCCGTCCAGGCTGGCCGGGCCGCGATAGACCGCGCGTTCGGGCCCAGAATTGCTCGCCATGGCGTTCCCTCTTTTGGTCGAGCGCTTGCCGCGCCCGCGAATGTTGTAAAAGGACTTGCCGCCCGGGGCGAGCCCTGCGAGGGAGTCGTATCCAGGCGCTTCGCTATCTTCCAGAATGAAACAAAAATTCTATTCACAAGTCAAGATGGAATGTGTATTCTTTTTTTGATACATCCGGACTGCGGATGAATAGGCGACGGAGGAAGCGATGAGGTTCGGCATAATCGGCGCGGGGCGGATCGGCAAAATCCACGCCGCCAATGTCGCGGCGCGCAAGGATTGCCAAGTGCGCCTCATCGCGGACGCCGACCGCGCCGCCGCCGATTCGCTCGCCGCGGCGACAGGCGCGCGCGTCGCCGAGATCGAGGCGATCCTGGCGTCAAATGAAATCGACGCCGTCGCGATTTGCGCCCCGACCGACATGCACGCCGATCTCATCGAAAAGGCGGCGCGCGCGAAAAAGGCGATCTTCTGCGAAAAGCCGGTCGATCTTGACGCCAATCGCGTTCGCGCCTGCCTCGAGGTCGTGACAGCGGCCAAGGCCATCCTGATGGTCGGCTTCAACAGGCGCTTCGATCCCAATTTCGCCGCGCTCGAAAAGCGCTTGCGCGACGGCGTCGTCGGCGCGATCGAGATCGTCTCCATCACCTCGCGCGATCCGAGCCCGCCGCCGGTCTCCTATATCGCGCGCTCAGGCGGCCTGTTCCGCGACATGATGATCCACGACTTCGATATGGCGCGCTTCCTGCTCGGCGAGGAGCCCGTCGCCGTCAGCGCGATGGGCTCGGCGCTGGTCGACAAGGCGATCGGCGAGGCCGGCGACGTCGATACGGCGGTTGTCATCCTCGAGACGAAGTCCGGCAAGGTCGCGCAAATCTCCAATTCCCGCCGCGCGGCCTATGGCTATGACCAGCGCGTCGAGGTGCATGGCTCCAAGGGCATGATCCGCGCCGACAACATCCGCGAGACCAGCGTCGAATTCGCTGGCGCGCAGGGGTTCGCGACCGACAAGGTGCTGAACTTCTTTCTCGAGCGTTACGCGAGCGCCTATCGCGACGAACTCGACGCCTTCGTCAAAGGCGTGAACGCCGGCGTCGCGCCGCGCCCCAATGGCCAGGACGGCCTGCGCGCCAATTTGCTGGCCGACGCGGCTAACCTATCCTGGCGGACGAAGCAGCGCGTCGCGGTGGGGTGAGGCGGCAATTCGGAGGCCGGCATAACCGAGTGCGGGCTGTGCTGGGGCCAGGAGGAGGGAGCCAACGCGCCTCGCCCTCGCCTTCTTCGCCATTTGCACGGTTGCCCTGAGGGGCCTAACGCTCGCCGATCGCCGGCGCGCCGCTGCTCGCCTGCAGGAACCGCTCTTCCCACCACGAGAACAAAATATCGCGCAAGGCGGCCGCGTCGTCGCTCCCGTAAATGTCGAGTTTGACGCGGCGCAGCAGGTCGAGTTCGTCCGCCGTGAGCTCGATTTCGACCTCCTTTTCGACGATCGGCGCATTCACGAATTCGGCGCGATAGGCGGCGTCGCGGCGCAAGGGCCGGTCCGCCTTGATCGCCGCGTTGCGAAAATCCTTCGGGCTGCGCTGGCTGCGAAGATTCGGGACGGCGGGCGGGGCGGCAAGCTCGTCGGGCGTGGCCGCGAACACGCTGAGCTTGATCGGTTTCAGGGAGAAATTGCTGGTGCGCATGACGTCTGCGCCGCACACGTTGGGCACGGCGAGGACATCCATCATCGCGAGCAGGTCGACATGATCGCCCGGCTTGGAGTTCTGCCGCGTGATCGTCGCGCGGCCCTCGGACGAAATTTCCGTGCACATGAACAGGTTGAAGCTGTCATGCACGTCGTCTGGGGTCAGGCCATATTCGCGCTGCGCTTCGGCCTGGATGTCGTGGCAATTGGTATGCCCGTCAAAGCCATAGGCGCTCTCGTAGAGATAGGCGCTGCAACGGGGAAACAGCACGTCATTGCGCCCATAAGTGTCGGCGAGAATATACAACATGGCGCGTTCACGCGGCGGCGCCGACCACATAAAGGTCCCGCGCGAGGGGTTGAAGCCATGCACGGTGCGCGTGCGTCCGCAATGCATGAATTCGCGGTAGTCGTGCAGGTTGAAGCAGTTGAAATCGACGCATTGTCCGCCCTCGACCTGCTCGATGCGCAGAATATGACCCTTCAGGAGCTCAACCGCCTTGCCGGTTCCCGGCTGCATCGTCCATTCGAACAAGATCGGCCGCGCGCTCATGACCGGCCTTTCTTGTCCGCCGGCGCTGGGCGCGCCGCGCCATATTCGCGCAGAGCGAGGCGAACCAGCGCCGCCCTGTCGGGAGCGATGCCCTTGGCGACGGTGCGATCGACAAGCTCCAGCTGCTGCTGATTAAGCCGTAGCTTCACCACGATCTTTTCGCCCATGGAAAAAACGCCTCGGATCGCCTCACATAGGACCGTGAGCCAAAAAGGCGGCGCGATTCTAAGCTGCCCTGCTCAATAAGAGGGCAACAGAGACCGCGGCCGCCTGCATCTCGCCGTCAAATTCAGCGCCGTCGTTTCAGGTGATCGAGCCGATGACGCCCTCGATGAGATAATTGGTGCCCCAAAGGCTGCCCTCATAGAGGTCCAGCGTCTTGGCGCTGATGACATTGCCCTTGTTGTCCTTGACGCCGCCGACGAAGATCGGCTTGTCCGCCTTCATGTCCTCAATGGCGGCGAGCACGGCCTTGCGCGCCTCTTCGCTCGCCCCCGCCCCGAACGCCGTACTCTTGACGAGATCCTTGTCATAGCCGCCTTCGTTGACATTGGGCAGTTTCTCGCCCTTGGCGATCAGTTTGGCGTAGGCGTCATAGACGGTGGTCCATTTCATTTCGGCGCCGGTGACGAAGCCCTTGGGCGCAAGGCTGCTTTGATCGGCGTTGTGGCCCAAGGTCTTGGCGCCGCGCTTTTCGGCGGTTTCGATCACCACTTTCGGGCTGTCGACATGGCAGGCGATGACGTCGCAGCCCGTGTCGATCAGCGCCTGCGTCGATTCGGCCTCGCGAACCGGCAGGGACCAATCGCCGGTGATGATGAGGTGAATCTCGGCGGCCGGGTTCACCTTCTTGGCTCCAACCGTGAAGGAATTGACGTTGCGCAGCACAAGGCCGATCGGTTTGGCCGCGATATAGCCGATCTTGTTGGTCTTGGTGGAGAGACCCGCCGCGACGCCGTTCACGTAATGGCCCTGGTCCATATACGAATAATAGCCGCCCGCATTCATGGGGTCCTTGTCCTTGTTCCAAAGCCCGGTCGGGTGGCGGAATTCGACGTTCGGGTATTTTTTCGCTTCCTCCAGCATGAACGGATTGAAATAGCCGAAGGACGTCGGGAAGATGAGCGACGCGCCGTCGAGATTGATCATCGATTCCATGGTCTTGGAGACGGCGAGACTCTCCGGCACGTTCTCCTCTTCAACCACCGTGATGCCGGGCAGGTTCTTAAGGGCGGCGGCCGCCACGGCGTGCGACTGGTTCCAGCCGAAATCGTCCTTGGATCCAACATAGATGAAGCCGATCGTCTTGCCGTCGGCGGCGCGCGCGCGCCGGGCGCCCGAAAGCAGCATCGCCCCCGCGGCGGCTCCGCCCAGGAACCCGCGGCGAGTGGTTGTGAAGCTCATGGTCGTGTTCCCTCTCTTTAAGAAGGCCCGCCCCTATGCGAAGCCCAGGTCGCTTCTTGTCCCTACTCGGCGGGCGGCCGACGTGCGGCGGTCCTGCCTCGAGGTTCGAGAGAAGCTTGGTTCGGGACCATTCAATTTTCGCGCCAACTTGCGTGAAAAGGGCGATCCGGATCGCTTGGCCGCCGCCCGCCGGCGCGACTCGCCCGCTCCGCCGGCGGCGATTCGGCTTTCAGCCCCCGCCCGGACGGCGGTGGGCGGCGTCCAGCGCATCGATCAGCTCCTTGCCGGCGCCCAGCGATTTCAGCGCGTCGCCCGACAGGTAAAGCGTTATTCCGCAGGCCTCGACGGCGTGCCGAAGTCCGACTTCGTCAACGGCCAGGGCGTTTTTCCCGGCGTCCAAGGACAAGACGAAATCGAGTTTGTCGTCGAACGCGTCGGCGCAGTCCGGGTCGGAATTTTCCTTCAGGGCCTCTTTTTTGTAGAGCGCCCAAATGGCGTCGGACGCCACGGTCGCATGGAACGGGAACTTCTTTTCAAGGTCGGCGTCGATTTTTTTGATCTGCACTGCGCCAGGCAGCAGTTTTTCCCAATCCACGAACTTGCCCGTGGTCAGATCGAACACCAAAGCCTGCGTTTCCGAGTCGGGATGCGCGGCGCCGGCGCAGGAAAAGCTCTGATTGACGACAAGGCTGAGAAAGCCCGACCCCTGCATGGTCGCCGAGACGCCTCGGCCGTAGTCGCTCCCCTTTGCGCGCAGGCAGTCCTTGGCGTCGCGCAGCGCCTGCGCGTCGACTTGCGCCAGCGTTGCGTTGATCGTCTTGACGACGGCGGGCGGCGCGCCAGAAAGAAGCCGCGGCAGCGCATCGGCGTCTTTCATCAGCGGCGGCGACGGTTTCAGCGTGACCGAGTCAGCTTGCGCGCCGGCGAGCGCATGGCCGCCAAGGGCAAGACAGAAAAGAGCGATAAGCGAAGGCATGAGAGGGCGCATCTGGCGGTTCCTGGCGTAGTGCGATCAGGAGCCCTTACGGGAGGCGGCCAGCCCAATGGGCGGTTCTTGCATCGACGCTCGCCTCGCCAGCGTTCGCTTTCTCAGCTACCCGAGGGGTTGGGGTTTCGCCAGGCTCTCTCGAAAGGCAGCCGCCACGCATGCGGGGCGACGAGCTGATGGACTGACTTCGGTCCCCACGAATCCGGCGCGTAAAGGCGAACCGGCGGCGGATTCTCCAATAGCGGCACCGAGACCTCCCACAGCCGCTCAATGCCCTCGGCGGTGGTGAATAGCGTATGGTCGCCGCGCATCGCATCGAGGATCAGGCGCTCATAGGCTTCGAGCACGTCGCCGATCAGGCCCGTCTCGTTCAGCGCGAATTGCATGCTGAGCTTGTCCAGCCGCATGCCGGGGCCGGGGCGCTTGCCGTAGAAAGACAGCGACACTTTCGAGGCGTCCGCCAGGTCGAACGTCAAATGGTCTGGTCCTTGCGCGCCGACGCCCGACCCCACGGGAAACATGCTCTTGGGCGCCTCCCGGAACGCGATGGAAATGATGCGTTGCCCCTCGGCCATTTTTTTGCCCGTCCGCAGGAAGAACGGCACGCCGGCCCAACGCCAATTGTCGATCGAGCATTTCAACGCGATGAAGGTTTCGGTGTCCGACTCGGGGTCGACGCCCTCTTCGGAACGATAGCCGGCAAATTGCCCGCGCACGACGTCCTTCGGGTCGATCGGCAGCATGCTGCGGAAGACTTTGTTTTTTTCCTCGCTGATCGGCGCCGGCAGCAAGGCGGTCGGCGGCTCCATCGCCATGAAGGCGAGAATCTGGAACAGATGCGTGACCACCATGTCGCGATAGGCGCCGGTCGCCTCGTAGAACGCGGCGCGTTTGCCCAGGCCGAGCGTCTCGGGCACGTCGATTTGCACATGGTCAATGAAGTTGCGGTTCCAGATCGGCTCGAACAAGCCGTTGGCGAACCGGAACGCCAGGATGTTTTGCGCCGGCTCCTTGCCCAGGAAATGGTCGATGCGGAAGATCTGATGTTCGGAGAAGACCTCGTGCAGCCTGGCGTTCAGCGAGATCGCGCTCGCCAGATCCGTGCCGAACGGCTTTTCCATGATGATGCGGGACCGCTCGACGAGTTCGGCTTGCGCCAGCAACCGAACCGCGGACAGGGCCGCGGCGGGCGGCACGCTCAGATAATGAACGCGGCGGCTTTCGCCGCCCAAATCCCGCTCCGCCCTTTCCACCGCCGTCTTGAGGGCGGCGGGGCCGGCGGCCATCGGTACATAGTCGAGAATCTCCGAGAAGGCGCTCCAATCGGCTTCGCTCACTTTTCGACCCGCAAATCGATCGAGCGCGCCGCGGGCGATCGCACGGAATCCGTTCGCGTCGATATCGTCCAGCGAGACGCCGATGATCCGGCAACTGGGGATGAATCCGGCGCTGCACAAGTGGAACAGTCCCGGCAGCAGCTTGCGTTGCGAGAGGTCGCCGGTGGCGCCCACGAGGACGACGACTTGCGGATATTTCGGACCAACGCCCGGAGGAATCTTCGCCAATCTAACCATCCTGTCAAAGCGGCGCGCCGAACCGCGCAAGCCGTCGAACCTAACCCATATCCGGCCAGCCGTGTCGGCGCAGGCGCGTAAAATATTTCGCCCGGCCGTCGTCGCGGCGGCCATCTCCGTAGCCTCGATCGGGCGCGGGACCTGGAATACAATTGCCATGCCAAGTTCACGGATTGATAACACACGCCTTTGGAGGCGTTGCGCCCCGCGCGGGCGCCCGGCTTGCCCTGGCCGGCATGAGCCGCACTTGCCGCGGACCCATTGTCCAAGCATATACGCTGCCGGCGCCGAAGGGATCATGGACAGCCATGCGGGACGAGAGCAAGGATCGCCTGCCGGCCGACGCGGCGACTGAACCGACGAATCCCGTTACTCGCGGCGCCAGGGTGGCGGCGTTGCTCCGCAAGAATCGGGTGTTCCTGCACCGCTCGGGCCTGACCGTCAGCCTGTTGATCGTTTCGATTTCGCTGTTCTTCTTTTTTCGGACGATCATCAGAGTCGATCCGCGCCAACTCGAGGCGGCGTTCGCCGCGACGGGCGTCGATCAGATCGCGCTGGCCTTTGGTCTGGCGGCGCTCTCTTTTCTCGCCCTTACCGGCTATGACGCGCTGGCGCTGCGACACCTGCGCATAAGGGTGCCTTATAAGTTGACGGCGCTCGCCTCCTTCACGAGCTATGCCATCTCCTTCACCCTAGGCTTCCCGCTCATCACCGGCGCGGCGGTGCGCTACTGGATCTATGGTCCGGCCGGGCTCTCGGCCGGCAAGGTCGCGAGTCTGACCGCGATCGCCAGCATCACGTTTTGGCTCGGCATGGGCCTTATCGTGGGCGTCGGCTTTATCGGCGAGGCGGATGCGATCGGCCAGATCAATCACTTCAGCGCTCTGGCCAACCAACTGATCGGCCTTAGCGTCCTTGGCGCGGTCGCCGTCTATTTCATCTGGGTCGGCGTGCGTCGATGGCGGGCGCGGCCTGTCGCGTTCAATCTTGCATTGCCAGGACCGATGCTGACGCTCGGCCAAACGACCCTCGGCGCCGTCGACATCTGTTCGGCCGCCGGCGTGCTCTATGTGCTTTTGCCGCAAGGCCATGGACTTGCCTTCCTGACCTTTTGCGCGCTCTATTCCTTCGCCTGCATGCTTGGCATTGCGAGCAACGCGCCGGGCGGTCTTGGCGTGTTTGAAGCGACGATGCTGAAGGGCGTCGGCGGCCCGAGCGAACCGCTGCTCGCTTCGCTTTTGTTGTTTCGGGCGATCTATTACCTGATCCCTTTTGTCCTCGCGATGGCGCTGCTGGGCGCGCATGAGGCGGCGCGGCGCTGGCGCTCGCTGCGCGAGGCGATGGAATCGCTCGGAGACGGCGACGAGGGTTGATCGATGCGCGGCGCGACATGAACCAGAAGGCCAGACGCGAGCTCGACCGCGAAATCCGATCGCAATTCTGCGCTAATCTGATCGGCGCCATGCCGGAGCCGGCGATCATCATCGGCCCCGACGGGCGATTGGCCGCCGCCAATGATCCGGCGCTGGCGCTGTTGCCGGCCATGAAATTGGGCGAGCCGCTGGTTCTGGCTCTGCGCGCGCCCGACGTCCTCGATAGCCTGCGCCGGGTCATGGCGAGCGGCAAGGCCGAGACGGTCTTGTGGAGCGAGCGCGTCCCTGTCGAGCGCCTGTTCGACGTCTGCGTCGCGCCCCTGGCCGCCGACACCGGCGAGATCGGCGCCGCTTTGGTGACCTTGCGCGACCTGACCGAAGCCAGAAGAGTCGAGCGCATGCGCGTCGACTTCATCGCCAATGCGAGCCATGAATTGCGCACGCCTTTGGCCTCGATGCTGGGCTTTGTCGACACTTTGCAGGGGCCGGCCCGCGACGACGTTCCGGCGCGCGAAAAGTTCCTGGGCATCATGCGCGAGCAGGGGCGCCGCATGGCGCGCCTCGTCGACGATCTGCTGTCGCTTTCGCGCATCGAGCAGAACCAGCATGTGCGCCCGGAGGCCCCGATCGATCTGGCGCTGGTGGTGCGCCACGTCGCCGATACTTTGGCGCCGCTCGCCGAGGAAATGGGCGTCGCCCTCAAGCTCGATGCGAGCCAGCCGGTCATCGTTGCGGGCGATCGCGACGAATTGGTGCGGGTCGCCGAAAACCTCATCGAAAACGCCATCAAATACGGCGCGGCGCCGGACGGGTCCAATGGCGATTGCGTCGAAGTCGTGGTGACGCGGACGGCGCGGGAGGGCTGGCTCAGCGTGCGCGATTTCGGGCGCGGCATAGAGCCCGAGCATCTGCCGCGGCTTACCGAGCGGTTCTATCGCATCGACGCCGGCCAGAGCCGCTCCAAGGGCGGCACCGGGCTCGGCCTGGCGATCGTCAAACACATCCTGGCGCGCCATCGCGGGCGCCTGGCCATCTCCAGCCAGCTCGGGCAGGGCTCGACTTTCGCCGCGATGGCCCCGCTGCATCCCAATCATATCGGATAAACGTAGACATCTCATAGTGTTGAGATGTCATCTATCTGCAACATAGATGTCATAAGAAGATGGCGCCGATCCGCTAGAACTCCCGCCCGAGCGCCCGCAAAGCGTTTGCGGCGCGTCTGGGCCGGACCGTTCGAGGCGGCCAGAAAAGAGGCATCATGTTTTTCAAATCTGTGACGAGCGCAGCTTTCCTTGTTGCGACGGTGGCGACGGCGAGCGCGGGGGACATTTCGGGCGCGGGCGCGACTTTCCCCTTCCCGATCTACGCCAAATGGGCCGACGCTTATAAAAAGGAAAGCGGCGCGGGGCTGAATTATCAGGCGATCGGCTCGGGCGGCGGCATCAAGCAGATCAAGGCCAAGACCGTCACCTTCGGCGCCACCGACGCGCCCTTGAAGGGCAAGGATCTGGACGAAGCCGGCCTTGAGCAATGGCCGATGGTGATGGGCGGCATCGTTCCGGTCGTCAATATCGAAGGCGTCAAGCCGGGCGACCTTGTGCTCGACGGGCCGACCATCGCCAAAATCTATCTCGGCTCGATAACCCAATGGGACGATCCCGCCATCAAGGCGCTCAACTCCAAGTTGACCTTGCCCAGCCTGCCGATCGCCGTCATCCATCGCGCCGACGGTTCGGGCACCACGTTCAACTTCACCAATTATCTGGCCAAGGTTTCACCCGACTGGCAGTCCAAGGTTGGCGAAGGCCCCTCGGTCGACTGGCCGGTCGGCATCGGCGCCAAGGGCAATGACGGCGTCGCCAACAATGTCGGCGGCACCAAGGGCGCGATCGGCTATGTCGAATACGCCTACGCCAAGCAGAACCATCTGACGAATACGTCCATGATCAACAAGGACGGCAAAACGGTCGCCCCGACCTTGGAGACCTTTCAGGCCGCCGCCGCCAATGCGGAGTGGGCCAAAGAGCCCGGATTTTATCAGATCCTGACCAATGAGCCCGGCGACCAATCCTGGCCGATCACCGCCGCCACCTTCATCCTGATGTACAAGAAGCCGGTGGATGTCGCCGCCTCGAACGACGCGCTGAAATTCTTCACCTACGCTTTCGACAAGGGCGGCTCGATGGCGCAGGACCTCGATTACATCCCGATGCCGGCCCCGGTCGTCGATCTCATCAAGAAGGCCTGGGCGAGCGATATCGCACAGAAATAAGCGAGGGCGTCTAAAGCATTCCCTCCCCCGATTGGGGGAGGGAGAAGACCCGGGACCATGAAGGGATAGAGACCCGCAATGACATTGGCAGTGGCGGAGGAACGGGCGGCGACCAACCCGCGCGTCAGCGAAAGGGCGAACGCGCTGACCCGGCTCAGAGTCGCCGACGGCTCTTTTCGCGCCATCACATTTTCCGCCGCCGTATTCGTCCTTTTGATCCTCGTGGGCGTGCTGGTCTCGTTGTTTATCGGCGCTTGGCCGGCTTTTCGCGCCTTCGGTTTCGGCTTCCTCACCAGCGACGTCTGGAGCGCTCCTAAGCAGCAGTTCGGCGCGGCTTCGGCGATCTACGGAACGATCGTCACCGCTCTGATCGCCATGCTGATCGGCGTGCCCGTCGGTCTAGGCATCGCGATCTTCCTCACCGAGCTCTGTCCGATTCCGCTTCGCCGGCCGATCGGCATCGCGGTCGAATTGCTCGCCGGCATCCCCTCAATCATTTACGGAATCTGGGGCGTCTATTTCTTCAAGCCCGTCATGCAGGATTATCTGCAGCCTTTCCTCATCAAGACGCTTGGCGCCCTGCCGGTGATCGGCGCGCTGTTCGCCGGACCGCCGCTCGGCTACGGCATTTTGACGGCCGGGCTCATCCTGGCCGTCATGATCCTGCCTTTCATAACCGCCATCTCGCGTGACGTTTTCGAAACGGTTCCCGCCGTCTTGAAAGAGGCCGCCTACGGCGTCGGCTGCACGACTTTCGAGGTCGTGCGCAATGTCGTCATTCCTTATACGCGCGTCGGCGTCATCGGCGGCGTCATGCTGGCGCTCGGCCGCGCGCTCGGCGAGACGATGGCTGTCACATTCGTGATCGGCAACGCGACGAGAATCTCGACCTCGATCCTTGCGCAGGGGACGACGATTTCGGCGATGATCGCCAATCAATTCGCTGAAGCGGACGAAGGCCTGTTCACCTCGTCGCTGCTGGCGCTTGGCTTCATCCTGTTCGTCATCACCTTTATTGTTCTGGCCGCCGCGCGTCTCATGCTCGCGCGCCTCGATGTCAAGGCGGGGCGCTGATGGCCGATTTCTATCATAAGCGCCGTCGAAGCAACGCGGTCTGGACGGTTCTCTCTTATGCGGCGACCGCTTTCGGGCTCGGCTGGCTTGTGCTGATCCTGGGGGCGCTGCTGTGGAACGGGGTCGGCGGCCTGTCGCTCGACATCTTCACCAAGATGACTCCGGCGCCTGGGGTCCAAGGCGGCCTGCTTAATTCGATTATCGGCAGCCTCATCATGACGGGCATCGGCGTGCTGATTGGGGCGCCGCTGGGGGTTCTCGCCGGCACCTACCTCGCCGAATATGGACATAGCTCGCGGGTCGCCTGGGTGATCCGTTTCATCAACGACATCTTGCTGAGCGCGCCTTCGATCGTCGTCGGCCTGTTCATCTATCAACTATTCGTCGTTCCCTTCGGACATTTCTCGGCTCTGGCCGGCGGTCTGGCTTTGGCGGTGATCGCAACGCCCGTCGTCGTGCGCACGACTGAGGACATGCTGAATCTGGTGCCCAACACTCTACGCGAGGCGGCCTCCGCGCTTGGAATGCCGCGCTCCGTCGTCATCCAGCGCATCGCCTATCGATCGGTCCGCGCCGGGCTCGTCACCGGAGTTCTGCTGGCGGTGGCGCGCATCACCGGGGAGACCGCGCCGCTCGTTTTCACGGCGTTGGGCAACAGCCTGTTCGAATGGGACCCGCGCCAGCCGATGTCGAGCCTGCCCCTCATCATCTACGATTTTGCGCGCAGTCCCTATCCCGAGCAGCAGAAGCTGGCCTGGACCGGAGCGCTGCTCGTCACCTTCGCGGTGCTCGGGATGAGCATTGCGGCGCGGGTGCTGACTTCGCGCGTGTCCACCAAATGACCTCGTCCTGCCGCTTAACAGAGTCAAACAGATGAGTGACGCCAGCATAGCCGCCCGGTTCGACCCGCTGGTTCAAGGCGCCGCGGGGGAAAAGATCGTCGTGCGCGGTTTGAATTTCTTCTACGGCGCCTCCCGCGCCATCAAGAACGTCAACGTGTCGCTGCGCGAGCGCAAGGTGACGGCTTTCATCGGCCCTTCGGGCTGCGGCAAATCGACCCTGCTTCGCGTCCTCAACCGCATGTACGATCTTTATCCCAACCAGCGCGCCGAGGGCGAGGTCCTGCTCGACGGCCAGAATATTCTGGCCCCCGGCCTCGACCTCAACCTGCTGCGCGCGCGCGTCGGCATGGTGTTTCAGAAGCCGACGCCGTTTCCCATGTCCATCTATGACAATATCGCGTTCGGCATTAAGCTCTATGAGAAGCTCCCCAAGTCCGAGATGGATTCGCGCGTCGAGACGGCGCTGCGCCGTTCGGCGCTGTGGGAGGAGGTCAAGGACAAGCTTGGCGCCAGCGGCCTCAGCCTGTCGGGGGGCCAGCAGCAACGGCTTTGCATCGCGCGCACCGTGGCGATCCGGCCCGAAGTCATCCTGCTCGACGAGCCTTGCTCGGCGCTCGATCCCATATCCACCGCCAAGATCGAAGAACTGATCGACGAACTGACCGAGGATTATACGATCGCCATCGTGACGCACAGCATGCAGCAGGCGGCGCGCGTCTCGGCCTTCACGGCGTTCATGTATCTGGGCGAACTGATCGAATTCGACGAGACGAGCAAAGTATTCACCGCGCCGCGTGAAAAGCGCACCCAGGATTACGTCACCGGCCGCTTCGGCTGAGTGGAGAGATTGATGACCGAACATATTGTCAGGGCCTACGACAAGGAACTCGATGAGCTCGGACGGCACATCGCCGAAATGGGCGGCATCGCCGAGAAGATGGTGATCGACGCGATGGACGCGCTTGGCGGCGTCGATCTTGTCCTCGCGCAGCAGGTCATCGCGACCGATCCCCGCCTCGACGCGCTGCAGCGCGAGATCGAGGAACAGGCGGTCCTGACCATCGCGCGGCGCCAGCCCATGGCGATCGATCTGCGCGAGATCATCGGCGCCATACGCATTGCCGGCGATCTCGAACGGGTCGGCGATCTCGCCAAGAACATCGCCAAGAGAACAGTGACGATCGGCCCCGAAGCGCGCTTGCCGCGCGCCCTCGTCGGCCTCAAGCACATGAACGAATTGGCGATGGAGCTGATGAAGGACGTGCTCGACGCCTATGCGCAGCGCGATGTCGAGCGGGCGCAGGCGGTGTGGACGCGCGACGCCGAGCTCGATGCGCTCGAAGATTCGGTCTTTCGCGATCTGCTGACCCATATGATGGAGGATCCGCGCAACATCTCGTTCTGCGCGCATCTGTTGTTCTGTTCGAAGAACATCGAGAGGATCGGCGATCACGCGACCAATATCGCCGAGACCGTCGTTTATTTGGTCACTGGCGAGACGCTTCCCTCGGACCGCCCGAAGGGGCGTCCTGACTTCAGTGTCGCCTCGCTTGGGACGATCGGGCAATGAACACGATGATCGAAGAACGCAAAGAGCCGGCGCGCGCCGCCACGTCGACGTCGCCGCGCATTCTCGTCGTGGAGGACGAATCCGATCTTGCTCTGCTGCTGGCCTATAATCTGGAATCGGAAGGCTATGTCGCCGAATGCGTCGAGCGGGGCGACGAGGCTGAACTGCGGCTCGTCGAGAGCCCGCCCGATCTGTTGATTCTCGACTGGATGCTGCCGGGCGTGTCGGGTCTGGAAATATGCCGGCGATTGCGCGCCCGCGAGGGCACGCGCACCTTGCCGGTCATCATGCTGACGGCGCGCGGCGAGGAGGGCGAGCGCGTGCGCGGCCTGTCGGTCGGCGCCGACGATTATGTCGTCAAGCCCTTTTCGGTGCCCGAACTGATGGCGCGCGTGCGCGCGCTGCTGCGGCGCAGCCGGCCCGAGCGCATCGCCGACAAGCTTTCGGCGGGCGATCTCGATCTCGATCGGGAAACTAGGCGCGTGCGGCGCGGCTCGCGCGACGTCCATCTCGGTCCGACCGAGTTCCGGCTATTGGAATATCTCCTGGAAAAGCCGGGGCGCGTCTTCTCTCGCGCGCAATTGCTTGACGGCGTGTGGGGGCTTTCGGTCGAAATCGACGAGCGGACGGTCGACGTGCATGTCGGGCGCCTGCGCAAGGCGCTGTCGCGCGGCCGCGAACGCGACCCCATCCGTACCGTCCGCGGCACCGGCTATTCGTTCGACGAGACTTTTGGCAAGGCGTAGAGCGGGAAGCAACCCAGGCGCCGCCGACCTACCAAGTCGCCGCGCCTAGGTTGTTTTGCTCCGCTCCATCGGAGCAAAGCGGGAACGTTTTTTTCCGATATCCCCTCAGCCGATCGGCCCATGCGCCATGGCGCGGCGATCGCGCTCGCGGCGGCGGTCCTGAGCCGGCTGATAGGCCATTCGCCCGTGATGCGCGCAATAGGGCTTGGCCCCTACCGATTGAATGCCGCAGTAGCGGAACTCCGGCGTGGTGGGATCGCCCAGCGGCCAGCGGCACATCGCTTCCCTAAGCTCCATGATCTCCACCCGCAGCGACATCGGAACGACGACGTCCTCGTGATAGATCGGTTGCGCGTCGATCGCCATGTCGAGCGAGAAAGCCAGCGCCGTATTGCCGCGCACGGCATGGCCGCCGCCGTTCGAGCGACTGGCCATCGGCGCGCGCGGCGTTTGCGGCGAGCGTTGGCGAACGCGCGGGATGCTGGGCGAGGCCGATTTTGCGCGACCCGACAGCCCCAGCCGATGCACCTTGCCGATCACCGCATTGCGGGTGACGCCCAAGCCAAGTTCCGCCGAGATTTGGCTTGCGCTTCTACCGTCGAGCCATAGCGTTCGCAGCAGCTCGACCCTTTCGTCCGTCCAAGACATTTTGGCCTCATTTTTCCGAACGACCGGCCGCAAAAGCCGTTTTGCCGGTTCCGTTCACAAGGGGTTCCAGACAGAATCCTCCCACCTCGCTCGAACGGCCGCGCCGTCGAACGCCACGCACTCAAACGCTCTTTGAAGGTCCGCCCCACGACATGTCGTGGCTCACTCTTAAGAAGCTACACTACTCGTTGAATCTCGCAAGAGTCCCGGACCCCACCAAATGGGCGTTTTCAACAGCTCATGCATGGGACGGCGCGCGGTGCGCCGCCAAGGGCCGCAGATTGATTGAGTCGGATCAAAGATTTAGCGCTCCATCCTGGCGCATCGGGCGCCAAGGGCGATTATGCAAATTATTTTTGCGCGGCGTCTGCTCCCATTTGACCGTACGGTCTCGCTTCCCCTATGGTCAGGCTCAAATAGCGGCCGTCCCTGCGGGGCGGCGTTTTCGTTTTTGCCGCCCGTCGCGAGACGCGCGGCGATCTTGATAAAGGAAGCCTTCGACGTGACATCCGCGATCGTGCCGGTCTATGCGCGCGCCGACGTCGCCTTCGAGCGGGGCGACGGCGCTTGGCTAATTTCAACCAACGGCGAGCGCTACCTCGACTTTGGCGGCGGCATTGCCGTGGCCTCGCTGGGCTATTCGCATCCCCATCTTGTCGAGGCGCTGACGACGCAAGGCGCCAAGCTTTGGCACAGCTCTAACCTGTTTCAGATTCCAGGCGGCGAGCGTCTGGCGGCGCGCCTTGCCGAGGCGACTTTCGCCGATCTCGTGTTTTTCACCAATTCGGGCGCGGAAGCCAATGAGGCGGCGATCAAGATGGCGCGTAAACGCCAGTCGGTCGGCGGCCACCCCGAGCGCTATCGCATCCTCACCTTCGAAGGCGCCTTTCACGGCCGCACGCTGGCGACCATCGCGGCGGGCGGCCAAGCGAAATATATCGAGGGCTTTGGACCCAAGGTCGACGGCTTCGATCAGATCGCCATCACCGATCTTGACGCGGTCGAGGCGGCTATCGGGCCGGGGACGGGCGCCATCCTGATCGAGCCGATCCAAGGCGAGGGCGGCGTGCGCGTCGTCGCGCCGGCTTTCCTGCGCGGCTTGCGGAGCCTATGCGACCAGCACGACTTGCTGCTGATATTCGACGAAATCCAGACCGGGGTCGGACGCACCGGGCGTCTGTTCGCTTATGAGCACGCCGGAATCCACCCTGACATCATGACGATCGCCAAGGGCATCGGCGGCGGCTTTCCTATGGGCGCCTGCCTGGCGACGGCCGACGCGGCCAAGGGCATGACGACGGGAACCCACGGCACGACCTTTGGCGGCAACCCGCTGGCGATGGCGGTGGGCAACGCGGTGCTCGACGTGGTGCTTGAGCCCGGTTTCGTCGAACGCGTCGCCCATCTCGGCCTGCTGCTGCGCCAGCGCCTCGCCGAACTGAAGGACCGCCATCCCGAGATCGTCGAGGAAATTCGCGGCGAAGGCCTGATGGTTGGCGTCAAGCTGAGGGTTCCGAACACGGATTTCGCCGCCGCCGCGCGAGCCGAAAAGCTGCTGACGATCCCGGCTGGCGACAATATCGTGCGCCTGTTGCCGCCGCTCATTATATCCGAGGAAGAGCTTGCCGAGGGCGTCCGCCGCCTCGATGCGGCTTGTCAGCGCCTGGAGCGCGAACTTGCCGGCATGCGCAAAGGCGTCGCCGAATGAAGCTGTCGCAGGAGGGCGCGCCCGTCCGGCATTTTCTCGATCTTTTGAGAGTGCCGGCGCCGGAGCTTCGCCACATGCTGGAGGCCTCCGCCGCGATGAAGGCGGCGCGGGTCAAGGGCGAACCGCCGTCCGCGCGACCGCTCGCCGGCAAGACGCTGGCGATGATTTTCGATCGTCCTTCGACGCGCACCCGCGTGTCCTTCGACATCGCGATGCGCGAGCTTGGCGGCGAGACGATCATGCTGACCGGCGCCGAAATGCAGCTTGGGCGCGGCGAAAGCATCCCCGATACGGCGCGCGTTTTGTCGCGCTATGTCGATGCGATCATGATCCGCATCCTCGATCACGAGGCGATGGAGGAGCTTGCGCGTTTCGCCACGGTCCCGGTCATCAATGGCCTCACCAAACAGTCGCATCCCTGCCAAGTGATGGCCGATATCCTCACCTTCGAGGAGCGTCGTGGGCCGATACGCGGGCACAAGGTCGCCTGGAGCGGCGATTACAACAATGTCCTCTCGTCGTGGATCGACGCGGCGCAGCGCTTCGATTTCTCGCTCGACATCGCCTGCCCGCGTCCCTTGCAGCCGCGTCCCGAGCGCATCGAGGACGCGCGGGCGCTCGGCGCCAAAGTTACGCTTGGCGAGGATCCCTTCGCCGCCGTCGCGGGCGCGGCGGCGGTCATTTCCGATTGCTGGGTTTCGATGGGCGACGAGGACGAGGGGCGTCGCCACAATCTGCTGGCGCCCTATCAGGTAAACAGCGCGCTGATGAGCGCGGCGGCGACCGATGCGATCTTCATGCACTGCCTGCCCGCCCATCGCGGCGAGGAAGTGACGGACGAGGTGATCGACGGCGCCCAATCGGTGGTGTTCGACGAGGCGGAAAACCGCCTTCATGCGCAAAAAGGCATTCTGGCGTGGTGTCTCGGGGCGCCCATCCCATGAGCCAGAGACCGCCATCCCGCGTCGTGTCCGACGCCGGGCAGGACGATATCGTCGTGCCGTTTCTCGTTGAGCCGCTGAGCACGCGCGGACGCGTCGTCCGTCTCGGGCCGGCCATCGACGCCATCCTCAAACGCCACGCCTATCCCGCCCCGATCTCCCGCATCGTCGGCGAGGCGGCCGTGCTCACCGTGCTGCTCGGTTCCGCGCTCAAGATCGAGGGCAGCTTTCAATTGCAGACCAAGACCGATGGCGCGCTCAACATGCTGATCGTTGATTTCGACGCGCCCTCCAATTTGCGCGCGCTGGCGCGCTTTGACCCCGACAGGCTTGCGCGAGCCGTCGGAGCGGGGCGCTCGGGCGATCTGATGGGCGCCGGCCACCTTGCCTTCACCATCGATCCGGGCGCGGGTCTGTCGCGCTATCAGGGGGTTATCGGGCTCGACGGACAGGGGCTGGTGGAGGCGGCGCATCAATATTTTCAGCGCTCGGAGCAGATCCCAACCCTCGTGCGGCTCGCCGTAGGCGAGATTCTGACTCCCACCGGCGCCCATTGGCGGGCCGGCGGCCTGATGGCGCAGTTTCTGCCCGATTCGCCCGAGCGCCGGCGCCAGGCCGATCTCGACCCCGGCGATGCGCCCCCCGGCGCGCCGCGCGACATCGTCGCCGAAGACGACCGTTGGAGCGAGGCCAAGGCGCTGGCGGCGACCACCGAGGATCATGAACTGATCGATCCGACCCTGTCGAGCGAGCGGTTGCTGTATCGACTTTTCCACGAACGCGGCGTGCGGGTGTTCGAAGCGGGCGCGCTACGCGACGCCTGCCGCTGCTCCAGCGAGCGCATCGACGCGATGCTGAACAGCTTTTCAGCCGCCGAGCGCGCCGACATGATCGGCGACGACGGCATGATCGGCGTCACCTGCGAATTCTGCTCGACCAAGCGCGTGTTCGACCCGGCCGATTACGGCGCGTAGCGGCGCCCCGCCTCAAAACAAGCTCAGTTGCTTTGGCCCTTTCGCCTCGCCCTCCGGCTTTTGGAACAGGTCGCTGCGCAGCCGCGTCGGCGCCTCGTTATAGCCGAGGCGCGTGGCGGCGATTTCGAAGCGGCGGCCGATCATCCAGGCGTAGGGGCCCGAGCCCGCCATGCGCTTGCCCCATTGCGCCTGGTAATCCTTGCCGCCATGCATCGATTGCACCAGCGACAGAGTATGGTTCAGCTTGTCGGGATAATTGACCAGCAGCCATTCGCGGAAGATGTCGCGCAGTTCGAGCGGCAGACGCAGCGTGACATAGCCTGCCTCCCTTGCGCCTGCGGCATGGGCGCGCGCGAGGATCTTCTCGATTTCGGAATCATTGACCGCCGGAATGATGGGGGCGACCATCACGCCGACCGGCACGCCGGCTTGCGCGAGGCGCTCGATCGCCTCCAGGCGGCGGGCGGGAATGGGCGCGCGCGGCTCCATCTTGCGCGCGATGTCTTTTTCCAGCGTCGTCACGGACACATAGACCTTGGCGAGACCCTTGGCGGCCATCGGCGCCAGAATATCGAGATCGCGTAAGACCAGATTGGATTTCGTCACGATGCCGACGGGATGGTCGCAGCGCGCCAGCACTTCGAGAATAGAGCGCGTGACGCGATATTGCCGCTCGATCGGCTGATAGGGGTCGGTGTTGGTTCCCATCGCGATCGTCGCGACGCGGTAATTGGGCGCTGCGAGTTCGCGCTCGAGCAGCGCTGCCGCGCCGTCCTTGACGAACAGCTTGGTCTCGAAATCGAGCCCGGGCGACAGCCCCATATAGGCGTGCGTCGGGCGCGCGAAACAATAGACGCAGCCATGCTCGCACCCCCGATAGGGATTGATCGAGCGATCGAAGGAAATGTCGGGCGATTCGTTGCGGGAAATGATGGTGCGCGCGCGCTCGTGGATCACTTCGGTCTTGAATGGCGCCAGCGTCTCGTCGGTTTCCCAGCCGTCGTCGAATTCCTCGCGCCGGGTCGGCTCGAACCGTCCTGTCTCGTTCGACGCGGCCCCGCGTCCGCGCCGCCGATCGGGGGCGACCAACCCGTCGCCCAGCGCCACGCCGAGCTGGCGCGCGACGACGACGCGCTGCGAGTAATCCATCATTTTCGTCCGTTGCGCTTGCATGGTCGGTTCCCGGAACAAAAAGAGAACAAACATTTAAGCGACGGGGCGCCGCGCGTCAAGGGAGGGGTGGATAGCTAGCCCTGTTTTGATCTGGCGTAGACAATGCGCTAGATCGCAAGGTAGGCTCTAGGCCGCCGCCATATCCTTGTGAAACAGGTCGAGCAGGACTTTGGCGGGGCAGGGGCGGCCAAAGAAATAGCCTTGCACTTCGGTGCAGCCCTGATCGCGCGCCAGCCGGAACTGTTCGCCGGTTTCGACGCCTTCGGCGGTGATCGTCATGCCGAGCGCCGCCCCAAGGGCGGCGATCGCCTTGATGATGGCCAGACAATCGCTCTTTTCGTCGAGATCCTTGATGAAGCTGCGATCGATCTTGATCTTGTCGAAGGGGAACGACCGCAAATAGCTGAGCGAGGAATAGCCGGCGCCAAAATCGTCCATGGCGATCCGCACGCCCAAGGCGCGCAAGTGGTTGAGCGTGGCGATCGTGCTCTCGCTATCGGCGAGGAGGACAGTTTCGGTGATCTCGAGTTCGAGCCGCAACGGGGACAAGCCTGAGGCGTCGAGCGCTGCGACCACGGTTTGAGCGAGCCCATGCCCCTTGAACTGCGCGGATGACAGATTGACGGCGACGCCGACATGCTTTGGCCAAGTCGATGCGTCGCGACAGGCCTGCTGGAGGACCCAGGCGCCGAGCGGCACGATGAGCCCGGTTTCCTCCGCGACGGGGATAAATTCGGCGGGCGACACCATGCCGCGGGTCGGATGGTTCCATCGCAGCAGCGCTTCGCAGCCGGTGATGGACTCGGTCTGCGCGTCGACCTGGGGCTGGTAGTAGATCTCGAACTCGCCGTTGGCGACGGCGCGCCGCAGATCGAGCTCAAGCAAGCGCCGTTCCTGAAGGCGGGCATCCATGGCGAGTTCGTAGAAGCGATAGGTACTGCGCCCTTCCGATTTGGCCTGGTACATCGCCATATCGGCGTTCTTCAGCATTGTCTCGGCATCGGCGCCGTCGCCGGGGCAGACCGAGACGCCGACGCTGACGCCGAGGTAGACTTCGCGCCCGTCGAGATCGAAGGGCTCGGCCATGGACTCGACAAGTCGGCGCGCCAGGCTGCTTGCTTGCTCCGGCTTTTCGAGGTCCGCTTGCAGCACCACGAATTCGTCGCCGCCGAGCCGGGCGAGCGTGTCGGTCTCGCGCAGGCACCGCCGCAGGCGTTCGGCGACCTGTTTGAGCAGAAGGTCGCCGATCGAATGGCCA
>Ga0302326_10001226_pt1 | contig 66266 bp, 69 predicted proteins | sample Palsa_T0_3_FD_202264 | JGI IMG/M metagenome (GOLD analysis project Ga0302326, IMG submission 202264) | Peat permafrost microbial communities from Stordalen Mire near Abisko, Sweden - Palsa_T0_3 | ecosystem: Environmental > Terrestrial > Soil > Palsa > Peat permafrost | place: Sweden: Abisko...
ATTGTCTCCGGGCATAGTTCGGGGTCTCCGGTGAGGGTTGGTCTAGACACCCAAACCGTAGCCGGGGCCCACCCCGGGCTATGCCTCTTCAAACCCCGTTTTCACCCACTCCCAAGCGACAAGAGCCCCACTTTTTCCGCCCAAATCCACTTTGTCTGCGACACCGGTGATGCAGTCCGCGAAATGCGCTGAGAGTAGCGCGCCGATTTCCTCGGGCGACAGGCGGCCGTACTTCGGAGCTCCGTGGGGACTGACAAGCCGAGAGAGCACGTCGATGACACGTCCGGAGCGGATGCTGCCGGCGACGTCGACGGCGAGGCATTCCCGCGTCCATTCGTCCACGACGGTGAGGCACTTCAGCTGCCGGTCAGTTCCTTGAGTAGGAAAGGCCGGTAGGCACCTTCAGCCGAATGCTCAAAGAGGCGCGTGAGCTGTCCTGCTTTGCGCCTGTAGAAGGTGACCGTCTCGTGACTCTTTCGGCCGGCTGTCGCCTCTTCTGTCCTGCGCTGCGGGCCAGACGAAAACATGCTGAAGCGGCAGCCATCGAGGGCTCAGAAGCCGGCCGTGACGTTGACGTTGGAGGTGGCCGGGTTTCCATCCACCGGCATGACAGTCGCGGTGAAAGTGCCGTGGGGATACCAGACCACCGGGTCTAACATTCCGCCCGTCGCCGTGCCCGTATTCGTAATGTTCAGTGCGAAATCGGTCCCGGACCAGGTGTCGGCCGCTGCTTGGGAGGTTGAGTAGACGGTGATTGAGATGGAGGTAACGTTGGCTGCTGTGTGCAGACCAATCTGGACCGAATTTGTTGGAAGCAAGCATTGAAAATCAAGCGACGGGAACAGGCCCAATGGTTCGCTGTAGAGCGCGAATTCGAAAGTGGGGTAACCGCCTAACTCGTTCGAAGCCCAGGCAGTGACGTTGGCAGAGCCCGTGAATGCGCCGCTGAAGGTGATACTAGGGCCGCCGCAGCCAATCGCGAATGCTGCGAAGGCAACCGCTAGTCGGGCAACCTGATTCATGGGGACCATAGCGGGACCTAAAGAAGCTTGAGTCCTCTTAGCGCCGAAGGCGCTGCTTTACTGAGATGGACTTGATGAGTGTGTAGCCGCGTCCTTGAGGTGAAAGGGGCACCTTGGACTGGGCGACGGCGGCGTCCAGAAGCTCCAACACCTCGGGTCTCCTCAACATCTCCACGGACGGAACGCGAAGGAAACGGTTTTGGTTTCCACTCCCCAGGAGCAGGTGGTGCGGGTCGGGCACCCTCACCCCCCAATAAAAGGAAAGGACGACACCCTTGGCCTGTGCGGCAACTGAAACGAAACAGTCCGACGGCCGCTCCGTCGTGCAGAAGCCGAAGACGAGAAAGTTGTAGTTGTCGTACACGACCTCAACGGCGGTGGGGAACCTGCGGCGCAGCTCCCGCCGGGCTGCGCCGATGAGCTTCTGAAGGCGCGGCTCGAATTTCGCGATGAAGCTTTTGGCCAACATCTGCGGCGACTCCTTGGGGGGACTCGCCTTCTTTCGTCGTGGCTTCATTGGCCTAGTAACGCCTCCTCGTGGCGCAGCACCGCCAGCGCGGCGCCCACCGCCGCCTCGGTGCGGAAATCTATGCTCGGTCCCTCCAACGTTGCCTGAAGTGCAGGTACGTTTGGTTTCCCAAGGGTGACTTTGTTGGTGCTCGGTTCGAGCTCGGCCGTCGCGTAGTAGGAGGCGTACGCGCGCAGCCGCCAAGGCTTCCAGCCCCTCTGGGACGCTGGACCGAACGAAAGGAGAATCGCCCTTGCAATCAGGGGCGCGCGTTCTGGGCCCAGGGCGGACCGCGTCAGCACCCAGCGCATCGGCCGTCCGTAGGTGACGACGGTAGGTGAAGCGTCAGCCAGCACGGTGGCCCAGCTACGCAACCCGAAGGCCTTCTCAATCTCTTGCGCTCTGGGCAAGAGAAGCAATGTCACACGCCTGGCACAGCCAGTTGCGTGCGGCAACAGTCAGTGATGATGGCAGCGCGGAATTGCTCGAGTCTTTCGACGGTGTCGCGGAGCTCACTTCTCGGAAGAGCGCTGTAAACCTCAAAATGAGGAGACGTTGCGCGCAGCCATCGCTCGGGGGGCTTCTGCGCCGGCGATTTTGCCGAGCTCACCAAAGCGAGGAGAGAGACCCAGGCAAAGAATCGGAGGAGGCCAGGAGCAGACATGCGTGAGTTGAGCTGAGTAGCCCCCTAAACCGACTTGGGCCTGCGCGAGAGTAGTCGAAGCTGCAGCATGGGCGATGCAGTTGGCTTCAGCGGCTTCGTTTTCTCTTGGAGCTGCGCGGGCTTGGCCATTCCGCTACTGGGACTGAAATTCCCGGTGTCGACGCTTATGGTCGGACCTTTCCAGGCGGCTTTCGCGCGTGGACTGACGCGCTCTGCGGCGCTTGAGGCGACCGTATGGATTCGATCGAGAAAGCCCGACTGATGCGAGGCCTCACACTTGAGACTGAGTGCGTGGAGGCCGCGACGGTGCTCGCCCGTCAGAAAGACCGATCGATCCTAGATCGAGTGGCTTAGGTGATGCGTGGCGAGGCACCAGCTAACGCTAGAGAGACGGCGGCGTGGCTCCTTGGCGAGCTGAGCCCCGGTACGGACTCCACAGTCGAAGCGCTGTATGCTGTGCTGAATGACCCCGAGGCAACGGAAGCCCTTCGAGCACAGGTGATTGAATCCCTCGGGAATCAAGTCAGTCACCTGAAGGGCGGCGAAACGTACGAGCGCGCCGCCGACGCGCTCATCGCTCTGCTCGATGAGCCGTCAGTTGAGATTCGTTACAATGTGGTCTTCGCGCTCGGAGCGCTACGCTGCCGTCGTGCGCGCCCAATGCTCGAGCGCATCGCGTCCGAGGACCATCGTCGCTACCGTGGCCTGGAAACTGTGAGTGAATCCGCTCGCTTCAGTATCGAATGCATCAATTGTGAACCTCACGGGCGACACGGCTGAAGGCGCCTCGCGCCTCGGCCTGTTGCGGTTGACCTGGAGGCTGAAACCCGTCGATCCGCCGCTTCCTCGGCCAACTCATGGCCCGCAAGTGAGTGGATAGCCCAAAAGTTGAGGGTAAACGACGGCTGCGCCTGGCTTGTCGAGATACAGGACTTGGCGCAGGGGCGTCGCCGGATGGCCCCGTGGCTCAAGGACGAAATCTGCCTCGAAATGAGGTCGATTCTAGGGGGTGAAGGCGGCCGGAAACGCAGCGCGGCTCGGCCTCCCCTTGCATGCCGCCAATCCGTGCGCTACATACTGAACCGCATGGTTCAGTATTTGTCGGGCCGCCTCGATGCCTCGTTCGCCGCGCTCGCGGACGCCACCCGACGCGGCGTTCTGGAGCAGCTCGGGCGTGTAGACGCTTCGATTACGGACCTTGCCGAGAAGTTCCACATGACCCTCACGGGCATGAAGAAGCATGTCGGCGTCTTGGAGCAGGCCGGGCTCGTTACCACGGAGAAAGTGGGGCGCGTGCGGACGTGCAAGCTCGGCCCGCGCCGACTGGAGGATGAGACGGCGTGGATGGAGAGCTACCGCGAGCTCTGGGACGCACGCTTCGACGAGTTGGACAAGGTTGTCGAGGAGCTAAAACGCAAGGAGAAGGTCAATGGACGCAAGAAGAGAAAGTGAGATCCCCGTGAAGAACCTCACGACGGTGGAACAGAAGTCCGACAGAGAGCTCGTCGTCACGCGAACCTTCAACGGGCCGCCGCGCATCGTGTTCGAGGCGTGGACCAAGCCCGAGCTCATCAAGCGGTGGTGGGTACCGAAGTCGATGGGCATGTCCCTGGTTTCCTGCGAGGCGGACGTGCGCGTCGGGGGGAAGTACCGGTTTGTATTTGTCCACGGTGCCTCGGAGCCCATGGCCTTCTATGGCAGGTACCTCGAGGTAATTCCGGACTCCCGCATCGTCTGGACGAACGAGGAAGGCGGTGAGAATGGGGCCGTCACCACAGTGACTTTCGAGGAAAAAGCCGGCAAGACGCTGCTCGTCGTGCGCGATCTCTATCCCTCGAAGGAAGCTCTCGACGCCGGTCGCGGGGCGGAGGCTGCGACGTTCGAGACGTTCGAGCAACTGGACGAGCTTCTCGTCGCCCTGGGCGCGAGCATGGGACGGTCGTAGAGTCGTCGAGCTCGGTGGTTTGCCCTCTGGGTCTTCCCTATGCGGACGTCGACGAGGTCTCGCCGCCCTCGATGGTCGCAGTAGACCTACCCGAGGAAATACGGTCCCGCGCTGCTACACCGGCGATGCAGTCAGCCTCGCCGGTTTCTCTTGGAGCTACGTGGATTTGGCCACTCCGCTACGGGGACTGAAATTCCCCGTGTCACTTCGGTGTAGCTAGGCAGCCCAGCGGGATTGCGGTCTACTGCGGTCGGTGCAAGGGGGTTCCAACACGAACGCCATTTCTGAACCGTTAGTGACGGCCCATGTCGTCCGCACCCAGGGACTCCCTCGCTGGGCGTTGCTCGGCGCACTCTTCGGCCTAGTGAGCGCGACCTCCATCGCGCTCTGGGGGCCCATCGGCGTCTCGGGCACCTACCCGCGCTTCATCGGAGCGCTGCTCCGCCAACTCGCCCCGGGCTACGCAGAGGCCAACCCCTACCTCGTGAAAATGGGTGGCCTCGCCAAGCCCGAGACGTTCCTGGTGCTGGGGCTGTTGATTGGCGGATTCGCAGCGTCTCGCTTCTCGGCCCGGCGCGCCCCCCGGGTCGAGCTCATCCACTCGAGCGAGACCAGTACCGCCGCGCGCTACCGTGATGCCTTCCTCGGCGGCTTCCTCATTATCTTCGGCGCCCGTCTCGCCGGCGGATGCACCAGCGGCCACATCATTTCCGGCATCACCCAGCTCTCGGTGAGTGGCTTCATTTTCGCCGCCGGCGTCTTCGCCTCCGGCATTCTCACCGCTCGGGTTCTGCAGAAGGGAGGGCGCTGAAGATGGACCAGCTCTCCGCGCTTCTCGTGGGTTTGGCGATGGGTGTGCTGCTCCAGCGCGTTGGCGCTTCGAGCCCCGCACTCATTGCCCGGAACCTCCGGCTGGAGAACCTCTCCATCATCAAGTTCATGGCCACCGCCATCGGCGTCGGAACGATTATGGTGTACCTCGCTAGCCTCTGGCTGCCGATGCACTTCGAAATCCGGCCGGCCTACGTCCTTGGCGTGCTCGGTGGTGGCCTCGTCTTCGGCGTCGGGTTCGGAGTGGGCGGCTATTGTCCCGGCACCTGTGTGGTGGGCCTCGGCGAGGGGCGCAAGGACGCGCTGCTGGCCCTGGTGGGTGGAGTTTTCGGCGCGCTGGCCTTCACTCTTCTCTTCGAGGCGTTGCTAGCCCCGGTAATGAAAGTGCTCGATTTGGGCAAACTCACCCTGGCCGACGTGCTGCACCTGCCGGCACTCTTGGTGGCGTTCCTCCTCGGCGCCCTCTTCTTCGCGGCCGTTGCCTGGCTGCCAACGGAGCCGCACCACCTTTCTCGTTGAGCGCGGGGCCGCACTATTTGTAATACACCGCGTCCGGCGGCAGCTTCTCAACCTGGTAGTCGTAGCGCTTTGCAGGAAAGGCCGGACGCGGCTTCTTGTCGATGTAGGCCGCCAGCTGCTGCGCCTCCTCGTCGCTGAGCGAGCCCGGACTCGTGTACGGCATTGCGTGGCGGAGGTAGCCGGCGAGCGCGTAGATGCGGGCCGCCCCGGCGCCGTCGTTCCAGGACCGTGGCCCCCAGAGCGGCCCTGGCTTGATGCCGCCGATGTCGACGCCCTCCCCGTCTGTGCCGTGGCAGTTCGCGCACTGCTCCCGGTAGAGGCGGCGGCCGCTGCGTGGGTCGAGCCGTCCGACGGGGATGAGCCGCTCCTGGGGGATGTGCCACCCGCGCCAGGCGCGGGTCTCCTCGGCGGTCACCCCCTCGGAGAGCCAGCGCAGGTAGGCGACCAGCGCCTGCACCTCGGGAGCGACGACGTCGGGGTGGGGCGTGCGGTTCTCGTGCTCTTCGCTCGCGTCCGTGCGCAGCGCGGTCGCATTCAGGCTGCGCAGGAAACAGCCGACCACCCGGTCTTCGAGGGAGAGCTTGCGGCCGGAGCGGCGGTTGTATTCCGGAAAGACGGCATCGATGCCAACCAGCGGGAGCGCGCCCTCTTTCTGTCCGGCGTTGAGGTGGCAGTTCCCGCAGGAGAGCCCGGCACCGACGCTGCCGGGCGCGAGCTTGGAGGTGTCGAGAAACAGCAGGTAGCCGCGCCGGATTTTCTGGGCCTGCTTGGGGTCGGCCGGTAGCGGGTCGCGCCCGGGGTCGCGTACCCGGGTGTCGCGCTCAGCGATGGGCGCTGAGGCCGGTACCAGCCGTGGGCCGGGCGGCGGGCTCGTGGCACCCTCGCCGCGGCCTTCGGCCGGCGCGGCGCAGACGGCCGCGAGTGCCCACGCCCGAAGTGCGGCGCCCGCTGGCCGGCGCCGCTTGGGTGCGCCGCCCCCGCTCAAATCAGCGGGAGCATCTTCCAGCCCGTCTCCATGGCGGCCTGCAGAGCGCCGACGCCCGCGGGGACAACCATGAAGCCAGGGACAATGTTCGCCCTCCACTCCGCCACCGTCGCCTTGGGGTCCACGCCCATCTGCATCGCCATCATCCCGGCGAAGGCATTCAGCGCGTTGTTGCACACCATGAACACCGCCCCGCGCTTGAGACAGGCCTCGGCGCTCCAGTCCTGGTAAACGTTACCGCCGGCGCCGGGGTCCCCGTCGAAGCTCATGGACGTCTGGGCCTTGTAATAGACGTTGGCCGTCTCCGGCTTGCCGCTCGCGTCCTTCATTCCGAAGGCGGCGCCGAAGGGGTATTTGGCCCACATCGCGTCGTTGAGCGCGAGGATGATGGAAGGCCCGTACAGGACTGCCCCGACGGCGACGTTGCCCTTGCCCCAGCCGAAGGAAAACTCCCCGGCGTTGAAGCTGTTCTGCATGTGGATGTAGAGACTGGCGAGGCCGGGGATAATCAGCTTTGGCTCCGCCGACTGGTAGATGGCCTTGTGCGGTTTTTTCGTCTTGAGCTCGGCCCACATCTTCTTCTCGTCGTACTCGGACGGCTTGAGCACCGGAAAGTGCACCGCCGCCGGCGGAGGCGGCGGTGGCGGTGCAGCCGGCTTCGCTGGTGCCCCTTGGTCGGCTCTTGCCTTGGTACTGGTTAGTGCCACCGCGCCTGCCGCGGCGAGCGCGTGCCGCAGGAAACTTCCTCTGGTCATTTCCATGGTGACCCCCGAACGTCGAAGCCGGACCCCTAGGCCGGGGCCCAGCAGCTGCAACGCTAAGAGGTCCCGTGCAAGCCAACAAGTGGAACCGCCAGCGCACTTAACGGGCGGTGTGATTCCGCTGAAGCGGCACAGAGGGTTTGCGGCTTCCTGAGCGAAGGCCATACTGACATCCTCATCCAATCCGGGGGATTTCAGATGAATGCCGTCCGCGCTTGTTCGCTGCCATTCGCTGCCGCCGTCCTCTCGCTGCTCGCCTCCACCGCCTTCGCGAGCCCCGGAGAGACTCCTTTTCCAGGCGCAGGATTCAAGGAGGGAAAGATAGTCTTCGACATCACCGAGGGTGACGGAAGTGCGCTGCTGGTCCGCATCCAGTCCGTTGAGGAGACGCGGCAGGATCTCATCAAGCAGGGAGTCGCCCCCCGCTTCGTGCTCTCCTTCCGCGGCCCGGCAACCCTATTGGTGCAGACTGATCTGGAGAAGGTGAAGCCAGAGAACCGCCCCTTCGTCGGGCAGATTGCCGCGCTGATTGCGCAGATGTCGAAAGCCCCCGGCGTTGAGAGCGTGGAGCAGTGTGCAGTCGCCATCCGCCACGTCGGCACCAGGGCGGAGAACGTGCTCCAGCCCATCAAAGTGGTGGCGAACAGCTTCATCACCATCATGGCTTGGGAGGCGAAGGGGTACGCTTACATCCGGGCTTGAAGCCTCGCTCGCGAATGGTCTTCGAACTCACGGCCTTCGCCGTTACAGCGGCCGCAGACCTAAGGAGGGACTTCCCGGGTCGGGGGAAGCGTCCCGCCGCTCCCAGAGGCGACAACCAAAGTGTTTCCTTGGCGGCAGAGCCCGTCCCATCGAGTCCTCTAGAAATATCGTTGCATCCGTCGCTTCGACTTGTCTAGAATGATGGAACCATGAAGACAGCCGAAGCGGTCGCCGGCCTTGGTTCATTGGCACAGGAAACGCGGCTCAGCATCTACCGCCTGCTGGTGAAGCGAGGGCCAGAGGGGCTCGCTGCTGGAGCCATCGCGGAGACGCTTGACGTCCCGGGCTCGTCGCTCTCGTTCCATCTCCACCAGCTGATGCACGCAGGGCTGATCACACAGGAGCGGAAGAGCCGACAGCTCATCTACGCAGCCCACTTCGGTCGAATGAATGCGCTTGTCGCCTTCCTCACAGAGAACTGTTGCGGCGGAGCAAGCTGCGCGCCGGTCTGCGACGTCCCTGCGAAAAGCGAAGTCACAAAGCGTCCGGAGTCGGGACGGGGTCGTCGCCGTCTCGCCTGAGGGCTGCGCATGCGCGAGCGACTTCCAAGGAGGGCAACGGCCGAGTTCGTTGGAACGGGCCTGCTTCTCATCGCCGTGGTGGGGTCCGGGGTGATGGCGGAGCGTCTGTCCGGGGGAAACGTCGCCTTGGCGCTCCTGGCCAACGCCATGGCGACGGGAGCTGCCCTCTACGCGTTGATTCTTGCCTTCGGACCGGTCTCCGGTGCGCACTTCAACCCCGCGGTCACGCTCGCCGACGCAAGCCAGGGCGGCGTCGGCTGGGGAGACGTCCCAGTCTATGTCCTCGCGCAATGCACGGGAGCTCTGGCGGGCGTTGCCCTGGCGCATGGAATGTTTGGGCTGCCAGTCTTTTCCGTCTCAACGCACGACCGCTCCGGTGGAGCACAGTTGCTGGGCGAGGTGGTCGCCACATTTGGCCTGCTGGCTGTCATCTGGGGATGCTCCCGAAGAACGCCGGCGGCTGTGCCCCTGGCGGTCGCGGCCTACATCACCGGCGCCTACTGGTTCACATCTTCAACCTCATTCGCCAATCCAGCGGTGACGCTCGCGCGCGCTGCCACCAACACCTTCGCCGGAATCCGACCAGTGGATGTCCCAGGCTTCGTCCTTGCTCAGCTCCTGGGAGCGATTGCAGCGACGGCCCTCTTTCGGTGGCTCATACCGCACGGCGCTCTGGAAGTGGCAACGGATGAAGCTCGCCCAGTCTCGAGCGTTTCGAGCCGAGGCAAGCCGTCCTGAGGCTACTCAATGGAACCATCTGGCCGCCCCTTCCGCGTGCTCTTCCTGTGTACAGGCAACTCCGCACGAAGCGTGTTCGCCGAGTACTTCCTACGTCGGCTTGGAGGAGCGCGCTTCGAGGCTTACAGCGCGGGAGCTCGACCTACCGGAGTCGTCCATCCGTTGACGCTGAAGGTGCTGCGCGAGCGCTTCGCCATCGACGCATCGACTGCCCGAAGCAAGTCGTGGAGCGAGTTCGGCGACGTCAAATTCGACTTCGTCATCACGGTGTGTGACAGCGCCCGCGAGTCCTGCCCTGTCTGGCCCGGGCAGCCCATCATCGCGCACTGGGGAGTCGACGACCCGGCGCACTTCGAGGGCACGCCAGCAGCCAAGGAGCGCTTTTTCTACGACGTCGGCCTCACGCTCTACCGCCGGCTTCAACTCTTCACGGCCCTACCGTTGCAGAAGCTCGACCGTCTCAAGATTGAACGAGTGACGAAGGACATCGGCCACACCGATGCAGGCGACGTCAACAAGGGGATCGCGGACTTGTGACCTCGGTAGGAGATTCTCCCATGCCAGTGCCGGCCCGAGCCGAAGATTGGACCGAAAACAGAAGCCCTCCTCCAGTCCCAAGGACTGCCCGTCGCTGGTGCTCTCGAACACCTGGGCAACTTCCTCGTCCTCCTGGGGCGAGGAAGCATTGTTGGAGCGGCTGGCCTCGAGGCGAACCCCCGGGTGCTGGCCTTCTTCGGTCGGTCCCCGTCCCACGCAACGCGCGAAACAGGGGCTTCGGCACCCTGCTGACGGGTGCAGCGTTGGAGTGCGCGCGAGGACTCGGTGTCCGTGATGTCTACCTGCTGACGACGAGCTCCACATTCTTTGAGCGTCACGGCTTCCGGCCGGTCGCGCGCAGCCTTCTTCTGGCCTCCCTCGGTGCGTCACACGAGTTCCGGGGCGCTTATCCGGCGAACGCCGTGGCACTGCGGCGTAGCAGTGAGCTGAGGAGCGAGAGCAGATGAGCACCCTCGTCGCAGTGTTGCTCGGACTCCTCGGGCTAGCGGGAGGCGCGTGCCTCGTCATCCAGGCAAGCCTCAACGCCGGACTTCGGACGCAGCTGCAGTCGGTGTCCTGGGCGGGGTTCATCAGCTACATCGGGGGCACGCTCGTCATGGCGGTTGCGCTCCTCTTCAACCGAATCCCCTGGAGGCTGGAGAGAGCCAGCAGCGGTCCCTCCATCTGGTGGCTGGGCGGCCTGTTTGGCGCGGCGTACCTTGGTGCTTCCATCGTCCTCGTGCCACGCGTGGGTGCTGCGACGGCCATTGCACTCGTGGTCGCGGGGCAGCTCGTGTGCTCGCTCGTGCTCGACCATTACGGCTTGCTCGGTGTTCCGCTGCACCCACTCACGTCCGCGCGCGCTCTGGGGGCACTCTTGCTCTTTGGGGGTGTCCTTTTGATTCGACAGTGAGCGGGCACATTCGCCGAGCTCCGGCGCTGGGACTAAAATTCCCGGCGTCGGTGGCAGTCCTCCGTGGCCGCAAAGATGGGATTCGCGGGTTTGAGGTTCGGGCCTAAATCCTACGGCGAGCCTGGGCTGCTGATTCACTTTCCTGGTTACGCTTCTTGCAGAGGTCCCAAGCGTATTGCGCGTCCGCGGGTCTTCCGAGATTACTTAGGCAATCGCCCCAGATGAGAAGCCCGTCTCCTCCCTGGTGAACGTAGGAATGCCCCGCGGCGAAGTAACCGGTCGGCCTCCGCAAGACTTCCGGCAGCATTCGCGACGCGCCCGAGATGGCGAGAGCCGATGCAACGGCTGGGTGGCCATTGTGCGCGAGAATCCAAGCCCGCTGAAGAGCAAGCGGGGCGACAGCGGAGCTGGCCTTGGCCGCAGCATCAAGGCTCACAAGTCGCTCGCGTGTCGGCCGAGTGCTCCGTCGAGGCGGTCTCTCGCGTCTTCGGGCCCTCGAGCCCGTGCAGCTCGTCCGGCGCTACGAGTGGCCACGGCCCGGAGACATGCTTCGTCTCGACGAGCAGTCGCTCACTACCGCCAACTTGGCATCCGGATCGTCCTGACGGACAACGGGAGCGCCTACCAGAGCTTCGCGTTTGCCCATGCCTGCGCCCGTGCTCGAGCCGGGCACCGGCGGACCCGGCCTTACACCCCACGGACGAACGGCAAGGCCGCGCGCTTTATCCAGTCGATGCTCCGAGAGTGCGCCTATGCCTGCTAGTCCTCGGCCGAACGAAGGAAAGCTTCGAGGCTGGCTGTGGCACTACAAGGAGCGCCAAACCGACGCCGCGCTGGGCACTACCCCGCTAGCCCGGCTAGCTTCCCGAGCGAGTACAACGTCATGACTCTCCACGTCTAGAGTAGGAGGGATCCCGTTATGACCACTGGCCCGAACGAAGATCGTCAGCTTTCCAACGCGCGGACGGCACCTGTACAGACGTACGCAAGGATGGCCGGAGTCCTTTTCCTGCTCTCGCTCATCGCGGGTGGCTTCGGTGAGGCCTACGTTCCGTCCAAGCTCATAGTGTCATCCGACGCGACCGCCACAGCGCAAAACATCAAAGCTTTTGAGTCGCTTTTCCGCTGGGGCTTCGCTGGCTACCTCGTAGAATCCGTGAGTGATATTGCGCTGTCGCTCATCTTCTACGTGTTGCTGAGGCCCGTCCGCAAGGATATCGCCCTCCTCGCCGCGTTTTTCGGACTCGTGGGCACCGCGGTCTTTGCTGCCTCCGAGCTCTTTTACCTTGCGCCGTCGCTCATCCTAGGAGGCGCTGGCTATTTGAAGACCTTCGCGCCAGATCAACTCAATACTCTCGCGCTGCTGTCGCTCCGGTTGTTTGCTTACGGTGGCGTGATGTTCACGGTGTTCTACGGCGTGGCCTGGGTGCTTCGTGGATACTTAATCTTTCGATCAGCGTACCTACCGAGGTTTCTCGGTGTCCTTCTGACGCTCGGTGGTCTCGCGTTTATCGCAAGGAACTTCCTGTTGGCCCTCGCGCCGGCATATGCACCCAGCAGCCTGCTCCTGTTGATGTTGCCCGGGGGGCTGTCACTGACCGTGTGGTTGCTCGTGAGGGGTGTTGACATTCGGAAATGGGAAGCGAGAGCCGCGACCAACGATGCAAATGTGTGAGTCACAGCTCCTGCTTCAAACCCAACTGGTCTGCCAGCAATTCTCGATGAAGAAGAAACAGGCGGCAAGATGGACAATTCGCTCCCGCCTTGGTTTCGGCTGGACAGGGACGACCCGAAACCCGCCCATCGTGAACGCCTTGCCATCAGCGGGAAGCTCGGGACCACGATGATAGGGGCGTAGCCCTGCTCGCGGCCTGGGCAAACCGGCTCGGGGTGATTCACAGCTCGCCGGGACTGAAAATTCCCTGCGTCCGTTCGTTCAATAAGAGTGCGTTTCTCTTACCCTCGTAATCAACGAGGGCGGCGCTCGGCAAACGACACCTCGCCGAGCGCGTCGGTCAGTGCACCGGCCGGGTCTTGGGGGGCCTCGACCGAGCGCCACGCGATGACCCCATCGGGCCGAATTAGCGACGCCCCGCCGGCTCCGATTCCGAAGGCCTTGCGGAACAACGCCGGGTCCTCGGGACGTATCTCCACGCCAAGGTGCAGGCCTGCCACGGCAACGCCAAGGGTCTCGTCCGTCTTCATCGCGGCGGCGATCCAATGAGCATCCTCTGCGAGCAGCACCCACCCTCGCTCGAAGAGGTCCAGCGTGGACAGACGCTCACCAGCCCTCTCGACCCAGAGATGCGGTGCGTGCGTGCCGGGCTGACCAGCCCACTCGTCGGGCCGCGCGGCTGACGGGAGCTCCTGGCCGGCGCCAATGATGGCCGCAGATCGATAGAGCTCCCCGAACTCCATCGCTGCCTCATCGAGGATTTCCACGCCGCCGGCGACATGAGCTGAATGCTTGGCGTAGTCCGGCCGTGCAAACGTTTGGTCGAGTCGTCCCCAGGCTACCGGACGTCGCTCGGCATCGTAGGTCTCGAGAAGCTTCGGCGTGGAGACGCCCGAGAGGACCGCCGACAATTTCCACGCGAGGTTGTGAACGTCGTGGATACCAGTGTTCGCGCCAAAGCCGCCGCGCGTCGGGGGAAGAGTATGCGCCGCATCCCCCGCGAGGAACACGCGACCGGAGGCAAATCGATCCGTGATGAGGGCGGTGAGCTCCCAACGACCGGTTGTGATGATGTCGATAGGGAGATCGGATCGGCCGATCGCCGTGTGGATGGCAATGCACAGCGAAGCTTCGTCTCGCTCGACGTCGTCCATGAACATCAGCACCCAGCGACCATCGGTATAGGTCGTGAGGAAGGCCTTGAAGTCCGGCTGATCGATCTCGAACTGAGAAATTCCCTTCGCGAGATACTCCTCGAGCGGAGCACGAAAGAGGACACTGCGCATCGTTTGGAGGTGGCCAGGACCCTTGCGCCCGATCCCGAGAGCCTCACGGACGGGACTGCGGCTGCCGTCAGCTGCAATCATATAGCTTGCCCGAAGCGTGTATTCTCGACCGCTCTGCTCGCGCAGCCATGCCGTAACGCCGTCGGCATCCTGCTCGAAGCGAACGAGCTCGGTGCTCAGCCTCAGCTCGGTGCCCAGCTCGCGAGCCCTATCCCGAAGGAGTGGCTCGAGTCGGTCTTGCGCGAGGGCCGCGCCGGTGTGACGCGAGTACTCGATCGTCGGCAGTTTTTGCCTCTTCTCGGGCGTCCAGTCGGAAGCGTCGAGCCACTTCCCAGCGAGGCTCTCGACTCTGCATCGGCGGAGCCGGAAGTTAGGTGGCGCCTCCGGGATCAGCGGACCCAGGCCCACGGTGCGATAGATCTCCATGGTGCGCGCCGTGTAGCCGATCGCTCGAGGATGAAGATGGCTCCCGGCATGCGTCTCTACGAGCACGGTCGGCACGCCTCGCCAGCCGAGGAACACCGCCGCGGACAAGCCGACGAGGCTGCCCCCCACGACGAGTACCGGTGTTGGGGGTGCCTCCTGTCCTGAGTATGATACGGTGTACATACCGATACACTGTATCGGCAGGCGAGATACCGTTGTCAACTTCCGTTCGTTCGTCAAGAGTCAGAAGGACGATGCCAGCTAGACAAGAGCCGCCCGCGACCGCTTCCCCCGCTCTGGTCTGGGATCGGCCCGAGCCCGTCAAACGGTCTGCTCCCGGGCCCCTAAGTCGCGACCGCATCGTGCGCGCGGCCATTGCGATTGCCGACAAGGAGGGCCTAGGTGGGGTATCCCTGCGAAAGGTCGCCGCCAAACTGAACGCAGGGCCGATGCGCCTCTACGCATACACATCGACCAAGGAGGGACTGTTCGAGTTGATGGTCGATGCGGTCTACGGCGAGATCGCAGCCACCGGTCCCATTCGCGGCGAGTGGCGTGACGCTTTGCGCTCCATCGCGCACCGCACGCGGAAGGCGGCGAAGAAGCACAACTGGTTTGTCGATCTACTCAGTCGCCGAATCCATCTTGGCCCCAACGCGCTGGCGTACGCGGAGGCTTCGCTTGCCGCTCTGAGCGGCAAACGAGGCTTTGAGGGGATCGATACCGTCCTCCAAGCCGTCGAGACCTTCAACGCTTATGTGATCGGCGCCATCCGAGGCGAGACCAGCGAGCTCCGCGCCGAGCTGGAGAGCGGCATAAATGAGCGAGAATGGCAGGGCGTGACGTGGCCTTACCTCCAAAGGATGATCGCCACAGGTCGGTTCCCGACGATCGCGAGGGTCGTCGAAGAGGCCAAGCACCCGTCGACCGACGTAGCATTCGAGCGGGGCGTCGACTGCGTGCTCGACGGCATCGAGGCACGACTTGCGCGTTGACTAACCGCCTTGCCAACACGGGGAACGGCCAGGACGTCGGGGCGAGAACCTGTCTCCCCATGACGATACCCGGGGTGGCGCGGTTGAGTCCCTCGCCGATTGCGTCGAAGACGCCCCGATCTGTCACACCGGCGCGGCAGTCCGCTTCAGGGACGACCTTTTCCCTTGGACAAACGGCGGCTTGCCCATTCTGGCACCGGGATTGAAAATGCCCGTGTCGGTGTCCGGTCAGCCCAAGGCTTCGCCCGGCTTATCTTGTTCACCGAATAGAAGAGGCTAGTAGCTTCGCGTCATAGACAATCTGACCGCCCACCAAAGTGAGGACCGACTCTGTCTTCGGGAGATCCGAAGCTGACACACTAAAAATGTCCTGTGAGAGGACTGCGAGGTCAGCCAGCTTCCCGGGGATGAGGCTTCCTTTTTCCTTCTCAGCAAACTCCGCGTAGGCCGCTGTCAAAGTGGACGCGATGACCCCCTGTTCACGCGTCAGTGCCTCCGACGGATGGTCCGGGTGGGCCGCGGCGAGCATGATGTCTCGGAACGGCCCAATCGGCGCGTCCGACCCCAATGCGACGGGGATGCCGGCGGCGACCAGGGAGGCGAGCGGCTGAAACTTGGGCGGGTGCGTGTTGAATACCCTCAGGCCGAGACTGGCCGCGTCGAGGTGGCTAGAGTTTTGGACGACCACCACCCCGAGGCGCTTCACGCGTGGGATGAGGTCGGCCAGGAGCCCGTCGCCATGCTCGAATCGGACGCGGCGCGCCGCCCACGTCTGGGGCCCTCCGATTGCCTGCATCGCGTCGAGCATCGCGGCAGCAGCGGGGTAGCCCGAGACATGCACGATGAGCTGGTCTCCGCTCTTCAACGTCTCACGCAGCATTGCCTCCAGCTCGCTTCGGGGAAAAAGGAGTCCCAACTTTTCCAAGTAGGCCTTCGCAAGGGGGTCGGAACCGTTGCTCGGTGCCGTTCGGGCCAGAAAGGTCCCCTCGAGAGGTGTCCCATCAGTCATCCACTTCGAGCCGCTAACGGTAATCCGTGACGCCGGAGTTCTCGGGACGGAGAGGCCCTCCTGGGCATCGCGGCCGGAGGGCGTGGTTCCGGGCATCCGGATGACTCGGACTCGGACGGGAGTAGGAATTCTCTCAAGTAGCGCCACGCACCGCTCGGGTGTCATCGAGTCGTTCATGTCCTGAACCGAGGTAACCCCGAGCTTTGCGGCTTGTTCGAGCGCCGCGCCCAACTGAGTGACGGCGTCTGCGTCGCTCGTCAAGCGGGCCAGCGCCCTGGAGAGTTGGATGACGGCGTACTCGCGGAGAGTCCCCGTCAGCCGGCCGTTGTCGTCACGCTCGTAGCGGCCGCCTGCTGGATCCGGTTGATCCTCGCGGATGCTGACCTTGACCAGCGCGGCGCTATTCAGGATGGCCGCGTGTCCGGTGAGGGTGACGAGGATGACGGGGTTGTCGGGAGCGAGCTTGTCGAGCGAATCGCGCGTCGCCTCGGTTCCGTAGAAGACGTTGGGACCGATTTCCCCAAGCAGGAGCGAGCCCTTCGGAGCCCGGAGGACCGCCGCGCCAACCGCTTCTGTGGCGTCTGACCAGGTTGGGTCGGGGCTCTTAAACGGCAGCTCGACGAGGCCCTTAGGAACCACGTCGAGGTGCGCGTGCGCATCGTTGATGCCCGGGATGACGGTTCGGCCGCCCAGGTCAATGCGCCGCGTCGCCGGGCCCGCAAGCGCCTCCACCTTGGTGGTGTCCCCGATTGCGATGATGCGGTCGCCGAGTATGGCGAGCGCCTCGGCGTGGAGGTGCTTTGCGTCGCTAGTGAAAACCTTCCCGTTCACCAAGATGAGGTCCGGCGGCGGCGCCTTGGCGGCCGCCTCGCTGTAGAACAGGACCAAAGACAGCGTAAGGGCAGCACGAATGAGTTGTCCCATCTTCCTCTCCTGACTTCTCAACGTGAGGCGGCCTCGCCACGCTCTCGACATAGCCGTGAGTCCATCGCCACAGGCCGCGCACCATCGTTCAGTTCAGAGCACCTATTGCGAAATCATCCCGATGGTGCCCAGCCACGTCTCTACCAATTGAGGCCATGCAGTCGCCGGAAAGTTTCGTGCGCCGAAGCCCAAACGCATGCCCGCCCTGCGTATAGATCAGCAGACAGCGGACTTTCAGGCCCAAAGCTCCGACAGGCGCGAGCGTTCGACTTACATGCAGACGTTTGAGGCAGCCGACGCAATGGTGCACCCAGACGGGATGTCCCCTGCTTCAACATTCGCGCAAAGCTCGTTCTGAAAAGAGGTGACGCAGCTAGCAGCGTTGGTGCTGTTGAAGGTCGTCCCGGCAGGACAGGTCTTGCTGCCGCAGTTTTCGTCGGGCGTCGCTTCACACTCCGCGACCGTCCCAGGGTAACTCGCCCCTTCGCACTGGTAGAGTCGGGCGCAATAAGCGTTGGCGCCGGCGATGCAGTACGCGGAGAAGGACTCGAGTCCGCCACCTCCTCCGGTATTGTTGCTGCTGCCGCAACCAATGCAGGCGACGAATAGACAAAGACAGGCGAGTGGCTTGAGCATGGTGGTACCCCCGGAGGGAGAAGCCTAAAGACCCTAGTCCCGGGCAGAGTGGCTGTCATGGTGTTTCCCCCGGCGGACAACCACGGCGCCCTTCGACCCCTTAGGGCGCTCAATTCTGGGGCTCGGCCGTGAGTGAGCGTCCCGGTCCAGATGGCGGCCGCCGTAGCCGCCTACGACTCCTTCCTCGTGGTGACTTCCGTCCGAGGCAATCGCAGCCCGGCGGCAGACAGAGTCCCCGCGCTTCGAGAAAGTGGCTGAAAGCTGTTTCAACGCGAAGTAGTGCGGTCCTCTGAGGTACGCGGAGTCGGTCACTCGCTCACCGAGGCTGAAATTTCCCGCGTGCGGTGGTTCGCGTTCGGCACCTCATCCATCAACACCCCGGTGGTCTCACTCCACCACGGAGGACTGTCCCGGAAGCCACCCAGCGGAACAGTTCGGACCGCGAATGGTGGGGCTCGAGCGAAAATAGGCTTCCATCGACGTCTTCAGATGCATCGGGAAGAAGATTTCGAAGCGTTGCCGCGCGGTAGCAACCTCGGCCGGCATCAGGGGCTTGGGAGATTCGGCCTCATAGGGAAAGCATTGGATCCCGCCATCCGCGCACGTGAGCTCCGAACGCCAGCCCCACTCTCCTCGTGCGAGTTGGGGCGTACGTGCGTCGCAGTTCGCTGGGGGAAGCAGCGCTCGACTCCAGTTGTGCGCAGGCTCCGCAGGCACTGACGTCGCGAAGCGGCTCAACGGTTCAGTTCGGACTCCGCGCATCCGGGACCGCGGTCGGCCTCTGCGTCACCCGTCGGCTGTCTGTCAGTGAGGGCAACTGCGGTCGACTGTCGAGCGTGCACCTGGAAGTCTCCCTCCGGAGTGCCCCGGATGGCGGCGCGGCCGCCGGCCCCTGCACCGACGAGAAGGACAGCCGAAGCAACTACGAGAAATCCAATTTTCCAGTTCTTCATTTGGTCACCACTGTCGTGGAAGGAGCGATCATCGTCGCATCGCTCAAGGAGCTCGTACTGGAGACTGGAATGAAAGCGGCGAGCATCCAGGCCCCCACGAGAAGGCTGGCTCCGATTGCAAGTGCGAGAATCAATTGCTTCGAGGAGTCGTGTCCGCCCTTGAGCAGAGCGCCCTCGTACGGCATGAAATCCACGGTGAAAATCCCCTTGTTGGAGGACCGTCGTGGCCCTCTGCCTGAGAACACGCAAAGCGTGCCTGAAAGCGGACAGGGAACCCGGGAGGCTAGGCTTTCAGCGCCGAAGCCAAGAGGAGGCGTGCTTTTTCCCAGTCGCGCCGGACGGTTCTGTCGGTGATGTCCAGGGACTTGCCAATCTCCTCTTCGGTCATCCCGGCGAAGTAACGCATCTCCACGACGCGGACGAGACGAGGGTCGACCTTCTCCAACATCTCGAGAGCGGCGTGCACCTGAAGGATCTCCTGTTCACTACTGGGCTCGGGGATCCCCTCCGTGAGCGTCACATGCTCCACATCACCGCCCCTCCGACTGGCAGCTCGGCGACGGGCGAAGTCCACCACTACCGAACGCATGGCGCGCGCTGCGTAAGCCATGAAGTGGCCTCGGTCGTTCACCAGCACCCGCCCCACGTGCTCCAGACGGATGTAAAACTCGTGAACGAGCCCCGTCGTGTCTAGAAGCGTTTGGGGGCCACCGCGCGCCAGCCGGGAGCGCGCAAGGTCGCGAAGCGGCTCGTAGAGTTCCTCGAAGAGCTTCTCCATGGCCGCATCCTCTCCGGCCCTGGCGCGCTTGATGAGCTCCGTGATGTCGCCCACAACGCCGAAACCATAGCAGCGAACTTCGTCCAGTCGCACCGGCAGGGCTGGCGCCGTGTCCGCTATTCGGCGCAGATTGCGTTTGGAGACGCATGGCCCTTCAGTTGACTGCCGAACGCATGACCCGGCTCGGGCGCCTGCTCGATGAGGTGCTGGTCCTGCAAGATTCGCAGCGTTCCGCATGGTTAGACACACTGGGCGGAGACGATGCAGAACTCCGGCCGGTCGTGGAGCAGCTCCTTTCTCAGGCAGCCTCGCTCGAAGCAGCAGATTTTCTCGGGACCCTGCCCAGGCTTACACTGACGGGTGTAGTCGCGGAGCCCGTCCGGACACCTGCGTACTCTCCGGGAGACGCAGTTGGGCCCTACTGGCTGGAGCGAGAGCTGGGGCGGGGCGGGATGGGTACCGTCTGGCTAGCGGAGCGATTGGATAAGACGCTGAAGCGCAAAGTAGCGCTCAAGCTTCCGCACCAAGGGGTGGCCCGGGAACATCTGGCCCAACGGCTCGCACGAGAGCGCGACATCCTTTCGTCCCTCGAGCACCCGAACATCGCGCGCCTCTATGACGCTGGAGTGGCGGAGGACGGCCAGCCATTCTTGGCATTGGAATATGTCGAAGGGCTCCCCATTGACCATTATGCGCGCGAACACACTCTGGATCTGCGCCAGCGGCTTGGCCTTTTTCTCCAGGTGGCTCGCGCCGTGGCTTACGCGCATGCCAGGTTGGTTTTGCACCGTGACCTGAAGCCATCCAACATTTTGGTGACGCTCGACGGGCAGGTGCGATTGCTCGACTTTGGCGTAGCCAAGCTGCTGCAAGACGGTGCAGCCCACGAGACTGAGCTCACACAGTTGGGTGGACGGGCCCTGACGCCAGACTATGCGTCGCCGGAGCAGATTGGTGGTCAATCCCTCACGACGGCGTCGGACATCTATTCGTTAGGCGTTGTCCTCTACGAGCTCGTTTGCGAACGCCGGCCCTACAAATTGACCCGCAGTTCAATGGGAGCTCTTGAGGACGCCATTCTGGCAGCCGACCCCGTACGGCCGAGTCGGGCGGCGCAACCCGGCCTAGCGCGTTCCCTTGCTGGGGACCTGGATACCATCATCCTCAAGATGCTGGAGAAGGCTCCTGGCGCCCGCTATCCGACGGTCAACGCTGTAATTGACGACATTGACCGCCACTTGAGCGGACAACCGGTGCTCGCCCGACCGGATAGCGCGTGGTACCGAACCCGCAAGTTTATCCGACGACACCGCGTGTTTGTCGCCGCGGGGGCGGCTGTCGTGATGGCGATTGTCCTCGGTGCGGCTGCGGCGTTATGGCAGGCGCGCGTCGCGCGCCTCCAGGCGGCGCGGGCTGAAGCCAGTGCCCAAGAGGCGAGATTCGAAGCCCGGGTCGCTCGCGCCAACCATGAGTTCTTAAGCCAAATCTTTGGGGACGCCATGCGTGGGGGTGAGACGTCGGCCATGCGCGCCCGACTGGATCGAGCACGAGAGCTTCTTCAGAGGCGGTACACAGACGAGCCCGTCATCTACGCGCTTCTCCTGCTGCAGCTCGCAGGCCGATACGACGAGGCCGGACTGGACGACCGTGAAGAGGAGGTGATGAAGGAGTTCGCGGCCGTTGCTGAAAAGACGGGTGACCCCTCTCTGCTGGCAACCAACGAATGCATCGACGCCTTCGACGCGCTCCAGGCAAACAACGTCGAGAAGGCGCGCCCACACGTGGTGCGGGGGCTGATGTGGATGAATCAGCCCGGCCGTCCTCTCACCGACGCCATGTTCGAGTGCCTTCGCGCGGATGCCATGCTGGCCATGAAGAGCGGCGACCCGGTGCGGGCCGTGGCACAAATGAAGGAGCTGCTGCGGCGAATCGAGAGCGATGGATTGAAGAAGACGACTCTCTACACCGCCTCACTCGGCTCACTGGCATTCGTTTACGCCTTGGGAGGGCAGTTCGCCGAGGCGCTGGAGGTCTCGCGACAGAAGATCGCACTGGATGAGACGCTGGGAAGCCAGGACACGATTGGCGCCTATATCGAGCGACAACGGGCTGTGCAGCTCCTCTTCGTCTTGGGGCGTGTCGCCGACGCGCGCGCCGAGGACGAGAAATTGCTAGCAGATTTTCGCACAAGCGGCGAGGGCAGCGATGTCTTGCCCGAATTCCTCTACACGTTCGCAGAACACGCCCTCGCGGCGAACGACCTCGCGCGCGCCAGGGCGCTCGTCGAGCCGACGATCGCCCAGTTTGAGAAGACAAGCTCTGCGGTCGGTGAGCTCGCAAGCCGTCTACTCCTGGCGGATGCGGTTCTCCGTGCGGGCCGGCCCGGCGACGCCGAATCAGAGCTCGTCAAAGCAGAAGCCCTGGCGAAGAAGTCGACGCCGCGACCGCGGCAGACCGTCAATGCCCGGCGAATTCGGTTGGCGTTTGTGGAGCGCGGTGAAGACCCAGTCGCTGTAAAAAGCCAACTAGAGTCTCTGCGCAGCGCCCTTCAGTTGATTGCCGATCCCGTCCATGGGGATGCCGCTACGAGGGTTGCAGTGCTGGAAGGACAGCTAGCACTTGGCGAGGGGCTCCTCGGACTGGGCGACGTTGAGGCGGCCGCTCGGTTTGCCGACGAGTCGTTGGCTCTTGCGCGGTTGGCTGTCCTGCCCGGACAGACGAGTGCCTGGGTGGGCAAGGCGACACTGCTGCGGGCGCGCGTGGAGCGCGCTGCCGGGCACCCGGAACAGGTCCGGGCTTTGGCGAGCGAGGCTGAACGGGAGTTTTCGGACAACCTCAGTTCGACGCACCCGCTACGCCTCGCGGCCCGGGCATTAGTGCTAGAGGCTGGCCAGCCGAGCAAGAGCCAAGTGCGGTGAGTTGTGCCGAGAATCCGTTTCTCGCGTTTGTCTTCTGCGCTGGGCCGTCATGGTTGGCAGTCATGGGGCGCGACCAGACGCTCGAATGGAGGCCCGGGGCGTTTCCGACGTTGGCGGAGGCGGGCTTACACGTTGATGACTCGGCTGGTTGCGGCTTTTCGTGGACCACGCATCACCGCGGGCCCAGCGAACCTGGCGGCGACTCCGAGCTCACGCTCGATGCGCAGGAGTCGGTTGTATTTTGCGACACGCTCTCCTCGGCAGGGAGCACCTGTCTTGATTTGGCCGGCGCCAGTGCCCACGGCGAGGTCGGCAATGAAATCGTCCGTGGTCTCCCCAGACCGATGGCTGACCACTACGCCGTAACCCGCGCTCTGCGTCAGCCGGATGGCCTCGAGGGTCTCGGTCAAGGTACCAATCTGGTTCGGTTTGATGAGCACCGCGTTGACCGCCTGTTCTTGGATGGCTCGGACGATGAGTTCCGGGTTGGTGACCAGCAAGTCGTCTCCGACGATCTGCACAGTTAGCCCCAGCGTTTCGGTCAGGCGTTTCCAGCCCTTCCAATCCGCTTCCGCCAGCCCGTCCTCGATTGACCAGATGGGGTAGTGACGCGTCCAATCTGCGTAGAGCGCGACCATCTCCTCGGAGCTGCGGGACCGCCCGTCCGACTTTCGGAAGACGTACTGGCCGCCATCCCAGAACTCACTCGCCGCCGGGTCGAGAGCGATGCCAATGTCGACGCCGGCCCGATAGCCGGCGCGCTCGATGGCCCGGAGGAGGAGCTCGACCGCCTCGATGGGGGAGGCCAGCATCGGAGCGAAGCCTCCCTCGTCGCCGACTGCAGTGCTGGAGCCGCGCTCTCGGAGCACCTCCGCAAGCGTGTGGTACGTCTCCACTCCCATCTGGACCGCATGATGAAACGAAGCGGCGCCCGCCGGAACGATCATGAACTCTTGGAAGTCGAGGTTGTTGCTGGCGTGGACCCCGCCATTGAGGACGTTGAAGAAGGGTACCGGTAAGACGGGCGCACTATCGGGCATCAAACAGCGGTACAGCGGGAGGCGCTGCGAAGCCGCCGCGGCCCGCGCCACCGCCAGCGAGATTCCGAGCAGGGCATTGGCGCCGAGGCGTGACTTGTCGGGTGTGCCATCGAGCACAAGGAGCGCCCGATCCACTTCATCCTGGGGGGAGGCCTCCATGCCTAGGAGTGCAGGCCCGAGGATGGTGTTGACGTTGTTCACTGCTCGTAGGACTCCCTTTCCGCCGTACCGCCTTTCATGGGTGTCCCGGAGCTCCACCGCTTCGCGGCTCCCGGTCGATGCACCCGAAGGCACACTGGCCCAGCCGTGGGCGTCGTCACTGAGCTCGACGTCCACCTCGAGAGTGGGGTTGCCTCTTGAATCGAGGATTTCGCGCGCACCCACAGTCCGAATGCGACTCATCGAGCCTGCTCCTGTGGGAAGGGGTTTTCCGACGCCTGCGCCTTCTGCCGGAGCGATTCGAGGCGTTTCAGTTCGACCTGGACTGCAGCGTCGCCGGCGGTGCGGGTCCGACGCGCGGAATCAAGTGCCGTCTCGGCCACGGAAACCAGTTCCCGCAGGCGTGCGCGCAACTCGGACTCCAGGCGCCGGCCACTCTCGCGAACCCGCTCATCGAGGTCGAATTGAAGACGGGAACTGTTGGCCTCAAGCAGGCGCTCTAAGTATTGACTTGCCTGCCGGCAAACGTACCGCATTCGCAGAGCCCGTGGCAGCCCTCGGTCGAGCAGCCACGCCAACGGTGAGGCGGTCACGACATAGAGCAGGTCCGTGAAGTAGCGATGGCTACGCACCCGGAAGCCCAGGTCGGGTTCCAGAGGAGCGGCCAGCGCTTCCAGCCCCGGTTGCGACGCGGTACGGGCGAGGAAGCCCTCGGCCTGGCCCACCAGCCTGGCCGAGGCCTCATGGTAAAGTCGCTCGGAAGCCGGCACTTCCGCTGCCGCCCAGGCATCAATGTGGGACCTCGCGACGTGCTCGGCGAGTTGCTGGGACTCGCGCCGGACGTGGGCCGCCCGGCCGGGCGTCGCGGCCAGCGCTACTTCGAGAGCAGAACGAGAGTCGGGCAGGGCGCGCTCGAGAAATCGCTGTCGCTGTGCCTCCAGCGCTTGGCGTAGCCGCTCCTCCTCCGCACGAAAGACGTGCCCGAGCAGGCTCAGCGACTGCTCAGCGGACGAGACCAGTGAGCCGAGTAACGCGGCCCGAGTCTCGGATTCTTCGACCGGTCGAACCAATGCCAGCCGGCGCTCCTCGAGTGCTCCCAGCAGTCGCCGGCGAAGCCGCTCCAGCCCGCGCCGTGTGGCGCGTGTGGCAAGCTCGTGGCCTGCGGTGGCGGCCAGATCCGCCAGTCGCTGCTCCAGCGCTCGCCAGTCCCGGGTTTCCTCGCCGGCGCTCCGCTCGGAGGCGCTGACCTCGAAAATGTCGACTGATTCGCCCGCGAACGTGCGTTGCAAGACCTGCAGTGTGAAACTGCGGGCCTGCTCGAGGTCGGCGGCCGTCATGCGGTCGGCCTTGCTGAGCACGAAGACGAACCGGTCCACATGCTCTGCCACCTGCCGGATGAGCATGAGTTCGTCACCAGAGATGGGCGGGTCTCCGCCCAGCACCACCAATGCCGCGTCAATCTGGGGCACGAAATCATGCGTGGTCTCGGTGTTCTCCACCACCACGGAGCCAATGCCCGGCGTGTCCACGAGGCACATCCCCTCGGCGAGGAGGGGCGCTGGCTCGAAGACCTCCACCGCCAGGACTCTCTTCTGGTTAGCCGGATTACCGGCCTCGGTGACGTACTCTGCCAAAGTTGTGGGCGGAATCTCCTGCCAGCCTTCCGCCACGCGTACCCGGGCGCGGGGATGCGGGCCGAAGCGAACCACCGTTGCCACCGAGGTCACCGGGGCAACGCCCGTCGGCAACAGCGCCTTTCCGAGCAAGGAGTTGAGAAGGCTCGACTTGCCGCGCTTGAACTGCCCCAGACACGCCACGTAATAGTTGCCAACCGAGGCCCGTTCTGCGAGTCGTCCGCTTTCTTCGGCAAGCGCCGACAGCCCGGCCTGCCGAGAGAGTTCTGCCAGCCGGCGGAGCTCTGCCGCGACCCTCGCCGGCAACTCTGGAGAAGCATCGACTTGAGGACTGTCGAGCAGGAAACTGCCTCCTCACCGAACGATGAGTACTGAGCATCTTGCGTGGTAGGCGACTTGCGTGCCGGTGCCACCGGAGGCACGCCGGAGAATCCGGGAATGCCCAAGGCCGCCGAGCACGATGCACTCGATGGCCTCTTTCTCCGCGCGCACGACCAAGGCCTCCACTGGGTGGCCGGCCACCACGTGTGGGATGAAGGTCAGCTTCTGTTGCTTTGCCTGGGCGGCGAGTTCCTGATGAATCGCCTTGAACACCGTGCGGCCCCGGGCGACGACGTCATCGACCTCCGCCAGCGTCTCGCCATTGTATCGCGGCAAGTCTTCTATGACCGAGCAGACGTGCAGCTGAGCCCGGTAGTGCTTGGACAGGTCGAGGGCCACGGTGAAGGCCTTGCGGCTCGCCTCCGACCCATCCACTCCCACCAGAATCTTTGAGAACATGTGCCTCGCCTCCTCGTCACGCGTGTCCGCTTCAGGGGGGAGCCAGTCCACGGAGGATGTCCGCACGGTCGACCACCCCCACCAGCCGTCGGTCCTCGTCCACTACCGCGATGAGCTTCTCCTTGCCCTGGAGCATCGGGACCAAGGCTTCGCCGAGCAGCGTGTGCTCCATGGCGGTGGGGACCTCGGCAACCATTAGCTCGGCTGCCGTTCGGGCCATGCCGTGCTGCTCTGCTTCGTGTTGGCCTGCACGCCGCGGAGCAAACGGCAGCCGATGCATCAGCGACCGCAGGGCGCCTGGCCGGAGGGAGGGAGTAACTCGTTCCAGGAGCTCGGCGTCGGTGATGAGTCCGAGCACGCGACGCTCGTGGTCCACTACCACCGCACGGTTGAGACGCGTGGAAAAGACTGCCTGCATCACCTCGGCCACGGATGTGTCCGGATAAACGGTGGGCACGTCTCGCCGCATCACGCGGGCGATTTCCGTGCTGGCATTCAGACCGAGCTCTCGCGGCGCCGATTCATCGTCGGAGATGCCTGCTGCCACCGTCCGGAGCAAGTCGAGTCGGCTGACCACGCCAACCAAGAGGCCCTGCGCGTCGACGACTGGCAAGCGCTTCAGTCGCCAGCGAACCATGAGGTCGGCCACCCGTGGCAACGGGGCCGTAGAGAGTACCGTCACCGGCCGCGGCGTCATCACCTCCCTGGCGGTCTTCTGGGTACGCCCCAGGCGTTCCAACTCGGCGTGCAGCTCTGGAGTGTCCAGGCTTGGGAGCAGCTCCATCCGAACCCCGAGGCCGCCGCGGTTGACCAGGTCCGTGTTGGTGATGATTCCCACTGGCACGCGACCTTCGACCACGGGAACCGCTCGGTATAACTTGCCCAACAGCAGCTCCACCACGCTACGGACTGGGAAATCCGGTTCGACAGCGGCCACCTCGCGTGACATCACATCGGCGGCGCTCACGTGGGAGGACACGCGACGAACCGGGTGCGGCGCGTAGAGCACCACCTCGGTCGGGTCGACGGTAATCAGCCCACGGTTCACCATCTGCTTGATCGGTCCCAGAAGCTGTTCGACCCGCTCGGCCGTGTCCACCCACTCGATGACGAGAGGCAGCTGTCGGAGGGAATCCACCAGGCGGCTCGTCTGAATCTCTCCGTCACCCGCGAAGCCTTCCACCGCGCGAAAAACGGTGGCACCGGCCGCATTGTGGGCCCGAAGAAAGATGAGGATGGCCATGTCGACCGACTGGTGCCCAACGTGGTCTCCTTCGTTCACGTAGATGCGGACCCGCTTGCACTTGCTCTCGAGCGACATCCGGGTTCCTCCTTCGCCACAGCCTCAAGGTTCAACCCTGCATAGCCGCAGAAGTTGGCGCACCCGATGGCGCTGCTGACATCGCACCGGAGTAGCTCCCAGTGAATGGGGTCTCCTCGGCCTGCGGTCGAGCGGCCGAGAAGCTCAAGCAGAAGCCCCACCACGCCGGGTCTGCCGGCAGCGACTTCGAGAAGCTTCACGCGCTCTGCTGGAACTAGAACTCGTTGCAGCGGCCGCTTCTCCAACTCGGCGTCCAGGAAGCGCTCCAGGGCACTGCGGCGAAGCGGAGGTACCTCCGCCTCTCGGTAGGCGAGTCGTTGGGAGCGAACCTGGGCTCTATCGCGGGCGTGCTCGACGTTTGCGGCAATGATGACGCCCAGCCCCGTCCCATGAAGGCCCCTGAGGTAGGAGCGCACCGCCGGTGTCGCAGCGCCGAGATGGTCGAGAAGGAGGACTGCCGGGCGTTCTCTCGCCGCTGTACATAGCCGTGCGCGCGTTGCCCACCGGCTCGGTCCGGTCACCTCCGGGTAGCACTCGGCCAATGCGCTCACCACGTCGGCCAGGACCTCGGTGCGATGGGCGATGCCACACGGTCGGCCGTGACTCCGAACCTGCGACTCGACTGCTTCCAGCACGGCGGTTTTGCCTACGCCTCTGCGACCGTAGAGGAGCACCGTTTCGCCTCCCAGGGCCAGGCGAGCGAGTTCAGTGACTAGCGTTTGGCGTCCGAGCAGCATTCAGCTCTCCGGTCGCTGCGCCAGCGGGACAGGGTGTGCTCCGGCGCTACTCGGAACCACGTCTTTGAGCAGGTGGCGAGGGAGGTAGAGGGCGTTGGCCACCACCGTCGGAATTACCGCGCTGAGGATTACCGTGGCGACCAAGTATGAATACTGGGCCTGGTCAATGACGCCATGGTTGAGGCCGAAGAGCGCCGAGATACTTCCAAACGTCAGGCCGGTGGACATGAGAAGCGTCGTGTATTTGGCCTCCTGGGTTGGATAGCCAACGACCTTCGTGGCCGGATAGACACCGAGGATCTTCGTGAACATCTTTGCAAAGAAGAGAACGACGAAGACCATCGGCGCCGCGACCAAGGCGCGAACCGAGACGAACGAGCCGGCCCGAATGAAGTAGAACGGCGTCAACAGTCCAAAGGTCAGCGTCCGAAGGCGCAGAACGAGGATATGGTTCTTTCCAACCGTGCCGGCGAGCACCATCCCTACGACGTAGGCGGGGAGCACCGCTTCGCTGTCTGCCCAGCTCGCCAGCGCGCCGAGGCCGAAGAGCAAGAAGAGGAGGTACTTGGCCTCGAGTTCTGACGGACGCCCGCCATAACGCTGGAAGAATCGGGGCGTGAGCCACGGGAGTAAGGCGAACAGAGCCACGCCCACCACGACGAACACCAGCGTCCGCCACCCAAAGGGGGCGAAGATCAGGCCCAGAGCCAAAACGGTTCCGAGGTCATTGATGAAACAGGCGGCGAGTACGGACTTGCCGAAAACGGTCCGGTTGAGTCCTAGTTCGAGCATTACGGCATAAACCACCGCGACCGAGGTGGTGGAGAGGGCGACCCCCGCCAGCCAGCTTGCGGCCCACGCCCAATGCAACACCCAGTGGGCGACCAACGTGCACCCAATGAAAGGCGCTGTGAAGCCCACCATCCCGATGAGCGTCGCCTCCTTCCATCGCGCGCGAAAAACCACCGGGTCAAGCTCGGCGCCGGCCAAAAAGGTGAGGACGATGGCTCCCGTTCCGGAAAGGAATTTGATCCACCCCTGATCAGTGCCGAGAACCGAACCGCCAATCAGGGCGCCAATCACGAGCTGGGCGACGGTCCCAACTACAATTTCAGACAGCGCCGTCGCAATCCGAAACCAGATGGAGAGGAGAGTCGCGAGCAACGCAAGACCAAGCCACAGAGCGGCGAGCGTCCAGACTTGCGTCATGGCTTGGTCCTAGCTGGCCACGACCGACTCCAGGCTTGACGCGAGCCGGTCGCCGTCAGTCGCGCTGTGCGTCCCTGACCGAGCACGCAGTTGAGGCGCGCGAACAGGTTAGAAGAAGGCGAGAGGACTGCCACCGTGCACCTCCCGTGAAGCCCGCCCGTGCTTGACCAGCGCGCTCGGCCGTTCACAGGAGTCATTGGCTCCCCCCCGCGGGGGAGCGGTCCACGGCGGACTCCACCGCCAGCTTTGCCCTAGCTATAGCGCGGTTTCCCGGCGGAGCGCCACGGACTCCGACTTGACCGCGGGCTTCCTGCTCGCTAGGCATCAGGAGCGAACAGGCGATGGAGTCCGCCACAACCGCGCCGCCTCACTCACGAGACGGCGATGATGACTCCTCGAGGACGGCGCCTACGCGTCGCTCGAGGTGGCATGTCACGACGGGCTTCCCAGACAGAGGTCGATCCTCAGAGCGGGCCTCAGCCTGCCGAGGAGCCAGGTAGTGGGCTGAATGCCAATCATCGGCGGATGTTGGAGGCGACTTTCGGCCATGTGGACAAGCTCCTCGCCGAGATCGAACGGACCGCAACGACGAGGTCGCCTCTTGCTCGGGTCCTTCCCGACCTGACGACCGTTCAGGCCAAGGTCGTCCTGGACGCGGTGGTTCGTGCTCGCCAGCAGCTCGTCGAGGCGACGCGGTCGCTGGTGGGCCGGCTTCCGGACCCCGGTACGCGAGCGAGCTGGTCCATCCGTACTCACCTGACGATGGCCGACGTAGCGCTGGAAGAAATTACCCCCGGGCGCCTCCGTAGCTACGGACACCTCGATGCTGCGTCGTCGGGACACGTCGAGCGCGTGGTGGCGGACCTCTCAAGGACCATCCGGCGACTGGAGACCTATCTTGCACAGGGGTTAGGACATGATCTCGCGGGACGCCTCCAGCAACTGGGGCAGACGCCGGTGGACCTGGCGGTGCTGCGGACGCTAGAGCGAATCATCGCCAGCCGCGGGCTTCTCGAGTTTCGCGGCACGCTCGAATCGTTACTGGAACGACTGGAGGCGGGAACCTTCGAGGTCGCCTTCTTCGGCCGCGTCAGCTCGGGCAAGTCTTCGCTGCTCAATTTCATCCTGGGCGAGGAAGTGCTGCCGGTGGGCGTCACGCCGGTCACCAGCGTTCCGACCCGCATTGGCTGGGGCCCAGAGCCGCAGGCGAACGTGTCGATGGTGCAGCTCCCGGACGAGCGCATTCTGGTCAGCCAGCTCCGGCAATACGTGAGCGAGGAAGGCAATCCCGGCAATGCCAAGCAGGTGGTCCGTGCCTCAGTGACGCTTCCGGTCGAGCTGCTGCGCGCGGGTGTCGTTCTCGTCGATACCCCCGGAGTGGGCTCACTCGCCCATTCCGGTGCGCGGGAAACGTACGGCTATCTTCCCCGCTGTGACCTTGGTGTCGTTCTGGTCGATGCGGGAAGCGCACCGAATGAGGAGGACTTGGAACTCGTCCGACTGCTGTATGAGTCGGCGATTCCGGCCCAGGTTCTGCTAACCAAGGCTGACTTGGTCTCGGCTTCGGACCTGGAGCGTCTACGCAGCTACCTCGCCGGGGAACTCGATCGTCGGCTGGGGCTCGAGATTTCAGTTCAGGCGGTGTCGGCCCTCCCCTCGGCCGCGGACCTCGCGCAGCGATGGCTGGAGGAAAACTTCCTCCCCACCATTGCGCAAGCCCACACCCTGGCCGCCGAGTCGGCGCGTCGGAAGCTGGCTCATTTGCGCCGCGCGGTGGAGGCGACACTGGAGACGCTTCAGCGACGCTCCTTAGTGCCGGCAGCGCAGGCCGACAGCTCTCGACGCATCGAAGAGCTCGCGCACGGCATTGAGGGGCTCCTCCTCGCCGAGAGGAGCAGGGTGGGAATGCTCGTGGAGAATGTGGCAACTCGAATTCCCGCCTCCTGGGCAGAGGCCGCTCGGCACTGGGCCCGCGACGCAGGGCCCGGCACGCCGGATGCCTTGCGCAGGCACGCCGAAGGCGCTCTCCAACGGCTAGGAGAATGCTGTCTTGAAGAGGCGCAGGAAGGTTTGCGCCACACGCAGGCGCGTCTCACCGAGGCAAGGAACCAGTTGGTACGCGAGGCGGAGGGCTTGGACTTGCCGGGCACGGAACTCACGACCGATTTCCTTTCGCGGCCCCCGCCGCCATTTCCGAAGTTGCCACCGCCGCAGTCACCGCTGCCCAGCCGCTGGCAGCGCTTCCCGGGCTGGTCGGAACGACGCGCCATGGCGGCGCTCGGCCATTGGACGCGCGCTGCCGCGAGCGCCCTCTCTCGGTACAGCATCGACCTCCGCGCGTGGGCACTCGGACAGCTCGAGCGGCTGGCCAGCCAGGTAGCAGCGGATACCGAGCCCATCCGCGGTCGGCTGCGGCGCGCCCAGCAGGAGGGTGGGCCGGTGTCCGCCGAGGGGCTCGAGGCCGATCTCGCAGCCCTTCGGCCTCAGGGCAATGAAGCGCAATCGACTCCACGGCTCCCTCTGGACGGCCAAGCAAGCGGAAGGCTCTGATGCCCGTGACGCGTTTCTTGGTTGTGGCGGTTGGCGGAGCGCTCGGCTCGATGGCGCGGTACTGGGTTGGTGGGTGGGCTCCCCGGCTGCTGGGCCAGGCCTTCCCCTACGGGACCCTCATCGTCAACGTGCTGGGGTCCTTCCTCATCGCCGTCATCATGACCGTGGCCCTAAGCACCGAAATCATCTCGCCCAATGTCCGAATTTTCCTCACGACCGGGATTATGGGCGGCTTCACCACGTACTCGACTTTCAACTACGAGACTCTCGTGCTTTTTCAGCAGAAACTGTGGCTCACCGCGGGCCTGAACGTGACTACCACCTGCCTGGGCTGCCTACTGGCGGGCGTATTCGGTCTGGCACTTGGGCGGGCCATCGTTTGAAGAGAGGTGATGCGATGCGTGTATTGGATGGGGAGCAGATGATGGTGCGCGTCTTCCTAGGGGAGGACGACCGCTGGCACGGGCAGTTTCTTCATGTGGCGCTCATCGAACGGCTTCGCAAGGAAGGCATCGCGGGGGCTACGGTGTTTCGCGGAATCGCCGGCTACGGCGCCCGGAGCATCGTCCATACCTCCACCATTCTGCGGCTGTCGGAGGACCTGCCGCTGGTGGTGGAGGTCGTCGACACCCCGGAACACATTGAGCGGATGCTCCCCATCATCGATGTCATGGTGACCGAGGGTCTGGTAACGGTCGAGAAGGTGCGGGTCATCAAGTATGCGGCTGGGTCGCGGTCAGCTACCTGACCGCGACACCATGCTGCTGTTGAAATGACTCACGATGCCACCCGTTCCTCAATCGACCTTCGCTTCCAGCCGCTTCAACCTGGTCTGCCGCTCGGCGAGACGGACATCGCTTTCGCCAGCGAGCACCCGGCGAGGGAGGCAGCCCGCTGGGGGTGGCACGCGGAAAGGGACGGATTGGGAACAGCCGACAGCGCTCACCAGCTTTCGAAGGGCCGCTTCCGCTGGGACTTACGTCATCGCTTGTGAATCAGCGCCAGTAGCGCGTCGGTGGAATCGACTTCACCGAGACGCGGGAAGATTTTCTTCATTACGAATTCGTGTGCGGCCGCGTCCACATCCGTGACGGCATCGGATGCGAACGTGACGTTGTAAGCGCGCTCGTGCGCGGCTCGCGCCGTGGAGTCAACGCCGATGCTGGTCGCTACGCCTGTGAGCACGATGCCGGTGACCTGGCGGCGCCGGAGTTGGAGATCGAGCTCCGTGCCGTAGAACGCGCTCCATTGGCGCTTCGTGATGAGGATGTCTCCCGGCTTTGGCTCGAGTTCCGGGACAAGCTGGACGAACTCCGGCGCCGTGGGCATTGGACGAGGAGGCACCTCGGTGCGTGAATGAACCCTGTCTGCGCCGTCCGCAGAGAACGTGACGGTCACCAGCACGACCGGCAGATGGGCGCGGCGGAACGCTTCTGCCAGTCGCACCGTGTTCGAGACGACGTCGCGAAAGGGATGAATGGTCGGAAGTTTGGAGACTCCCTTCTGAAGATCGATGACGACGAGGGCGGTCTTTGGGTCAAGTGCGGTAGCCGACATGGGGTTCACTTTCATTCCTGCTTGGAACAAGCTGATTCAGCTGCACCGGAGGTGACTCACGGTCGTCGAAGCTGAAGCGGAAGCGTCCAGCGTCGAAGCGCACGCGGAGGTGGCCGTACTTGGTGAGGTAATAGATCCCGACGATCGCTGCGGCAAAGCCCGCGGCAGCGCCGATGCTAAGCGCCCAGCGTGGGCCAAACGTATCGGCGACCCAGCCGACAATGGGCGCGCCGATGGGCGTGCCGCCCAATGCGATGGCGAGGAGGATGGCCATCACACGCCCACGCATGACGGGTTCGGTCGATAGTTGCACCGCGCTGTTCGCAGTGGTGGTGAACGTCTGCGCAGCCACGCCGATGACGATGAGCGCGATGCCAAAGAGGCCGTAGGTGGGCATGACCGCGGCAACCGCGAACCCCAATCCGAAGATCGCAGCACCTGAGACCAAGAGGACGATGCGAGGTTTCGCTCGTCCGGCGGCGAGCAGCGCGCCGGCGACTGAACCGATCGCCATGATCGACATCAGGAGGCCGTATTGGCCCGGTCCTCCATGAAAGACACTGACAGACATTGTTGAAATGAAAATCGGAAAGTTGAGACCGAAGGTACCGATCAAGAAAAGCATGAGAAGGACAGCCTTTAGGTCAGGCCGTTTCCAGACATAGCGAAAACCTTCGGCAAGGCTCCCACGCGTTAGCAGAGCTCTACCCCTCAGATGAAGTTCACCGACGCGAAGGAGACTCAGCGAGCAAAGTACGGCCGCAAAGGAGGCAGCGTTGATCACGAAGACCCAGCCGGAACCCACGGTGGCGATGAGGACCCCGGCGATGGCTGGACCGATCATCCTTCCGGCGTTGAACGACGTAGAATTCAGCGCCACTGCATTTGACACGTCAGCTTCTACGACCAGCTCCGACACAAATGTCTGGCGCGCTGGCGAGTCGAACGCAGTGACGCATCCGAGCAAAAACGCAAAGACGTATACGTGCCACAACTGGACGAGCCCGGCGATGGTGAGGAGTCCCAGTCCGAGGGCCAGTGCTCCCATCGCCGCCTGAGTGGCGAACAAGAGTTTTCGCCGGTCGAGATGATCGGCCGCGAAACCAGTCAGGGGCAGCAAGAAAACCTGCGGTCCGAACTGGAGCGCCATGACTACACCGACAGAGGTCGCATTGTTGTGGGTCAGCTGGGTAAGGACGATCCAGTCTTGGGCGGTGCGCTGCATCCACGTGCCCACGTTGGATACAATCGCTCCAACAGCCCACGTCCGATAATTGAAGCCTTTCAGCGACCGAAAGGTGCTCTTCGCGGCGGGCATCCGGATTCGTTCCTTCATTGCTCGCCAGCCCGGGTAGATGCTTCGAGTGGCGAGAGCGCCGCCGCCCCAGGCGAGCTCGGGCGCATCGCGCCAACCGGCAAATTGCACCTTGCTGGCGCGCTCCTCTTGAAACTTGCGCTTCCTCCAGGGCGGGTATTTGGTTCGGTCGAGCGCATTAGTACACTGGTGCATTAACATGATATACCGGTGCACTACCGTGTCAAGTGCCCCGGAAGGCGTTGCGCGCGTCTCGCCTATCGACTACTCCTGCCAGCGTGGGCCAACGCGAACCCTACGAATTCATCGAGAGCTTCGGCGCCTTGTCCCGTTGCCTGAGGTCGGTCGCCGCGCAGGCGTACGCGACCTTCGAGGTGGGGAGCGCGCAGGCAAAATTTCTGCGCTACATCGGCCGACACAGCGGCATTTCGCAGGCAGGTCTTTCACGCGCCACGGAGACCGCACCGACGCTCACCGGGCGAGCGCTCGAGACGCTGATTGAACGGGGTTGGGTTCGCAGGAAGCGCAGCGAAGAGGATCGGCGCCAGTACGTCCTCGAGCTGACAGCTTCCGGACAACGCACGCGTCAGCGGGTGGAGGAAGCGCGTGAGGGGATTGTTGAGCGGATCGGCATGGTGCTTGATGTAAAGGACCTCGAGGACTTCGATCGGATCGCGAAGAAGATCCTCGCCGCGTTCGGAGGTTCGGCAGAACGAAGCATGAAACCCTAGCGAGGATTCTAAAAAAACCTCCGGGAATCACATCGCGGGAGAAGCCTCTCTCAGGAAAGCCGTGAGGTCCGAGATATGGAAGTACGTGTCAGGCAAGTGCTTGCGGTCATCCGCGTACTTGCTTGCGCCGCCGCTGCCGGTTGCGGGTCTGGTGCTCCGAGTCTCGACGCGGGGCCCGGCGGGGAGATGGCGGGCCGGATGGCGTTCGTGAGCCAGCTGAGTTCAGTGAACAAGATCTACCTCATGGATGTTGACGCCACGGGGAGTGGTGCCAACCCGACCAGGCTCACCAACGACACTGAGGCGGAGAACTATCCCTCGTGGTCTCCCGATGGGAAGCGACTCGTCTATCAGGGTGATCTCAATGGCAGCGCGATCTACGTGATCAACGCTGACGGCACTGGCCAGCAGCGTCTCTCTCCGACGCCGGGGTTCGACGTCACTCCGAGCTGGTCTGCTGACGGCACCAAGATTGTCTACGCAAGACTGCTTGAGGTCCCTCAACCCAACCAGCCACCGATGACCGACCTTCGGGTCATGAACGTGGACGGCACGGGCGATGATGCCATCCTGCCCGATACGCTTTTCAGCGTCGAACCCAGATGGTCCGTCAGTGAGCAACTGGTGTTCATGAGCCTGATGGGCGGCAGTGAACTGGAAATCTACGTGATGAACGTCGACGGCACCGACCTCCGGCAACTTACCAGCGCGGCAAACAATGGTGACCCGGTGTGGTCTCCGGATGGAACTCGAATCACCTTCGGATCCGATCGCGAGGGAGGAAACAAGCTCAACATCTTCGTGATGAACGCCGACGGCGGCCAGCAAGAGCAGTTGACCGACTTCGAAGTGCCCGATGAAGCCGGCGACACAAATTGGTCCAGTGATGGAAGGAAGATCGCCTTCGAGTACGACATCAACGGCATGAAACAGTCGGACCCCAATGCCTTTGCCGAGGTGTGGACGATGAATCCGGACGGCACTGGCCAGACCAGCACCGGAGTGCAGTGCAGTGACGTCGGATGTGCGCCGCGCTGGCAGCCGAATTAGCTCGCTCCCGCTCCCCCAACCCCGCAAAGCAGAGAGGTGTTGGCATTCGCTCTCGCCTCGAGCGCCTGCCCGTGGGCTGTCTCTACAGCGGGATTGTCCATGTGAGGCCCGCTCGAAACTCTGCTAGCGCGTGGCTTTCATCGCGGCCTCCGCGCAAGGCCATGTCAAGAGTCAGGTTTTCGTCGATTCGTAAGATGGCTCCGACCAGACAGCTCAGAATGGTGCCCACGCTGGCCTCGTACTCGACGAGCACCTCGGCGACCGGCCGCAACGTCCAGGAATTTGGTCCCTCGACGATGAGGCCTCCGTCGAGCCCAAAATTCCCGGCTCTGGTTAGCAGGACGCCTCCATTCAGAGATAGCGTGGTGGCCGCGAATCGTTGGGAGACAATGATGGCCAGCTCGCCTCCGACGCCGGGGCCGTCGTTCACGGTCGGTAGCAGCAGGCTCCCTTCGACGGCGATGCTCGGACCGGGGGCCTCCTGGAGGCTTCCGTTGCGGAGCATCCCCTTGAGTTGGAGGGCAGTCGCCTCCAGCGATACCCTGGGCAGCCCACCGGTTGGTCCGAGGCGGATGAACTGTTGCCCCTCGAGGACAGCTTCCAATCCGGGAACGACTCCCAGGTTCACAACGACGTTCGGGACCGCGAGCCAGCTGGCTTGTCCAATGACGAGATAGTCCAGCGGCCCCAGCTCGAGCTCCAACTCAAGTGGCTTCGCTACGTCCGCGTCCGTCGAGTCGAATGGCCGGTAGGCGAGCGCCTCACCGCTCAAGCTCATCACGACCGCGCACGATGCTGCCCAAACCCACCGCCAGTCATGCCGCACTCGGGTAACCGTCCTGGGCCGTTATCCCGATGAAATCTGCGGGCCTGGCGGCTGCTCCGTGGTGGGTTCTGCGCGAAGAGCCGGCTCGCTAGAGCGATTTCCGGGCTGGCGGGCCACCTGCTGGTAGATGGTTTCCAGCCGGGCGATGGAGGACTCCAGTCTGAGTCCCCCGGCGGCGGCCAGGCTCGCTTGACGTGCAGCAGCGAGCCGCTCTGGGTGCTCGATGAGGTCGTCCATCCTGCTGGCCAGCTCCTCGGCGTTGCCGGGCTGGAAGCGGAACTCATCACTGATCGCCAGTCGGGCGGAGGCGCTCATGGGCGCGTTCGCCACCAGGGTCGGGAGTCCGGTGCCGAGCGCTTCCAGCACGGCCATCCCCTCCAGCTCAACCTCGGAGGCGTGGACCAGGAGGTCCGCAGCACGCATCACGCCCGGCATCTCTTCCTCCTCAGCAACACGGATTTCTGCCGGCACAGGCAACGTAGCCGACAGGGTCCGAAGCCGGTCCTCCTCCGGCCCACGCCCATACATGACGAGCTGGATGCGGGCGGCGTGGCGGGAGCGGCGTACGGCTTCGATGATGACTTCGATTCGCTTTTCCTTGGCCAGCCGCGAGACGGCCAAGACCACGAAGCGGTCACGGTGGCCCGCTTCACGCTCGGCCGGCCCGGGGTGGAACTGCGGCGGGATGCCGTTGGAAACGATGTCGTTGGGAACCCTGAGCCCGCGACGCCGTAGCTCTTCGAGCGCAAAAACCGTAGGGGACACCATGAAGTCAACGCGGCTGTAGAGGGTGGCGATGAAGAAGCGCCAGGTCAAGTCCATTACCCACTGGGAGTGAATCCCGATGTTGTGGAACATGTTCTCGGGCTGGAGATGCGAGGCCGCCACCACCGGCTTCCCAAGCTTCCGCGCCAGCGCAGCCGCCCGGATGCCGAGCCAAAAAGGAAACTGGACGTGGAGCACGTCGGCGCGCCGCAGTACTGGCTCGAGCACAGCGCGGGAAGGCCAGGCGAAGACGAAGCCCATCTCCCGCATCACCCGGCCAAAGGGCGGAATGGTGAAACGCGGCAATCCGACGCGCCCCTCGCCGCTCGGACCGCCGGCGATGATGGTGACCTCATGGCGCTCGCGCAGTGCCGCAATGAAGCGCTTCGCGGAGATGACGCCGCCCGTCTTCACGTCATCGAGTGTGTCGATGGCGTAGGCGATGTGGAGGCGTCGCGTTGTGGACATGGACTTGAACATACCGCAGCCCCAGCGGTGGTCGCGGGCGCGTGTTGAGGCGCCCAAGGCGTCGAACGGCGGTCCGCGCGGAGCTCGGTCCTACGGGGCAGCGCCAGACGCGGCTCTCGGGGTTACCTCGTCGGGCGCCTCAGATGCGGCTGAACGTAGGTCCCGTTCTTGCGGAAATGGCCCTGCACGAAGACGGTCTCCTCGCCCGACATGGCAGCCGGAAACTGGTACTGCGGAGCGGCGCTCGACGGGACCGCCGGCGATGCAGCGGGAGAAACCTGGCCAAGAGAGACAGGAGCAGAGGTGACCCAGTTGGCAGAACTCACGAACCGAGTTGTGAGCTGAGCAGCTCCCGGGTCGGCCTCGGGGACCCATGCGGTGATGACGATCAGCTGATGTTCGTGAATCAGTGCACGCCACTCCGCGATGATGCGCTTTCCGTCCAGGTCTTCCCGGGTGCTGAAAGCCGACGCAGGTTCGCCCGCAACGGACTCGTCATGCTCGTTGAGGAAGGTGTGAGTCGGAGATGGCTTCTTGAGTTGCTCTCGAACCGCTGACAAGGCCAACGCATCGGCACCAGCCTTTTTCCGCAGCGGACGCAGGTCGGTGCACTCGATCCGGAACAGGGCTCCTCCGCTGTCTCCGCTCGTGTAGGCAGTCCATGTCACCGGCGGCTTCACGACCTTGAACACCTGCGACTGAACTTGCGGACGACTGGGCATGCTGACCTGGAGGCTGCATGGTTCCGCCGGGACGGCCATCCATGGAACCGGAGGAACCTCCACCGCGCGAGCCACGGGTCGAAGCACTGGCGGGATGTGCGAAATTGCCAGGTAAGCCACGACGCCCAGGACCCCTAGAATGACCACAGCGCCGAGGCCTCCTCTTCTGCTCGGGGGTGTGGTGGGCAGCTGGGAGACCGCATCGGAGCCTTCGATTGCCGGCCACGGATGCGAAGCAGGAAGGTCGCCTTCCGGCAGCTGTACCGGAGTGGGTCTGGCACCGGAGAGACTCCTGCTCTTGCTCCAGGAGAGCCCCGTTCCCGGGATGCCCACCGTCGTCTTCACACGACCGTGACCGACGTTGACCTTCATCCCGCGAGGTCCCAGGGACATGGAGACGCCGGATTTGCTGAGATTGAGGCTGAGGAGCTTCCCAATCCGAAAGCGACGCTGGAAGCGAAAGCCCACAAACTAAGTAGACCACGACGATCGCCGCGAAGCGCGTCAAGCGCTGCTGTCCTTGAAATTCGGGGCGCTGTTCAAGGTCTTCACCCGGGCAGTCGGTCGGTCAAGAGATGTCCCTGCCGACCCGGTGGCGAGAGACGATTCGCCCCTGGGCATTGGTTTCGTGCGGTTGGGTGGATGGATACATCCAATTCGCCGCCCTTTTCCGGCCGAATCGACCCTGTTTGCTGCAAATCCGGTGCACTTCGCCTTGAAGTGAGCTGAGAGGCACTCCTCTTTCATTCGGGGAGGTCACATGAAGACGAACAGGTTTCTCATACTCGGCGTGCTGCTTCTCGGCGCAACCCCGGCATTGGCGCAAGCTCCGCAGCTCAGTGTGCCCGAGCCAAGCCCGAGCGCCTCTGTCACCCAGCGGGTGGGGCTGACCGACATCACCGTCGCCTATCACCGGCCGGTGGTGGGCAAACGAAAGATTTGGGGGGAACTCGTGCCCTACGGTGAGGTGTGGCGCGCTGGCGCCAATCTCAACACGACGATCAGCTTCTCCAGTCCAGTGACCATCGGAGGCAAGAAGCTTGGGGCTGGAACTTACGGGCTCCACATGCTCCCCACCGAGAAGGACTGGACCGTCATCTTGAGCTCGGTGGCGACCGCCTGGGGAAGCTTCAGTTACGAGGCGAAGGAAGACGTGGTCCGACTCACGGTCACGCCGGCGCCGGCGGAGTTTGAGGAGAGCCTGGAGTATCGATTTGAGAATCCGACCGAGAGCTCGGTCAGCGTCGTCCTCCGCTGGGAGAAGCTTCAGGTTGCCTTCCCCATCGCCGTCGACACCAAAGCGGTCACCCTGGAAAGCCTTAAGGCCCAGCTCCGAGGACTCGGGCGCTTCTTCTGGCAGGACTGGAGCCAGGCGGCGGCGTGGTCCCTGCACAATGATTACGACCTCGACCAGGGGCTCGCCTGGGCAGATCACTCCATCACCATGCAACCAAGCTTTCAAAACCTCCGCACCAAGGCAGGCTTCCTCGAAAAGAAGGGGGACGCCAAGGCGGCCGGAGAGCTCCGCGCCCGAGCGCTGAAGCTCGCCTCCGAGGCCGACATCAACAACCTCGCCTACCAGCTGCTGGCAGAGAAGAAATACGACGAGGCGCTCGCCCTCTTCAAGAGCAACATCAAGGACCACCCCGACTCGCTCAACGTCTATGACAGCCTCGGCGAAGCGCTCGCCGCGATGGGCGACAAGAAGGGAGCGATTGATAACTACAGCAAGGCTCTATCCATGAGCACCGACCCGGCTGACAAGAAACGGATCAGCGGCATCCTGGCGAGACTGAAGAAACGCGAGGGATGAAGGGCGGAGCCGCGGGCAGCACAGTCGGCGAGTTGAGGAACGGTAGCCAGTTTGAGGCGGCTCGCCTCCGGTGTGAGAAGCTCGGGAGCCATGGTCCACATCCCGCCCCGCGTCACGCGAGCCGCGATTTGGCTTTCGGTCACGCTCCTCTGCGCTTGCGGCTCTGGCGACTACCTCCACAAGCTGGTGGGCCCGCGACGCGTCTCATTTGGACGCCTTGACCTTCCTTGCAATGAGGACAGCGACTGCACCTCGCCCGCACGCTGTCGACTATGGGAGACACCGACTGGGCAAAGGAGCCGGGCATGTCTCATCTCCTGCAAACCAGAACAGGTGGGCCGTGGTGACTGCCCGTGGCCTCTGACTTGCGTTGCCTCGGTGGTGGCTGGCGCGCAGGTAGGACCGGTCTGCGAAGCGCCGGTCCCAGACGAGTGGCGGTGCTGGCGCCCGGACGGGAGCAACTTCGCCTGTGAGCTCCGAGACTCGCCGGTCCAGTCCCGCGCCGCCACGCCCAGAGGCAGAGAACAGGTTGTCGAGCTCATGTTGTTTCTAGGGCTGGTTCTGCTTCCCCTGGCCGCGTGCAATTGGTTGGCGCGCAGAGCTGGAAGGTCCCTTCCGCCGCTGACGTCGAGCGGCATCCGGACGGCCTCGATGGTGCTCGCCTTTCTGTGCTGGGCGGCCATCTTCGGCGGCGCCGAAATGATGTTGGCGGCATGGTTCTTCGGCCTCAGGCCGTTGGTGCTGCCTGTCTTGAGCTGGAGCGCTGCCGTGCTCTTTGGATGGCTCCGTATGCTGATTCGCCCAGCCGCCCTCGGGCCTTCGCCGCCACCCTGAAAGGGGCCCAAGTGGGCGCAGTCCGTCAGTCCCTGCGGCCGCCGCAAACCGAAGAAGGCGGCCTGCCCGCGAGCCCCGGTCAGCTACAGCTCGAGCAGGTTCCCTGTCCTCGACAATTCTCCAGGTACTCCGTGCAGGCCGTCTCCGGGTCCGGCGCCTGAATAATCAGCTCCGGCATTGGCTCACCGCTGCAGATACCATTGCAGGTGTAGTCATTTTCTTGCCCGGCGGTTGCTCCGCAGCCGGAAGCGCCGACAACGGTAAGGACCGTGACCAACGCCATCTTCAACCGGCCGCAACGCAAAAGCAGGGACCTCCAAGAAAAGGCCGTCAGCATCGCTGGGGCTGAGCTCCGAAGTCGAGAAACAACCGCGGTTGGCCGGCCTGTTTGCTGGCCAGGCGGCCGGCGGCCCGTCGAGCGTGAAGCGTCGAGTGCGAGGCGAAGGCCTGGGCGCTGCCGGGCTGCCATGTCCGCCACGCAGGGAGGAGGTTTAGGGCGGCGTGTGGTTGAGCACCGAGGTCAGGCTCATCTGGAGTTCTGGACCGAGCATCCGCATGAGGCTGTCCAGCTCCAGCCCACCGAGGTTGAAGCGCAGCTCGAGACGCTCCCGAGTCTTTGCCAGAAGAGTTTCGCGAGCGTGGCTCATGCGCCGCGAAATGGTGGACTTGTTCACCTGGTAGACCGCGCCGATTTGGTTGAAGCTCAAGCCGTCGAGGAAGTGGAGCCTGAGCAGGCTCCGCTCTTGCGAGCTCAATTCCCGCATTGCTTCCTTGAGGGCTGCGCCGAAGTCAGGGCCGTAGCGCGCCTGGAGGATGTCGAACTGGAGGTCAGCGGTCGGCGCCGCCACCTCCAGCTGCGAGTCCACCGCCAGCTGGTCCGGCGCGCGACGCGCGCTCCGGCGGGCGTTGAGCGACAGGCGGAGCGCGGCCGCCCGTAGCCAGTGCTCGAGCGAGCCACGCCCGGCATACTCGAGGATGCGCGGCTGGCCTGGCGCGGCGACCAGGATGCGCTCCAAGAGTTGCTGCGTCACTTCCTCGACGAAGGCATCCGAGGAATCGACGCCCCGGATTGTGGAGACGGCAATGGGGACAAACTCGACCTGAAACAGCCGGAGCGCCTCGGTGTCGCCGTGACCGCACCCGAAGGCCAGGCACAGGTCTCCCAGGTGAAGTCGGTCGAACTCCGACTCGGGTGTTCGGCAGTGGGAGAGGTGCGTGGCCCAGTGCTCCACGAAGCCTCTGGCGTCGAGGGAGAGGGTTGGCCTCTGCGCCAGGGCCTTTACCAGAAGTTGCCCGAGGTGCTCCTCGATGCCCGCACGCGCACGCAGGGCCGAGGCGCGGGGAAGCTTCCCCCAGAACACGCTGGAGTGCGGAAAGGGGTCGAGGGACATGCGGCGCGAGGCCAGCGAAGCTATCACCCGTACCGCCAGCTCAGCCACGCGAGCCAGGCGAGTGCTGCCAGCGAGGCCGCGGCCAGTATCCAGCGGACCCATGCGGAGGCGAAGCCCGAATCCGCGTCAAGCGCGAGCTCGCGGTAGGCATAGCCCTCGCCCTGCGGGGTGCGCGACCCCGGCGCGCCGAGCTGCACTCCGTAGACGACGAAGTCCCGTCCCTCAAACCGCATTCGGGAGAGCTGGCCGACCGGAGGGACTTGTGCCCAACGCACGCCAGCCCAGCCGCCATCCGGGGCGTGCAGGGCGATGCGGGCGCCTGCGGTGTGGCTGAGCTCTTCGAGCAGCTCTCGTCCCACCCAACTCCCGCTCAACATCGCGCCCACCACCGAGGAGCCATGAACGACGGGCCGTGCCGAGACGAGGAGGAGGTCGTCGCGTCGCACCGGCTTCACCAGGGGGATGTCGATGTGGTCCAACGTCGCGGCGGACCAGAGCTCGTCGGTGGACACTTCGTCCATCGTCCTGACGAGCATCGGGAGGGCGGGGGAAGCCGCGCCGTAGGCATCGACATCGGCCAGATTGAGGATGACCCGCCCCAAGGCATTCACCAGGAGCAGAGCATCTCGTTCCTTGAGGCCGGGAAGGTCAGCTGAGCGCATCACCTCGTGCGCCTCGGCGAACTGCTCCTCCTTGGAGGCGTTCTCGGCCAACCCGAGGGCGGCATCCATGTTGCTTGCCTGCCCGAAGGCGTCGAGCACCATCTCGGCCCGGAGGCCGATGTTTGCCTGAAGGTCGATGAGGTCGTGCTGAGCGCGCAGGAGCTCTGGAAGTCGCTGGGCCGCTACCGTGAGCTCGTGCTCGACGCGCAGGACGTCCAGCCCGTGCTGCACCCAGAGGCCAGTCGTCAGGAGGAGCAGCGCCGCCGCTGCCACCAGCGTCCGTGTTCCGAAGGGACGACGGGCCTCTCGAAGCGCGTTGACGAGCGCCTCCATCGACGGCCAGCGCGATTCGGGGTTTGCCTCCAGCCCGCGCCCGATGACCCGTCCAACCCCGAGCGGGACACGGGCTTTGGCCCGGGACACCGCACCGGTTTCCGCCGGAGGACCCCCGTGACTGCGGAGCGGACGACTGCCGTAGACGGCCTCGTAGAGAGCGACGCAGAAAGCGTACTGGTCTGTCCGCACGTCGGCCGGAGCACCCCGCCACTGCTCCGGCGCCATGTAGGCCGGAGTGCCGGCCATCATGGAGTCGACGTCATGGGCCGCGCGGGCCAGGCCGAAGTCGGTCACACGGACCCGGCCGTCGTCACCAACGAGCACGTTCTCGGCCTTGAAGTCGCGGTGGATGATGCCCTCGGTATGTGCTGCCGCGAGTCCCGTGCCGGCAGCCAGGTACAAATCGAGCATGCGCTGGGGCCGCATGTCGGTGGCCGCCTGAGCGGTGCGCAGCGTCTGGCCGTGCACGAACTCCATGGCGAAGAAGACTTCCTCTTGCCACGTTCCAACGTCGAAGACGGTGATGATGTTGGGGTGGGAAAGTCTGGCCATGGCCTGGGCTTCGGCCAGAAGTTTCGGGCGCGCCGTTCCTCCAGCCGAGGCCCTGACGTCCGGGCGCAAGAGCTTGAGCGCGACCTTCCGGTCCAGCTCCGGGTCGTAGGCGCTGTACACGACGCCCATCCCGCCGCGACCAATCGGGTCGAGGACGACATAGCGAGCGAGGTTCGTCCCGCGTGGGAGCGTCCTGGCCGTCTGCTCATCCGGCTCGGCGCTCACCAACGTACGTACCAGGCCGGCCACCAGCTCGCGGCACTGGTCGCAGGTGTCGAGATGCGCGCGGACGGCTTCCCGCTCGTCGTCTCGCGTCTCCTCGGCCAGGTAGAGCGCCACACCATTCTCGTCCAGGCAGGGGATGGGAGCGGATGCTTCCGGCTCGAGCTGGGAAGCGCTCACTGCGGCACGTAGCCTGGCCGTGCCCGGTAGGGGCGACCGAACTTGTCGAGGTGTGTGGGGTTGAAGACGCGTGGGCTGAGGACGAGGTCCAGGGCTGCTGGTTTCCCCTCGCCAACCGTCACCTCCGTCTCGAACGGCTCGATGTTTCGGCCCCAGGCGTGGAGTGGGTAACGACCGGGGGGGACGTCGCGGATGACGAAGTGGCCCTGCTCGTCCGCGAGGGCGAAAGCCCGGTTGGGAAGGACCAGCACGTTGGCAAACATGGCCTCGTGGATGTTGCAGTACACGTCCACCAAGCCCGGGGTGGGGAATGCCACTTCCCGCGTCTGCTGGGGTCCAGGCTTGCCGAGGTCGAAGTTGCGCGCGGCCGAAGTCGAGAAGACGTTGTGGACCACCGGGTCATCATTGGTGAACTGCACCGACTGGCCGGCGACGATGACGCGCAGGCTTGGAATGAAGACCTTGTTCTTCTGGGAGATGACGGGAGAGCCGGGAAGTGGGGGCTGACGGAAGCCGGTGAGGTACACGACGATGGGCTGCCCCGCGATGAGCGCCTCGCCGTCGGTGGCTCGCACCCGGACAGAGCCCTCCACGTCTGCCGCGGCGGCCGGCAAGCCGACGGCAAACGCAAGGCATGTGACTAGAAGGTAATTCCCCACAGCACCTTCGGGAGGAAGCGGTTGGAATTGCGAGTCAGGCCGAAGAGTGAGCCAAAGGTGACCCAGATTTGCCCTCGCGACCAAGCGACGGAGGGCCCGAGGAAGAGTTGGCCGATGTTCGGTTGAGGCTCGCCCCGGAGTGGGACTTGGCCTTCAAATTCCGCCGCCAGGCGAAACTCGGTTCCCACCGGCACCGACACCCCCAGGCCTGCCGTCCCCAGCGCGGAGAATGATGCCGTGGAGGACGACTGAAGAAAGGGAAGCCCCAGCTGCACACCGAGATTTAGCGTGCCGCGCACTCCGGTTAGGTTTCCGTAGGTGGCCACCAGCAGAACTTTGAGCTCGGGCGGCCCCGCGTAGAGGCTCAAGGGCTGCTGGTACTCGACGCGGATGAGGGGCTGGAACCCATCGTCCTGCTCGCGCGGAAAGAAGCGGTACCGGGCGACGAGACTGATGGAGTCAAGCACCAGGGTTGGCTGGGGAGCCTGTCCGGCGTAACCGGGCTCGGTAAAACCGAGGATGACGAGAGGCAGCGAAAGCTCGAGGTGCGAGCTGATGCCGACGGTGGGTCCGAACCATGTCCAGCCGCTAACCGGATAGCCCGGCCTGTTCGGGATCTGCCCCTCGGCCCACACCCATTGTTCGAGCTCGACGTCCCCTTCGGGGAGCATCTGGGTCTCGTCCAGGAAGAGATGGTTGGTGCGGTCAGCCCAGGCTGGCGTGGCCGCGAGCGCCAGCAACGTCAGAAGTGCCCTCCACGGGCAACCACCTGCGCCCGCGCGCCACCTCGTCATGGTGCCTCCACGTGGCCTTGCACCGCGAACGGCCTCCCAGGTTACGGGTGAGGGCGTGCCCCCGCTACGACAGCGCCGCATGGTAGCCGAGCCCCTGGCCGGCGAGCGGCGCAAGCGCACGACAGCGGCTTGCCGCTTGCCCGCCAGCGCTCCTTGCCCGAAGGCCCTTCACGCGGAGGGAGCCGGTGCGCGCGCGAGCTTCTCGTCGAGCCAGCGCTTGGCGTCCGCCGTGTCCACGCCGAGCGTCTCGAAACCTGGGAAGACCACGGTTTGCAGAGTCTCGACGTAAACCGACCGGCGCATGGACTGGGGAATTACACCCTGCCGAAGCAACTCCGGGTGGTCCAAATCTTCAGCAGCGGGTTCGAACATCTCCGGTCCGGCGCTGCCGGCGAGCATCCCAGGCAGCAACGGGCCGAGAAACGTGAAGTCCATCCGGGAGCGGGCCCAGGCGAGGTAAGCCCAGCCGAGACGGCTGTGCTGCACCTCATCCCGTGCGAGCTCGTGCAATACCGTCCTGAGCTCCGCCGTCTCCGCGGCATCGAGAAGAGTGACGAGCGTCGCGGTGCTCTGCGTCTCGGCGACGCAGCACTGAGACACGAGCTCGTAGGTGAGGCGCTCGCGCTCGGGCAACACGCGTGGAGCGTATTCGACGACGCGCGTGATGGCTGAGAGGTGCATACCGCCCAGCGCCCGGAAGAAGCGCTCGCAGTGGGCCGCGTGGCGCGTTTCATCTTTGGAGGCGCGATCGGCGAGGTCAACCAAGGCGCGAGGTGCGCCAACACCTTCCAACCGACGAGCCAGCGCTCCGAAGCGAAGAGAGGCCTCGGTCTCGATGCGGTACCGGACCGCCCAGGCACCCGCCAGTACCTCCTGCAGCGGCCGCCCAGCGGAGGTGCTGCTCACCAGCCTGGTGCGCCGCCGCCGGGCATCCCGGGCATTGACGGAGGGACTCCACCATCCGGCAGCAGCGTGGTGCTTCCAGTCCCGGTGCCGGCGTTCGCGGGGGGTTCGGTCGCCGTCCCGCCTCCGCAGTTGGCGGCGCCGAGCGCGCTGCCACCCAACACCAGTGCATGAAACAGTCTCTTGAGATTCACGGTCCTGCCTCCTCTACACCACCTGTTGTTCCTGAAGACACCCACCGGAAGCAACGTTGCAGGATTCGACAAAAGGCCACGTTTCTGGCCCGAAGCCACCTCGGACGCTAGCGCCGAGGCAGGTATTCAACGCCACTGAAAGGTTCAGTCAAGAGGGCCGCTGGGGCGGCTTCCCGTCTGCTCGTACAGAGTCCAGTCGCTGCGCGGAGAGGCCCTTCCGCCAACGGAAACACACAGGGGGCGGAATTTCACGACAGACCGACAGTGAAACTAGCCTGGATTGGCCCGGAAGTACGTCTCCCGGTAGTGGCGGAGCTCAGCAATGCTGCCGCGGATGTCAGCCAGGGCGCGGTGGTTGGACTCCGGCTTCTGGAAGCTCGCCGAGTCCGGGTACCAGGCGCGGGTGAGCAACTTGAGGCTGGAGACGTCCACTTGCCGGTAGCTGAGGTAGCGCTCGACGAGGGGCATGTAGCGCGCCAGAAAGCGTCGGTCGTGGTGGATGGTGTTGCCGGCGAGGATGCCCTCGCCCGGGCCACAGTGTTTGGCCGCCAAGTCGAAGAGGTCGCGCTCCGTCTCGCGGAGCGAGAAGGGGGAGGCTCGGATGCGGTCGGTCAGACCGCTCTTGGCGTGCATCTCCCGGACGATGGGCTCCATGCGGGCGAGCACCTCGTCGGGTTGCCACACCACCCGCTCGAACTCATCGCGGGGCTCGAGCTCGGGGCCGGTGACGATGGCCGCCACCTCGACGATGGCGCAGCTCTCCGGGTCCAGGCCGGTCATTTCGAGGTCCAGCCAGAGGAAGCAGGTGGAGGATTTCGCCATCGCGCCCGTTGCTTAACACGGGCGCGCGGCCCTCAGGCAGGCGCCGCCTGCAGCGCGGCAATGGCCGCCCGGATGGTGTCCGGTACGCGCACCTTCTCCCCGGTGGCGTAGTTGAGGAGCACGACCACCGAGGTGCCGCGGGCGAGAAGGTGCTGCGGGGACCCCGCCGGCCACACCGCGTGCTCGAGGGTGACACTGGTTTTCCCGAGCTTCGTGGCCCGCGCCCCTACCACCAGACGGATGGGAAACACGACCGGCTCCAGGTAGTCGCAATGGGCGGCGGCAAGAATGGGCGCCACCTCGTCCTGGCGTTGGGTGCCGATTCCTGCTGCCTGGAAGAAGGCGATGCGCGAGGATTCGAACCAGGTGAAGTAGCGGGCATTGTTGACGTGCCCGAAGGCATCCATCTCACCCCAGTGGACTGGGAACTCCACTGTCACCGGGTAGCTCATCGCAGCGTCCACCCTGGAGGAAGTCCGTCCGGGAGTCGAGCTCGGACGCTGGAGGATTGGCTCGCCATGGCCCGCGCTTCTTCCGGAGAGCCGCTCTCCGCCCTGGTGCGGGAAGCAGGCGTCATCCCCGAGGGCGCGCTCGTTGACGCGGTCGCTGGCGAGCCCGTCCGAGGAAGCTGGTGGGGCCACCGCTCGAGCCACACCATTTTCCACGCCCTGCAGCGGCTGGAGGATGACCCGGAGGTCTTTCTCTGCAAGCTCCTCGAGGGAAAGCAGACGTACGTCCACCGGCGGCTGTGGCCAGCGCTCTTGCGCGTCCAGTCCGAGGGCTCGCTGTGGCCCTCGCTCTCGCCGGCCGCGCGCCGGCTGCTCACCCGGGTGGAGCGCGAGGGCGCCGTCCAGGCGTCCGGTCGGCCCCGGCTGGAGCTGGAACAGACGTTGAGGGTGGCCGCGCGCTCCGAGCACACGCCCTCAGGAGCGCATGCCGTGGTGCTTACTCCCTTCCAGGCGCGCTTCTCGAAAGCATGCCGCGCGGCGGCACGCCGGCTGAGGCTGAAGGCGGCGCAGGCCGCGTTGGGCATAGACGGCGGAGTAAAAGCGTTGGGGCCGAAGGCCCGCGTGCTCAGGAGTTCAGCACGTCGCGGCCGCGGAACGGTGCGCCCAACAGGCCGGCGATGAGGCACAGGTTGAAGACGCCGGCGATGACGGCGATGGCTCCAAACGCTGCCAGCGCGATGCCCCAGCCGCTGCCACCCAGGACCCGAAAGCCGTAAAACACGAATCCCACCCCCAGCGCGACGCGCAGCAGTCGACCAGCGGGACTGGCCATGAAGCGGGCAAAGCCCATGGGACGCCTCCTCGGGAAGCCCTCTTGGCCCCCTCTTCCGGCCCAGAAGCCTAACGCTGGGCCCCTGCCTTTGCCGCAGGGGACCGAAGCGAAGCGCGCAGCGAGGCCGTGGGGGGCTACGGCCTCCTCCGGCCGTTGCTTCGGGGGCCCCGGGTGGAAGCTCCTTCGGCTGGCTCGGGAGGGCGGCCGTTACGAGGCCGTCCGATGGGCGGCTTCAGCCGGCGCAGAACATCCGGATGGTGACCTGGCTATCCGACTGCCGGCGCACGCAGTCGCCCTGGAACTGGATGCGCGGGAAGCCGCCGTCCGGCGCGGGGTCATAGAGCAGCCCCCCGTTGTCGACGGTGCAGATTTGCTGGCTGCCGTCGGCGCGGATGATGGTGACTTGCAACAGTCTCGGGTCGGGCACGTTCATGTCCAGGTCGAGTGACTGGGGAATGGCCGCGATGTCGGCCAGGGCGAGCAGCTGGTCATGGTAGCTGTCGGCGCAGATGGAATAGAGGTTGTTCAATCCGAGGTCGAAGAGCACCGCCATCGCGCGCAGGCGGGTGCCGGGCGCGTTGCTGGTGGGGCAGTCGGCGTTGCAAAGGGCAAAGCCTGCGTCCTGGTCAGGGCAGGGGACGGCTTCGACGCTCTTGTCCAGGAGCGAGACCGGGGCCAGGGCGCCCCACACCACGTCCCGGTTGCGGCCTTGTCCGTCCGGGATGCTCTGCAGCAAGGTGAAGTAGTCACCTACCGGCGTCAGCAAGGAGGCCTGGTCGATGCAGAAATTCTCGCCGTCGGCGTCCGTGTAGTGCACCTGAGGAGGTCGGTCCGTTTCGCTGCAGTCGTCTTCGTCGGAGACGGCCACCACCATCAAGCGTGCTCCGTCACGGAGGAAGCCGGTGTTGGCTGGTCCCCCATCGGCCGGCTCGGCCGGCGCGACGGCATCCAGCAGGGCGATGCGCGTGGCCTCGAAGGGCGTCTCCTGGCCGCTTCCGTCGATGCCCACACCAGTCATGGCCAGGGCGAAGCGCGGCACGAGCTCCGGGTCCGTGTCATCGAGGTAGCGCTCGGTCCCCACGCCCCCGTCGACCAGAGGGAGCGTCACCAGCCAACCCCCTTGCGGGTAATAGAAGTAGGCGACGGTGTTGAAGTACTGGTAGGCGGTGTACACCGACGTCGTGGTGAGCCCCACGCGAAAGCTGTTGGCGACGCCACCGGACTTCTGGAGCTCGGAGACGAAGACGGGGAGGTCGGTAGCCACGCGCTGCTGGTTCGCCGCCATCGAGCCGCTGTTGTCCACGACGAAGAGGATGTCCGTCTTCACCCCTTGAATCGCAGGCGCTTGCTGTTCGCACTGGGTGGGGACGCCCGTCCCCGGCGTCGACGCCGGCGACTGGCAGCCCAAAAGCGCCAGCGCCACGCCGCTCAAGGCAAGGCGCACGAGACGCGGCCGCCGCCGAGGCGCCAGGCGAGTCGACACGAAGTTGGCTTCACGACGTTGGATGGGACGACTCCTGGTCTCTGCAGATGGCTACCGCTCTATCTTAGCTGTTCGTCGCGCTCACCTTCCTGAAAGCTTTCAAAGCTGGGTGGGGGTAGACCCTGCGCCTGCCCCTCTGCATGGTTATGGTCTGACCCCCCCAGGCCTTTGACCCTGGCTTTTCCTTCAGGAGAGAGACGCCCCATGTACCCGACGAAAAATGACCTGCCGGCCAAGAAGCGCGAAGGGCTGACCGAGCTCCTGAACGTGCACCTGGCCGTCTGTCTCGACGTCATGCTCCAGACGAAGCAGGCGCACTGGAACGTGAAGGGTCCGAATTTCATCGCGCTCCACGAGCTCTTCGACAAAATCAACGAGGACTTCGAGGAGTACAGCGACCTGCTCGCCGAGCGCATCGTCCAGCTGGGAGGCGTTGCCGAGGGGACGGCGGTGGTGGTTTCCAAGCGGACCACCCTCAAGCAGTACCCCCTCCTGCTCGCCGAGGGTAGCGAGCACGTGGACTACCTCTCCAACTCCGTCGCTGCCTTCGGGAAGGCGGTGCGCGAAGCCATCAAGACCAGCGGCGAGGAGTTCGGCGATGCCGACGCGGCGGACATCTATACCGAGATTTCTCGCGGCGTGGACAAGTGGCTGTGGATGCTCGAGGCGCACCTCGCTGCCAAGAAGTAAGCGACAACACCCGGGAGCGCGACATAGTCGCAGAGTCTTTCTGCGCTAGACGCTCCTGGGCCCAGCGGCCGCTCGACCAAGGGCTGCGACACCATGTCGCATGGCCCACGCCCGGTGGCCTGAGCGATGTCTGCCGTCCCGAATGCGACTCTTCCGCGCGGCGGTGACGCTGGTTTTCTGGACTGCCCTCTGGGCGGCGCCCTCTGCCGAGGCATGCTCGGTGTGCGGCTGCGGCGACCCGCTCTTCGTGGCCGGCGACTCGAAGCCGCTGGCCGGAACGTTTCGCTTCGCCTTCGACACCATCTACCTCACCGCCAGCGCGCGAAGCGACGACAACCCGGCCCAGACAGAGTCGCTCACGCAGATGACGTTTCTGCCTGCCGTGGTGTACAGCCCGACGAACGAGCTCAACCTGGTACTTCAGGTTCCACTCAACCAGAAGACCTGGACCCTCAACGGAGGCGGCCTGCCGTCGGAGACGGCCGCCCCCTTCGGCCTGGGCGACATCGAGCTCAGCGCTCGCTACTTCGTCTGGACGGACACCGACTTCGCCAACCTTCGCCGACAGAGTTTTGCCATCAGCGCCGGGACCTCCATGCCCACTGGCGGGGACAACACTCAGCTGGACGGCCAACGCATCGACCAGCACGCGCAGCTCGGCACGGGCGCCTGGGGGCCCTATTTGGGCGGTCTCTACACCTTCTCGCAGGACCCCTGGACGTTCACCGGAACGGTGACCGGGCGCTACCGCACCACCAACACCTACGGCTACCGCTTCGGAGGTGCGGTCCTCTTTGGCCTCACCGCCCGCTACCACTTCGTCGCGCCGTTTTTCCTGAGCTTCGGGGTGGATGGGCGTTTCGCCGTGCGCGACAACGACAGCGGGGACACGCAGCTCAACACCGGGGGCTTCCTCCTGGCGGCGACGCCGGGGCTGATGTGGAACCTCAGCGGCGGCCTGTGGCTGCAGGCCCAGGCACAAATTCCCGTCGCCACCCACCTCTTCGGCGTCCAGTCAGTGGGCCCGGTGGTGACGGTGGGACTGCAGTTCGTGCTGAATTGAGAGCGCAGGCAGGGGGATGGGCGTGCTGCTTGCCGCTGGCTACAACCAGCCGCGGACGGCGTGCGGCCGGTAGGGCGCCTCGAGCGCCTTCACCTCGGCGTCGCTGAGGGTGAGGTCCACCGCGCGCACCGCGGCCTCGAGGTGTTCGAGTTTGGTCGCCCCGAGGATGGGGGCGGTGACTCCGGGTTGTTGAAGCAGCCACGCCAGGGCCACCTCGGCCGGCGAGACGCCCCGGGCCGCAGCCACCCGAAGCGTCGCCTCCACCACCGCCCAGTCCTCCTCTGAGTCGTAGAGCTGGGAGGCGAGGCCCGCGTCGGAGCCGGCCCGGGTGGTGGCCGGTTTCTCTCCGCGCTTTCGGGTCCCGGCCAGCAGCCCGCGAGCGAGTGGCGACCAGGGAATGACGCCCAGGCCCTCCTGGCGACAGAGGGGCAGCATCTCGCGCTCCTCCTCGCGGTAGACGAGGTTGTAGTGGTTCTGCATCGAGGCGAAGCGCGGCCAGTCATGGCTGTCCGCGAGCGCCAGCGCCTGCATCAGCTTCCAGGCATAGGTGGAGCTCGAGCCGATGTAGCGCACCTTGCCCTGCTGGACGAGCTGGTGGAGGGCCCCCAGCGTCTCCTCGAGCGGGACGACCGGGTCGAAGCGGTGCAGCTGGTAGAGGTCGATGGTGTCCAGGCCCAGCCGTTTCAGGCTTGCCTCGCAGGCTTGCACCAAGTGCTTGCGCCCCAGGCCGGACATGTTGGGTGTGCCATTCGTGTCCGGTCCAGCGCCTCCGCCGCGCATGGGGAAGTACACCTTGGTGGCGACCACCACCTCGTCCAGCCGCGCGTACTTGCGAAGTGCCCGGCCGGTCACCTCCTCGCTGACACCGAGCGAGTACATGTCCGCGGTATCGAAGAAGTTGATGCCCAGCTCGACGGCGTGCCGGAAGAAGGGTTGGGCCGCCTCCTCATCGAGCACCCAGGGGCGCCAGGCGGCCGAGCCATAGCTCATGCAACCGAGGGCGATGCGGGAGACGCTGAGGCCGGTACGACCGAGGGTGGTGTATTTCAAAGGGGCTCCGAGAGGGCCTTGCCGCGACGACAGTCAGGCGTGCGGGAGCCCTGGGGGGGACAGCGGGAGAGGGGGGAGTCGGCGCGCTTCTGAGTCCAGGGTCTCAGTGACGGTGGTGGTGGTGCGAGTCCGGCACATGCGGATGGTCGTGCGTCAGCGGGGCGTGGTGGTGCGGGTGGCTGTGCGGCTCGGTGAATTTCCCCTGGTGGGGGTGCTGGTGGTGCGCATCGTGGACGTGGCGGTGCTCGTGCGCCAGCGTCTCGTGGGTGTGGGCGTGCCCGTGCCGCTCGGAGAGCAAGAGCCAGACACCGACGGCCATCACGCCGCCGGCCAAGAGTGTCGTCGCCGAGAGCCTCTCGGAGAGCAAGAGGACGGCTCCCAGCGCGCCGAGGAACGGGGCGGTGGCGAAGTACGCCGCTTCCCGCGCGGCGCCGAGCATCCTCAAGGCGTAGGCGTCGAGGAGAATGCTCGTGCCGTAGCTCGCTGCGCCCAGCAAGAGGGCCAAGAGCATCGTCTTCAGGCTCGGCAATGGCTGGCCGGCGAGGAGCGAGAGGGCCAAGGAGCAGGTGCCGGCGCCGAGCGTCTTGGTGCGCACCAGTGCCACCGGGTCCCGGAGGGACAGGCTTCGCGTCAGGTTGTTGTCCAGGCCCCAGGCCAGGCACGCCCCAGCCACGCACAGCGCTGCTCCAAGAGGGGTGTGGACAGGGCCTGTCGGAAAGCCGAGCACCACCGCTCCGGCCACGACCACCAGCAGCGAGGCCAGCCCGCGCCAGCCGACGTGCTCGCCAAAGGCCAGCGCCGCCAGGGCAAGCGTGAAGGGGCCTTCGAGGTTGAGGAGCAGCGAGACGGAGGAAGCGCTGGCTCGCTGCAGGGCGAGCAGCATCAGCACCGGGCCGACGATGCCGCCGCAGAGGATGAGGAGCCCGACGCGCGGCACATCTCCGCGTCTTAGCGGTGCCTCGTTGGTGCGCCGCCGCAGCGCCGAGGCCACCGCCAGCGCGAGGCCCCCGCCCAGGTAGAGCAGCCCGGCCAGGGTGAGGGGGGAGGTGGTGCTGAGCAGGGGCTTGGCCAGCGGCGCGCTCAGCCCGAAGAGCGCGGCTGCGGCCAGACCGCACAGCGCTCCTCGGGTGGACGCGGACATCGGCACCGGGCGGTCCTTTAGAAGGAAAGCACGGTGGCTACTTGTTCTTCTTCGGGGGCGGCTTCTTGAGGACTTCGAATCGCTTGGTGCCGGACGGTCTGTCGTTGACGAAGACGTCAACCGAGTACTTGCCCAGGGCCAAACCGGAATGGTTGTCGAGGTGGAACGCCGTCGCCTTGGGCCCGAGGGAGGCAAGGGTTTGCGAGCTCTCCTGAAGGACGATGCCCTCCGGGCCGTACCACCTGACGCGGAGCACGACGGAGGGGGCGATGCCGTCCGAGACGACGGACAGGAAGACGGTGTCCTTGGGGCCGAAGGTGTCCAGGGGAGCGATGACATTCTGGTCGACGTACACGGCCGTTCCCAGGTTGAGCGTCGTCACCGTGAAGGGTGGCGACTCGGGAGGCGGCGGCGTCGGCTGCACGGGGCGGGGCTGCGGCGGAGGCGGCGGGGGCGGTTTGCTGCAGCCCGGAGGGGCGACTGCGGCGGCGAGGAGGCCAACGACCAGGGCTCCGCGAAGGCGTGACATCGGGACCTCTTTCTTGGAAAGGGAGAGCGTCAGTTGGCCGGCAAGGGAGGAAGTCCGCTTTCGAGCGTCGGCAGTGAGTCTTTGGCACTCGGCGCTCAAGCGTCAACCACTCAGAGTCGCTGGGGCACCTCCCCCACGCGGCGGGCGGCCAGCGTCTCTAGGCTGCCTCCGCCGCGGCAGCGAGGCCATCGAGCACCGGCACGAAGTTTCTGGCGAGTTGCGCTCCCAGCAGCGGGGCGAAGAGGAAGGCGAGGGGGCCTGAGAGGGCGACGCTCTGGGCAATGGTGCTCCCGGCACCATTCGGTGCGACTTCACAGCGGAAGTTGAAAGTGGTCAGCGGCGGCCCGCGCATGCTGAGCGTGAAGCGCCGCGGTGGCTCGACGTCTGCGAAGGTCACCTCGTGCTTGCTGCCAGCCGTCGTCTCCACCGTCCCCGTGGCGCCGGAAACGAGGGGGCCAGCCAACATGCATCAGCGGATGCCCGTGTTCCACCGGCTCCAGTTGTTCGGGTCGGACCAGATACTCCAGACCCGCTCTGGGGAAGCAGTCGTTGACCGCGATTTTCCGTAGGTTTTCAAAGGACACCTCCTCCTCGGTAATAGCGAGCGGCAGCGCTTAGGGGCTCGCTCGAAGGCTGCGGTGGCGGTCAATCCAGTACGTCCACGGGACGAGGAGCCACAGCCCGAGTGCTGACCAGGCGACGGCCGTGGAGCTGGCCGGAGGTGGCTCGAAGGCGGAGCTCGCGGCCACGGCAGCGAGGAGGAGCACCAGCGCCCAGAATGCCACCGTGCCGATGGTGTCCCTAGCCTTTGTCATCCGCGCGTACACAAAGACGCCCGCCCCGAAGACGAGGACTTCGGCGAGGAGGGAGATGGGGACGGAATTCCAAAGGCCAAAGCCCAGCTTTGGGCCTCCCGGCCACACCGGAAGGTCCGGCCGGTGGAAGGGCAGGTCGAGAAACCAGTGGCTCGGGACAAGGAGGCCTGTCACCACTGCACTGCGCACGTCATGCCGGACGGCGAAGACCACCAGGCCCAAGACAAGCCCGGCCAGCGCCTCGATGGCCAGACTGTGCGACCACGGGAAGGAGTCAAAGGCAAAGGGTGAGAAGGCCGTGAAGCCCGGCACAATCCGCACCTGCTCGATTCCGAGCAGGAGGAGGATGGGCCACACGCAGTCGGCAAGGTTCCCAGCCAGGGTGAGCGTCCCCAGGGACGTCTCGGGCGTGACGCGCTTGGCCGCGAAGGCAAGGCCGTAGTGTCCAAGAAACAAGGGGTACCCCTCTTCCGTTAGGGGGCGGAGAACGTCTGCGTCCGCACCGTCGCGGCGCCGATGGCTGCAGCCCCGTAGGGGAAGTCGAAGTACTCGTTGACGACGTACTGGCTCAAGAGGCCCGCACTCCCGGGGAAGGTTGGTCCGTCGATGATGGGGCCAGGCAACTGCTCCTCGGTGGCCGAGCCGTCCATGACGGCAATCCACCGGACGTTGGACCCTGAACCGTAGGGAAAGCTGAGGACGTCGTCGGTACGCAGGCTCGGGCTCCCGACGTCGACGGTGAAGGCGCCGCCTGGGCGCGCGTAGGGCCCGGGGTTGAAGAAGCCCGCCACCAGCGGGAAGACGAGGCTCTGGGGAGACATGCTGTGCAGTCGCCCCCAAATCCAATTCGTCTGAGCGCCCAGCTCTTGGGTGAGCTGGTCAAAGGATGCAGTCATTGCCGCCTGGGCTTCGGTGGGGCAGTCGTCCGCCGCGCAGAAGCTCTGGGCAGTCGGCGAAAAAGATGTTGGGTCTTGCGCCACGTGAAGCATGAAGAGCATGGCCATGATGGCGTTTCCTGGGCTGATGCCCTGTCCGGCGGCCGCCACGCTGTCATTGAAGACGTTCACCAGCAGCCGGTTGAGAAAGGCGTGGAAGAGAAGGCACGCACTCGAGTCCCGGGCATTCATCGCGTCCGGGTCCGGGGGGCTGGCCACGGGGTCCGTCCCGAGAAGCCCAGTGGGGCAATTCAGGCCGTCCGCCGTCCATGCTGTCATGAGGGTCATTGCCTGGCCGTACGAGTCGGTGGCGGACGTCGGCGCCGGCAGGAGCGGGAGGAAGTTCGCGGCGATGGTGGCGACGTGGTCCGTCTGGATGGACTCCATGTCCGAGAGCGCGACCTTGCCTCCATCAGGTGTGAGAGCGCCGAGCCGCGCGTCGATGCGGCCGGCTCGGAAGCCCGTCGGGTCGTCCCAGTAGAAGCTGAGGTACGGCACCGCAGGGGCGCTTCCGGTCCCCAGCCCGAGAGACAGAGGCGCGGGGATGGTGGGGTCCTGGGTGCAGTAGATGTTCGAGGGGGCCGAGTTGGCGGTGGCGAAGTAGCCCTTGGCCGGGTTTTGTCCCTGAGGAAGCAGGGCGTCCGGTACCCAGAGGCCTCCATCCGCGCCGCCCCACTCGGCCACGCCCGTCCCGGGCAACGGCGCCCAGGCGAGCAGCTCGGGGTTACTCGTCCAGGGCCGCTGCGGAACGAAGGCGTGCGGGTCGAAGCCGATGTTTCCGCTGTCGTCGGCGAGAACGAAATTCTGCGCGCCGGTGTCGTAGTTGGCCAAGGCCACGAAGGCGTCGGCGACGTTGCTTGCGGTGAGCAGGCCGAGGAAGGCCGAGAAGGGGTTGCAGGGCTGGTTACTCGTCGGACCGCAACGGTTCACCTCGAGTCCCGTCCATCGCATGCTGATGGGCCCGGTTGCGCTGGCGCCGACGATGGGGCCGTGGAATTGCGAGAGTAGGATGGTGGCGCTCGTCGACTCGAACCCGGTCGCGGTGATGAATTTGATCGTGGCTGGCACCGGGATGATGAGCGCTTTGCCCCCCGGCCCTGGGGTGAACTTCAAGCTGGACTCGCTCACGTCAAAGAATTGCTCCAGGTAGACGTCGGTGACGTCGTAACCAACCACCGTCACCCCCCAGCCCAGGTGCGCGCCGCGGCCGATGAGCACGCCCGGAATGCCGGGGAAGGTACCGCCCACCACCTGCAACCCGTCGCCGGTCATGGACGAGAGATGGAAGAGGGGGGGGTAGTTGAGCGACAGGTGCGGGTCATTGGCCACCATGGAAGCACCGCTGGCGGATGACGTGCCCTTCACCACCCAGTTGTTGGAGCCGGCCCGTTCGGTGCCGCGGGTAAAAACCTTCTTGAGAGCCTTGAGCCTTGCGGAGACCTCGCGCAGGCCCTGGGTTCCCGCTCCGAGCGACGACATCAACGGGACCTTGAGAGCCGCTGCCTTGGAGGCCACCGGACCGACGGGGCGAGCGACGGAATTGGTGGAAAGCGTGAACGCGGGCACCGGCTGCTGGCACCGAATGTAGGCGTTGACCTTGTCGGGGTCCGGGGTGATTCCCGGGGTCGCTCCTAGAAGGTAGGTCGCAATAAACATTCCATTGTCGATTTCGTCGCTGAGCGTCTCGGACAGCTCGAACTGCTGGAGCCGCGCGATGGCCAGCGTGTCTGCGGGCGTCCACATCTCCACCACGCTCGGCGAGAGCGGATAGAGGAGCATCCCGTACTCGGCCGGGAAGGGGGAGTTTGGGTCACCGGCCTGCATCGCGGTGATGTAGGCATTCACCCCGTTGGCGTAGGCCGTCATGATGGCCATCGTCGGTCCGTCGAGTGAGTTCACCAGCGCTTCTCCCAGGGACTGCCCGGGCGGGTTGCTGAAGGGGGTGGTGAACAGTGTGCGGAACATGATGTCCGTCGAGATTTCGGTCGAGCCGATGATTTCTGAGAGCTTGCCCTCCGCCGTGCGCCGCAGGACGTCCATCTCGAAGAGGCGGTCGTGCGCGTGCAGGTAGCCCTGCACGGCGAAGCAGTCGACCTGGCTCTGGCAATTGATGTTGGGAATGTCGCGCTCGTCGTAGGTGACGGTGACCGGCGCGGTGAGAGCGGGGATGTTCACCGGAAGGCCGGTGGCGGGCACGAGGGTGATGGAGGCCGAGGCGGAGACCCCGGAGACGGTGGCCGTCAGTGTCACGGTGGTGGCAGCGGCGATGCTGGGGGGCGGGACATACGAGACGCTGCGTCCGGTGGAGGGCGAGACGGTTCCAGCGCCGGTGGCCGGCGCGAGCGACCAGTTGATGGTGTCGCTGGTGTTGGTGGTGGTGGCGCCGAAGGCAGTGGGGCTACCGCCGGCGGCCGCCGCCAGCGTTGCAGGCGTGACAACCACCGTGGCGCCACCGCCGCTGGTGGTGGTGTTGCCACACCCCACGGCCACCGCAGCAAGGACAAGGGACACCAACGGCACTGTGAGACGAGCGCGCATGCGAGACGACCCCCGACCTAGGAAGAAAGGCGCATCGGTCGCGCGTGTTGACTCGGAAGTCAAGGCGAGAACGACGACGCGCCGCGGTAATTCACCGAATCTGGACTTCGCTCCCCAGGACGAGGGCCCACGCAGGCCCGTCCGGCCCGGGCCACCAGGCGGCCCGGTTAGAGCGGTTCCTGCTGCGTCATGCAGTGCAGTGTCCCCAGGCCCCACACCAAGTCCAGGGCGTGGATGCCCACCACCTCGCGGGTAGGAAAGAGGCGGGCCAGTGTCCCGAGCGCTGCCCGGTCGGCCGGGTCATTGAATGTCGGCACCAGGACGACGCGGTTGGCGATGTAGAAGTTGGCGTAGCTGGCGGGCAGCCGGTGGCCGTCCCACACCACCGGCTGCGGCATGGGCAAGGGGACGACGCGCAACGCCCGGCCGTCGGCGTCCGTCATGGACGCCAGGCGCTTTCGGTTGTCCTCCAGCCGGGCAAAATTGGCATCGGTGCGGTCCTGCTCCGTGACCAGCACCACCGTGGTTTCGTCCACGAAGCGCGCCAGGTCATCCACGTGCCCGTGGGTGTCGTCCCCGACAATGCCTTCGCCGAGCCACAGCACCTTGCGGACGCCCAGGTACTCGGAGAAGAGCCCTTCCAGCGCCGCCCGGGAAAGGCCCGGGTTTCGCGCCTGGATAGAGGAGAGGAGGCACTCCTCGGTGGTGAGCAGCGTCCCTTTACCATTGACGTCGATGCTTCCGCCCTCCAGCACCACGTCCTGAAGCTTGCCGCCGAAGCGCGCAGCGGGTTTCCACTGCCGGCGCTTCTGCGCCCGGGCAATGCGGTCCGGGACGGCATCGTCCTTCTTGTAGTTTCTGTACTTGGCCCAGCCGTTGAAGCGCCAATGCGTGAGCGCCACCTCGCCATCCGGATGCTTGACGAAGAGCGGCCCGTGGTCTCGTGTCCAGCAACGGTCGGTGGGGAAGGAAAAGAAGTCCACCCGGTCCAGCCCCACTCCTGCCCGGCGAAGCAAACGGCGCGCGAGCAGCTCCTGGCTCTGGCCATTCACCTCCAGCCGCACGCGCTCGCCTTCGGAGAGCCGGCGGACGATGTCCGTGTAGACGAAAGGAATGGCCGGGAATTTCGCGGGCCAGTCCGTGCGCTCGTGCGGCCAGGCGAGCCAGGTCGCGGCGTGCGGCTCCCATTCCGCCGGCAGGCGGAAGCCCAACGCCGCGGGGGTGGCCCTCATTCGTCCAGCATCCGCCGGGTGAGCGGGGCGTAGGCATCGATGCGGCGGTCGCGGAGGAAGGGCCAGTTGCGCCGCACTTCCTCCGTCCGGCGAGGGTCACAGAGGACGATGAGGAGCTCCTCCTCGGTGCGCGACGCCTCGCCCAGGAGCACGCCGAAGGGGTCCGAGACGAAGCTTCCGCCCCAGAATTCGATGCCGCCGCTGGCCGGCCCTTCGTGACCGACACGGTTCACCGCCGCGACGAAGAGCCCATTGGCGATGGCGTGCGAGCGCTGCATGGTTTGCCAGGCCGAGGCCTGGGCCACGCCGTGCTCGGCCTTCTCCTGAGGGTGCCAGCCGATGGCCGTCGGGTAGAAGAGGATGTCGGCGCCGGTGAGGGCGGTGAGTCGCGCGCCCTCCGGGTACCACTGGTCCCAGCAGATGAGGGTGCCGAGCCGGCCATGCGCCGTCTCGAAGCTCTTGAAGCCCAGGTCCCCAGGAGTGAAATAGAATTTCTCGTAGAAGAGCGGGTCGTCGGGGATGTGCATCTTCCGGTACAGGCCGCGGTTGCTCCCGTCGGCATCCAGCACCACCACCGTGTTGTGGTAGAGCCCCGGCGCTCGCTTCTCGAAGAGGCTGGCGATGATGACGACCTTGAGCTCCTTGGCCAGCGGCCCGAGGCGCTCGGTGGAGGGCCCGGGGATGGGCTCGGCCAAGTCGAAAAACGCCACGTCCTCCCGCTGGCAGAAGTACTGACTGCGGAAGAGCTCCGGGAGGCACACCACCTGAGCGCCGCGCTTGGCCGCTTCCCGCACCCGAGCCACGGCCGTTTCCAGATTCTCGGCCGGGTCGGTGGAGCACCGCATCTGCACCAGCCCGACGGTGAATGGCGCTTTGGAAGTCATCGCTGTTTCTGGCCAGGCAGGTGCCCACGGGTGCGCGCGACTGTCAACCGCCGTCCCCGGCGGAGGAAGCGAGAGGCGGGTTTCGAGCCGTGGGCCTGGTGTCAGTGCCGGGCGGCCATCAGCCGTTCGAGCTCGGCCGGGTCCTTGGGAATGGCTGCGGTGAGCAACTCTGCGCCGGTGGGGGTGATGAGGATTTCGTCCTCGATGCGGATGCCGAAGCCGCGCTGGGGCAGGTAGATGCCCGGCTCCACGGTGATGACGGCCCCGGCGGGCAGCGGCGCGTCGTAATCCCCAGCGTCATGCACCTCGAGCCCGACGAAGTGGCAGCAGCCGTGGATGTAGTAGTCGTTGTAACCCGCCTCGGCGATGACTTTCCGGGTGGCGGCATCGATGTCGCCCACGCGGACGCCGGCCTTGGCAGCGGCAATTCCGGCGGCCTGCGCTTTCAAGACAATCTCGTAGATGGCGCGCTGGTCCGGGCTGAACTTTCCATTCACCGGCAGCGTGCGGGTGACGTCCGCTGCGTAGTATTCCGCCTCTCCGGCGACGTCGAGCAGGATGAGCTCGCCGGACTTCATGACCCGGTCGTCCTTCCCGTAGTGCAGAAAGGCCGAGTCCGTGCCCGAGCCGACGATGGAGTCATAGGCCACGTGCCGGGAGCCCGCTCGACGGAAGGCGTTCTCCACCGCGTCCTTCACGTCATACTCGTGCGCCCCGGGGTGCACGGCCTGGAGGCCCGCCGCGTGGCCGGCCCCGGTGTAGACGATGGCCTGGCGCATGAGCGCCAGCTCGGCCGGTTCCTTCACCTCGCGCATGCGGGCGATGGTGCCATTCAAGTCGTGCACCTCCCTGCAGCCGTACGTCCGCTCCGTCGCTTTGGCGTAGAAGTCCATCACCTTGGGACGCGGCCTGGGTTCGGCGACGAAGTCACCGAGGTAGGTGAGGCCGCCGCGGTGCAGGCACGCATAGACCAGCGTCCCGGGGAGCGAAGACAGACGGTGGATGGCCGCAAACCCCGTGGCCACCTCCAGGGAATTGGACGGCAGCTCCGCCCGGGCGCCATGCCAGCGCTCCGTCTCCACCTCGAGGGAAGTGAGGAAGAGGCTCTCGCGGGCCGAGTTGTAAAACGGCGTGGGCGGAGCGGTGGGCTCGAGAAGCAGCGCTGCGCCCGCTTCGTCGATGCCGGTGAGGTAGTAGAAGTCCATTCCCTCCCGCAGCCCGTCGAACGTCATCTCGTTCGTCACCAGCGCCGCACCAGTTTTGAATTTCTCCATCAGCGCGTGGCGTCGTCGCCGGTAGACGTCCGCGCTCAGCGTTCCGCGCGGGCCCACCGGAGGTAGCTCCGGCATTCCGGGGATGGCGGTGCTGAGCGGACCCGCCGGCGACGGCCGGGGAACGGCCGCGTCCTCGGCGGCCAAGGGGAGGCTACCGAGGGCCAGCAGGACGATGAGGGCAGGACGCAGAAGGTGGAGGTGGGGCATGTGGCCGCGCACCATCCCAAGCAACCGGTCGTCAGGGGAAGGCAGAAGTTTCAGGTTGAGGCGCGCCGCAACGTGGAGGTCCGCGAGCGTCGCAGAAGCTGGTGGGCAATTTCTCCCAGCGTTCGGAGCGCGGTGTGGATGCGCTCGTCGTCGGGCATGCCGGTGTTGATGCGGATGCAGCTCGGGTAGCCCGTGCCGGTGGCGGAAAAAATAGGGCCCGGGGCGATGGCGATGCCGCGTTCGAGGGCCTCGGCGTGAAGCGCCAGCGCGTCCACGCCGTCTGGCATCTGCACCCACAACAGGGTGCCCCCGTCGGGACGCGTAATCCGGGTGCCCTCGGGAAACACCTGGCTCAGGGTCTCCCGCATGCGCTCCATCTGCCCGGCCAGCGCGCGGCGCAGCTGGCGCAGGTGTCTGTCGTACCCACCGGCCTGGAGGAGCTCGGCGATGGCCATCTGCAAGAGGGTGGGGGTGGCCACCGTCTGGGCAAACTTCAGCAGCTCCACCTGCTCGGAAAACCGTCCCGGCGCGGCCCAGCCCACCCGCCAGCCGGGCGCCAGCGTCTTGCTGAAGGAGCCGCACAGCATCACCCAGCCCTCCTTGTCCCAGGCCTTGGCAGCCCTTGGGCGCAAGGGCCCGAAGTGGAGGTCGCCGTAAATGTCGTCCTCGATGAGGGGCACCTCCGCTTTTCGGACCAGCTCCACCAGCTCCTGCTTGCGGGCATCCGGCATCACCGTGCCCAGGGGGTTGCTGAAGTTGGTGACCACGAGGATGGCCCGCACCGGGTGACGGCGCAGGGCCTCGGCCAAAGCGTCGAGCTGGATGCCGTCCCGGGGGTGGGTGGGAATCTCCAGCGCCCTGAGGCCCAGGGCCTCCACCACCCGCAGCGTGCCGTAGTAGGCCGGCGACTCGAGGGCGACGATGTCACCTGGCCGGGTGACGGCGAGCAGGCACAAGGAGACGGCCTCGCTTGCACCACAGGTGGTGATGAAGTCATCCGCGGAGAGGGCGCACCCCCAGCTGAGCGAGCGCCGGGACAGTTGCTGCCGCAAGGGCGGCCAGCCCGGGGGCATGTCGTACTCGAGGCCCACCTCGCCCACCTCTCGGGCCAGCGCGGCCAGCACACGGTTGAGAGGCTTGCTCGGCAACAGCTTGGTGGAGGGGACGGCTGCGCCGAGTTGCACCAGCCGTTCATCCCGGGCGGCGGCGTAGACGCGGCGGACGAGGTCGCTCACCTCCGGCTCGGCGGCGCGGCGCGACGGACGGCTGATGGCCGGCTCGGGCGCCGGTGGAGGCCGGGACGGAAGCCGCACGTAGTGGCCCGACTGCGGCCTGGCCTCCACCAGGTCCTTCGCCTCGAGCAGCTGGTAGGCCTGGAGCACGGTGGAGACGCTCACCCGCTCTTGGAGCGCCAGCTCGCGCACCGAGGGAAGCCTGTCTCCAGGAGCGAGGATGCCGGCCGAGATGGCGTCGCGTACTTTCTCCGCGACCCGCTCGAAGAGCAGCGTCCGGGGGGCCCGCGCGGGCAATGCCATGTCTTGCTCCTCTCTTTTTTGGGAGCCTCTTCCTTAGTCCGTGCCCGGGCGGATGACCAGCACAGTGCATGCAGCCGTGCCCAAGCGCTTGGGCGGACTGTGCTGGTCCTCAAAAAACCCGGTGGCTTCAGTACCGCCAACTCCTCGTGTCGGCGCCCTTCGGCGCCGTCTTGAGGAAATGCTCGACCAGCAGCGGGATGAAGCGGGCGTGGTAGGTGAGCCGCGACTCGAAATTCATGTGCTCGGCATCTCCACTCCAGCAGTGTCCGTCGCGGACGCCGTACCGCACCACCGCGTCGGAGTGCGGGTTGCTCGTCGAGCGAAAAAACGCGTCCAGGCGCCGCACCGCCCCATCGAGGAAGTAGGTGTCCATGTTGCCGACGTTGACCCAAAGCTTTCCCTGCAATTTGGGGCCGAGGGTGGCCCAATCCCGCTCCAGGATGTGGGCCAGGTCAAAGTGCTCGCGCCAGTAGCTGGCCACCTCCCTGTCGATGGTGCCGGTGCGTTTGTCCCACAGGCGCTTCGGGTAGCCGCCCTCGCCCACAGGCGAGTAGACGGCTTCCCAGGCGTCGAACTGGCCGCCGGAGCGGGTGTGCTCTCCCACCACCAGCTCGACGAGGTTGTCCTGCTCCATGGTGGCCTTGGCGTAGCCGTCCGGGGTGCGGGTGGAGGTGCGCGGCGTGCGGCGAAAGGGCCCCTCGCTGAAGAAGGCATTGGGGTCCACGTAGAGGTCGACGGTCATGAAGGCGTGGAAGTCGACCGGGTCCGGGCAGTTGGCAATCGCCCCGTTGTAGGCGTCCGGGTAGAGCACCTGGTCGGCCAGCGTTATCCACCCCCCGGTGGAGCCGCCGTACATGCCGCGCGCCCAGGGACCGAGGCCCCGAAACGTCTTCTCCAGGTAGGGCACGAGCTCCTCGGTGATGGCGTCCCCGTAGGGGCCGAGGTTGGCCGAATTCACCGCGTAGGAGTCGTCGTAGTAGGGGTTGGCGTGCTGCAACTGGACGAGCAGCACGCGGGGGAAAGAAGGCCCCGTCCATTGCTGGTGAAAGTGCCAGCCGTACTCCTGCACCATCCGCG
>Ga0302326_10001227_pt1 | contig 66258 bp, 70 predicted proteins | sample Palsa_T0_3_FD_202264 | JGI IMG/M metagenome (GOLD analysis project Ga0302326, IMG submission 202264) | Peat permafrost microbial communities from Stordalen Mire near Abisko, Sweden - Palsa_T0_3 | ecosystem: Environmental > Terrestrial > Soil > Palsa > Peat permafrost | place: Sweden: Abisko...
GCCATGCGCGACATCATCCAGATGCAACCCATCCAACCGGAATATCGCGACCGGGCAGCGCGGGTCGCTCGCATGGACGCCCAAGGTGTCGACCTCGCCTGGCTGCTACCGAGTTTGGGTCTCGGCCTGGAAGAGATGCTCGTCGATGATCCAGTGGCGCTCTACGCCGTGTTTCGGGCCTACAACGCCTGGCTGGATGACGACTGGGGCTATGACCGGGACGGTCGCATCCAAACCGGTCCGATGATCTCCTTGGTTGAGCCCAGCGAGGCCGAGGCGGACATGAAGCTGGCGATCGAGCGAGGCGCCCGGTTCGTGACCTTCCGGCCGGCACCGGTGGACGTTCCCGGTAAGCCGCGCTCGCCCGCCGATCCCGCCCATGACCGGGTGTGGGCCATGGCCGCCGAAGCTGGCGTGGTCGTGGCCATTCACGCCGCCGATTCGGGGTACGCCAAGTACCTGAGCAACTGGGGGGAGAGCGACAGGTACACGGGGCTGAAGACCTCTCCGCTTACCGAAGTGATGTCGATCCACATCGAACGACCCATATTCGACATGATGGCCGCCTTGGTGTGTCACGGTGTGTTCGACCGTCACCCGAAGATGAGGGTGGCGAGCTTGGAGCTCGGTGCCGCGTGGGTGCCGGAGCTGCTTCGGCGGTTGAAGGTCGCCTACGGGAAGACACCTCAAGCGTTCGGGCAGGATCCAGTCGAGTCCTTCCGCGAGCACGTTTGGGTGGCGCCGTTCTACGAGGACGACATCGGCGACGTGAGAGACTCCATCGGGCCCGACCGGATCCTGTTGGGATCCGATTGGCCCCACCCCGAAGGTCGAACCGAGCCCCGGGCCTGGATCCCCGACTTTCTGCCGCTCGACCCGGATGAGCAGCGCCAGGCCATGCGGGACAATCTCAAGGGACTGTCTGGACGCTGACGATCCGCCCTAAAGCCCGCAGCTCACACCTTGGTGTACTTCTCGATGGTGTTACGAAGGTCGTCCGTCTCAAACGACTCGGCCTCCGCCGAGAGCGCGAACGGAGCGACGAGAGATATGGCCGCCTGGAGGTGCAGGTTGAGCGCCCGCTTGGTCTCTTGCACCGCTTGACGCGGCTGCGCCGCCAAGCGGTGGGCGAGGGCGGCGGCTTCGGTCATCAGCTGGTCATCGGGCACTACCCGGTTGGCGAGACCCAGCTCCACCGCAACCGCCGCGGGGATCCGGTCCCCGGTCAGAAGGTATTCCTTGGCCTTCAGCAGGCTCATCATCAGCGGCCACGATGCGGCGCCGCCATCTCCGCACACCAATCCCACATTGACGTGGGTGTCGGCCATGAACGCGCTCTCCGCAATCAAAACGATGTCGCAGCTGACGGCGATGCTGCAGCCCAGCCCGACGGCGGGGCCGTTGACGGCTGCCACCACGGGTTTGGGGAACTCCGCCATGGCGTCCATCAGCCGCCGAGCCCCGCGCAGGGAAAGACGGCGGTGGTCGGGATCCTCGTAGCTCCGGATGAAACCGGGGATGTCGCCGCCGGCGCTAAAAGCCTTGCCGCTTCCGGTTAGTACGACGGCGCGGACCGAGTGGTCCGCCGCCAGGTGGAGCCAGATCTCCTGCATGGCCTCGTGCATGTCGTCGAGGAAGGCGTTGCGCATGTCGGGATTGTTGAGGGTGAGGGTCGTGACCGGCCCATCCGTCTCGACGAGCAGATGTGGGGTGGGGGCGTAGGGCATGGTTCTCTCCGATGGTAATGCCGTCACCCCGCGGGGAGGCCTCGGTGGTAAGCCGACAGTTATGTCAAGTGGCCGATCTTAGCGGCGAGGGCCGGCGCCCTAGTAGAGCAGGCGGATCATCTCGGCGTATCGGTCGAGGCAGGGGAGCGTCGTCGACGGGTCATCCCAACCGGCTCGCCCGGCGCCGATGATGGCGCGCTCGACGCCAAGGTCTCGATAGACCGCGAGGGTCCGCAGGTCGGGATCGCCAAAAGTTACGATGGTGATGGGAATCGTGGCCGGATCGCGTCCGGCCTCGCTGGCTGCGCCGCGGAACTTTCCGATCTTGGCCGCCACGTCACCGAGGGCTACGTCCATGGGCATCCATCCGTCGGCCCAGGCGACCGCTTCCCTGGTCCCGGTCTTGCCGCCCGTTCCGCACAGGATCGGCGGGCTCGGCTGCTGTAGGGGCTTCGGCAGGCTCCACACGGGATCGAAGTCGTAGAACTCGCCGTGGAACTCGGAGTCGGCCTGGCCCCACAGAGCCCGTAGAGCCGCGACGCATTCAGCGAGAGCTCGATAACGCTGCGACCACGGGACCGGTCGGTGGTTGGCGAGCTCCTCACGGTTCCAACCGACTCCGACGCCGAACAACAACCGCCCCCCGCAATGACGGTCCAAGGTCGCCACCGTCTTGGCGAGGGCCAGCACATCGTGTTCGAGCGGCAGGGCCACGCACGTACCGAGGCGTAGGCGATCGGTCCCGGTCGCAGCAAGGAGCAGGGACAGGAAAGGGTCCATCATCCGCCGGTATTGGTCGGGCATTTCCGTGCCGATGGGATATGGGGTCAACCGCGCCACCGGAATATGGCTGTGCTCGCCGTACCACAGCGATTCGAATTCGCGATCCTCCAACTCCCGGCCGAGTCGGTCGGGCTGCGGCTCGTCGGGTGTGTTCATGGACGAGAAGCCGATTCGCACGTGCCGAACCTACTTGACTTACTAGTCAAGTGCGACCGGAAGTCGGTGTGGCGAAGGACCCTGGTGGCTCCCGGAATGGCGGACCGATAGAGCGGTACCTGGTATTTTGCTCCAAGTGCCATCGGAGTCGTAGCGACTGCTCGGTGAGCAACCCTGACGTTGAGGAGCTTGATCTGACCGGTTCCCGGAGCAGAAACGGAAGGCCCCCTTCCCGCGAGTTCTTGGTCAGTCCTACCTTGCGGCAGCCAGCCAAGGAGATGGGCCCCCGTGCGACTCGGACCGTCGCCCTCATCCTCGCCGCGACGAAAGAGATCTTTCTTACCCACGGGTACGCCGGTACAACCGTCGACGAGATAGCTCGGGTCGCCGGGATATCGAGGGCCTCGTTCTACACGTACTTCCCGTCCAAGCGCGACGTTCTGTTGGCCCTGGGAGCCGAGTCCGCTCACGCGGCAGCCACGCTCGTCGATTACGTGCGCGCCATCAAGTCACCGTGGAAGGCGTCGGATGTCGAGGAGTTCGTACGGAAGAGCTTCGTCGTATTCGATGAGCACGCCAGCTTCGGGTTCGCGTGGACCCAGGCCGCCCATCAGGACGAGGAGATACGCGTCGCCGGCATGAAGAGACACCTGCAGGTGTGCGGCGGCATGGGCCGGGCTCTCGGATCGCTTCGCGGCGAGCCTTTCGACGACCCGACTGCGCAAGGTCTCGTCATATTCAGCATGCTGGAACGGGCTTGGTCGTACTGCCAGCTGTACACGGGGAAGCTCGACGAGGCCTCGGTGCACACTGAGATCGCTCAGGTCTTGCAGGCTCTGCTGCGAAGCCGGACGGTCCGTAAGGCCTCACCGAACTGAGGAAGGTGACGTGGAAGACGACGGCAGCCACCTCCGAACGGGCGACCGGTTGGAAGTCGTCATGGCGAGAGATGGCATCCGCGATCTGGTGGCGCGGTACAACTCCTACAGTGACTCCGGCCTCTTCGACCCCTTGTTCGGGCTGTTCGTCCCCGACGCCAGTATGGAAATCACCGACGTCAGCGGCAAGCGCGTCGTCTATGACGGCATCTCCGAGATTAAGAGAATCTTCACCGGCGCCCAAGAGCGCATCCGGGGCCGGCCCGATGCCGGCGCGACCGGGTACATAAGGCACTTCACGTCAACCCATCAGATCGACATGACCAGCTCGCTGGCGGCGCGCGGCCGTCTGTACTTCGCGGTCTTGATGAGCCACGGCCTGGATCACTGGGGTCGTTACCTCGACGAGTACGTCCGGGTCGACGGGTGGTGGCGTTTCGCCCACCGGCGGGTGTTCCTCGACGGATGCGTCCCCGCCAGCTGGTTCGCGGCGACCTCCGACGCTGAGGGCTGAGCGCGACAGCGGGGCCAGCCGACGGCTGCTCGACTAAGCGTCCGCCTGCTCTGCGACGAGCTGCCAACCGCGACCGTCCGCCCGTCTGACCCAGCCGGCAGAGGCTGCGGTGCCACCGTCGATCGACAAGGTGACCCCCGTGACATACCGGGCCATGGCTGAGCACAAGAAGACAGCGGCGCCGGCACAGTCGTCTATCGACCCTTCCCGACCGAGGGGGACGTATCTGGTGACTCCCTCGGATGAGCGTCCGCGGGCCGGCGGCAAGGGAGATGGCACCGGCCCCGTGATGATGCCCCGTATTCCGGGCGTGGCGATGATGTCGGGTGCCAGGGCATTGACCCGGATGCCGTGCTCGGCGAGTTCGAGGGCCATCGTGCGCGTGAAGTTCGTCATTGCGGCTTTGCAGGCGGCATAGACCGCGAATTCAGGGGCGGCTCGTAGGGCTTCGATGCTCGCGACATTGACGATCGAGCCTCCCTTGGCGCCGCTGATCATCGTTGGAGTCGCGGCGGCCGTGGTCGCGAACAGGCTGATCAGGTTGAGGTCGATATGGCGCCGCCAGCTGCGCTCGCTCTGGTCCAGAAACGGCGCTTGTCGTACCCCGCCGACGTTATTGACGAGAATGTCGAGGCGTCCGAAATGCCGCTGCGCTTCATCGACCATCGACCGGATCTGCTCGGTATCGGACATGTCTGTGGGCACGGCCAGGCAGCGCCGCCCTTGCGACTCGATCAGGCCGGCCGTGACGCGGGCTCGTTCGGGGTCGATCTCAGCCACGACGACGTCGGCCCCGAAGGCGGCCAGTCCGGCCGCGATGCCCTGGCCGATTCCTGCCCCGCTACCGGTGACGATGGCGACCTGATCCGTGAGGAGGATGTCCGATGGGCCCACGCTTGGCAGCCTAGAGGGGCGCGAGCGGGCGGGCCGCGGCAAGGTCCGTGGTAATTTGACCCTCATGTCAACTTGCTGTTCCGGGCCAGAGAAGACGTCATCTCAGGTTGCATTCGAGCGGTTAGGAGCTTGAGGTGCAGTTCATGTACCAGTACCCGGAGACCAACGGGACCGACCGGGACATGCTCGATGCCGGTCCCGTCGACGAGGTAGCGCGCGCCGCCGAGGCCGCCGGTTTCACCGGCTTTTCGTTCACCGAGCACCCGGTGCCCGGTGCCCGGTGGCTCGAGAGCGGGGGTCACCAGAGTCTGGACCCATTTGCGGCACTGGCGTTCGTAGCTGCCGTCACGACCCGGATGCGCCTTCTCACCTATCTTTCCGTCGTTCCCTACCGGAACCCGTTCCTTCTGGCCAAGGCGGCGGCGACGGTCGACAAGCTTTCGGGAGGACGCTTCGTTCTGGGCGCGGGTACGGGCTACCTCAAGGGCGAGTTTCGGGCGCTCGGAGTCGACTTCGACGAACGAAACGCCCTCTTCGACGAGGCCTTGGACACGTTGCCCCTCCATTGGAAGGGCGAACCGTTCAGCTACAAGGGAGCCCACTTCGAGGCCAGGGAGGCCATAGCCCGGCCGAGGCCCGTGCAGGACCCCATCCCGATATGGATCGGCGGAAACTCCAAGCTGGCGCGGCGGCGGGTGGCCGAGAGGGCCCAGGGATGGATGCCGCTGCTGATCCCACCAGGAGCCGAAGCCACCGTTCGTTCCCCGGGCCTCGAGGGACTCAAGCAGCTGGGCGAATACGTAGCCGAGATGCAGGACACGGCATCAACGCGAGGCGTCGTCCTCGACGTCACTTACCCCTACCACGATCCCGCCGTCCACCATACGCTCGACAAGGACGTAGCCCGCCACGACGAAGCGTTCGCGGAGCTGATAGAAGCGGGCGTGACCTGGATCGTGGTTTCCGGACCAGCCGACTCGTTCACCGCGACACTCGAGTTCTTGCAGGCATTCGGCGAGCGTTACATCACGCCCCGACGATAGGGCTTAGTGCGATGCTGGGCGTCAGGCTCGACGAGCTTGGACGCCAAGGCGCCGAGATCCGCGAGAGAACGAAGGAGATCGTTGAGGTGGGTGCACGTGCTCGTTCCCCGGAACTCTCGTCCGATGAGAGATCTCAGACTCTCCGGCTGCTGACCATCTAGTCGACCTGCGCTGGCCGCGGCGGCGGGGCACTCGACCCACGGAAGCACGCGCGGCCGCGCTCGGCAGTTGCGAAAGGTGAGGGCGCCCGGCTCGAGGTCGGAGGTGAAGCTGTACTCATGGAGGATGGTCTCGATACCGCGCCCATCTACATGGGTGTCACGGAACATGGCGAAGACGGCGTGCGGGTTGCCATCGGTCAACTCCACCAGCCGCCGCCGTCGCATGGCGCCGGGGGCGAGGGGACCGATCTCGTGCCATCCGACGGGGTCTTGGTCGGACTCCAAGGTATTGGCGATCGGACCCACCGGGATCGGCATCCGTCCTTCCGACCGAAGGGAAACCATCATCGTCCCGTCGGAGCGCCAGCCGGAGCAGATATCGGCTTTGACGGTGCCAGCGTCGGTCTGCTGGAAGTCGATGGCGCCCCGGTAGAGCAGGGCGTATCCGGATATGACGGCGGCGATCGGCAGCTCGTCCAACAGTAGATGGAGGGGGCTGGACGTGGCGCGCTCGTCGGGTAGCGCCGCGTCCACTGCAGCACGGAACCCGGAGCCCACCAAAAGGCCGACCAGCGTCTGCGCCGCGGGGGCTGGGGGAGTCGGCTGCAGCCGAACCAGGATGTGCTGTGGGTCCAGGTCGGCGCGGACGGTCGCTTCGGCCAGGACAGAAGCCCGCCCGTTAGAGGTGCGTAAGTCGCGCGCCGCGCCCTCGAGCAGCAGGCTGCCGCCGCCTGTTCGCACGATGTCGATGTGGCTGGTGCGGCGGACCGATCCGCTCGGGCGCGGTGGGGTGCTTTCCATCGGGTCGCCTGCTCCATCCGCTACGGCGGACTGCCTCCCCATCGCTGCTCCATTCTGACGATCGTCAAGCTACCGCCCGACTGGGAGCAACCGATGGAACACCGGGCCTCGCCATCCGTCGGCGAAGCGGTCAGCGAGTGGGGTCCTTTGGAAGTCCAAGGACCCGCTCGGCCACCAGATTCTTGAGGACTTCGGTCGTACCGCCGGCGATGGTCAGGGCCCGGCTGCGAAGGAACCGCTCCGACACTGTTGGGTCCGCGCCGGCCACCACTTCGAACCCACGGGTGTCGACGAGGAACTCGGCAACGTCGGTTGCCAGACTGGACCACGCCAACTTGATCACAGTAGATAGGGGGCCAGGGGTACCGGCCTCGGCGCTCAAGGCCCGCTCGCCGGACGTCCGAAGCAGCTGAGCCCGCACGAAGATTCGCATGGCTCGATCCAGTCGGGGACCGCCCAGCTCTCCACGCCTGGCCAGGTCGCGGACGGTGGTCTCAGCTTCGATCGCGAGTTGACCGGATATCGAAAGCACCCCGGCCCTCTCGTACCCGAGCGTCGTCATCGTTACCTGCCAACCCCTATCAATGGGTCCGAGGACCGAGGTGGCTGGCACCTTGACGTCATCGAAGAAGAGCTCGGCGAACTCCTCTTCGCCGTTGATCTGCCTGATCGGCCTGCGGGTTATCCCGGGCAGGTCGAGCGGGACGAGAAAGGCCGATATGCCCTGGTGCTTCGGAGCCTCTGGATCGGTGCGAGCGAGGAGCAGGCAATGGGTGGCGTTGAGTCCGATGGACGTCCAGATCTTCTGCCCGTTGATGGTGAACCCGTCATCCATGCGGTCGGCCCGCGTCCGCAGGCTGGCCAGATCGCTTCCAGCATCGGGCTCACTGAAGCCTTGGCACCAGACCTCGTCTACGTCGACGATGGCTTGGAGGTGGCGCTTCTGCGCGGGGGTGCCGTGGGCGGCGATGGTCGGGCCCACGTTGTTGACTCCGTAAACCGAGACCCGGCGGGGCGCCCCGAGATCGAAGTAGACCCCTTCGCAAGCCACCTGTTGCTCGATGCTGAGGCCGAGACCGCCAATTTCCACCGGCCATCCGGGAGCCGTCCAACCGTGTGAGCCGAGCTGGCGTTGGAAGTCGACGCACGCGACCCAGGCGTCGGATCCTCCCCAACGATCGTGGTGGATCGGGAGGATCACGGTTTCGAGGAGGGTCCTGAGCGTCTGTTGCGGTTCCTCCGTCAACCGCCGCTCGCACCGGCCGCTTCGTACCGTCGCCGGTACCCTGAGATTGGCATTTTCGATCCACCCCCGGCCTCGTGGTGGCTCCATCGTAACGTCGATCCTTAGCCGGTCACTTGGTCGCTTAGCCCCTTCGGTGGCGCCCCCCCGAACCAGCGGCGCGCTCCGGGTCTGACGTTTCGGCCCGACTGGACGGACGACTTCCAGGCCGGGTCGACCGGCTGCCCTTTTGGATATACTTGACGGCACTGTCAACTATGGAGTGCGGGTACGAACAAGGTCGGTTGTGAGGGGAGCACCCGTGACGTCTAGTCCAGACCAAGCCCTGAAGCCCGCCCGGCGGTTTCTCCACGCCTGCTACTGCTGCACCGGCGCCAGGGCCGATTCGGTGGTCCGCTTCTTCGTGGAGCAGCTGTCCATGCGCAACACGATGTCTTCGCCGATCGAGCGAGGCAGTGGCGCGCTCCTCGGCCTGGAAGGCGAAGTCGAGTCGGGTGCCTCTTTCCTCTACGACGAGCGTGGGCCAAGGGTGAGCCCCGCAATCGAGGTGCAAGCGTGGGTCGACCCGCCCCTTGTCGGCAGCCCGATCGACGACCCTACCGAAGTGGGCATCCGATCGCTCGGGTTGACCGTTCCCGACGTCGACGACGTGACGGAGCGCTTACGAGCGTTTCACTGCGTGGTTGCCGGTGCGGGCGAGTCGGCCTTCGGCAATCGGTGGGTGACGATCCGCGATCCCACCGGTGTGACGATCGACTTGGTGGAAGACGGGGTGCTGCCGGTGGGACACACCCGGATGAGGCACTTGCGGATTACGGTCAACGACCTGGCCAAGTCGCTGCCGTGGTACGAGGGCCTCGGCTTCGAAGTGGTAGATAGGACTCCGATCGATGACGCAGAGTTCCTGGGCCTGGACGGAGTTGCCACGGCGGAAGCGGTCCGCCTTCGCCTGCCCGATGAGGCTTTCGAGGCCATGCTCATTCAGTGGAATCGGCCCCCGTCGCACGGCCGGCACGTCAGCGAACCCAATCACGCCGGCTTGTTCCGCGCCGCAGTAGGAGTGGACGACACCAGGGCATCCTTTGACGCCATGTCCGCCGCCGGGTGGACCTTCGACCGCCGCCCGGCGCGAGTCGAGCTACACGGGACACCAGTTCCGGACATGTGGATCTGCTTCATAAGCGACCCCGACGGAATCCCGTATGAGTTCGTTCAGCGACCCAGGGAAGCATTCCGTGTCGACCGAGGCGACCGCTGAGAAGGCCTCGACGTCGTCGCCCCGCCGTCGCCGGGGCCCGAACGCAAGGAGATGACCTTGACCCCGATCGGAATTGACCCGACCACCAGCGCCGTTCTGTTCGTGGAGTGCCAGAACGGGCTGCTCGGTGAGTCGAGCAAGATGAAGTCGCTCGCCGCGGCTGCCGCGCCGGTCATACCGAACATGGGTCGACTGGCCCAGGGGGCGCGCTCCGCCGGTGTTCAAGTGGTCCACCTGACCTACTTCCCTGTGGCCAACAACCGCTCGTCCAACCGACGGCCACCTCTCTTCAAGAGGCTCAACGACTCCCTCTCCGATTGGACACGCGACCACCACGACACCCAGCCGATACCCGAGATAGGTGTCGGGCCCGACGACCTGGTCCTATCCCGCAATACCGGGTTGTCGCCTACCTACGGGACCGAGACGTACAAGCTGCTCCGCAACATCGGCGCCGAAACGATCGTGCTGGCCGGCGTTTCCGCCAATGTGGCCATCCCGGTGGCGGCGACAGAGGCGGTGGACGAGGACTTCGAAGTGATCATCGCAAGACGCGATCGCCGGGGTCCCGCTGGAGCACGTGGAGTCCATGCTCAAACACACCCTCTCGTTCATCGCCACCCTCAAGACCGTCGACCAACTCCTGGAAGACTGGGGAGTCACCGCCTGAGCAGGAGCACCGTCCGCCCGCACTTAGATACGTCAGCGGATCTATGTTGGGCAGGAGGTAGAGGAGGTCGGTATGACAGACACCAGCACCAAGGACGAGGGCACCGAGCTCGAGTCCGACCGCCCTGGCGATGCGCTGCGCCCGGGCAAGCCAACCATGCTCAGCCACGTCGCCTATGTGACTCGTGACACCGCCGCAACCGTCGATTTCTACACGCGGATCCTCGGCATGGAGCTCGTGAACGCGATACTCGACGACGCCATCCCTTCGACCGGCGAAGCGGTGCCCTACTTCCATTCGTTCTTCCGGATGGCAGACGGCTCGACCGTGGCCTTCTTCGAGGCGCCTGAGCTGCCGCCCATGGGCCCCCCGCCTCATCCCGCCTACGACACATTCCAGCACCTGGCCATGCAAGTGGACTCGCGCCAGACAGTGGATCGCTGGCGGAAGTGGCTACAGGCGAATGAAATAGACGTGCTCGGGCCCGTCGATCACAAGATCATCTACAGCATCTACTTCCACGATCCGAACGGCGTTCGCCTGGAGATAACCACGCCGTTGTCGCCGAGGTGGAATGACGACGAGGTCGGGGCGCGTGCCAGCTTGGGCGAGTGGGAGGCGGCCAAGGAGCGGGCCCGAGCTGCCGGTCTCGACCCGGTCACCGTTCTCACCGAGCTGGCTCGGGAGCGCAGTCGTCGACGGTCGTCATAGGAGCACGAGCCGCTCGATGATCTTGCCCACCAGTCGGCGCCGTTAGCATCCGCGGCATGAGAACCTCGACCTTTCGGGCCTTCATGGCGGTGACGGTCGGCGATGCCATCCAGCGCGGCGTGGTCACCCTCGACGTCAGTGAGCTCCCTGACGGCGTGCCCATCGAGGTCCGATGGTCCAGCGTCAACTACAAGGACGCGCTGGCATCCACGCCGACGGGAAAGGTGGCCCGCATATCGCCAATCGTGCCCGGAATCGATATGGCGGGGATCGTGGCCGACGATGCTGATGGCGTTGCGAGCGGCACCGAAGTCATAGCCCACGGATACGAATTGGGGGTGAGCCGCCACGGTGGCTTTGCCGAAATGGCCAAGGTTCCGGCCGACTGGCTGGTACCCCTTCCGGCCGGGCTCACGCTCCGAGAGGCGATGGTCATCGGCACAGCCGGGTTTACCGCCGCGCTATCGGTCGTCGCCCTCGAGGAGCACGGCCTCAGTCCCGAGGACGGGCCGGTCCTGGTTACCGGTGCCAGTGGTGGCGTCGGCAGCGTGGCCGTCAACCTGCTGAGCCGGCTCGGATTCCAGGTCGCGGCCAGTACCGGGAAGCCTGAGGCGTCTGACTACTTGAAGGCCCTCGGGGCTCACACGATCGTCGAACGCGAGGCGCTGGGCCAGCCGGGTCGGCCGCTCGAGTCGCCATCCTGGGCGGGGGCAATCGACTGCGTCGGCGGGATCACCCTGGCCAACGTCCTGAGCCGAATCAGCTACGGCGGCGCGGTCGCGGCGAGCGGGTTGACCGGCGGCGCCCAGCTGCCCACGACGGTCATGCCTTTTATCTTGCGGGGGGTGTCCTTGCTGGGCGTGGACTCGGTCCAGACCCCCATCGAGCGCCGGCGGGCCGTCTGGGCGCGCCTGGGCGGAGACCTCAAGCCGGCCGGCTTGGACGAGATCGGACGCGAGATCGGCCTCGAGGACATCAGCGGCGTCCTGGACGCCATCACGGCCGGCGCCGTCACGGGACGCAACGTGGTCGACGTGCTTCGCTGAGGGCCCGCCCGCGTGAGGAGCCCAGCCCCGGCGTCGGCGGGGTCACCCACCTTCGATCGATATCGCTTGCTCCGGGCAGGCCAGCACGGCCCGATCCGCGGCGCGGCGCGACTCCTCGCCGAAAGTACCGTCACCGATCACTTGGCCGTAGCCGTTGTCGTCATCGCGGAACAGGGCTGGCTCCAACACGTAGCACCGACCGTGGCCGGTGCACAGGTCGTGGTCTATGACGATTCTCATCGGAGGCCGCCGGATGAGAATACGACCGACTCGAGCTCGTGGTCCGCGAAAGCCGTCACCATGTCCTCGCTTTCCTCACTGCCGCCGAGGGCAGACCCTAGGGAACTGTATGACCTGACGAGGCGGAGCCTCCATCCTGACGCGGCGTCCTGAGCCGTTGGGCCGCCGGCGCCAGACGGCCGCGCCGCCAACTGGTCACGCGTCTGTAACGGGCCGGAAGACGGCGACGGCGGTGGCGATCACCCGGTCGGAGCGGCCTTCGTCGTGGAGGGTGAGTTGCACCGGCAGCCGGTCGGAGCGGTCGCTGAGAACCTCCCCAGTGGCACGGAAGGGTCCGATGACGCCCGGACGTTCCATCATCACCGTCCAGCTCTCGATCTGGAGGGCGTCGGATCCGGCCGACCTCGTAGCCTGTTCGACGGCCACAGCTTCCAACACGACGTTGATGGGTCCGAGGTGCAGCGCAGCATGGGGGGACGAAAGCTCCGGCCGGAGCACTGGCAGCCGCCAGAGGCCGTCGCCGTCCTTGTTGGCGCCGAAGACCTGGTGCAGCGGTGGCAGGCTGGGCGAATCGATGACCGGGATCGGCGGATTGTCCACGGCGCCGAAGGAGGGCGGGGCTTCGCCCAGGCTCACGCCGGTCCCGCTCGACACGGCGATCAGCCGATCAGGGTCGTCAGCGTCCACGATCCGCGATCGGCTGAACCCCATCGTCCGTCCCAAGTGGATGACGTCGCGAACGACCTCGACCTGTCGCACGTCGCGCGCCGCGTCGAGGATTTCGTAGGACATGACGACGGGGGCCGGTACGCACTCGTCATCGCGCCAGAACGGCTCGGGGCAGGCGATGCAGAGCGGGGCGGCCATCACCCCTCCGGTGCTGTTGCGCATGTCATGTCGCAATGGCATGGTTTCGCGGTCTACTCCCGCGTCGAGAATCGGGGTCAGCTTGCCGAGATAGCGGTAGGTGAGCAGCGCCGTCCAAGCCTGCTCGAAGTGGGCCCAATGCTGCTCGGTCTCCACCGCTCGGATGTCTCTGACCATTCCCGACCTCAACGTCGCTCGCGGCCACCGAGCGTACTTGACGAGGTAGTCAGATAGGTTGGTGGGTGCATGTCTGCCTCTCTCGGCTCGGCTCGGACGCCGGCCTCGATCCTGTAGTCGGGCCGCCTGGTGGTGACCATCGAGGACGTCCGGTATCTGGTCTCGGACCTGCCCCGCAGCTACGAGGCGCTGGTACGCGACCGGGTCAAGTTCCGGGTCGGTCGCATCGTATACCTGGCCTTCTCGCGCGACGAGTCGCTGATGGGCTTCGCTTTCCCCAAAGAGGAGCGCGACGGGCTGGTGGCTTCGGATCCGGAGAAGTTCATGCTTCCGGGCCAGTCGGATATGCGCTACAACTGGGTCGTCGTGCGGCTGGCGGCCATAGAGAAGGCCGAGCTTGGTGAGCTGGTCTTCGACGCCTGGCGCATGGTGGTTCCCAAGCGGGTCGCGGAGGACCACTTTCGCTTGACATGTGACTAAAAGGTCACCTATGGTTAGGGCGTGGATGTCGTGTTCAGGGCGCTCGCTGACCCCACCAGGAGGAGCTTGCTGGACGAGCTCTTCCGTCAGGACGGTCAGACGTTGAGCGCGCTCGAGGGGCGCTTCGACATCACGCGCTTTGGCGTGATGAAGCACTTGAAGCTGCTCGAGGAGGCGGGCCTGGTGGTCACCAGGCGTCGAGGCCGCGAGAAGCTTCACTTTTTGAACCCGGTCCCTATCCGGCTCGTCCACGACCGATGGGTGAGCAAGTACACCGAGCCGTGGGCCGCTGCGCTCACCGGCCTTAAGCACAGTCTGGAGAATCCCATGGAAAAGGTCTTCGAAATCTATATTCGCACCACGCCAGAGCGCCTTTGGGAGGCCATCACCAACTCCGATATCCGCGCCAAGTACCAGTTCGGGGCCCGCATCCAATCGAGTTGGGCTCCCGGATCGCGCTTCGAGATGGGTCACCCATCGGGGGGACAGCTCCTCGGCGAAGGAGTAAACCTCGAAGTCGACCCGCCCCGTCGCCTGGTCCAGAGCATGGTCGCGCTCTGGAGCGATGACGTGAAGAGCGAGGGCACTTCGAGGATCACCTGGGAAATCCAGGCGGTCGAGGATTCCTGCCGTCTCACCGTCACCCATGATCAGCTCCGGGAAGGCGGCAACAACCAGATCTACGGCGGCTGGCCGATGATCCTGTCGGGCTTGAAGACCTGGCTCGAGAACGGCGAGCTTCTGACCACGCCCGGCTCTCTCATGTACACCTAGGCAAAATCACCGCGACCTCTCGCTGCCGCGCCATGATGGCGCGGTGGGACGCCCTTCCAGCCTTTGGTCGTTGGGGTCCTCGGGTTCGATTCTTTCCATCGGCTCCACCGGGTCGATCTTGTCGATCGGCTCGGCCGGATCGGTATTGAGCATCGGCTCTGCAGGTTCTGTCGCTTCGATCGGTTCCGCCGGTTCGGTGCTGTCGATTATGTCGGTCGGATCGGCCTTGAGCGCGATGTCGGCGTTGTCCTACCGCGCCTTTCTAGCCGTCCGATCGGCGAAGCCTCAGGTCGGCCGGTCAGGGGTTCGTCCCGTCCCCGCGCTCGAGCCTCTACAGGCGACGTCAACGGTGATGACAGCCGGGGGCTGAGTACCGCCGGTCCGCTCACGAGCCGCTTTGGTGATCGGGCGGTACGCTCGTGGCATGGACATCTTCGGTATCCCCATCAGCGACTTGGGGGGCTCCCCCTCCTCATTGGCGCCCTACCAGGGCCAGGCCATCCTGGCCGTCAACGTCGCCTCGCGCTGCGGTCTCACGCCGCAGTATGAAGGGTTGGAGCGACTGCAGAAGCAATATGGCGATCGTGGCTTCACAGTGCTCGGATTCCCGTGCAACCAGTTCATGGGACAGGAACCCGGTACGGCCGAGGAGATCAAGGAGTTCTGCTCCACGACCTATGGAGTCACCTTCCCGCTCTTCGAGAAGATCGATGTCAACGGAGAGAACAGGCACCCCATTTACCAGCAGCTGACCGACGTTCCGGACGGGGATGGCAGTGCGGGTGACATCCAGTGGAACTTCGAGAAGTTCCTGATCTCTCCAGACGGTCAGACGGTCCGGCGGTTCCGTCCGGGGGTGGAGCCCGAGGATCCGGCCGTGATAGAAGCGATCGAAGGCGCCCTTCCCGGTTGACCGGGGGCTTCAATCCGGGGAGCTGAGGTAGGCCTCGGTGAGCCATCCCCGGATCTCGTCGTCAAGATCGTCGGGACCGCGGAGGTTGGCGACGTGGTAGTAGCTGCCGTGGTATTGCATCACTTTCCTGACGATCGCCGGGTGTTGGACCTGATGGGGCAGGGAGAAGGACAGGGCCACCCATTGCCTCATCGGTCGCAGCTGAGCGAACGTGCGGCCGTGCTTGAGGAAGATGCCGACCGACACCGGCTCGACGTGCACGGTCCCGATCGAGTCCAAGTGGCGCATGACCGCCTCGAAGATCGGCCGTTCATGCTCTGGGCCGGTCGAGAAGTATTCGTCCACAGACATCGCAGGCGCGCACTCGTGTGACTGCTTGAAGCGGCCGAACTGCCGCTCGCATTCCGGGCAAACCCACAGTGGCACGCCCCCTATCCTGCCGAACGCCACCATGAGAAGGGCAAGCTATTAGGCGATGGACATACACGAGGTCGACGTTTGGCTTGGAGACAATCTCCTTCCGACGGTGGTGCTGCTCCTCGGCGCCGCCCTCGCCGGGCGGGCCGTCCGGTGGTTTGGAGCTCTCCATCGAGCTGCGGTGGATCGGGAGGCCCGCGAGCTCATAGAAGGCGGCGGGTCGGTCCCGGAGAGAACCAAACGGGCCCGGGCCGTCGGGCAGGCCACCGAGTGGGCCGCGGCGTCGATCGTGTACTTCCTCGCCGGGCTGCTGGCGCTGCGCGAGCTCGGGATACCGCTGACCAGCCTGGTCGCGCCGGCGACGGTCGCCGGGTTGGCCATCGGGTTCGGGGCCCAGCAGGTGGTCGGGGACCTCCTGGCCGGGTTCTTTCTGTTCGCCGAGCGCCAGTTCGGCGTGGGCGACCTGATCCGGTTGTCGATGCCCGGACAGCTGACCGGCATCAGCGGGACCGTGGAAGAGCTGACCTTGAGGGTGACGAAGCTGCGCAGCCAGCAAGGGGACCTCATCGTGGTACCAAACAGCGCGCTGCGCCAGGTGACCAACCTGTCCAAGGACTGGTCCCGGGTGGTGATCGACATACCCATCCCGGTCGGCGAGGACCTCCAACAGGTCATCCACCTCCTCGGCGAGGTATCCACCAGCATGGCGGCCGAGGATCCCTGGAGCGAACAGATCATGGGCCAGCCGGTCGTCGCCGGGGTGGAGACCATCGAAGTCGGCTACGTCCAGCTCCGCCTGCTGGTCCGAACCCTTCCCGGACGCCAGTTCGACGTCGGTCGAGAATTGAGGCTCCGGGTGCTCGTGGCCCTACAGCAGGCAGGGATCACCACCCCGGCCGCCCCCGCCGTACAGGCGACCAACCGATGAAGAGGCCGGCTTCGGTGATAGCGGGGCTGCAGGCGCCGATCTCGGCTCGCATCGCCGTGCGTCGCTCGACGGCCGTCATTGCGGTGCTCTTTCTCGGATTGGGGGCCCTGTGGCTGCAGGTCAAGACCACCCCGTCGACCGCGGCAACCAATACAGACAAGGCGCTCGGCCAGGCGCTCGACGGGCTCAAGCCGAACGAGAGCTTCATCATCTCCAGGGCGCCAACGTCCACTTCGCGCGCCACCCCGACCACCGTCACCACGCGACCGGCATCGTCTACGACGGTCGGCTCCTCGTCGACCACAGGACCGACCAGCCCGACGACCGCCACGACGCGGGCGACGACCACCACGTCACCTGACGGGCGGTCGACCACCACTTCCCCGCCTACTGCGACGACGTCGGTCGGCTCCGTCGGAGGCGGGCCGCCCACGACGCCGGGTTCTGGCGGGTGACGCCGCGCATCACGGAGCGAACCATCCGTGATTGAGTACGCTGCAGCGAGGGAAGGGGGGTGGACATGACTGACAAGTCTCCCCGCAAGACGACCTCCAAGAAGTCCGGCAAAACGCTCAAAGAGAAGCGTCAGGCCAAGAAGGACAAGGAGCAGAGCCGCAAAGGCCTCCTAACCTGAAGCCTCAGGCGTCCGCGTGACCTTGTGAAGGAGGGTCCAGTCCGGCTCGGAGCGGTGCGGGACGAACCCGGCCGCGGCGCGGTTGCGATTTCCTGACCCGTCCGATCAGTTGACCTACGCTCATCGGCCAGCCGAGTGGGGGAGATCCTGATGGACGTGCCGGACATGACCGGGAAGACGGTGGTCATCACTGGGGGCAACTCGGGCATCGGCCTCGAGACGGCCGTGGCTCTGGCTCGGGCGGGTGCGAACACCGTGATCACGGCCCGAGATGAAGGCCGGGGGACGGCTGCCGTCACCGACATCCGCAGCCGAAGCGGGAGCTCCGACGTCGGCCTGGTGGTCTTCGACCTGGGGAGTTTGGCGTCGGTTCGCGACGGCGCGGCCCAAATCATCGAACGATGCCCCCGCATCGACGTCCTGATCAACAACGCCGGCCTGGTGCTGACCGAACGCCAGGAGACGGTTGACGGTTACGAGACGACGTTTGCTGTGAACCACCTCGGTCCGTTTCTCTTGACCGAGCTCCTGCTCGATCGGATCAAGGCCAGCGCTCCGGCCCGCATCGTCAACGTCAGCTCCACGGCTCACTCCACGGCGAGGCGCGGCCTGGACTTTGCTGACTTGCAGTCCAACAACGGATATCGGGCCATGCAGGTGTATGGAAGCTCGAAGCTGGCCAACATCTATTTCACGACCGAGCTGGCTCGACGGCTGGCCGGCACCGGAGTCACGGCCAACTGCCTGCACCCGGGGACGGTGGCCACCGGCTACGGGCGCGACGGCGACACGAAGGGATTTCTGGCCTTTGGCCTCTCGCTCATCAGACCGTTCCTGATGACCCCCGAGAAGGGGGCCCAAACCTCGGTCTACCTGGCGTCCTCGCCCGAGGTGGCCGACGTGAGCGGTGAATACTTCGTCAAGTGCAAGGCCCGCACACCGTCGAAGGCGGCGCAGGACCGAGAGGCTCCGGGCCGGCTGTGGGAAGTGAGCGAAACGCTCGTCGCCATCCCGACCGGGTGATAGCGACGGCGAGGGCCTCTGGCCTCAGGCCTCAGGAGAAGATGAAGTCGACGTTCGCTGAGCGGAGCCCATAGACAAAGGCGTTGGGCATCTCGACCGGGACGGAACCCGGGGTCAGGGAGAAGGTGTCCACCCGGCGGATGAGCTCCTCGAAGAAGATCCGGATTTCGCTTCGGGCCAGGGCTGCGCCCAAGCAAAAGTGGGTGCCGAACCCGAACGCGATTTGCTGGTTCGGTTGGCGGGTGACATCGAAGCGCTCGGGGTCCTCGAATGCCCGTGGGTCGCGGTTGGCGGACCCGTACATGAGGACCACCTGCTGGCCCTTGCGCACGGTTTCTCCCCCGATGTCATAGTCGGTCGTGGCCACCCGACACATGTTGTGGATGGGGGTCACGTAGCGGATGAACTCCTCAACCGCGACCGTCAAGTCCGCGCCGGCCTTGAGCTTGGACCACTCGGCCGGGTTGGCGACCAGGTTCAGCAACGTGCGGGCTATGACGGTCCGGGTCGTCTCGGCGCCCCCGTCGAGAAGCAGCAGGCAGTCCATGGCGACGGTATCGGCGTCGAGCAGCTTTCCGTCGATCTCCGACCTGGTCCATACGGTCATCACGTCGTCGGCCGGGCAGCGCAGCTTCTCTCCGTGCAGCGCGACCGCCGTCTGGAAGAACTCAGTGACGGCGATCATGCCGGCCTCGTCGTGGTAGCGGGGTCCGCCACCGAGGGCGATGGTCCGCTCTGACCACTGCTGCAAGTCGTGCCAGCGATCCTCCGGGAAGCCGAGCAGCTTGCCGATCATCATGGCCGGGAGCGGAGCGGCCAGGTCGTCGACGATCTCGGCGGGGCCCCGCTTGGCCTGGACTCCGTCGATGAGTTGGATGACCTTGGCCCTGATGTCATCCTCCCAGCGGGCCACCGCCTTGGGGGTAAAACGCCGGGACACCAGATTGCGGCGCAGGTGGTGAACGGGATCGTCCAGGCCGATGATGGCGGGGTCGGCCGGGATGTTGGGTCGGTACCCGCCCTTCTCCTGATCCGAGTTGATGAAGACGTCCTTGCGCTTCTCTATTTCGACGACATCGGCGTACCGGGAAACACCCCACAGCTCGTTGATCGAGTCCCAGTACAGGGGGGCGTTGTCCCTCATCCAGGAGTAGGTCTCGTACGGCCCGTCGGCGTAGAAGGCTCCGTCCAGCAGATCGATAGTTCGGGTCCCTTCGGCGGTCACGATGGCATTCTGCCACTGAGGCCCGGCCACCAGACAACTTGGAATGTGTCCTTGTCACCAGGAGCCGTTCTTCTGTCGACGAGCCGGGTCGAGTCGTTTCGTGGCCGGCCCTGGTCGGCGGCCCCGGGTATCCATTCGTCGGGTTTCGCTCCGAGTGGCCTATGGCCTAGGGTGCCAACACCGTTTAGATGAGGGAGGGCAGATGGGCCAGCAGGTCCCGTTGGTCGACTATTTGGTGCTCGGCGATCAGCCTCACCTGGTGGCCAAAGAGTGCACCGCGTGCGGTGCCCGGTTCTTCGACCGCCGCAACGCCTGCGCGTCGTGCGGGAAGACGGACTTCAAAACCGTGGAGTTGGGAACTGCCGGTGTGCTGCGGACCTTCACCATCGTCGCTTACGCCGCGCCCGGCGTACCCGTGCCCTTTGTGGCCGGTGTCGTGGACCTTGACGGTACGAGTGTCCGCGCCAACGTGATCAATGTTGCCGCCGATGCCGATCACGTTCGGACGGGGATGCCGGTCCGACTGGCGACGTATGTCCTGGGGGCCGACGACGACGGAACAGAAGCGATCGGGTTCGGTTTCGAGCCTGTAGGAGGAGATTGATATGGCCAGCGATGACATTTGGATCCTAGGCATCTACATGACCAAGTTCGGCAAGCATCCGGACGTGGACACGGTGGACCTCGCGGCCGAGGCCGCCATGAGCGCGCTGGCCGACGCCCAGGTATCGATCAAAGACGTGGGCGTCCTGGCCGCCGGAAACCTGATGGCTTCGAGCGCAGGGATCGGCCAGCAACTTCAGAAGCAGATCGGCCAGACCGGAATTCCGGTGTACAACGTGGCCAACGCCTGCGCCACGGGTGCGACTGCGTTGCGGACCGCCATCATGGCGGTGAAGGCCGGAGAGTGCGACACGGGTCTGGCGGTCGGCGTCGAGAAGCTGGCCGGCGCCGGGCTTCTTGGCGGTGGGGGCCAGGCGAAGTCCGACCGTAAGGTGTACGAGCCGAAGGGGCGCTACGGCGCGGTCGCCAGCGTCGACGGGCGCATCGGGACCGAAACCATGCCGGGAGTCTTCGCCCAGATCGGAATGGAATACGGGCACCGGTACGGCGGAGCGAGCTTCGAGCTGTTCGCCCGCATCAGCGAGAAGAATCACTCCCACTCGACGCTCAACCCGCTGGCCGCCTACAGCAAGCGGTTGAGCTTGGAGCAGATCATGGGCGATGTGATGATCGCCTACCCGAACACCCGACCGATGTGCTCGGCCAACTGCGACGGTGCCGCGGCGGCGGTGGTCGTGTCCGGAGAGAAGCTGAAGACGCTCAGCCCTGACCAGAAGAGGAGGGCGGTCAAAGTCTCGGCGTCGGTGCTGACCACCGACCCGTGGGAGGAGGCTTGCCAGGTGCTGCCCAACGTCAACACCTTGACGCGTAACGCGGCCCAGCAGGCGTACGCCCAGGCCGGGGTCGGCCCCGAGGATCTTGATCTGGTGGAGCTGCACGACTGCTTCGCCACGGCCGAGCTGGTGCACTACGACAACCTGATGCTGTGCGCCCCGGGGGAGGCCGTCCCCTTCTTCGAGTCGGGGGCTCCGTGGCGTGACGGCAAGACGCCAGTGAACGTCTCGGGCGGCCTGCAGTCCAAGGGCCACCCCATCGCGGCTACCGGCATCGCCAACATCTGGGAGGTTTGCCACCACTTGCGCGGCGAGGCCGGGGATCGCCAGATCCCTGAGGCCAAGGTGGGCCTGGCCCACGTGATAGGCCTCGGCTCGGCTTGTGGAATCCACATCCTCGAGCGTTCGGCTGCCTAAGGGCCTGGTCCGGTCTGCGTATCCCCGAACGCCAGCGGGCGGCTCCGTAGACTCGCAGCATGGACGATATCCAAGGGCGGATGCCGGGTCCTGACGACACGGCCGCGTTTCAGCGCTTCTACGGCGGCGGACCGGCTCAGGAGTCGAGATCGCGGGGAGTGCTGTACCGGGTACTGATCGGGTGGTGGCGCGACCGGAGATGAGCCGCGGGCCGCGTGTTCAATCCGTGTTGTCGTGTTCGAAAAGTGTCACCAGCCGCCACTTTTCGAACACGTAAAGCAAAATCGAATACGCGCCGAACCGGCGGCCGCACGCCGAACCGCCGCCGGCGACGGCTGGACGACCGAGCTAGTGCCAGACGTGCTGGGTAAACTCGCAGCTCTCCCGGAAGTCGGTTCCGGGATCTTCGAGCCTGTCGTAGCTCGACTGCAACGCCACCCGGCCGGGTCCCCGCACCCGTAGCCACAAGTAGCGGTTGCCCCAGGTCCGCCACAGCTTGACGCCCGCAGACGGGAATTCGACGTGCATTTGTATGCTGACCGACGGATCCTTGAAGAGAAGCGCGGGCGGCTTGACCAGGATCGACTCGCCGTCGGCCAGGTCGCGCAAGAAGGCGTTGCCGCCTACTTGCACCAGGACAGCTCCCGGCGCGTCCTCAGCGGTGAACCGGTCGATGTGCTGACCCACCGGGTAATACCACTGCGTCTCGTCGGCTTTGCGTTCGTCGCGACCCCCGGCGTCGACGCCGGCCAGGTCTAGGCCCATTTTCAGCAACCCGGCGCCGCCGCTCTGGGAAGCGCCGCCGTCGCCGCGGGTGCTGAACCAGATGCCGCTGTCGTACCAGTCGTACTTGACGCCCTTGGTGGCAGCCACGAGCTGGTGCTCTCGAACGTCGACGCCCGCGCCGGGCTGGAGGGGAACGGCGATCATCTCCCCCGGGGTGTCGTGCGAGAACGATATGGTCCCGGGACCGTCGGCCTGCAGCATCACGACCGGGAGCCCGGCCCGCATGCGCTTCCAGCCGCCGCGCAAAGACATGGCGCTGACCTCGACCGTGGGTTCCTGCCACAGAAGGTTGTGATCGGGGAAGTACACCCCTTCTCCGGCGGCCAACTTGATGTCGGCAGCCGGCGCGATCTTTCCTAGGATCTGGGCCGAGGAGTGGCCGAGCTGGATCCGGGTCAGGTCGGGGATGGCGGGCAGCTCGGTCCAGCCCGAGGTCGTGCGCCTGGCGATGTCTACCGGAGCCCCGCAGCTCGGGCAGGTTGCTTCTGCGCCGGTGGAAGTTCCGCGGCAGTATGGGCAGGTGTATGAAGTGACGCTGGTATCGGTCATCACGCGGACCCGTGTTCCATGTACATGGACTGAATTCCCACCCGGCCCGGACCGGTCAGGCGCATGAGCGTGATTCCGGGTCCGGTAAACATCCCGGTCGCTTGCTGGAGTACGTCACCTGACAGGAGTCCTCCGATGCCTTCCTTCCGCAGCGCTTTGGCCGCCCGCAATCCGGCGAGCCCCCGGCTGGCCAGACCCTTCGCCGTCTGCCCTGCAGATGACGCGCCGACGCCCGACTCGGGCGCCAGCTTGTGGGTGACCACGTCGATGTTCACCGACGACTCCTTGTAGAGGAAGCCGCCCGGCTCCACTTGGATCGTCTCGCCTTCGGCGAGGGTACGGTCGAACACGTTCCCGTAGCCGTGGAGGATGAGCAGACCCGGGTCCTGAGCGGCGACGTATCGGTCCAGGTACATGCCGCTCCCGGCCGCCAGCGTCGCTTTGAGGCCGGGCAGACGCTCGAAGCTGTAACTCAGGCTGGCGGAGGCGAGCACCATGGCGTGCTCCCTGAGGTCCAGCTCGAGACCGGGGTCGACTGGAAGCACGACCAGTTCACCGGGTGCGTCTCTAGAGAAGGACACGCGGCCCGGCCCGTGGGCCACGCTCAAAACGAACGGCAGGTCGCCGAGAAGCCGCTTCATCCCGCCCGGTGCGGTCATGACCGACATCGAGACGTTCTCGTCCTTCCAGAGCATGACGTGATGCTCGAAGAACACCGATTCCCCGCTGCCTAGATTCACGTCGGCCACGGGCACGACCGTCCCGTCGATCTGGAACACGCTCGCTCCGAGCGACAACTCGGTGAGGTCCCTGAGGCGGGGCGCCTGGCGCCAGCCGGAGTCGGTGACCAGGTTGCGGACGTCGAGGGGAGCCCCGCACCTGTCGCACGTCTTGGCCGAAGCAGGGCTCTGGGCCCGGCACCACTTGCAAGCCAGGCGCTCGTCGGTTGCCGTCACAGCCAGGAAGCTAGTCCCTCGAGGAGGGGCGGCGCGCTTCTCTTGGTTCTTCGTACAAGGAGGCTTGGCCGAAAATTGCTTTCGGCGGCCCGGCCGCGTTGCACCCGAGTTGGCCAGCCCAGAAGGACTACACGCCAGAGCGCTGCGGCGATCGCCAGTCCGACTCGAAGACCCCCGCCCAGCCGCGACGGAATGCGGCGGCGCGCTCGTGGCGCTGGAGTTCGAACTGGTCTGTCGCAATGTCAGCGAGAAGGGTCAGTTGGGCCAGCTGATCGTCGGACCAATCCCGTACGACCACGTCGGCCACGCAGAAAGTGCCGATGGCGAACCGATCGTCGAGAATCAGGGGTATCCCGGCGTAGGCGGCGACCCCGAGGTCGAGCACAGCCCGATTGTCCCGAAGCACGGGGTGCTGGCTGGCATCATCAACGATGAAGGGGAGGCCGGTTGCGACCGCGTGCTGGCAGATCGAGTACTCGAGCGGGCTGGAGCCCGCCGCGGCCAAGTGCTCGGGAAGGCCGGCATGAGCCGCGAAGACCTGGCGGTGCCCCTCCACGATGGTGAGCATGGCGATGGGAGCCTCGATCAGCTCTGCGGCCAAGCTAACCAAGCGGTCCAGGATGCGGGCCCGAGGGCCGTCGACCGGAAGTGCCGATTGGGCCGCCGCGACCCGGGCTGGCTCAGCTATTACGTCGAGTGAGTTCACCCGAAACCACCCGAGTCCAGTGGCGTTTTCGAGTCCAGAAGCGATGTGAACGTAGGGAGCACCGTGCTTTCACCATCGCGCTCAGATCCCCGCTGGGCAAGTTACAATCTGGTTTCTTCGGTGAATTCTTCTGTTGAGGCGTGCTACCCGTAGTTTCGCGAAGATGAGCTACGAAACGATCGAATACGAGGTCGAGGACCGAGTAGCGACGATCGCCCTCGATCGTCCAGAGCGGCTCAACGCTTTCACGGTCGAGATGATGTCGGAGCTGATCGAAGCTTTCGACCAAGTCGACGACGACGATTCCGTCCGGGCCGTGATCGTGACCGGCAACGGCCGGGGCTTCTGCGCGGGAGCAGATCTCGGTGGGGGACCGGATACTTTCGCGCACGGTGAGCCCCCTGCCGGCCGCATCGCCCCTAGAGACGCGGGTGGCATCGTGAGCCTTCGGATTTTCCGCTGCCGCAAACCCGTGATCGCCGCGATCAACGGCCCTGCCGTCGGCGTTGGCGCCACCATCACCCTGCCCATGGACATCCGGCTCATGGCCGACTCGGCCCGCGTCGGGTTTGTCTTCGCGGCCCGCGGCATCGTGCCCGACGGCGCCTGCAGCTGGTTTCTCCCCCGGATCGTCGGGATCAATCAGGCGTTGGAGTGGTGCCTGACGGCCCGGGTGTTCCCGGCTTCGGAAGCCCTTAGCGCGGGTTTGGTGAGGAGCGTCCACCCGGAGGACGAGTTGCTCGGGGCGGCCCGGGCGCTGGCCCAGGAGATCGCCACCTCCATCGCCCCGGTGTCGGCGGTAATAACCCGCCAGCTGCTGTGGCGGATGTTGTGCGTCGACCACCCGATGGAGGCCCATCGGGTCGATTCCCTCGCCATTTCCCAGACCGGAAAGATGGCCGACGCCATCGAGGGGATCTCGGCTTTTTTCGAGAAGCGACCGGCTCGGTGGTCCCTAGCCCCCAGCGTGGACACGCCCGACTGGTACCCGTGGTGGGACGAGCCCCGTTACGACAACCATTGACCTGGGGCGCGGAGAGGGGGGCTCCTGTCGACGGGCGCCGGTTCAGGCTCCCGCGGCCGGTATGGCCTCCGGGAGGCCGGCGCTGGGAGCCCGCCGGGCCAGGCGGCCCCTCCGGACCATGGTGTGGGCGGCGTCCGAGTCGCTGACGGTGATGGTGCCCACCGCGCCGACCACCGCCATCGTGGCGGCAACCAGGAAGGCGGCGTGGTAGGCGGTCAGGTGGGGGACGGTCCGGCCCGCGATGACCTTGACGGGGCCCACGGTCGCCACGACCGTGCTGACCAGGGCCACCCCAACGGCTCCGCTCATCTGTCGGATGGCGTTGAACAGCGTGGAGGCCCGGGCCGTGTCGGGCAGTGAGATGGTGGCGAACCCGGCCGCTTGCGCAGACGTGAATACGTGACCCATCCCGTAGCCGGCCACGAACAACAGCGTCCTCATCCACCACATGCTGGTTCCGGCTCCGATCAGGCTCATCAGTGAGAGCGACCCGGCCAGGATCAACAGCCCGGTTCGCATGGTCCGTCGGGGCCCGAGGACGGGATACATCAGGCGGGTGGTCATCTGGGCGCCGAGCATGATGCCGAGGGCTTCAGGGAAGGTGTTGAGCCCGGACTGGAGTGCCGACAGCCCCAGGCCGTCTTGGAAGAACAGGGCGCAGAGAAAAAGAACACCCATGAACGGCACCGTGCCCAGGCCCAGCACCAGGCTCGAAGAGCGGAAGAGCCGGTCCTTGAAGAGCGCCATGTCGATGAGAGGCTGGTCTCGGCGCAGCTCAACGGGTATCAGCGCGACCAGAAGTACGGCACCGATCGCGATGGAGGATGCCACCAGAGGTTTGCCCCAGCCGTCGAACGGACCTTCCGAAACGCCGTACATGACGAGCCCGAGACCTGCGGCCGATAAGACGAACCCGCGCAGGTCGAATCGGCTCGACTGCTGTTCGTTGTGACCCTCGAGGAATGTGAGCCCGAAGATGAAGGCGGCTATTCCGATTGGCAGGTTGACGTAGAACACCCAGCGCCACGACAGCTCGGTCACGAACGCGCCGCCGAGGATGGGGCCGAGGGCAGGGGCTATTGCAGTCGGGATGATCAGGATGCTCGAAGCTCTGACCCGCTCTGCGGGCGGGAAGGTGCGAAAGAGGAGGGCCATTCCGACGGGCACCATCAGCCCGCCTCCCAAACCTTGAAGGATCCTGAAGCCGACCAGTTCGCCCAGGTTCTGGGCCGCGCCACACATGGCCGACGCCACCGTGAAGACGACGATCGAAGTCATGAGGATCCGGCGGCTTCCGAAGCGGTCACCGAGCCAGCCGGAGGCGGGGATGAATACGGCCAGGCTGACCAGGTACCCGATCACCACGGTGTCGACCGAATCTGGACGCACCCGGAACTGCCGGCCGATCGTCGGCAGGGCCACGTTGACGATGGTGGCGTCCATGATGTTCATGAACATGGCGGCCACGAACACGACGCTCACCGCGATTTTCTGGTTCATGTGGCGGTGCGGCATCGGATATTGAGGCTACCTAAGCATTCTTGGTCCCCGACAGGGATTTACGGCGCCACGCTCAGCCAATCCTTGAAGCCGGTCGGATCATGGCGGCCGATCGACGCGTGCTCGAACATCCCCCATCCGACCTGGTCGTCGCACGTCGCCCGGGCCACGTGGTCGATCACCCCGAAGGGGATGCGGCCCGCCACATCAGGATCGGTGAGGTCGTATATGGCGTTGTCGATCCAGTTCCTGCCTTTCCATTGACCGTGCGTCCATTCGGGGTCTCCGCCGTAGCCCGCGCCTATGTGAAGGGCGACACCGGTGAGAGTCTCGACTTCGACGGTGACCGGCGTGCGCTCGGCGCTGCGCATGTGCAGCACGGCCCGCTGTGGAATGCGGGTGCCCGAACGGTACGTGATGTCTATCTCCGGCCATCCGAGCTGCTCTTGGCGCCCGCCGGCCCACACCCGGGCCGCGGCGTTGAGGGTGCGCGTCCCGTCCGGGTCTTCCTGCACGATCACGATCAAGGCGTGGTCATCGAATCTCACCGGCACGTAAAGCCACCAAAACCCCTCGCGGGGCTCGTCGGCGGTGCGACCGGGCGGCTCGGCTTCGCCCGTGGGCCGGATCCCCCACGAGCGGTCCCGGCTTCCGAGCCAACGGTCGGGCGTGACGGCGAGGTCGGTCCCGCCCACGTTGAGCGTTCCGGTCCACGCGCCGAGCTGGGCAAAACGACAACCGTCCAGGATCACCCGGTCTCCCTGGTGCATCAAGTGTCGCGGCTCGTCGATGCAGTCGAACGAGCCCTCCCACGTCAAGTCGAAGGCCAGGCCGCGGTCCGGAGTGTCGCACACGACCCGGATGCGATTGAGGGGCTCTTGCACTTCGACCCGGTACGGACCCACCGTCGCCCCCAGCCCTCTTTCGCGTATGGCGTCCGAGCAGCGCACGGACCACTGGCGGTCGCCTTTGCGGGCCACGGCGTAGGCATCGACCACCCCTAGGTTCGGGTACACGCCCAGGCCGGTGATGAGGAAGACGTCCCCGGTGCGGTCGTGAGCGTTGAAATAGCAACGGTCGTAGAAATTGCGGTCGCTGGTGCCGGCGTAGCGCATCGACAGCGGTACCTGATGGATGGGGTACTCGTCTAGGGGGACCGGCATGTCGTCTCCTGGTTAGGCGCGCTCGATCAGAGCGGTGAGCGTGGGGCTGTTCATGATCAACTCGTCGGCGTCGAGCGGAGCGGCGCGCTCACCGAAGTGCACCGAGCGGTGCCCGGTACGCAACATGACGATGGCGAATTGAAGGCACGAGTAGGTGGTGTACCAGTCCAAGTCTCTCGGGCTGCGGCCCGAGAGCCGTTCGTAGGTGGTGGCCGCATCTTCGAGGCGAAGGAACCCGGGCATTCCAGGAAAGCCGTATTGCTGGGCCATGTCCTCGAACATGCGGTGCAAGTACGCCAGCCAGGCCAGGTCGAGCTCGTACGGTCCCAGGCCGGCCATTTCCCAATCGAGCACCGCGGCAGGTTCGAAGTCCTGGTACAGGACGTTCCCGATTCGCGAGTCCCCCCAACAAAACACCGTGGGACTCTCGTGGGCCGGCCAGTGGTCCTCCAGCCAGGCGAACCCTTTTTCGATCAGTTGCGAGCGTCCGCTGTCCTTGGTCGCCCACTCGTACCACTCGCGCCGTCCAGCCACGTGTCTGCGTAGCGGGGTGTCGCCCGGGAAGTTGCCGACGAGGTGGGGGAATCGTTGCAGGGGGTCGTCGATGGCGTGGAGCCGCGCCAGCACGTCGATGGTCGAATCCTGCAGGCGGGCCTGTTCGGCAGGGGACGCGTTGAACAGCCAGCTGTCACCGAAGTTGTACGGCATGATGTCGGGCGGGACCTCGCCGTCGACGCGGCCCATGACAAAAAATGGAGCTCCGATCACAGCGGGGTCCGGTTCGCACCACCACGGCGGCGGCACCGGGACGTCGGTCAGGTTGGCGACCGTCTCGATCGTTCGGAACTGGCCGGCGAGGTCATATTCGGGAAAGACGGGAACGTCGTGTTCGTCCGGCGCCACCCGGGCCACCAGCCGTTCGACGCGAGTCTCGCCTGCCTCTTTCCAACTGGCGTCGAACAGCAGGGTTTCGCTCGACATGCCTGTGGCCGAAGTCCCAGTCAGCTCGCCGACGTGATGTTCGGTGCCAGCCGCGAAACGCTCGGCCAGGGCCCGTTCCAGGGCGGCGCGAAAGACTTCCATGTCGCGGCTGGACCGGTGCAGCTCGGTCGGGATCTCGGCCGCATCACCGCTTGGTTGAACGTTGCTCACACTTCCCCCCTAGGTTCTCCTGGCATTCTGCCCGACGTTTCCGCTCGATCACCGGTCCGGCATCAACGAGTAGGTCGGAAAGTTGCCGAACAGGCGCTCCTCCGTACCTTGCGGCCCGTAGGTCACGGCTTGGACCAGGAGGTCGCCACCGACGAAAGCGCCCTTCCACGAGTGACCGAGGCCGCCGAACACCTCCTCGCGATCGCCCCGACTTCGGGGCTTGTTGACGCCGACCTTGAAGGACTGGAGCTGCTCGCTGACGCGAGCCGCGAAGTCCAGGTCGTCGGTCGCCACGCTGCCCACCAGCGATCCGTTGCTGGCGTTCATGGCCGCGAGGAGCTCGGACTCGGTATCCACCACCACGACCGAATCGATAGGCCCGAAGGGCTCGGCGTGATGAAGCGACCAGGATGCCGGAGGTTGCAGGACGCATGCGGGCGCGACATAGGCGGAGGTGTCCTGGGCGTCGAGGAAGGCTCCGTCGCCGACCGAGCCGCGATAAAGGGGAATGCCGCCGCCGCGCAGCGCCTCGTCCCACTGGGTGTTGAGGTCGGCGGCTTTGGTGGCGTGGATGACGGGCCCGAAGTCCAGGTCGGCGAAGGGCTCCTCGGGCGAGCCGACGGCCAGCGGGTGGCCGAATCGGATGGACCTGACGACCGGCAGGTAGGCCTCCAGGAAGGCGGGGAATAGACGGCGCTGGACCACGTATCTCGGGTAGGCGGTGCAGCGCTGCTTGGCGTACTCGAAACCTTTGCGCAAGTGCTGGGCCAGCAGGTGCCACTGTGAAAAGTCCCAAATGCCCCAGGTGTTGAGGCCTTCCTGTTCCAGCATGTGGCGGCGTCCGGTGTCCGCCAACGACACCGCGGCCTTCCGGCCGTTGGCCCGGCCCCCGACGAACGCCAGGGCCCCGATGCCTTCGCTGCGGATGAGGGCTTCGCCCAAGTGGCCGCCGACGCCGGAGATCAGGGTGACGGGCAGCCCGGCCCGCTTCATGAGAGCGTGGGCCAGCGTGAGGGTGTGGAAGCCGCCTTGGCTCGGGGTCTTGGCCACCACCGCGTTTCCGGCAAGGAGCTGCACCAGCTCGGAGTGCACTTGCACGCTCATGGGGTAGTTCCAGCTGGCGATGTTGGAGACGGGTCCGGGCAGTGGGGACCGTTCCTCGGGCGTCCCCGCAGCCAGCTGGCGATCGATCTCCCCGACGTACCAGCGGACCCCGTCGAGGCAGCGGTCCACGTCGGCGCACGCCAGCCGCCACGGCTTGCCGATCTCCCAGACGAGCAGAAGCGCGAGCAGGTCCCGATTTTCTGTCATGGAGTCCACCGCCGCTGTAACCCGGACCCGACGTTCGTCCAAGTCCACTTTGGCCCACTCTGCGTGCTCGGTGCACGCGTGGACGACCGCCGCCACCGCTTCGTCGTAGTCGACCCTGGGCGGACCTGGGATCGGGGTCCCGTCGACGGGCGTGACGTGGTCACCGGGCAGGCCGACGCGGCGCCACTCGCCCCTGACCAGATTACGAAGCCGGTCGGAGTCGAACGCCTCGGGCGCCACCGATACGCACCTGGCGTAGGTCTCCCACCACGACGTACCAGGCTTGAGGATCAGTCCCATCCTGCGAACTCTAGGGGCTTCCCCCGGTCCGGGCCCTTGGGGGCGCCGTCGTTCAGGCGGGCAGGGCCGGAGGACGGGGAACCCGTCCGTCCAGGTCGGTGAAGCCGTAGGCGTCGGCCAGGTCGGCGACATAGAAAGCGTGGCCGCTCCGCTTGGCCGCGTCGGCGTCGGCGGCGACGGCCACCACCCCCCGTCCCGTGAAGCGTGGGGTCTCGGCTGCGTCGAGGTCGTAATCGCCCTCGCCCGGCAGCGACAGCACCCGGCGACCGTCCGGGCCTGGCTGGATCATTTGCAGCAGCTCGGTGTTGACGATGCCGGGCCAGAGGGACACGACCGTCACGCCATGGCCCTCCAGGTCGTGGGCCATGTCCGCGGTCATGCGGTCCACCGCCGCTTTGGCCACGCCGTAAACGACGTTGTGCATGTAGTGAACCGACCCAGGGGAGGAGATGTTCGCGATCAGCCCGCCGCCGGTCTCTATCAGCAACGGGGCGGCCAGGCTCGATGCCACGTAGTGCGAGCGAACCCCGATGGTGAAGGTGTGGTCCCATCCGGCCGCGGGCACCTCCCAGAAGGGTTTGCCCAGCCAGCGGGCCGAACCGGGCGCGTCGTAGACGTTGTTGACCAGCACGTCGAGCCGGCCAGATTCGGTCCGGACCCGCTCGAACAGCGCCGTGACCGCCTCGTCGTCGCTGTGGTCGCACACCACCGGCACGCCGCTGCCGCCGAACTCGTCTATCTCGGCCGCTGTGGCCGACACGGTGCCCGGGATCCGGCCGGGTTCGACCGTCCTCCCCGTCACGTATACCCGGGCGCCCGCGGCGCCGAGTTCCAGGGCCACGCCTTTGCCGATGCCGCGGCTGGCGCCCGTCACGACCGCCACCCTGCCGTCGAGTTGCTTCCCCGTAGTCATGCTCAGCAGGCAAGCAGGTCACGACGGCTCTCGCCACTTCTCCCATGCCGCTGGATGGGAACAAATGCTCTACCTTCGGTGGGGTGGAGAAGGTCCTCTATCTGCTCATGGGACAGCCCGGTGCCGGCGGGCCGGGACTGGTGGAGTCGTTGCTAGGCCCGACCGTCTCTCGGCTGCGGGCCCTGGGCGCCCGCGGCATCCAGATCAACGTCACCACACCCGGGATGGCTTCCCCGTTCGCGCCCCCTGCCGGTGACGGGCTTCCGGCTTTGGTGGCGGCGGTGTGGACGTGGGTCGATACGTCCGAAGGGGCCAACCTCGGGGAGGCGCTGCCCGAAGCTGGTGACGGGGCCGGCTGGCACGGGTACCTCGTTTGCGAGTCCGAGCCCCTCGCCAACACGGCTCACCCGCCAGGCCCGGACGGCCGGGTGCCAGGTTTCGCGCAGCTGGTGCCTCTGGTGCGGCCCGCCCGTCTCACGTGGGAGGAATGGCGACAAGCGTGGCAAGGGGGCCACACGTCGGTCGCGATCGGCACGCAGTCCAGCTTCCGATATGTACAAAACGTGGTGGTGCGGCCGTTGGTGGCCGGGGCCCCGGTGTTGGCCGCAGTCGTCGAGGAGTGCTTTCCGATCGAGGCCGCCTCAGATATGCACGTGTTTTTCGACGCCGTCGGCGACGACGCCAAGCTGGCCCGCAACATGACGGCGATGTCACAGAGCTGCGACCGCTTCATGGACGGGCTCACGGCCATCGCTTGGACGGCTGAATACCTCATACCGGACTAGATGGGGAGCACTACGGTCTATGGCGTGACCGGCGGCGCCGACTTGGCCGAAACGCTCAGGCAGTGAGCACGACCTGCCCGCACGGGCTGACGCCGTCGGCCTGCCTCATCTGCCGGACCCTCGGAATGCAGCCCGAACCCGAACCGGAAGTCAAGACTCGGGCGCGGAGGCGGGCGGGGAAGGATCGGACGGACGTGGCCATGCCGGACGTGGCCATGCCGGGCCCGACCGGCCCGTCGGCCGTTCAGCCGGACGCCATTTACCAGCCCGGCCCCGACATCCGCCGCCCCGGCTCGGTCGGCACTCATTTCGCCTTGCTGATCGCCGGCATAGCGGTCATCGGTCTGATCACGTGGATCATCGCCGGGGTCGTCTTTGCCGTGCTGCATCTGATCGAGATCGTCCTGGTCGCCGGCGCGGCCGGGTGGGCCGGATATCGCCTGGGCCACTACCGGGGCCGCAGGAGAGGGTCCTAACAAAAGCCGGCGGTACGCTGCGGACGTGTTCACCGTCCCCGCGGAGCGCTTTGACGAGCTGGTCCAGGACGCCCTGGACGAGTTGCCGAAGCAGCTGGCCGGGGCCATCGAGAACGTGGTGGTGATCGTCGAAGATCACGCCGCCAGCCGCAGCCTGTTCGGGCTCTACGAAGGCGTCCCGCTGACTAAGCGAGGTCCGCTCAGTTACAGCGGCGCCTTTCCTGACCGGATCACCATTTACCAGGGGACCATCTCGGAGCACTGCAACAGCGAAGCGGAGCTGGTCAGCCAGATCCGCAAGACGGTCATCCACGAATTCGCCCACCACTTCGGGATCAGCGACCCTCGGCTCGAGGAGCTCGGCTGGGCCTGAGAGCCCCGAGCTGTGCGTACCGGGGGTCAGGCAGGAACAGTCAGCCAGGAACTGCCGCGGCCGCCCAACCGGCCCGGCGTCCGAAAAAGGTGCCGTCGCCCAATGAAGTTCCGCTGGCATAGCCCCAAGACGGGATTCCCGACGTGGCTCGACCGGCGGCGAACAGGCCCTGGATCGGGAGCCCCCCAGGACCCACGACCTCACCGTTGACCGTCGTCACGAGTCCGCCCAGGGTGAACACGGCGTACGGCAGGCCCGTCAGCTGCACGCCCCCGTAAGGCGACTTGAGCGGGCGCAGGTACTCGGGCCGCTTGTGGAACACGGGATCGTGGCCGTCGGCGGCGTGGCGGTTGTACAGCTCGACCGTCGCTTGCAGGGCGCCGGACGGCAGGCCCATCTCCGCTTCGAGCTCTTCCACGGTTGCGCACACCCAGGTCGGGCGGGCTCCCCAGCGATCCGCTTCGGGCACGGACTCGAAAATCTCCTCGTCCAGGACCAGCGAGCACTTGGCCTGCTGATGGAATACGGCCGCCTGGCCGATCCGGCCGCAGTAGGTGTCCTCGTTGATGAAGCGCTGGCCGTGCTCGTTGACGAGGAGCGAGGGATAGACGAGCGACGGCACACTGGGCAGCGCCGCCTCGGACGCCTCCAGGTGGGCCACCGCGGCGCCCAGACCCTGACCCAGGCGGATCGAAGTCCCGTCGTCGCCGTCGGTCCCGAGGACCATCTGACCCGCGATGCGGGGGGCGTGTCTGCTGACCATGTCCGGGTTGGCGGCGAAGCCCCCGCTGGCCAGGATCACCCCACGTCGGGCCCGGATCGCGATTTCCTCGCCGAAGCGGCGTGCGATTGTGCCGACGACCCGCCCGCCGGCGTCCACCACGAGCTTCGCGACCCGTGCGTCGGTCATCACGGATGCACCTGCGCCCTCGGCCGTCGCCGACAGGTGCTTCATCAGCATCCACCCGCCGGACTTTTCCATGAGCCGCTTGTTTTGCATTTGAGGTATGTGGCCACGAGGGGCCGGCGGGGCTATCTCGCTAAAAGGCCAGGCATTCTCGCCGCCGGTGTACACGAGACCGTCATCGGTCGGTGGCTCCCAGCAGGGGGCCGCGTAGAAGGTCGGCTTGAACACCACGCCGCACTCGACCAGCCATTCGAAGTGTTCGACGCTCTTGTCGCAGTACACAGACAGCTTGGCTTCGTTGGGTCCGGGGCCGGTGGCCGCCATCAGGAAGTCGAACATGGCCTGGGGGGTGTCGTCGAAACCGCACGCCTTCTGCACCGGGGTGCCGCCGCCGAGGTAGATCTCACCGCCGGCCATGGAGCTGGCGCCGCCGCCCGCTCCGGTCCGTTCGACTATGAGGACGTCAACGCCGCTCTCGCGCGCTGCGATGGCGGCGGACGCGCCGGCGCATCCGTAGCCGACGATGACCACGTCAGCCTCGGCCTCCCAACCCTTTACGTCGCTGGCGGCTCGCGGCTCGATCGGAGCGGATGTCTCGACAGCATCGGCCATCGTCGGCCCTCCCATCCTCGCTCGGTGATCGGGTTGCAAGCTACGAGGCGACGTTAGGCGACCAGGGAGCTTCCGTCCCGCTGCTCGGGACGCAGGCGGGCCGTGTCCTCACTGTCGCTCTAAGCTTCGCCGCCGTGGTGTTAGACCTTTTTCGTCTGGACGGGCGGGTGGCGATCGTAACGGGAGCCAGCCGCGGGATCGGAGCGGCCTCGGCTTTGGCTCTGGCCGAGTGCGGGGCCGACCTGGTCGTGTCGGCGCGCGATCCCGAAGCCTTGGCGTCACTCGTCAAGACGGTCGCGGAGCAAACGGGACGCCGAGCCATCGCCGTGCCGGCCGACCTCAACGATTTGGACAACCTCCCTGCGTTGGTGGACGCGGCCATCGGGTCGTTCGACCGTCTCGATATCGTCGTCAACAACGTGGGCGGGACCATGCCCAGGCCGTTCCTCGACACCAGCGCCCGCTACCTCGAAGCCGCCTTTCACTGGAACGTCACCGTCGGGTTTCAGCTCACCAAGCTGGCGGTGCCGCACATGTTGGCGGCCGGGGGAGGGTCCGTCGTCAACGTGAGCTCGGCCGTCGGGCACCTCTCCGATCGCGGCTTCGTGGGGTACGGAACCGCGAAAGGGGCCCTCGACCAGCTGACCCGCCTGTCGGCGCGCGATCTCGCTCCGAGGATCAGGGTCAACGCTGTCGCTCCTGGCTCGATCGAAACCGACGCCCTCGGATCGGTCCTCAACGACGACATGCGCCGCACCATGACTTCGATGACCCCGCTCCAACGCCTCGGCCGGGTCGAGGACATTGCCGTGGCTGTCGTCTACCTGGCATCCGATGCCAGCTCCTTCCTTACCGGGAAGGTCATCGAAGTGGACGGCGGGCTCAACGTGCCGAACCTGCCTCTCGGATTGCCGGATCTCTAGGGGGCCCGACTCCCGATGAGCATCGAAGAAGGCGAGTTCCGCGCCGTGCTGGGCCACTTCGCGAGCGGCCTGGTGCTGGTGACCGGCCTGCACGACGGGCAGCCGGCCGGCCTCACTTGTCAGTCGTTCTTCAGCCTGTCGCTCGATCCTCCCCTCGTCGCCGTGGCCCCCGGTCGGGCGTCTACCAGCTGGCCCGGAGTCTCGAGCACCGGCAACATTTGCGTCAACGTGCTGGCTTCCGACCAGGAGGCGCTGGCCCGGACCTTCGCCAAATCTGGAGCGGAGAAGTTCGCCGGGGTGGGCTGGTCACCCGCCGCCAACGGGGCCCCGCGGTTGAGCGGAGCGCTGGCGTGGATCGACTGCACCATCCAGGAATCCCGTGAAGCCGGCGACCATTACCTCGTGGTGGCCCAAGTCGAGGAGCTGGAAACGGGATCGGGCCAGCCGTTGCTGTTCTATCGGGGCGGTTTCGGGGGCTTCGAGGCCTGAGCGGCCTGTCGGGCCTCAGGTATCGGACTGGGTCAGCTGTCTGACCACCAGTGGTCGGACTGGGTCAGCTGTCTGACCACCAGTGGTCGGACAAGGTGATTCCATCCCGCTTCTCCGACTCTTCGTACAACCGCTTGTATCCGGTGCGGCTGATTTTCCACTCGCCGTCTGCCTTGACCAGTTCGTCCTCGTAGTAGGCGGCGCCGCGGATGGTCAGGTTGGCTGAGGTGACGATCACGACGTCGTCGAGGGCCCAGCGGGCGGTGGCGGTGGTCGGGCTGGTCAGCACGATCTCGGGGTGATGGACCCGGTGGGCGGTCAGGAGGTCGTTGGGCGGCATGGCACTGCGGAGGAAGTCGATGATGGCGTCCCGACCGTTGAAGCTGAGCTTGCCGGAGCTGTAGGCAGACGTGGCGTCAACTGTGAGGGTGGTCGCGATGAGATCCCAATCCCGCGTGTCGACCGCCCTGATGTAGCGGTATTTGACCGCCTTGATGGCCTCGATCTCGATCAGATCCTCGGGTGTCATGCCGGCCCGGAGACTCAGATCATGACGTCCGACGGGCCGAAGCCCATCGACGTCATTCCGAAGCTGTGCAGGGACCGGTCCACCGAGTTGACGGTGTGGTGCCGTCCGGCGTGAGCATCTCGCCAGAGTCGCTGGATCGGATTGGACAGACTGATGGTCCCGGCCCCGCTGCGGTCGAAGATCTCGTCGATGGCGGCGATGGCCCGCTGCGTGCCTTGTACCTGGTCCCGTCGGGCCCGGCTGCGCTGATCGATCGTGATCGGGTCGCCCCTGACGGCCGCCTCGTACATCTCTCCGATGTTGCGGAGCAAATGGGTGCGGCAGGCGTCGACTTCCGAAGCGGCGCGACCCATGGCGGCCACGGTGTAAGGATCCTCGGTCGCCTTACCCCAGCTCTTGCTGACCCTGGCCTTGGTGTACTCGAGGTTCTCGGCCAGGATGCCTTCGGCCATGCCGATGATGGCTCCGGTTATGGCGTTGGCGAACATCGTCGCGAAAGGCAGGCGGTAAAGCGGCGACGTGTTGACTGCGAGTCCGGGGCTCTCCCACGAGAACATCTTGACCAGGTCGATGGCCCGGTAGTCAGGGACGAACAGGTCCTCGACGATGATGTCGTTGCTCCCGGTCCCGCACAGGCCCATGGTGTGCCAGACGTCCTCAATCCGGTAGTCGGAGCGCGGGATCAGTACGTTCCACATCTCGGGGGGCGAGCCCTCGCCGTGGTCCAGGATGACCCCGAGGATGACCCACTGGCAGTGGTCGCAGCCCGAGGAGAAGCTCCACCGGCCGTTGAGGGTATAGCCGCCCTCCACGGGCGTCATGCGTCCTCCCGGCATGTAGGACGAGCTCACCCAGGTGTCGGGGTCTGCGCTCCAGACCTCGGACTGCACGCGATCGTCGAACAGGGCTATCTGCCAAGGGTGGACTCCTACGACACCGCACACCCAGCCCGTCGACCCGCAGGAGGCGGCCACGGCGAGCAAGCCTTCGTAGAACAGGCGCGGGTCGGCTTCGTAGCCCCCATAGCGCTTCGGTTGGAGCAGCCTCGCCAGCCCGGACGACTTGAGCTCCTTGACCGACTCGTCGGGAAGCCGGCGGGCTTCCTCGGCAGCCGTGGCCCGCTCCCGAAATAGGGGAGTGAGCTCGCGAACGCTTTCAAGTACGTCGAGTTCGCCCACCGGTTGGTGCTCCTCTCTAAGGGCGGCTCGTGCCGCCGGGTAAAAGTGTGGCGGGTGCTGGCGGCGTGCGGCCACGCCCGCATGCCGGTGATTGGGACAGGGCTCGATTCGCGACCCCCGGCCCGTCTGTAGGCTTCGCAGCGTGACGACAGCTACAACTCTGGACTTCGACGCGACCAGCCGCTACTTGGAAGGAGAGTACCGGCTGCACTATCACGAGGCGGGCGAGGGTGAGGCCTTCGTGCTTCTGCACGGATCCGGCCCGGGCGTCAGCGGGTGGTCCAACTTCCGCGGGAACTTCCCCGTGTTCGCGTCGCGCTTTCGGACCGTGATCCTCGACATGCCGGGTTTCGGACTGAGCGAGAGGCCGGCGTTCGATCGGGCCTATCCCAGGGTGGCCGCAGACGCGGTGGCGCGACTCTTGGACGCCTTGGGCATCGAGCGAGCCCACCTGCTGGGCAACTCTATGGGTGGGTACGTGGCCCTGGAGTTCGCTCTCGCGTACCCCGACCGGGTAAACCGGCTGGTCGGGATGGGCCCGGGAGGGTTGGCCGTCAACGTGCTCGGACCCGACCCCAGCGAGGGAGCCCGGCGGCTGGGGGAGTTCATGATGGCTCCGTCCAAGGAGGGCATGGAGCGGTGGGTCGACACCATGGTGTCGAACAAGGCCGTGGTCGACGATGCGCTCATCGAGGAGCGCTTCGCCAACGCCCAGGTCCCCGGGGCCTTGGAGTCGGCGATCGCCATTTTCACCTCGCTCGGGCAGCATCCCGAGCCGGTGCCGCTTTGGGCCCGGCTCAAGGGCGTGAAGGCCCCGACTCTCATCACCTGGGGCCGCGACGACCGCATGCTCCCCGTTGAAGGTGGACTCATGGGATTCCGTCAGCTACCGAACGCCGAGTTGCACATCTTCTCCAAGTGCGGTCACTGGGCCCAAGTGGAGCGCAAAGACGAGTTCGAGCGCCTCGTGATCGAGTTCCTCACACGCGGCTGAAGTCTGGCCACGAAACAACTTGGAACATGTCCTCATACAGGACCAGCCCATATGTCGAAGAGTTGCGTCAAGTTGTTTCGTGGCGAGCCATGAGGTCGAACGGCTTACCCATGGCGTGGCGGGCGGCCACCCACCCGAACGTGATGGCCGGCCCGATCGTGGCTCCCGCTCCGGCGTACTCGTTGCCCATGACCGACGACGAGGCGTTTCCCGTTGCGTACAGGCCGTCGACGACCGACCCGTCCTCCCTGAGCACCCGGGCCTGCTCGTCGGTGACCAGCCCCCCTTTGGTGCCGAGGTCGCCCGGCACCAGCTTGGCCGCGTAGAACGGCGGCTTCAGCAGCTCGTTGAGGCACGGATTGGGAAGCGTAGGGTCGCCGTAGTACCGGTCGTAGGCGCTCTCACCTCGATGGAACTCCTCGTCTCGACCAGCCCGGGCCGCGGCGTTAAACTTCTCGACGGTCGCCGCCAGGGCTTCGGCGGGAACGTCGATCTTTTCGGCCAGAGCTTCGATCGTGGCGGCCTGGTGGAGGGTGCCGATCCCGTACCACGACTTGGGGAACGCCATGCCTTGAGGGATCCCGCCGAACTGGTAGCGACGCCGGGCCCGGTGGTCCATGACGAACCAGGCTGGGACGTGGCCCCCCCGTTCGGCTTCGAGGCGGAGCTGGTCGTGGGTGAAGTTGACGTAGGGAGCCGATTCGTTGGTAAAGCGGTCGCCCGACTGGTTGACGATCAGCGACCCCGGCATGGAACGCTCGGAGACCAGGGGAAACAGGCGGCCCTTGGTCAGCTCGATCGCCGGCATCCACCAGGCGTCGTCCATCAGGTCCAAGGCGGCACCCACGTCTTCACCGAGGCGGATACCGTCCCCGGTGTTGGTCGCCGCCCCCAAGCTCCAGTCCTTCTCCACGCCGCCGAGGAACTTGGCCCGCAGCTCCGGGCTGTGGTCGAAGCCGCCCGAAGCGAGGATGACGCCGCGCTTGGCGCCCAAAAGCAGCCTCTGACCGTCCTTCTCGACTGCTACCCCACCGACCCGTCCATCTTCGTCAGACATGAGTTCGACGACCGGGGCGTCCAGCCAGACTTCCGCTCCAGCATCGGCCAGAGCCAGGCGCAAGCGACCGATGAGGGCTTGGCCCATGGTGGCCATGTGCCTGCGACGGATCTTGTTTGACGTCACCCGCCAAGCGGCCCGCAACAGCGCCTTCTTTCCCACCCAGGTCCGAGTGGCCTGACCCAGGTCGTGGAAGTCCGTCGCCGTGATCCACAGACCTATGGGCCCGCCCGCTGTGCTTTCGAGCAGGCCGCCTTCCATCGAACCCAACTTGCGCTTGTCGAAAGGCAGCGCCTCGATGGACCTGCCGTTGGGGCGCCCACCCGGGGACTCCGGGTGGTAGTCGCTGTAGCCCCGGCACCAGAAGAAGCGCATGTACTCGCTCTGGCCTTCGAGGAACTCCAGGGCGAGCGGCGCGGCCGCCGCGAAAGTCCGCAGCCGGGGGGCGGGAACTCGGTCCCCGACGGTGGCTTCCAGATAGCGGATCACGTCGGCCGGGTCGTCACCCAGGCCTCGCCGTAGGAGGGTCGGGTTGTTCGGCGCCCATATCCCGCCGCCCGACAGAGCCGTGCTGCCTCCGTACTTGGCCCCTTTTTCGACTACCAGCACGCTCGCACCTGCCGCGGCGGCGGTCAGGGCTGCGGTCATGCCGCCGCCGCCGCTCCCGACCACGACGACATCGAATTCCTGATCCCATCGAGGGTCCATCTCGTGATGATACGAGCCGCGTATCGACCGTGGGCGGGGCCCCGTTCCGATGGCCGGGATCGACCTATCGGATGACCAGGTCGTGGCGCTCGTCCTCGAGGATGCTCTCAGCCGTAATACGGCCCCGCAGCAGAACCGCTCGGTGGCGTCCGGTACCCGCCTATTCCCCGCCTACAGCCACTCGCCCGCCACCTGCTCCAGCCAGTCCCACCACTGTTCGACGTCCCAGTGGCCACGTGATCCCGCATCCTCGGCGTTGGTGGCGCCGTTGGCGCGCTTGCCGAACAGCTGGTTCCAGATGTCGGACGCGCACCTGCGCACGAGCGGGACCACCCGACTGACGTCCACTTTCAGGACCGGGCCGCTGACCGACACCGCGGCGACGGCCCGCCCGGACCCTCGAATCGGGGCCGCCACGCAGCGCAGACCGGCCACGTTCTCTTCGGTTTCCAGGGCCCAGTGGGCCGTGCGCACCGTCGCCAGCTCCTGGCGGAACAGCTCCGGCACCACGATGGTGCGACCGGTGCGGCGCTCGAGGCCGTGGGCGACCACCTCGTCCACCACCTTGTTCGGGGCGAAGGCGAGGAGGGCCTTGCCGGCGGCGGTGCAGTGGGCCGGCATCCGGCCCCCGACTCGAGTCGGCAGGCTCGGAGAGCCGTGGCCCCACAGCTTCTCGAGGATCACGACGTCGGTGCCCTCGAGGATTCCGAGGTGCACCGAGTGCTGGGTCCCGGCTTGCAGGTCCTGGAGGAATGGCAACGCCCGCTCGCGCAAGTGCGACCGGCTCGACACCAGACCACCCACCTCGAAGAAGCGAATGCCCAGCCGGTACCCGGATGTGGTGCGCTCCAACCACCTGTACTCCACCAGCTGGTCGGCCATCCGGTGAACGGTGGACTTCGGCAGGCCCGATCTGTCGGTTAGCTGGCTCAGAGTGAGCGTCGGCGAGCCGGCGTCGAAGGCCGCGATGAGCGTCGAAATCCGGCCCGCGACCGACTCGCGATGCTCGGGCTGATCGTCGTCGACCGGCCGTCCGTTTCCCCCTGCATCGGCACCCACAGGTGGTCAGCGTACCGCCGGCATCTGGCGCCGAGCGGGTCTGGCGGGCCGGCCTGATCGTGGCCAGGCCAGCCCCGGAGGTGCCCTCAGTCGGGCAGGTCTGCGACCTTTGCGATCACCTTGTCGCGGTAGCGGTTGAAGGCGTCGATCTTGTCCTGCAGTGTCTCGGAGTCCTGGTCCAGGCCGTAGGGATTGAACGAGCTGAAGCCTCCGACCGCGTGGGTGACCCCCAAGTCCGAAAGCCGGCGGACGCCGTCGGCGGTGAAAGCGTCGGCACCCAGGGCGTGGACTGCGAACGGCAGGTGGTCCCGCTCGTAGCGCTTGCGGAGCTCGGTCAGGCGGGCCATGGCGGACGCCAGCTCGTCGTGAGCCATGCCGGCCGGCAGCCAGCCATCGCCGAGGCGGGCCGCCCGGTCGAGGCTGCGTTCGTTGTGGCCCCCGATGAGGATCGGGATCCGGGCCCCCGGCTTCAGCTTGACGGGCCGGAAGTCGTAGAACTCGCCGTGGTGCTCGACGTACTCACCCGTGGCGAGGGACTGTATGACTTGGATGCACTCTTCGAAGCGCCGACCCCGCCCGGCCCAGGGCACTCCGCAGACTTCGTAGTCGTCGGGCCACGGGCTGATTCCGACTCCGAGGTCGAAGCGGCCACCGGTTATGGCCGAGACGGAGGTCACTTCCTTGGCGAATATGACCGGGTTGCGGATGGGCAGCTTCAGGACCGCCGTGTGAAAGCGGATGGTGGAAGTGACGGCTCCCATGGCTGCCGCGCAGATGAGCGGCTCGACGAAAGGCTTGTTCTCGAGGAACTCCCTCGTGCCGTCGAAGTTGTACGGATAGGTGGAGTCCGACTCCCGGGGGTAGAAGATGCTGTCCGCCAACCCGATGCTGTGAAAGCCGGCTTCCTCGGCGGCCTTGGCAAGCGGCGCGTAGTAGGACGGGTCGATCATCGAGTACATCGTTGAGAAGCGCACGGATGTTCACACTAGAACCAGGCCGGGCGGGCGCCCCGCCGCCTGTTTCGCTGGCCGGGACGGGATCTAGTGCACCACCTCACAAAACGGCCATGCTGTTGGCGTGGCCGGACTTACCTCTGATCAGCGCGAGCGCGCCGCCCAGGCCCTGTGGGACGCGGAGCTCGAGCGAGAGCCGATCGGGCCCCTGACGGCCGACTACCCGGGCATCGACGTGGTCGACTCCTATGAGATCCAGTTGATCAACGTCCGCCGCCGGCTGGAGGAGGGCCGCCTCATCAGAGGCCACAAGGTCGGCCTCTCGTCCAAGGCCATGCAGGAGATGATGGGCGTCCACGAGCCGGATTACGGGCACCTGCTGGACGACATGTTCGTTTTCGAGGACGACGAGGTCGACACCTCGCGCCTGTGCTTTCCGCGGGTCGAGGTCGAGGTCGGCTTCATCCTCGGTAGCGCCTTGCCCGGGCGCGGCTGCAACGCCGCGGACGTGCTGCGCGCAACCGAATACGTGGTTCCCGCACTGGAGATCATCGACTCTCGGATCCGCGACTGGAAGATCGGCCTGTGCGACACGATCGCGGACAACGCTTCGTCGTGTCGCGTGGTCCTCGGGGGCCGGGCCACGCGTATCGACCAGGTCGACTTGCGGGTCTTGGGCGCCACCCTGCGACGCAACGGGACCATCATCGCCACAGGCAGCGCCGGGGCCGTGCTCGGTAACCCGGTCACCGCGGTGGCCTGGCTGGCCAACAAGGTGCACGCCTTCGGAGTGAAGCTAGAAGCGGGGCACGTGGTACTCCCAGGTTCGTGCACCCGGGCCTACGACGTCGCTCCAGGCGACAACTTGCGCGCCGACTTCGACGCCCTCGGCGGTGTCTCGATTAACTTCACGTAAGCCCTAAGCATCGGAAGAGGAGCCTTCACATGGCAAAGGTCACGGCGGCGATCATCGGGTCGGGGAACATCGGCACCGACTTGTTGTACAAGCTCCTCCGGTCGGAGCGGATCGAGCCTCGCTACATGGTGGGTGTGGATCCGGCGTCGAAAGGCTTGGCCTTGGCCAGGCAGCACGGGCTGGAAGCGTCCCACGAAGGGGTCGACTGGCTGTTGGCCCAGTCCGAGCCGCCGCAGATCGTCTTCGAGGCCACTTCCGCGTACGTCCACCGGGCCAACGCCCCCCGCTACCGGGACGCCGGGATCCGAGCGGTCGACCTGACGCCGGCGGCCGTCGGGCCCTTCGTCATTCCGCCGGTAAACCTGGTCGAGCACATCAACGAACCGAACGTCAACATGGTCACCTGCGGGGGTCAGGCCACCATCCCGATGGTGCACGCGGTGTCGAGGGTGGTCGAAGTCAAGTACGCAGAAATCGTGGCCACCGTGTCCTCTGACTCGGCCGGACCCGGGACCCGCCAGAACATCGACGAATTCACGCGCACCACGACCAAGGCGGTGGAGGTCCTGGGGGGCGCCAGCAAAGGCAAGGCCATAATCATCCTCAACCCCGCCGACCCCCCGATCACCATGCGCGACACGATCTTCTGCAGCCTGCCCGACGATGCCGACCACGGGAAGGTGGACGACTCGATCCGCCAGATGGTCGAGTCGGTGTCGACCTACGTGCCGGGCTACCGGCTCCGCTCGGACCCTCAGTTCGACGAGGTTCCCGACGGTCGAGGCGGGACTACCGGCCGGGTCGCCATTTTCGTGGAAGTCGAAGGCGCCGGCGACTTCCTCCCTCCTCACGCCGGCAACCTAGACATCATGACCGCAGCCGCGGCCAAAGTCGGCGACGAGATCGCCCGTCACATCACAGGAGGCGAGTGACATGCCCTACTCCGACCAGCTGGACGTGCGCGTCACCGATACTTCACTGCGGGACGGCTCGCACGCCAAGCGGCACCAGTTCACAGAAGACGACGTGGTTTCCATCGTCGGTGCTCTCGACGACGCCGGAGTGCCGGTGATCGAGGTCACCCACGGAGACGGACTGGGTGGCAGCTCGTTCAACTACGGGTTCTCGCTCACCGACGAGCGCAAGCTCATGAAGGCGGCGGTGGCGACGGCCAAGCGAGCCAAGATCGCGGCGCTCATGCTTCCAGGCCTCGGTACCAAGGACGACATCTCCGCAGCCGCGGAGCTGGGCGTGACGGTCATTCGAATCGCAACCCATTGCACCGAAGCGGACGTGTCCGAGCAGCACTTCGGGTTGGCTCGCGATATCGGGCTGGAGACGGTCGGCTTCTTGATGATGGCCCACAGCCAGCCGCCGGAGATCCTGGCCAAGCAGGCTCGGATCATGGCCAACGCCGGGTGCCAGTGCGTCTACGTGGTGGATTCGGCCGGCGCCATGGTGATGGAGGACGCGTCCGATCGGGTGGCTGCCGTCGTGGCCGAGATCGGCGCCGAGGCCCAGGTCGGATTCCACGCCCACGAGAACCTGTCGCTGTCGGTCGCCAATACCGTTCTGGCCGTCCGGGCCGGGGCCGTGCAGGCCGACGGTTCCACCCGCCGGTTCGGGGCTGGGGCCGGCAATACCAGCGTCGAAGCGATGGCGGCGGTGTTCGAGAAGCTCGGCATCCGCACCGGTATCGACGTGCTCAAGATCATCGACGCGGCCGAGGACGTGGTCCGGCCGGTGATGGACGACGAGTGCGTCCTGGACCGGCTGGCGATCATCATGGGCTACGCGGGGGTGTACTCGAGCTTCCTCAAGCACGCCTACCGAGCCGCCGAGCGCTACGACGTTTCGGGTGCGGAGATCCTCCTCGAATGCGGGCGCCAGAAACTCGTCGGCGGCCAGGAGGACCAGATCATCCAGATCGCGGCCGAGCTGGCCCGGCGGGAGCATCCCGCCGGGGCCGTGGCTGCGGTTAGTTGACCATCCGCCCCGAAGCGTCCCAGTAGCGCGCCCGCAGCGCCTTCTTGTCCGGCTTCCCGAGGGCGCTGAGCGGGATGGCGTCGACGAAGTCGACCGTCTTCGGCGCCGACACCGACCCCTTGCGGTCCTTCACCAGCGCTACGAGGTCGGCCTCTTCGACGGCGGCTCCGGGTCGGAGCACCACGACGGCCTTGACAGCCTCGCCCCATTTCTCGTCCGGCACCCCGATGACGGCGGCGGCCGACACGGCGGGATGTGAGGACAGGACGTCTTCTATCTCGCGGGGGAAGACGTTGAACCCGCCGGTGACGATCATGTCCTTCTTGCGGTCGACGATGGTGTAGAACCCTTCGTCGTCGGCGCGGGCCACGTCGCCGGTGTGCAGCCAGCCGAACTTGAACGCCTCCGCGGTCTGTTCCGGTTTGTTGAGGTATTCCTTCATGACGAGGGGCCCCCGGACACAGATCTCCCCGGGTCGGCCGTGGTCGACCTCCTGGCCTTCGTCATCGAGTAGGGCCACGTCGAGCCACGGCACGGGCCGCCCGCACGTGGCCAGGCGATCCGGGTCGTCGACCCGATGGTCCTCCTTGCGCAGGACCGTGATGGTCATGGGGCACTCCGCTTGCCCGTAGAACTGGAAGAAGACCGACCCCAGACGCTCGATCCCCTCGGCCAGGCGGCTGGGGGACATGGCAGCCGCGCCGTAGTAGAGGACCTCGAGGCTGGAGAGATCCGCCGACGCCATCCGGGCGTGGTCGAGCAGGACGTAGATCATCGTCGGCACGAGCATGGTGCCGGTGATGCGGTGCCGCTCGATCGTGTCGATGACCCTTTCGGGATCGAAGTAGGGGAGAACGTAGAGGGAACCGCCGCGCAGCAGAGTGGGGACGAAGAAGGCGGCACCGGCGTGGCTCAGCGGCGTGCAGCTCAGGAACCTCAGCTCGGAGGGCCACTGCCACTCCACCATCTGGATGGTGGTCATGGTGGACATGCTGCGACAGGTACCCACCACACCTTTGGGCTGACCGGTCGTCCCCCCGGTATACGCGATCGAGTAGGCGGTTTCGGGGTCCAGGGGAGCGACTGGGCGCAGCCGTCGGGGCCCGAAGCGAGCGGCCGCGGTAGCGATGTCCTCCGCGGCGTCGGTGGGAGCCAGGGCGATCACCCGCTTGAGCGACGGCACCCGATCTTTGAGGGCCATGGCCCGTTCCTCGTAGGCGTCGGGGTCATAGAACAGGGTTTCGATCCCGGCGTCTTCGAGTATGTACACGTGGTCGTCGAGCGACCCCATCGGATGGAGCGGGGTGCCCCGAAAGCCGGCCACCATGCCGGCACCCATGTTGTAGAGCACTTCCGGTCTATTCGCCGACAACGTGGCGGTAGGGCTGCCCTCAGTGACGCCCCACGCTTCGTAGGCCTGGATGTACCGGCTTATCTGATCGGCCATCTGCGCCGATGTCAGGACCTTGTCGCCGAGGTACACCGCCGGCTTGTCGGGGTGGGCCGCCAGCCCGCGGACCAGGAGGTCCCCACCGTAAGCCGGACGATAACGTGCGCGGTCCGCTTCACCTTGTTCCATCGCCTCGGGACCCCCTCAGGTCGGTCGTCTAGACTAGAAGCGCATTCTTGCCGGATCGGCCGCAGCGAAACAACCTGGCTTCAGGAGATGGCCCTAGAGACGTGACGCATACCCCTACGCCCGTGGATTCCCCCGACCCGGGCGACGCCATTACGGTCCCGAGCCTCCTGCTTTCGATGGCAACGGCTCACCCGGATGTCGAGGCCGTGGTCTCGGGCGACCGGCGGCTCACCTACGCAGGTCTCGCCGACTGCGTCCGTCGCGCCGCCGCCGCGCTCATCGCTTCCGGGATTGAGAAGGGGGATCCCGTCGCCATCTGGGCTCCGAACTCGACGGATTGGATCGTCGCCATGCTGGGTGTGGCGTCTGCCGGGGGCGTTCTCGTTCCTCTCAACACCCGCTTTCAAGGACCAGAGGCGGGCTACATCCTGGAGCGAAGCCGGGCCAAGCTGCTGTTCAGCGCGGCCGAGTTCCTAGGGCGAGACTTCCCGGCGCTGCTTGCGGACCAGGACCTGCCCCACTTGCAGGAGTCGATCGTTTTCGGTCGCACATGGGAATCGTTCCTCGCCCGCGGTGACGACCCCGACGCCCTCGATGAAGCCGACCGAGTCGCCACCAAGATTGATGCCGACGACTGGCTGGATCTGATGTTCACGTCAGGCACGACCGGGAAGCCGAAGGGTGTTCGATCGCGTCACGGAACCAGCATCCGATCGTTCCGGTATTACGCCACCAACCTCGGCATGAGACTGGGGGACCGGGCCCTTTTGGTGAACCCGCTGTTCCACACGTTCGGGTCCAAGGCCGGCGTGGTCGCCGCCCTCACCGTCGGGGCGACGGTCTTCCCGGTGCCGGTGTTCGACGCCTCGGCGGCCGCGGATCTCATCGCCGAAGAGCAGATCACCGTGTTTCCGGGGCCACCGACGATCTACCACGCCCTGCTGCAACTGCCCGAGGCCAAGCGAGAGGAGCTGCGTTCGCTCCGCTTGGCCGTCACCGGTGCGGCAGCCGTCCCGGTGGAGCTTCTGCGCCGCATGAGCTCGGAGCTCGGCTTCGACGTGGTGCTGACCGCGTACGGCCTGACCGAAACCATCGGGCTGGTCACGATGTGCCGGGCCGGCGACCCCCCCGAGGTCGTGTCGGCCACGTCTGGTCGGGCCATCCCCGGTGTCGAGGTCGCGACGGTCGACCCGGAAGGCCGGCCTACCCCGATCGGCGAGCCGGGCGAGGTGGTCGTGCGCGGCTATCCGGTCCTGGATGGCTACTTCGAGGACCCTGAGGCGACGGCAGAGGCCATCGACAGCGACGGGTGGTTCCACACAGGTGACGTCGGAACGCTCGACGCTGAGGGCGGGCTGCGCATTACCGACCGCATAAAGGACATGTTCATCGTCGGCGGATTCAACGCCTACCCAGCCGAGATCGAGGCGACCTTGATGGAAGCGCCAGGAGTAGCCCAGGTAGCGGTCGTCGGCGTATCGGACGACCGGCTGGGCGAGGTCGGGAAGGCCTTCGTCGTGGCCAAGCGGGGTGAGGTCGTCGACCCGGACCAGCTGATCGCGTTCGCCAAGGAACGGATGGCCAACTACAAGGTCCCCCGTTCGGTCGCAGTCGTGGACGAGCTGCCCGTCAACGCCGGCGGCAAGGTCATGAAGCACCTACTTCGCCGCCAGGTGTCCGACGAGAGGGGCCACGCCACATGAGAGTCGCAGCCATGATCCGCCCAGGTCGGCCGTGATCTGCGAGGGTCGGCCGTGATCTGCGAGGGACGGCCGTGATCTGCGAGGGACGGGTGGCCTTGGTCACGGGCGCCGGTCGCGGGCTGGGCCGGGCCCACGCGCTCGAGTTCGCCCGTCAGGGCGCGGCCGTCGTCGTCAACGACATCGGCGTAGCGCTCGACGGCCGGGGCGGCTCGAGCGGGCCGGCCGATGAGGTGGCCGATGAAATCCGGGCTCTCGGCGGGCATGCGGTAGTAAATGATGACGACGTAGCCGACTGGGAGGGGGCCAGGAGGCTCATCGATTCGGCGACCGAAGCTTTCGGCCGGCTGGACGTGGTGGTCAACAACGCCGGTTTCGTGCGAGACCGGATGTTCGCCAACGCCGACGAGGAAGAGTGGGACGCGGTGGTCAGGGTCCACTTGAAGGGCCATTTCTGCGTCGGTCGCTGGGCCGCGGCCTACTGGCGCGACCGGGCCAAGGCGGGCGAGATCAACGACGCCCGGATCATCAACACTTCTTCCGGCGCCGGCCTCCTCGGCAGCGTAGGTCAGGCCGCCTACTCGGCCGCCAAGGGCGGGATCCTGTCGCTGACCCTGGTCCAGGCGGCCGAGCTCGGACGATACGGAGTCACGGCCAACGCCATCGCCCCCGCGGCGCGGACGCGGATGACCGAAGGGGTGTTCGCAGAAACGATGCGAGCTCCCGAGGACGGAGCGTTCGACGCCATGGCCCCCGACAACGTGTCGCCGTTGGTCGTCTGGCTCGGCTCGGCCGAGTCGGCGGGCATCACCGGTCGTGTGTTCGAAGTGGAAGCGGGCCGGATCGGGGTGGCAGACGGGTGGCAGCACGGCCCGACGGTGGACAAGGGCACCCGTTGGGACGCGGCCGAGGTCGGCCAGGCGGTTCGCGATCTTCTGGCCGCCGCCCCGGCCCCCGCTCCCGTGTACGGCACCGCACCCGTCACGACGACGCCCGGCGGGGCCGGGTGACCGAGCCTGCCCATGATGGGCCCGGCCTCCAAGCCCGGCCCGAGTACGTCCCGGGCCACGGCTTGCTGGCCGGTAAAACGGTCCTGGTCACCGCGGCGGCCGGCACGGGCATCGGCTACTCCACGGCGAAGCGCTGCCTCGAGGAGGGAGCTGACGTGGTGATCAGCGACGCCCACGAGCGGCGGCTGGGGGAGGCCGCCGAGCGCCTGGCCGAGCTCACCGGCGACCGTCCCCTCGCCCTGACGTGTGACGTGACCGACGAGGACCAGGTGCAAGCCCTGTTCGAACAGGCCGCCCGCCGTCACGGCCGGGTCGACGTGCTCGTCAACAACGCCGGCCTCGGCGGCACCGCGAACCTGGTCGATATGACCGACGAGCAGTGGGATCGCGTCATCGACGTGACGCTCAACGGCACCTTCCGGTGCACCAGGGCCGCCCTCCGCCACATGCGCGGCGAAGGTCGAGGCGTGATCGTCAACAACGCGTCGGTGCTCGGGTGGCGGGCCCAGCCCGGGCAGAGTCACTACGCGGCGGCCAAGGCGGGTGTCATGGCGCTGACCCGCTGCGCGGCTGTCGAGGCCGCCGCCTTCGGGGTGCGGATCAACGCCGTCGCTCCCAGCTTGGCGATGCACCCGTTCCTAGCCAAAGTGACCACCACCGAACTCCTCGAAGAGCTCACCGACCGCGAAGCGTTTGGTCGCGCCGCCGAACCGTGGGAAGTGGCCAACGTGATCGTCTTCCTTGCCAGTGACTACTCGAGCTACCTGACCGGCGAAGTGGTCAGCGTCAGCAGTCAGCACCCCTGAGGATCGCCGTGGCCCAGACCGTGTTCGAGAGCGTCGACGCCCTGCTGTCGGCTGGACCGCAGGATCTCGGCTGCACCGAGTGGGCCACGTTGGACCAATCGGCGATCGCTGATTTCGCGAGGGCCACGTTGGTCCCCGCCGCCCAGGGCGACGAAGTCGCTCCGCCGCTCTTGTTGTTGTCGCTCACCAACCGGTTCCTTCCCGACCTACTGGAAGTGAGGGGGGCGTCGAGCGGCGTCAACTACGGATCGGGTTCTGTTCGCTTCAACGCCCCCGCCCGGGCCGGAGATCGGTTGCGGGCCCGAGCGTTCTTGATGGACGCCGCGGAGGTGCCCGGAGGAGTGCAGACGACGGTCCAGATCCGCGTCGAGATCGAGGGATCCGACGAGCCCGCGTGCATCGTGGAGTCCCTGTCGCGTTGGATGAGATGACCGCGACGGCGCCGCGGGTCGTGTTGGTCACCGGTGGGTCCCGAGGGCTCGGTAAGGGGCTGGTGGACGCATTCGTCGCCAACGGCGATCGCGTCATCGCGTGCGGGCGAAGCGACCCTGAGCCCGGCACTGTGGCGGTTCCTTTTTTCCAATGTGACGTGCGCGACCCTGACCAGGTCGCCGGGCTGTTCGATGCGGTCGTCCAGCAGTTCGGGCGGATCGACGTCGCCATCAACAACGCAGGCGGTACCCCGTACGCCCCTGCGGCCACGATGAGCCCGCGCCTGGCCGAGCGCGTCATCGCCCTCAACCTTCTGGCCCCGTTCTACGTGGCACAGCGGGCCAACGCGGTCATGCAGGAACTGCCCGAAGGTGGTGTCGTGATCAACATCGGCAGCACCGTCGCCATTCGGCCGTCTACCAACGTGGCGCCCTACGTGGCCGCCAAAGCCGGTCTGGTCGGGCTGACCCGCAGCCTGGCCCTCGAGTGGGCCCCCAAAGTGAGGGTCAATATGGTGAGTCCCGGGTTGCTGCGGACCGAACTGATCCAGGACACCTACGGCTCGGACGTGGCTGCGGTGGAACGGACGGTTCCGATGGGCCGGTTCGCCACGGCCGCCGACGTGGGGGCGGTGTGCGTCATGCTGGCGTCCCCGGCCGCCGGTTACGTCACCGGGTCCGAGCTGATCGTCGACGGAGGGGGAGAGCATCCCGCCTGGCTGCTGGCCACGGTCCGAAAGGACCCGGCGGTTTGACGGTCACGGCCGGCCACGAAACATCTCGGAGCAGGTCGCTGTCAATGAGCAGCTCTGTCGAAGAACTGCGTCAAGTTGTTTCGGGTCGAGCCCGAAGGTCGGAGTAGTGGACCTGAGGTGGTCCGCCGAGGACCAGGCTTTCCGCCATGAAGCGAGGAGTTGGCTCGAAGCCCACGTGCCCCGCCCGGCCCTGCCGTCCGGAGACACCAAAGAGGGGTTCGCGGCTCACCTGGAATGGGAGCGCCTTCTGTTCGAAAGCCGGTGGGCGGTCGTGTCGTGGCCAGTGGAGTTCGGCGGGCGGGGCGCCAGCCTGTGGCAGTGGCTGATCTTCGAAGAGGAGTACTACCGGGCCGGGGCCCCCCAGCGGGTCACGCAAAACGGGATCTTCCTCCTGGCTCCGACGCTGTTCGAGTTCGGCACCCCCGAGCAGCAGGCCCGGATCCTGCCCAGGATGGCCGCCGCGGAGGACCTTTGGTGCCAGGGGTGGTCAGAGCCCGGCGCCGGAAGCGACCTGGCCGCCATCGCCAGCAGGGCCGAACGGACCGAAGTGGGTTGGCGCTTGACCGGGCAGAAGACGTGGACCACCCGGGGGGCGTTCTGCACCCACCTCTTCGGTCTGTTCCGAAGCGATCCGCAAGCGACCCGCCACCAGGGGCTGACGTACTTCCTGGTCCCCCTGGACGCTCCGGGCGTGACGGTGCGAGGCTTCGGACGCCTCGACGGTGACGAAGGATTCGCCGAAGTGTTTCTCGACGGCGTGGACGTGGGGGACGACGCCGTGCTGGGCGGCGTCAACTCGGGATGGTCGGTCGCCATGGCCACGACCGGCTCGGAGCGGGGCTTGACCCTGAGGTCGCCCGGACGCTTTCTCGCCGTGGCCGACCGCCTGATGGACCTGTACCGCGACGAGTCGGCCGGCGGCCCCGATTCCCGAGGATCAGGCCCCGATCCCACCTTGCGGGACAGGGTCGTTCGCGGCTGGATGGACGCCGAGGCCTATCGGCTTTTCACCCTCCAAGCGGTCACGGCGATCGCGAGCGGGACGCGACCGGGAGCCGAGTCGAGCCTCAACAAGATCTGGTGGTCCGAGATGGACATCCGCCTGCATGAAGCCGCGCTGGCTCTTCAAGGCGAGGCCGCAGAGGTCGACGACTCGTGGATGCGCGGCTTCGAATTCTCTCTATCGGGCCCCATTTACGCGGGCACCAACGAGATCCAACGCAACATCGCGGCCGAGCGCCTCCTCGGCCTGCCGCGAGGGTAGAGGGCATGTACTTCGGTTTCGACGACGACCAGCTTGCCGTGCGCGACACCGTCGGCGCCCTGCTCGACGATCGGTGCCCGTTGGCGGCGGTCGAGCAGGCGTGGGAGGAGGGGGGTAGCACCTCGCTCCGCGGCGTATGGGGTGAGCTGGCGGCCCTGGGAGTTCAGGGGCTGCTCGCGCCGGAGTCGTCCGGAGGATCAGGGCTGGGCGACGTGACGCTCGCGTTGATCCTGGCCGAGACGGGACGGGTGGCGCTGCCGCTGCCGATCATGGAGACGGCCGCCGTCGGGGTCCCCATGGTGATGGCTGCTGGCGACCCCGATGGGGTGCTGGCGCAGTTGATCGACGGCTCGCTGGTGCTCACGGTGGCGACCGGTTCGCTGTGCCCGGCGGCGACCCTGGCGGACCTGTTCATCATCGATGGACCTAGCGGAGCGGTGCTGTACCGGAGGGACTCGGTCGATGTGGAGCCGGTCGCATCGGTTGACCGCACTCGCGACCTCGCCCGGGTGAGGCCTCGATCGGGCCCTTCGGCGGGATCGGGCACGCCATTGAACGGCTTCGCGTTCGATCGGGCCGCCCTGGCCACGGCCGCCCAGCTGATCGGTTTGGGTCGGGAAATGGTCCGAATGACCGTCGAGCACGTGAAGCAGCGGCGTCAGTTCTCCGTCCCGATCGGCAGCTTTCAAGCGGTCAAGCATCACCTGGCCGACGCCACCCTTCGCATGGAGTTCGCCGCCCCCACGGTGTGGGCCGCCTCCCTTGCTCTTTCCGAGGCCAGCGAAGAGCAGACCCGGTCGATATCCCTCGCCAAGGCCACCGCGTCCGATGCCGCCTACGCGGCCGGCCGGGTCGCCCTGCAATGCCACGGAGCCATGGGCTACACCGACGAGTACCGCCTCCATTTGTGGATGAAGCGGGCATGGTGTCTGGCCGCGGCCCACGGGTCGGCAGCGTGGCACCGAGACCGCATCGGTCGGGAGTTGGGGTTGTGAGCCCGCGCCGCGCCGGCATCGGGGGGCGGCGGGAGTTCCGCGCTAACGCGCCAGCGGGTTTGGTGTTTGAGCAACCTGCTGGCGCGTTGCCTGAAATATTTGCAGCCAACGCGCCAGTGGGTTGGATCGCAGCGATTCGAGTGTCGCGTTGGCGCGGTGCCGGTAGCCTCATCTCGTAGAAGGTCCAAAGGAGAGTCGTAAATGAACGAGGCCTACATCGTCGATGCCGTGAGGACACCGGTCGGGAAGCGGGGGGGTGGGCTGTCCGGTGTTCACCCGGCCGACTTGGGCGCGTCCGCCCTCACCGCCCTGATGGATCGGACGGGCGTCGATCCCGCCGCCGTCGAGGACGTCATATTCGGATGCCTGGACACCATCGGTCCCCAGGCCGGAGACATCGCCCGCACGTGTTGGCTGGCGGCTGGTCTCCCCGAAGAGGTGCCCGGCACGACCGTCGATCGACAGTGCGGGTCATCCCAGCAGGCCTTGCACTTCGCCGCTCAAGCCGTGCTGAGCGGCACGTCGGATGTGATCGTCGCCGGTGGGGTGCAGAACATGAGCAGGATCCCGATCAGCTCGGCGATGCTGGTCGGGACCCAGTTCGGCTTCGACGATCCCTTCTCCGGGTCGACGGGATGGAAAGCCCGTTACGGGGACGAGGAGATCTCGCAGTTCCGCGGGGCCGAAATGATCGCCGCCAAGTGGGCCATTTCCCGGGAGGACATGGAGCGCTTTGCTTTGCAATCGCACGAGCGGGCCCTGACTGCCATCGACGAAGGCCGCTTCGACACCCAGATCGTGCCGGTGGCCGGCGTCACCATCGATGAGGGCCCGCGGCGCGGAACATCGTTGGAAAAAATGGCCACGCTTCCTTCGTTGAGCGACGGCGGACGGCTCACGGCTGCTGTCTCCAGCCAGATCTCCGATGCCGCTTCCGCCATACTCGTCGTCAACGAGCGGGGCCTCGAGACCCACGGGCTGACACCGAGGGCGCGCGTCCATCATCTCAGCGTTCGGGGGGCCGACCCGGTATGGATGCTCACCGCTCCCATTCCCGCGACCGAGTACGCCCTCAACAAGGCCGGCATGACCCTCGACCAGATCGACCTGGTGGAGATCAACGAGGCGTTCGCTTCGGTCGTCTTGGCCTGGTTGGCCGACACCGGAGCCGACCCGGCGAAGGTCAACGTCAACGGGGGAGCCATCGCCCTCGGCCATCCCCTCGGCGCAACCGGGGCGCGGCTCATGACGACCCTGCTCGCCGAGCTCGAACGCACCGGGGGCCGCTACGGTCTTCAGACCATGTGCGAGGGCGGCGGTCAGGCCAACGTCACCATCGTCGAACGCCTGGGCTAGTCGCCCGGCCAAACCCCGCCAGCCTGGCCGGTTCCGCCCGGACCTACCCCGGGAGGCACGTGCGAGCCTTGGCCACGTGGACGGCGGTGCCCTCGGCGTACATGGCTCTAACGACGTCCGGTGGGAACGTGGGGTGCTTGACCATACACGCGTCTATCTGTGCATTGTCTGGGGGTGGGTGGTCGGTCGGAGACAGGCATCGAGGAAGCGCCGCAGTTCGGCGTCGTCGCGGGCCGCGGTGGCCGGGTCGAGCAGGAGCGCTTGGAGCAGCCGGACCATGTGCTCGGCCAGGACAGCCCGCTGAACGTCGTCGAGGTGGTGGAGGTCGATCGGCAGTTGGGCCAGGACGAGCGTCGCCAGCCCAGGCGCCCGGGTGGACGTGATGAGGGCGTCACCGTGGCCAGGTCGAGCGATGAACGAGAGACGAGGGTCGCTCGGGAGGTTGCGCAAGCAGTAATAGACCACCTCCACGATGGCATCGGACGCATCCTCGATGCCGGCCAGATGCTCGGTCAAGCGGTCGACCAGGGCCCCGGCCGCTTCCCCTGCGACCGCCTCGAACAGCGCACTCCGGTTGGAGAAGTAGCGGTAGACGGTCTGGCGGGTTACCCCGAGTCGGAACGCCACCTTGGCGATGTCGGCCGCATCCCCGGACTGTTCGACGCACTCCACCGCGGCTTGGACGATCCGCTGCACCGCCTCTTGGTCGCTGGCGGGTGGGTTGCCTCCCCATCCGTGCGTTCGCACCCGAACGAAGATAGGAGAGCAGCATGACGGCTGTCGACGAAGGCCGGATCGGGCACGTCGGTCCGACCGACCCCGAGCTGACCAAAAGAGCCCTCGGCCACGTGCGGGCGGGCACCACCGACCTGGCTCCGGCAGTGCTGAAGGTGCCGCTGTCGTACTACGGCGACGAGGAGTTGCTGCGACGCGAGACGGACCTGCTCATGCGCACTCCGATCGCGGTGGTCGCCAGCGCCAGGGTCCGAGAGGCCCACGACTTCGTGGTCCGGGAGGTCCTCGGGACCTCAGTCCTGGTCTCGCGTGGATCAGACGGCGTCGTGCGCGCCTTCCTCAACTACTGCCGCCATCGCGGCGCCCGCCCGGCCGAAGGTTGCGGGCAAGCTCGCCGCTTCAGCTGCCCGTACCACGGCTGGGTGTACGACAGCGAGGGCGGCCTGGTAGGGATCCCAGGCCAGCGGGGTTTCACCGGCGTCCACCGTAGCGACACCGGCTTGGTGGCCTTGCCGTGCGAGGAGCGCCACGGCCTGGTCTGGGCGGTCCTCACGGCCAAGGCGCCCTTGGACCTCGACGCCCACCTCGGCCCCCTCGACGCCGAGCTGGGAGGATGGCAGCTAAGCGACTACGAGCACCTCACCTACCGAGACCTCGAGACGGAGGTTAGCTATAAGGCGGCCCTGGAGGCCTTCGCCGAGAGCTACCACTTCCCTTACGTGCACGCCAACAGCCTCATCGGGCAGAACACCATTGCGGACGTCGCTGTCCACGAGGCGTTCGGCCGGCACCACCGGATCTGCTTTCCCTTTCCGTGGATCACGAATCTGGACGAAGGCGAGGCCAGCTGGGAGCCGGTCGACAACGTGGCCGTCATCTACTGGGTCTACCCGAACCTGGTGCTCGCCTTCACCTCGGTGGGCGTCGAGCTCATCGACATCCTGCCCGCCGGCGCCCCGACGCGCTGCACCGTGCGTCACGGATGGATGGCCAGGTTTCCGGCGACCACAGACGAGGAGCGGGCCGGCTACTCGGATCTGTTCGAGCTGGTCCACGCCGCGCTGCGCGACGAGGACTGCGCCGTGCTCCGGCTGTGCGGGGACGGGATCCGCAACGGCCAGCACGGCCACATGCTCATCGGCCGAAACGAGATCGGGGTGCAGCACGTCGTGCGCACTTTCGCGGGCGCACTCGGGATCGAGTTCATGCTCGGAGGAGCCTGACGAAAGCGCCCAGCCGGGCCGTACACTCCAAGCAGAGACGGCTCGAAGTTCCCCTCACGCACCGTCGGCGCCCTGCGCCGAGGCGCGCAACAGCCGTCCTCAGCTAGGAGGCCCACCGTGGCAGCGACGGATCCGACCACCGACCCAACAACCTTGCTCGCGGGCGCTACCGGCGACTGGCGCCTCGATCCCGCGGCTACCACGATCGAGCTGCGAACGAAGGCCGCTTGGGGGCTGGCCAAGGTCAAAGGCAGCTTCGACGCGATCGAGGGACACGGAAGCGTGGGTGAGGACGGCACGTTGTCCGGTGCGCTGGTGATCGACGCCAAGTCCGTCGATACTGGGGTCAAGCGGCGCGACAAGCACCTCCGGAGCGGCGACTTCTTCGAAGTGGACAAGCATCCCACCTTCACCTACGTCGCCACCGGGGTGAGCCCCGATGGCGAGGGCCGGCTCAAAGTGAGCGGCACCCTCACCATCAAAGGGCAATCTCGCCCCCTCGACCTGATTGCCACCGCGACGGAGCCGGCCCCGGGCCGAGCGATCCTGACCGCGGAAGCCGAGATCGACCGCAGGCAGTGGGGGATCACCTGGGCCAAGATGGGAGCCGGGGTGCACAATCATCTGGTCGTGGCCGCTCATTTCACGCGTCCGTAGTTTCGGCGCCCTTCCGTAAGGCGCCACGCCCCTTCTGGCGCCGGCGCCGGTTGTGACAGGGTATTCCGATGCGATTCGTCGTCTACGGGGCCGGGGCCATCGGTGGTCTGATCGGAGCGCTGCTGGCCGAAGCCGGAGAGGATGTCCTGCTCATCGCCCGAGGGGCGCATGCTGAGGCCATTCGGCGCTCAGGGCTCGCGGTCGAGTCGCCCGAGGGGCGTCGTCTGGTCCCTTTGGCCGTGGCCGAGGGGCCGGCCGCGTCTTTCCACCCCGGGGATGTCGTCCTCTTGGCCGTGAAATCCCAGGACACCGCCGCCGCCCTGTCGGCGCTGCGACAGACGGCGCCGCCATCCATATCGGTGGTCTGCGTGCAGAACGGAGTGGATAACGAGCGCGCCGCCCTGCGTCTGTTTGCCGACGTCTATGGAGTGTGCGTCATGTGTCCGGCCGCCCACTTGGAGCCGGGGGTGGTGCAGGCCTTCTCGTCTCCGACTCCCGGTCTGCTCGATGTGGGCCGTTACCCGGTTGGCGTCGACGCACTGTGTAGCGCGCTGGCCGCGGCCTTTCGCGCCGCCACGTTCGAGTCGGTGGCACGCCCGGACATCATGCGCTGGAAGTACCGCAAGCTGTTGATGAACCTGGGCAACGCGGTGGAGGCCCTATGCGACGGTCCGGGACGCTTGGAGCTCGCGCACCTCGCCGGCGACGAGGGGGTCGCCTGCTTGCGAGCCGCCGGCATCGACGCCGCTTCGGAGGAGGAGGACGCGGCCCGGCGGGGGGACCTGCTCCAACTCCACGCTGTCGGAGGCCACCGGAGAGCCGGGGGATCCAGCTGGCAGAGCCTCCAGCGCGGCGCGGGATCGATCGAGAGCGACTACCTCAACGGCGAGATCGTCCTCCTGGGCCGGCGCCACGGAATCCCGACACCGGTGAATGCCCTGCTGCAGGAGCTGGCGTGGGAGCGGACGCTGAGCGGGGCCGGACCGGGGTCCTTATCGACTGCCGCCTTCTTCGAGCGCCTATCGGAGGGGTAGCTCGGAGCCGGGACGCGTGACCGAGTCCGGACCACGGACTCGTCCGGCCAGGTCCGCCAGCGTGGCGATGGCCTCGGCCACCATTCCTTCGATTAGCTCGGCGACCGTGGGAAGCGCTTCGATCAGACCGGTCACCTGGCCTGTGGGCAGGATCCCCGCCTCGAGGCGCCCTTCGACCATCGTGGCTCGGGTCAGCATGGGGGCGTTGGCGGCCATGGCCACTTGGGCCCAGCTCATCTCCCCGTTGCGCTTCATGGCCACGCCCTCGCGGAGTAGGTCCGCCAGGCTGGTCGAAGTGAGTTTCCGTAGGCGAAGTGCGTTGGCGACGGCCCGGGCTGCCGCCATCGGTCCGATGCGACCGTCCAAGCGGTCGACCAGGTCGGTGCGGATCACCCGCTGGGGGGCCCCGTCGATGGCGCGCGTCACGACCGTGTCGGTCAGCGCCGCGACCAGGTAGCGCTCCTTGACGTGGTCGGGGACCGTGCTCTCCTTGGTCAGCAGGAAGCGGGTTCCCATGGCCACCCCGGCGGCACCCCAAGCCATCGCCGCGATCAGTCCGCGGCCGTCGTGGAAGCCACCGGCGCCCATCACCGGGATGTCGACCTGGGCGGTTACCTGAGGCAGCAGCAAGCTGGTCGGGATGGAACCCGTGTGCCCACCGCCTTCTTGACCTTGGGCGATCACGGCATCGACGCCCATGGCCGCGACCTTCTCGGCGTGGCGGGGGGCGGCGACGGTTGGCATGGTGACGATCCCGCCGTCGCGCAGCTTGGCGACCAGGGCCGCGTTGGGCGCTTGCGCGAAGCTGGCCACCCTGATCTGCTCCTTGATCATCAGGTCGACGAAGCGTTCCACGTCAGCATGGTTGGACCTCAGGTTGACCCCGAAGGCGTTGCCGGTCCGGTCTTTGACCTCGCGGATGGCGGCCAGCAACTGGTCGTAGGTCATGGTGGCCGACGCCAGGATGCCGAGGCCACCAGCGGCCGATGTGGCTGCGGTCAGGCGGGCCCCGGCCACCCAGCCCATGCCCGTCTGCACGATGGGATAGCGGACGCCGAGGAGATCGCACGCCGGCGTGCGCAAAGCGGCGACCGGATCCAGAGGGTCACCGTTCATGTGGACAGGATGACGCAGGAGCCGTGGCCGAACAGCCCCTGATTGATCGTGAGGCCCACCCGGGCTCCGTCGACCTGCCTGGCCCCGGCCTGACCGCGTAGCTGCCACGTCACTTCGCACACTTGAGAGATGGCCTGAGCCGGGACCGCTTCCCCGAAGCAGGCGAGGCCCCCGGACGTGTTGACAGGAACCCTCCCACCGATGGTGGTCGCTCCCTCGTGCAACAGCTTCTCGGCCTCGCCGCGAGCACACAGGCCGATGTCCTCGTACCAATCCAGTTCCAACGCGGTCGAGAGGTCGTAGACCTCGGCCAGCGACAGGTCCTGCGGGCCGAGGCCGGCTTCCTCGTAGGCTGCGGCCGCGATCGACTCACGGAATCCGATGGCCGGAGCGGTCACCGTCGCAGCCGAGTCGGTGGCGATGTCCGGCAAGTCCACCGCCGTGTTCGGGAAGCGGGGCGTCACCGTCGAAACCGAGCGTATGCGCACCCGGGCCGCCGATCCCAGCTTGCGGACCGCGGCCGCCGAGCCGAGCACCACGGCGGCGGCGCCGTCGGAGGTTGCGCAAATGTCGAGCAGGCGCAAGGGATCCGACACCACCGGTGACGCCATGACGTCCTCAGCCGAGACCTCCTTGCGGTAACGGGCGTTGGGGTTGTGCACCCCGTGACGCGAGTTCTTGACCTTGACCGCGGCGAAGTCGGCCGGACCGGCGCCGTAGAGGTCCATGCGCCGCCGGGCGTACAGCCCGAAGAACGCCGGGTTGGTGGCGCCGATCAGGCGGAAGCGCAGCCAGTCGGGATCATCCCAGCGCTCCCCGGCGTTTGGTGCGAGGAAGCCCTTCGGGGTGGTGTCGGCGCCGACGACCAGGGCCAGGTCGCAAAGCCCGGCCAGGATCCGCGTCCGGGCCGCCTCGATGGCGGCCGACCCCGACGCGCAAGCGGCGTAGCACGTCGCCACTCGGGCTCCGTTCCATCCGAGGGCCCGGGCCATCGTCGATCCAGCCACGTAGCCGCCGTACCCGTTGCGTACGGTCTCGCCACCGACGATGAAGTCGACGTCCTTCCAGTCCACGCCGGCGTCGGCCAGCGCGGCGCGCGCCGCGGCCACCCCGTAGCTGACGAACGGTCGGCCCCACTTGCCCCACGGATGCATGCCGACACCGAGGACTGCCACATCGCCGCTCACCGGGCGTCACCAGCCTCGCCGCTGACGACGGGCCGCCAGCGCCAGACCAGCTTGACGGTTTCGCCATCGGTCTCGAGGGGCTCCACCACCAGCTCGACCGTGCTCCCGACGCGCAAGTCGCCCACGCCGAAGCCGTCAGCGACCTGCCCCAGGATGATGATCTGCTCCCGCTCGAGCTCCACCGCTGCGATGGCGAACGGCTGGTACGGATCGTTCCGGCTCACGTACGGCGGCGGCGGTTGGTACTGGGCGTCGGTGTAGCTCCATACCGTGCCGGTCGCCGACAGCGGGACCGTCTCCATGTCCTCGCTGATGCATCCAGGGTTGGGGCACCACGAACCGGTTGGTGGGAACTGGTAAGTCCCACACTCGGTACACCTACGGCCCAGGAGGGTGGGGGGCTCGTCGATGGTAAACCACCCGTCGATTACCGGGACAGCCGTCGTCATGAGCACTCCTCGTCGGTTTGAATCTCAGCTACCTGGGTGATCTTCGCACGTCCCATCGATCAGTCCGGTAGCTCGGCCCGGCGCAGCCCGTCGGGATCGATGATCTCGCGTATGAGCCTCAGCTCGTCGGGGGTCGGCAACCTGGACTCGCCGACCGGATCGGCCTGCGCCAGCTCGAAGCCGGTCGCGTCCAGAACTTCCTGGATCGTTACCCCTGGGTGGACGCTGATGAGGCGCATGCGGTGCCCCTCGCCCCCGAAATCGAGCACGGCCAGGTTGGTCACCACCCTCCGCACTTCGAAGAACTCGAACGCGGCCGGACCGGCCGCCTCGGCCCGGTTCCACCCGACCCCGGTAACGACGTCCACTTCCTCCACGAATACCCGGGGCGAATGGTTGACCACCCAATAGCTGGTCGGGTGGTTGACGGTGTTTCCGGGCGCGCCGCGAAATCCGATCAGCTGGGTTTTGGGCGAGCGGTAGTCGGCTCCGATGGCGGCGAAGTTCTGGTTGCCCCACGGGTCGATCTGCGTGGCGCCCATGACCACGTGCCGTCGCCCCGACCAGACCACGTCGAACATCGAGCGGTACGGGTTGTAGTACTCCACGACCTTCCCATCGGGCCAGGCGAAGGCCTCGTTGCCGGCGACGAGGGCCGCTTCACCGTCTGTGACCATCAGGTCCGGTTCGAACGACGCCCGGGCCACCCGGCCGGCAATCATCGGGATGGTGCCGATCGGGTTGGCCACGATCTCACCGTCGCCACGAAAGCACTCGGCCACGGCCACGACGCACACCTCGGCTCGGGTGACGGGGGACGCCGCCAACTGGGGATCACTCATCGGGCGGCCACCTTGGTCTGGAAGTCCTGTTCGGGAATGTCGATCCACGCCTGTTTGAAAGCGGCCCAGGCTTCGGGTGACTTGGCCGATCCGGCGTATTCCTTTTGGAGGCCTTCATCCCGCTCGTAATCTGGTGTGCACGAGGTAAACAGGGCGCCCCCGGCCCGCTCGACGACGCCGTCGACCATCATTCGCCCGACCCGGAGCCGCAGCTCCGTGCCCGCTTCAGCGGCCAGCTCGGCGGTAGGCACCAGCCGCTCGACCGAAATGAAGCGGCGGGTGGGCGCGGCCCGCAGGAAGAGATCGTCGAAGTACAGATCCGGCCCTAGGAAGGTGGCATTGCCGGCTTCGTCGGCGCGATTCAGGTGGCATATGGCTGCGTCGAGTTGGAAGGCCGGCACCGCCACCAGTTCGTAGGCGTCGTCGAACGGGGAGCGCACCGTGCGCAGGAGGGGGTTGTGCTTGAGCAGGTCGCTGCCGAGGCCGACCCGGGTGGGCAGGAAAGGCACCCGCCAGGCGGCGGCCTGCAGCCCGAGCAGGAACATCCCTTCGTCCCAAGGTACGTCTTCTATCAGCCCGGCTTGTCGGGCCGCTCGGAAGTGGGGCTCGAGGGCGATCGAGTCCAGGGACGCGAACGGATAGAAGGCCCGGGCCACCTTTCCGGTCGCGCACAGAAGGCCCAGGTCCGGCCCGGCGAAGCTCACGATGGTCAAGTTCCGAAGGGAGCTGCGGGCGATGGCGCGGACGATCGACATCGGCTTTCGTCGGCTGCCCCAACCGCCGATGCCAATGGCCATGCCGTCGGTTAGCTGGGCGACGACGTCGTCTTCGAGGAGGACCTTCGAGGTCATCGGTTTGTGTCGGTTCCGCGCTTGGCGACGAAAGCGTCTCGATGTTCGTCTGCGACCCCCGACAGGTTCAGCTCGAAAGTGAAACCCTGTTCGAATCGGTATGAGCGCTTGACGTCCCACAAGTCGATGCCGTTGAGCGACTCCTTGGCGGCCCGGATGACGGTGGGGGACTTGGCCGCGATTACCTCGGCCAACTCGTGGGCGGCGGAGACCAGCTCGTCGGTGGGTACGACCTTCCACACGGAACCGTACGACAGCAGCTCCTGGGCGGTCGCGGTGCTCGACGTGTACACCATGGCCCGCATCCGGTGCTGGGGTACGAGCCGGCTGAGATGAGTAGCGGCTCCCAGCGCACCGCGGTCCACTTCGGGGAGTCCGAAATAGGCGTCGTCGGATGCGATGATGACGTCGGCGTTGCCGGCCAGGCCGATGCCCCCGCCGACACAGAAGCCTTGGACTGCGGCGATCACCGGGACGGGGCAGTCGTACACCGCCGCGAACGCGGCAAAGCAACCGCGGTTGGCCCCTATGAGGGCGTCGAAGCCTTCCGTCGCCTGCATCTCCTTGATGTCGACGCCTGCGTTGAAACCCCGACCGGTCGCCCTGAGGACCACGACGCGCACGTCGGGGTTGCGGCCGAGGTCGGTTAGGCGCTCGGCGACCGCAAACCAATCGGCGACCCGCAAGGCGTTGACGGGCGGGCAGTCGATGATGACCTCGGCTACTCCGCCCTCGCGGATGTCAGATGTGACTGGCACCTCGTCCCTTCTCTCGCTCGTTGTCTGGCATATGTGGTCAGGCGACCGACGTCTTCTCGCCCGTACCTGAGGGTTGGTGCTCGGAGAACTCGAGGACGACCCAGACCGCCCGGGATATCCGGTCGTAGACCTGGGCTATCGACTGGGCGCCGACAACCCACTGGCGGAGCTGAAGGTCGAACACAGACGTGGCGACCTGCACCACGTCGGTGGCGATGTCACTCGGCAGGCCTTGCAGTGCCTCGACGTAGATCTCTGTGTTTCGGGCCATATTGCGGGCGAATATCTCTCGGGTGAAAGGATCCTCCGACGCTTCCAACGCTTGGACGACCCGGGCGAGCTGCGGCCACCCCTGGAACGCTCGCATGGACCGCTGCAAGACGTCGGTGAGCCGCTCGGCGTTGGTCGTGCCCTTGAGCGGCCTCCGTTCGACGTTGGTGCGAAGCTGACCGGCCCAATGGGCGAGCACCTCGGCGAATAGATGATCTTTGGATTGGAAGTACCGGTACACCGTCCCCAAGGCCACCCCGGCCTCGGCGGCCACATCCTTCATTTGGATCTGGTGGTGCTCGTTGGCCCGCAGGAGGGCGAGACCGGCCGTGACGATCCTGTCGCGGCGCTCTCGCTGGCCAGAGCTCAGGGTGTCGGGAAGCGGTGGGGCGGTCACCCTGGGGGCAGATCGCTTGGGCACGGGGAGAGTCTCGACGACCTTTCCGGTGGGTGGGACCGAGGACTACGGCGGCAGCGGCCCGTTGTCTAACTTTGACGTGGGCTGGAAGCTGATTCTAGCTTAAGAGCGGTTGTCGAAACGACTTGCGCGGCACGGCCAGGCTTCGCCCTGGTCGGAAGGCCCCGGCCTCGAGCCCGCGCAAGTAGTTTCGGTTCGGGCTCCACGACCCATCGCGCAGAGGAGAGCCATGCCGATACCTGAGGGAATACCGATTATCGACACCATGATCGGATTTCCTGTCGCGGACTTCGGGGCTACCTACGGCTTCATCCGCAAGCAGACCAAGGACGCCGACTCCAAGGAGGGAATGCGCTTTCCTGCCGAATACATGTTCAAGGACGTCCCCGAAGGCCACGACGGAGCCGGAGACCCGGTTGCGTCGACGCTGGCTCAGATGGACCGATTTGGCGTCGCCATAGGGGTCATCGGCACGGTTCGCGACGGGGTGTCCGACCGGGCCCTCAAAGAGCACCCGGACCGTTTCGTGGGCCGTACCAGCGTGGATCCCAACCAGGGCATGGACGCCGTGCGAAAGATCGTCGCCGATCACGACGAGCTCGGTACGAGAGCGGTGACCGTGTTCCCGGCCGGCACCTTTCCCCAAGTGCCCATCAACGACAAGAAGATGTACCCCATCTACGCCAAATGCGTGGAGCTGGGCCTTTCGGTGTGGGTCAACGCCGGCATTCCGGGACCTCGCTTGCAAGGAATGTGTCAGCACGTAGAGCTCATCGACGAAGTCATGTTCGACTTCCCGGACCTGACGTTCGTGACCATGCACGGCTGCGAGCCGTGGGAACAGCTGGCGGTAAAGCTGATGCTCAAGTGGCCCGGCTTGCACTACTGCACGTCGGCCTTCGCGCCCAAGTACTACCCCAAGGCAGTGATCGAATACGCCAATACCCGCGGCGCCGACAAGGTGATGTACGCCGGCTACTACCCGATGGGCTTGAGCCTCGAGCGGATCATGGGGGAGATGGGGGACGTGCCGTTTCGCGACCACGTATGGCCCAAGTTCCTGCAGCAGAACGCAGCGCGCGTCCTTGGGCTCGAGCAAACGTGATCGACCCGGGGGCCACCGGAGCCGTCCTGCAGTGG
>Ga0302326_10001229_pt1 | contig 66171 bp, 57 predicted proteins | sample Palsa_T0_3_FD_202264 | JGI IMG/M metagenome (GOLD analysis project Ga0302326, IMG submission 202264) | Peat permafrost microbial communities from Stordalen Mire near Abisko, Sweden - Palsa_T0_3 | ecosystem: Environmental > Terrestrial > Soil > Palsa > Peat permafrost | place: Sweden: Abisko...
GGAATTCACTCCAATTTGGATATCGGCATGCAAAAGTCGCGAGCGATTTTATACCCGGCGGAGAGACACTGAATGATGGATCGGTAAAGTTCGACTGGCATCTGCACAACGATCTCAATCTGTCAGCGAATGTGCAGTACGAGAAATGGCTTGCGCCAGCGTTGGCGGCGACGCCACAGACGAACTGGACTGCGAGCATCGAGGTCAGCTTCCAACCTCGCGGATGGACGTTCTCGTCGAACTCCCGATAGTGAGTTCAACTTTCAGTCAGGGCCTCCAAAAAGGAGGCAATATCAACAGCGCCCGACAATAAAGACGTAGCGCGCAGTGGTGGGGCTGGGGAGAGTCGAACTCCCGACACGCAGTTTAGGAAACTGCTGCTCTATCCATCTGAGCTACAGCCCCACGGCGAAGAGGCTAGGTGAGGATAGAGTAGCACATCGTTTTCTGCCGGGAAGCTGCGGATGTGCGCGGCTGGCCGCGCGCAAGGATCACTAGCTGGGTTTTGTCGTATCTTTATCTCCCGGCTCAGTCGGCTTTGTCTCTTGAATTACATCCGCTGGCGCAATCTGCGCCGTCACCGTCACGTAGGTGACGTCAGGAACTTTCGTTGGATCGGCGGCCACTTCGAGCGCATCGCCCGGCGCAGTGCCTTTTGGCACGACAAATCCCTGCTGGAGTTCCAGATTCGGTAGCGCATCCTTAATCTTTGCGTATTGGCTCGTCGGCACCAGAACGTAATCGCCGGAGAGGAGCGGCAATCCCACAGAGGATTGTTGTGCAGCCCACGACTTTTGCGTGGCAAAAACGTCGACCGGCATGTGTTGGAATACCGATCTCGAACTCGCCGGATGGACGAGAGCATAAAAACTCGTGAACGCGCTCAGCGCTCCGACGCTGATGGCCGGCAGCCCGATCACCGGCGCGAAACGTCCGATTTCAGTGGTCGCCGTCTTCATCAGCTGCGAGAACATCGATTCCTTCGCCTGAAGCGTGAAGTTAAAAGCCCAACGTCCCGATCCGCCGGGTAGCCGCATCTGCTGCATCTTCTGCCATGTTGTGCCGGGATCGAATCCCGTGTCCCCCAATTTCGGCATCTTGCCATTTTCTCGCGGAAACATCGCGGCGATCGCCGTCCACGCCATTGGATCGAGAAAATTCAACACGGCCTTTTTCTGTATGACGTCCACACGGAATTGAGACGATTGCAAATTTTCGAATAGCTTTGCATCTGCTGTCGCCGCTCTGAAACCAGCAACATTCACGCCCATGTTGACGTCGCCGTCATGTGGCAGCAACTCTGCCGGCTTGATGTCGGTGATCGCGCGAAAGCCGGTCGACTTCGTGTAATTCAGAAATACGGGCGCGCGTCCGGGATCCGCGCCGGAGTCTTTGCCGCGCATGCGAAACGCCCCGGTCTGAACTGCGGGGGTGCCTGTCGAGTCGGCAAATGCGGTCCAAAATTGCGCCTGTTGCTGGCTGATATGGCCTGCGGGCGCGCCATCGCCGGTTTGCCCCAGAAATCTGGCTACGGCTTTGGCAGCAGCAGGAGTGGCGAAGAGGCCTGAGAAAGCGCCTGTCGCGAGAGCTTGCTTTACGAAGTCACGTCGGGCTGAGCGCATAGTTACCTCCGGGTTAAGGGGATATTCCCAACACCACTCTCATTTGTCAAGCTGCGCGACCCTGCGTCGCCGCTCGTTTCGAGACCTTGGTGTGGCCATGCGTAGGGACACGGATTTCACTCTGACGGCGAGCTTAAGCAACATCGTTGCTGATTTTTTGATGGCGGTTGCGGGCGTCGAGGGAAGGGAAATTGTTTCGCTGCTGATCCGCTCGGATAAGAGGGTTCTGCGTCCTACCGTTGCGCGGCTCTATCGAGCAAACGTTTCTGGACTTCGTTCCAAATTCTCAAGCGATAGATTCGTGCTGACTTGCCGACTACGATCGTTACGAAAAGCTCGCGCCTCGCGGCCTCGCCAGTGTACGCAGTAAACCAAAACATGCATTCGTCCCGATCAGAGTGAAATCAACCGCAGTGATGAAGAGGTCTTCCGGAGCGAACAGAACGTCTTCGGAAGCAGCTACAGAGGATAGGAAGTCCCTAAGATTGGCGGCCTTGGCGCGTGCGAACCTGCTCAAATTTCAGCTCCCGTGGCCTTCACAGTTATGGGCCTTAAGAACACTAATCCGACGTGGTATGAGGCCATGTTAGTCGAGGTTGGCACGGCCGTCTGTGCTGTTTTGAACACTCAGAAATGATTGTGGGTGCGAAGCCGCGTTTCCGGCCAAAGCCGTTCGCTGCTTCATAAGAAATATTTTGCGTTCTGCGAGGATCGGGTGTAAATCACGCACGGGAGAAAATGCGCGATGTGTTTTTCAGCGGTAGCGAACTTTGTTGGCAGCGGAGCTCTGGGCGCCGTAGGCGTGGTCACATTGACGAAAGTGAAGCACCGGCGCGAATTGCTTTTCGCATCGCTGCCCACGCTATTCGCCATTCATCAGTTCACCGAGGGGTTCGTCTGGTTGGGACTCGATGGGGTTCTATCGCCAGCGGTGACGCACGACATGGGCGCGGCGTTCATGCTGTATGCGCAGGGGCTGCTTCCATTCCTTCTGCCGCTCAGTGTGCTGCTGTTTGAGGCTGATGCGAAGAGCCGTAAGCGCATGCTGCCGTTCCTCGCCATCGGCACAGGGACGGCACTTTACATTTTGTGGGCGTTGACGGCGTTTCCAACGCAGGTATACGTCAAGGGAAACAGCATCGTATACATCAATCAAGCGACGAACAATACGGCGGTTGCGGTGCTGTATGTGATCGCGACGTGCGGTTCGCTGTTTTTCTCGAAAGTCAGGGCGATGGTACTCTTCGGCGCGGCAAACCTGGCAATTCTCCTGATTGTAATGGCGTTCAAGCGCTACGCGTTCACCTCGCTGTGGTGTGCCTACGCTGCGATCGCCAGTGTGATCGTCCTGGCGTATTTCTGGAGAAGCAGCAGAGAGCGGCCGTTCCTCTACGCATAGCCTCCGTCGATGGGTATTGAACTTGCATCGCATGATTCAGGTTGAACTTCACATTAAGAGCATGGTTTCGCCCATATACGCAGAAATATTGCACACCGCCGATTGCGCTCTGCTAACAGCTTGAAACCAGAGTACTTCTCCTTTCTTTCGGACTCCTCCTTCGGCACGACAACTGCATCATGAAAGTGGATTTTTTCGTCCAAGCCTCAAAAACTAAAAGGAGGAAGAAGCACATGAAGGAAACCATGCTTCGGCTGTATCGGGAGGAAGCTGGCCAGGACCTCACCGAATACGCCTTGCTCTTGGTGCTGGTGGCATTGGTGGCAATCGCCACGATGCAGACCCTCGGCAGCACGATTAGCGGCGTCTTTGGGAACGCAGCCTCCAACCTGACCACCGCCAGCTAAGCTCATAGTCGCTGGGCCTAGTGGCCACAACTGCTGGTTGTTTGTGGGTGTTCACTTCGCCCAGGCGATTTCCAGATGGCAGATGAATAACGGCGCTCACGCACAGGCTGAATCGTGAGGTCAATGGTCGAGACCTTGGCGAATACCCTCTGCTGGTTATCCTCGATCCGTGAGCGTCCTGCCTTTGTTCCCGCCGGCGTCATTTTCTCTCTCGACGACGGTGAGGCTTCCGATGTGCGATTCCAAAATCTCGCGCGGCAAGCCCGGAATCTTATTCAAGCCACTGACCGCGCGGGCCGGGGATTGATGCGCTCGCAGTCTCGGAAACAATCCACTTTGACATTGGCGCGTTTAATCGGGAACTGCCCGGCTAACCTCCAGTAACGTTCGTTGACTGGTTTTCGCGGCGATGCTAGCCTTCGCATCTATTTTGCGCACGCCTCCGCGCGTGCGTCTGGGCATGCGCGCCGTCGACATCATTCGCAAGAAGCGAGACGCCGGGGAACTCAGCCCTGAAGAAATCCAGTTTCTCGTTCGCGGTGCGACCGACGATTCCATCTCGGAATACCAGCTCGCTGCGTGGCTGATGGCCGTTGTGTGGCGCGGCATGACCCGCCGCGAACTCGCCGCTTTGACCGAGGCCATGCTTCATTCCGGCGAAGTGCTCGATTTGTCCGACGTCGCCGGCACGAAAGTCGACAAGCATTCGACCGGCGGCGTCGGCGACAAGACTTCGCTCGTCGTCGCACCGGTTGTGGCTGCGGGCGGTTTGCGCGTGCCGATGATCAGCGGGCGCGGCCTCGGCCACTCTGGCGGCACGCTCGACAAGCTTGAATCCATTCGCGGCTTCAATGTAAATCTCTCGCTCACCGATTTTCGAAGAATTTTGAAGCAGTGTGGATGCGCGTTGATTGGACAGACTCCGCAAATTGCTCCCGCCGATAAAAAGCTTTACTCCTTGCGCGATGTTACCGCGACCGTCGAGAGTCCCTATCTCATTTGCGCTTCGATTATGAGCAAGAAACTTGCGGAGGGAATTGACGCGCTGGTGCTCGATGTGAAGACGGGCGACGGCGCGTTCATGAAGCGCGAAGAAGATGCTGTGTATCTTGCCGAGCTGATGGTTGAAACAGGCCAGCGGATGGGCAAGAAGATCGTCGCGCTGATCACCGACATGGACCAGCCGCTCGGCCGCAAAGTTGGGAACGCGCTCGAAGTCGAGGAGTGCATTGATGTGATGGCCGGAGGCGGACCGGACGATCTGCGCGAACTGTGCCTCGATCTTTCGGCGTGGATGTTCGTTCTTGGCGGAAAATCCCCGCGCGTTGCCGAAGGGCGCATTCTCGCAGCAGAGTTGATTGCGAGCGGCGCAGCGCGCGATAAGTTTCGCGAGATTATTCGGTTGCAGGGCGGCGACGCGGGCGTGGTGGACGATCCGTCGCGGCTGCCGCACGCGAAAAATAAAGCCGCCGCGATCACGATGAAAGAGGGTTACGTCACGGCGATTCGCTGTGAGCAGGTCGGCGTTGCTAGCATGCTGCTCGGCGGCGGGCGCGAGAAGAAAGAGGATTCGATCGATCCGGCCGTGGGTATCGTCCTCGAGAAAAAAGTCGGCGATCGCGTTCTAGCCGGCAGCGTGCTCTGCACGATTCACTATAATTCGGACGAGCGGAAGAGCGAGGCGCTCGCTTTATTGGCTGACAGCTTCGTGATCGGCCCGGCCGCGCCGCCAGCGAGGCCGCTAGTGCGCAAGGTAATTGGCGCGGACGGCCCGGCGTAGAGGTAACTCGCGTGGAGGTTATGAATGCACCATCTAATCGGCATCCTGGGCATGCTCACAATGATGGGCCTCGCCTATTTATTTTCCACGAACCGCGCCGCGATTAATTACAAAACCGTCGGCTGGGGCCTCGGTCTCCAAATCGTGTTCGCATTTCTCGTGATGCGCTGGGAATATGGCCGCATCCTTTTTCAAAAAGCGGGAGCAGCCGTGAATTGGCTCCTCGATTTTTCATTTTTCGGATCTTCATTCGTTTTCGGCGACCTCGGCAAAAAAGGTTCCTCAATGGGATTCTTCTTCGCGTTTCAGGTGCTGCCGACGATTATTTTCATCGCTGCCGTCTTTGCGCTGCTCTATCACTGGGGCGTCATGCAGGTGGTCATCAAATTGGCGGCGTGGGTGATGACGCGCTTGATGGGCGCGAGCGGCGCAGAATCGCTGAACGTTGCCGCGAGTATTTTCATGGGGCAGACCGAAGCGCCGCTGACGATTCGCCCGTTTCTTCCCGACTTGACGAAATCGGAGCTGATGACGGTGATGACCAGCGGGATGGCGCACGTATCGGGCGGAATCATGGCCGCGTACATCGCCTTTGGCATCGAGGCGAAGCATCTTTTAGCAGCCGTCATCATGACAGCGCCAGGAACAATTCTTCTCTCGAAGATGCTCGTGCCTGAGACGGAAAAACCGAGGACGAGCGGCAAGGTGCAAATGGCTGACATCGAGCGCGATCCCAACGCGCTGGGCGCAATTTCGCGTGGCACAATTGACGGCCTGCATCTCGCCATCAACGTCGCCGCTATGCTGATTTCGTTTATCGCCCTGCTCTATCTCGCGGACGGAATTTTTGGTTTCGTTCACTCGCATATTGGTTGGTTCCCATCGAGCCTCGAGCAAGTTTTCGGTTGGGTCTTCGCGCCGATTGCATGGCTCATCGGAATTCCCTGGCACGATTGCCCCACGATCGGTAATTTGCTGGGATTGCGCACGGTGACGAACGAATTGATCGCCTTCCAGCGCCTGGGGCCGATGAAAGATTCGCTCGATCCGCGCTCGTTTACGATTGCCACATTTGCGCTCTGCGGTTTTGCGAATTTCAGCTCGATCGGAATTCAAATCGGCGGAATCGGAGCGCTCGCGCCGAATCGCAAAGGCGATCTGGCGCGCCTCGGCATTCGCGCGATGATGGCGGGAACGATGGCGAATCTCATGTCAGCTTCGATCGTGGGAATCATGCTGCGATGAGCCCGCGCGTCGGAGGCACCGGCGGCGCGAAAAGTGATTTTGCGCGCGCGGATCGCGCCGCGAAATTCATTCTCTCGAAGACGCAGCTGCGGCCGCACGTCGCTGTCATTCTCGGCTCGGGCCTCGGCGCATTCGCCGACGACCTCGCGGGAGCTGTGCGCATCCCGTACGAAAAAATTCCCGGATTTCCGCGCTCGACGGCGGAGGGGCACGCGGGCCGCCTCGTGATTGGCAAGGCCGGAGATGTCGTGGTCGCAGCGATGCAGGGCCGCGTGCATTTCTACGAGGGATATTCGCTCAACGAAGTTGTGTTTCCGATGCGCGTGCTCGGGCGCCTCGGTATTCGCGCTGCAATTCTTACCAACGCCGCCGGCGGCATCAACACCGATTTCAAGCAAGGCGCGCTGGTCGTAATTCGCGATCACATTAATTTGCAGGGTTCGAATCCGTTGATCGGCCCGAACGACGAACGCTTTGGCGCGCGATTTCCGGATATGTCGCAGGCCTACTCGAAATCCTATCGCAGCATCGCCAGCGAAGAAGCGCGACGCCTCGGAATCGAAGCTTTCGAAGGCGTCTACGCGGCTCTCACGGGCCCGAGCTACGAAACGCCTGCGGAGATTCGTTATCTGCGCACAATCGGTGCGGATCTCGTGGGCATGTCCACGGCGCCGGAAGTGATCGTCGCGCGGCACATGGGCATTCGCGTCCTCGGAATTTCCTGCGTTACGAATATGGCCGCGGGAATTCTCGATCAGCCCATCAATCACGCCGAAGTGATGGAGACGGGCGAGCGCGTGAAGGGCCACTTCGTCGCGCTGCTGCGCGCCGTCCTGCCGCGAATCGCTCAAGATATCAGCGGAAAGTAGAATTCATGTGGCGCCGCACCGCCTTTCGTGCGGCATTTTTAGCTGCAAGAGGAACGATCGTGAGCAATGAGCAGGAATTAATCGACGCCGCGCGAGCAGCCCGCGAAAAAGCGTATGCGCCCTATTCCAAATTCCGCGTGGGCGCCGCGCTGCGAACAAAATCCGGGAAAATAATCCAGGGATGCAACATCGAGAACGCAACGCTAGGCCTGACGCTGTGCGCCGAGCGCGTCGCCATCTTCAAAGCGATTTCCGAGGGCGAGCGCGACTTCGATGCCATCGCCGTCGTGTGCGACACCGAAATTCTCACGCCACCTTGCGGCGCGTGTCGTCAAATCATTTGGGAATTCTGCGGCGATATTCCCGTCACGCTCGCCAATTTGAATGGCAAAGTTGAGCGTGAAACCGCCGGCTCGCTTCTGCCGCGCCCATTCGACCGGTCGTTCCTGTAGAGATTCGTTTCCGGGGAAAATCATGCCAAAGAAATTTCTCTCGCTCCTGTCGCTCAGCTTGGTAATTGTTGCGTTGTGCGTGGCCACTCAACACGTGCAAGCCACCGCGCCGCAGAAAGAACGCGTCGATCTTCTGGTCTCGGGCGGCACCGTGGTCACGATGGATTCCGGAAAGCGCGTGATCGAAGATGGCGCGGTCGCCGTTCGCGGCGATGCGATCGTGGCCGTTGGCGCGCGCCAGGAAATTGAATCGCGCTACGAAGCGGCGCGCACAATCGACGCACACGGAAAAATCGTCATGCCGGGGCTGATCAACAGCCACGCGCACGCCGCCATGAGTCTCTTCCGCGGCCTCGCGGACGATTTGAGCCTCGACGATTGGCTGCGCAAATATATTTTCCCTGCCGAAGCGCGCAATGTCACCGAAGATTTCGCGGCTTGGGGAACAAAGCTCAGCCTGCTCGAAATGCTGCGCGGCGGAATCACCACTTTCGCGGACATGTACTATTTCGAAGACGCCGTCGCTCGCGTGACGAAAGAAGCCGGCATGCGCGGCGTTCTGGGCGAGACGATCCTCGATTTTCCCGCGCCTGACAACAAGACGCTCGATCAAGCCTATAACTACACGCAGAAGTTCATCGATCACTGGAAAGCCGATCCGCTGATTATTGCCGCCGTCGCTCCGCATTCGATTTACACGTGCTCCGAGAAAACCCTCGAAGACTCAGCCGCGCTGGCGCGAAAAAATGGCGCGCCAATTCTCATCCACATCGCGGAAGCCCCATTCGAACTGGAGCAAAGCCGCGCAAAACATGGCCTCACGCCCGTGGCATATCTCGGGAAAATCGGCGTGCTCGGCCCGGACGTCCTGGGGGCGCATTGTATCGCCGTCAATTCCGCGGACATTGCGATGCTCGCGCACTTCGGCGTGGGCTGCTCGCACAATCCCTCGAGCAATATGAAAACGGCTGCCGGCGTCATGCCCGTCATCGAAATGCTTGCGGCAGGAGTGCCCGTCGGCCTGGCCACCGATGGTGCGGCAAGCAACAACAATCAAGATCTCTTCGAGGAAATGGATCTCGCGGCGAAGCTGCAAAAGATTTCGCGCATGGATCCTCGCGCGCTGCCCGCTGCGCAAGTGGTGGAGATGGCGACGATCGGCGGCGCGCGTGCTTTGCATCTCGAGAAGCGCATCGGCTCTCTCGAAGCCGGCAAGCGAGCCGATCTCATCATCGTGGACACGAGCGCGCCCCACGCCACGCCGATGTACAACGTCTATTCGGAACTCGTTTTCGCCCTGAAGGCAACCGACGTTCGAACCGTCGTGATTGCCGGCCGCGTCATAATGGACGAACGAAAGATGCTCACGCTCAACGAAGATGAAATCTTGCAGAAGGCGCGCGAATATCAGAAACGAATCGCTGCATCTCTTGCGCAGAAATAGTTAGCGACGCCTAAACTCAGGGCAGGCGTGGGGCTTTTGACTTAAATAACTTCAGAGAAATAGAAGCTGGCGGCAATACATGACTCGATCTGGCGGCATTAGCGGCAGACTGTGCGCGGCGTTTCTCCTACTATTCGTCCTTCACGGCTGCGAACAGAAACAGCCCGCGCTTCCCGTAATCGCAGTCGACCACGACCCGAACGCCGTCGAGCAGCGCCAAAAACCCTACGTCGTTCTCGTTTCGCTCGATGGCTTTCGTTACGACTATGCTCAAAAATACGGCGCGCCGAATCTCCTGGCCATCGCCTCACGCGGCGCGAGCGCGCCCGATGGAATGATCCCGGCGTATCCCTCCGTCACGTTTCCAAATCACTACACGATCGTGACCGGCCTTTATCCCGAGCATCACGGAATCGTGGCCAACAGTTTCTACGATCCCGGCCGCCAGCAAGTTTACAACTACGCCGATCCCAAGACGGCCACCGACGGAAGTTGGTACGGCGGAACTCCGCTCTGGGTCCTCGCCGAAAATCAAGGCATGCGCAGCGCGTGCTTCTTCTGGCCGGGTTCAGAAGCTGAAATCGCAGGCCAGCGGCCGTCTTACTATCTCAAGTACGACGCCAAGCTTCCCGACGCGGACCGCATTGATCAAGTGATCGCGTGGCTGCGCCTTCCCGCCGCGACGCGTCCTCATTTCATCACGCTCTATTACCCGGACACGGACCACGCCGGACATGAATTCGGCCCCGAAAGTCCGGAAGAAGGCGCCGCCGTTCATCATGTGGACGAATTGATGGGCCATCTCGAGTCGAAGCTCAACAAGCTTCACCTGCCGATTGATCTCATTATCGTCGCGGATCACGGCATGGAAACTTTGCAAGGCCGATGGATCAATCTCGATCGCTGGGCCGATCTCTCGGATTTTGTGACGGACGGTGCGCTCATGTATCCGAAGAACGATGCCGCCGCGGAGAAAGCCTACGAGCAGCTAAAAGGCGCGAGCGATAAATTCAATGTGTATCGCCGACGCGACGTTTCCGCCGAATTGCATTACAGCAGCAATCCGCGCATCGGCGATCCCGTTATCGTCTTGAACGGGCCATACTGGATCCGAGCGAAAGCCTCCACGAATCCCAACGACAAAGTCCCGGACATAAAAGGCATGCACGGCTACGATCCGTTCCGTTTCAAGACGATGCGCGCGATTTTTTACGCGGAAGGGCCCGACATACGCCGCGGCGCAACCGTCGAGCCATTTGAAAACGTGAATCTATATCCGTTCATCGCCAAAATTCTTGGCCTTTCGATTGGGCCGGTAGATGGCGATTTGAAAGTGTTGTATGGAATTTTGCAGTATCCCGCGCCGGAACATGCGCTGGAACTCGCGCCCAAACATGCCCCGGAATATGCCAGGGAAGATGCGGCAAAAAGCGCTGAGGAATTTGAATTGACGCGAAGTGCGCCCTAATTCTCGTCGTGCTGTGAAACCATGCGTTGGCGAAATAGTTTTACAGCCATTGAGCGAAGCGTCTCCGGAACGTTCTTGTTCACGGTGAGATTCTTGAGGTCGGTTGGCGTCAGGCGCAGCAGCAGCCGCAGCGAAATATCGAGAGGCATCTTTGGATTGTTCGTCAGATTCCTGACAATCACGTAGTTCTTCATGAACGCACGATTCGCGGCAATGATGCGCAGGATGTCCGCGCTCAAATTCGTCATCGAAGCGAAGCTCTCGACGTCAGTCTCCGTCAATCGCGGCGATTGCAGCACGGCGCGCTGGATAATCTTGTTCGAATCGCGAATCAGCGACGTGCGCGCTTCGCGGGGTCCTTTGATCGCAAGCTGGATTCGCTCCACCACAGTCATGTTCGAGATCTTTTGAATCAGCGATTGGCGTCGGACTGAAACGGGCTCGGCCGCCTTCACCGCTTCGCGAACCTGATTCTCTTCGGGCAGACCTTTGCTTAATTCGGCGATCAGTTCCATCTGCTCGGGCGTCGCGTGAACCGAACCCGCCAAAGCTTCCGCGAGTGCGGACGACATGGAAAGGCCGTCGAGATCATCCAGGAGAGATTGAATTCCCGCTGAAGTAAGATGCCCGGCGGCGCGAGCGACCAAATCTCTCGGGCACGCTCGATTTTTCGCCAGCGCGTCGGCAATGCTCGGCTTGGAGGCGATCTCCGTAGCACAATAGCTAAAAAGCCGCTGGTCCGCGTCCGGGCGCTCCAGCGCCGCCACAAACGCTTCGTGCGAGATTGTCAGAAGCTTATGCGCGGCTTGGTCGGCAACATCGCCGTCGCTATCTTCGGCAAGAACGGCTAGAAGCTCGGCGCGGTCCTCGGGCGCAAGCGGAAGGCTGCCCGAGCAAATGGCGAGCTTTCGCTCGCGGTGCGCCCGGCCTGAACGGATTTCGGTGCGCACCTCTGCAGTGGCGATGAGACTAATGGGTTCCCCCGGCTGCCGCTTCCACATCTCTCCGCGTAAATGTCGCCCCGCCGGGTTGCCCCGATGGACCGAGCGGAGGCATGGTCTGTCCTTCTAATTCAATCAGGACGGCGCCGGAATCGCTCGAAAAAATTTCAAAGGTGTTTCGTGCTCGATATCGTCTGGTATCGCCCGCGGCGATTCGGCCGGTGTAAACGAGGCGGCGGTCCGCCACCACGCGAATCCGCGCGTTCTTTCCGGCCTCGATCTTCATCTGAAAATATGGTTTCGCGGCAATTGCGGCGGCGTTGCCGGACTCAACGTGCGCCGATGCATTCTTCTCAAGCAGGTTCGAGGGAATCGCGACAACTCCAGCCTCCACCGGAGCCGGAACCGGCGCCGCCGCGTGAGAAGAAGTCGCAGCAGTTGACCCGGTGCGGCCTGTTCGCGTCGCGCGCGTTGTTCGATCGCTTTCGGCTGCTCGCCACGCGGCCGAGACGCCGCGATAGCCGAACCAGCCAATCACAAAAATCACGGCCAGGCAGATCGCCAAAACCGCGGCCGTGTTCACGCTGCGTGGCCAGAGCGGTGTCTGCTTTTCCAAGCTCACAAACCGGACGGCAACTGAGGCTAAATCTTTTCGCGCCAGCGTGTACTCGGCCAAAATGCTATCTTCATCCATGCCGAGATAGCGCGCCACCGAGCGGATAAATCCGCGATTGAAAGCTCCGCCGGGTAAGTCCGCCCAATTCTCAGTTTCGAGGGCCTCGAGATATTTGACCTTTATCCGAGTAGCGCCTTCAATTTCTTCGAGCGAAACTCCGCGCATCTCGCGCTCGCGCTTCAAACGCTCGCCGAAAGGTGTGGTGGGCATCCGGTGGAAAATTGCTCCGCGAAAAATATAGCAGGTGGCGAATGCAAGTCAACGCAAACCGCGCACTATATGCCGTGGCCGGTCGAGGCGATGGTACCACCCATTGTGGAACGCCCTGCGTGCACGGGTTTCATTTTCGGCAAGCCGCTAACCCGATGCCGTTGCAGTCCCTCTAAATCCTTCACTATAATGGAGATTCGCTGAGCGGAAGTCTGTCTCATCGCGACTTTCGAGATCGGCGGGTAAGTTTAGCGTGCGCGTTTCACCGGAATTGATGCGAACCGTGGCCGAGTCCAAACCTTTCACCGGAATTGAACGCCGTCAGAGCCCAGGCCTTCGGGTGGAAATGCCCGAAGGCAGCGAAGTCTCCGTTTTCCACGAGCTCGGCAAGGCTCTCACTTCATCCCTTCAGCTCGATCAGGTTCTCCGCACCATCATGGAAAAAATCAATGAAGTGCTGCGGCCGGACACATGGTCGCTGCTCCTGATGGACGAAGCCAAGAACGAGCTCTACTTCCAGATCGCCACAGGCGTCGGTGCGGAAGCGCTTCGCGACGTCCGCATCAAGGTTGGGCAGGGTATTGCCGGCTGGGTGGCCCAGAGCGGCGAACCGGTCGTCGTTCCGGACACGACTCAGGATTCGCGCTTTTTTTCGCAGGTGGATGAAAAGACGAAAGTCTCAACCCATTCAATCGTCGCCGTCCCAGTCCGCTTTCGCGATCAGTGCCTCGGCGTAATCGAGCTGATCAATTGCGTGGGCCCGGAAGGATTCGGCGCTCGCGATCTGGCGCTGCTCGAAGCTCTTGCCGATTACGCGGCCATCGCCATTGAAAATGCGCGGCACGTGCATCGCATCCATGAACTGACAATCAAGGACGATTGCACGTCGCTCTACAACGCGCGCCATTTGAATTTCATGCTGGACACGGAGATTTACCGCTCCAACCGCTACACGTTCGAATTTTCGCTGATCTTCATTGACCTCGACCATTTTAAGGCCGTCAACGACACGCACGGACACTTGATGGGCTCGAAGCTGCTCGGCGAAGTCGGCGACTTGATCAAGGATCATTGCCGCGTGATTGATCTAGCATTTCGCTACGGCGGCGATGAATTCGTCATCCTGCTGCCGCAGACGTCGAAAGAAAATGCCTGCAGCGTCGCAAACCGATTGCACAAGCTGATTCGCGAAAATGTCTGGCTGAAAGACGTCGGCCTGAATGTGCACATCACCTCGAGCGTGGGCATCGCGTCGTATCCCGGCGACTCGAAAACAAAAGCCGATCTTCTGCATCTCGCCGACGAGGCCATGTACAACGTCAAGAACACCACACGCGACGCCGTAGCCGCCGCCTCCCTCGGCGTCCTCCCCAGCCCCAAGTAGTTCTTCGTGGCGCGGGTATCTTGCCCGCGACTGTTCCGCCGTAAACCTCGAATGTCCCGCGTTTTTTCTGGGTGGTCATTCCGAGTCCGCCGTGGCGGACGAGGAATCCCTCTTTTTCTTTTCCGCTTTTCGCGCACTTAATTTCAAATTTCAAATTTTGAAATCCCAAATCCGTTTCCTTCTCTCCCTTTGCGCAACCGCCCCCATCGCGATACGCTGCAAAACACACCGAACGCATCGGAGGCTCCATGCCCAACCCCTCGAAAAACCTCGAAACCGCGCGCCGCTATCTGAAAGCGGTCGAGGAGTTCGCGACGGGCGCGGCGCTCGGAACATTCTTCTCGCCGGATGTGGTCCACGTGCAATTTCCAAATCGCGTCGCTCCGCACGGCTCGCGCTGCAATCTCCCGGAAATGATCGCGGCTTCCGGGCGCGGCAAAAAAGTACTAGCGCGCCAGCGCTACGAAATCCGCCACGAAGTCGCCAATGGAGACACCGTCGCGCTCGAAGTCTTCTGGGAAGGCACGCTCGCCGTCCCGTTCGACACGCTCCCAGCCGGCGAGGCGATGCGTGCTCACTTCGCCGTCTTCCTCGAATTCCGTGGCGGAAAAATCGTCGCCCAACGCAATTACGATTGCTATGAGCCCTGGTAGTAGCGCCCTCTCGAAATTCCTCCTGGGCTGGCCCACATATGTCGCTCGATGTTCGCGGCGGCCGCGCGAAAACTCGTAGACCCAACGTACTGGTATCGGGTTACCGAGGCGCTATTGGATGATTCCGCCGAAACCTCCATTCTTAAAGTGCGCCAAAACACAAAAAAAATTGACCCGATGATAAAGACCATTACTGACGACGCTGCCAAAACAAAGCAAGCCAAGCCGAATCAATGGTTTGGCGAGTTAGCGGCCAGCGGCTGGCCAGAGCGAGACAACGCGTCCGTCTCCAACTTGGCCGGCGTCCCCACCAGCATCCCGGCGCGCTACAAAGTATTGAGCCAGCTCGGAACCGGCGGCACGGGCATCGTCTACAAAGTCCGCGACCTCGAAACCGGCGAAATCGTCGCCCTAAAAGTACTGCGGCCGGGAATCGCCTCCGATCAGGAAATGCAGCAAAACTTACGGAAAGAGATGTGTCTCGCCCGTAAAGTCACCCACAAGAACGTCTGCCGGATTCATGAATTCAACCGTCTGAATGGCGCCGCTTGCCTCTCGATGGAATTCGTCGAGGGCGAAAACCTGCTATCCAGGCTACGCCGCGTCGGGCCCCTGAGCGTTGACGAGACGCTCGAAATCGCGCGCCAAATATGCGCCGGGCTCCACGAAGCGCATTTGCAGGGCATCGTGCACCGCGATCTGAAGCCCGCAAACATCATGCTCGATCGCAACGGAATCGTGAAAATCATGGATTTCGGCATCGCGCGCCTGTCAGAGGGCAACGCGCAAATGACCGGCACGATCGCCGGCACGCCCGCGTACATGGCCCCTGAACAAGTCGAGCTAAAACCCATGGGCCCGCGCACCGACATCTACTCGCTCGGCCTTCTGCTTTATGAAATGGTTACAGGCATTCCGACGTTCGATGGCGACACGCCGATCGCGCTCGCCTTAAAGCAGGTTCGCGAGATCCCGCAGCGCCCACGTGAAATTGTTCCGAGCGTGCCCGCGCATGTCGAAGCGCTCATTTTGAAATGTCTGCAGAAGGATCCCGCCAAGCGTTTTCAGTCGGTGGGTGAGCTCCTCGCAGCTTTGGACCAGGAAGCGCCGGCTAAGCTGTCGCTCGAATTTCGCCTGCCGGATCTAAAAATGCATCGCTGGGCGCCCTACGGCGTGGAGAAAGCCCGAGCAGCCCGTCCTCATTTGTCGGCTTTCGCGGTTAAGGTCCAAAAGGCAGCCACCGATGCGAAGCGTATCGTGAGCGAAGAAACGCGGAAAGCCGTCGCCTTCGTGCGCGCTTACGATTACCGCGCAATAAAATTCTCGCGCTCCCAGTCAATAGCAGCAACGCTGGGTGTCGTGCTCCTGGGTACGATGATCGCCTTCGGAATCAGTAGCAAAATCCACGCGCGGGCGGCAGCGGCTGGACCCTCGTTTCCGCTAACGCTTCAAAGTTCACCGTCGCCCGCTGCGCAAAGCGCGCCTTTGCCGTTCGAGACAGTGTCGCCGGACGATGCCGAATCCGCGGTTGCGACGAGAGCAGTTGATCTAGGAAGAATTGCCGGCAGTGCATCCGAATCGGAATCGGGTGCCGCATCTGGTCGTGAGATTCCGGCGTCTTCGGCCACGTCTGCGGCAATAGCGAAGAAAGTGGCGCCAGCGCCGGCTCGGGCAAACTCAGCGCACGCTAAGAATCGGTCATCACTCGTGTCTGCACCAAAGCTTACGCCTGCGGCAACGCCCCAAACTGCCGATGCCACAACCGCGCAGACAGCGGCAAACGCCAATTCGGATTTGTCCGCAGCCGTTCTTCCGCTCTCGCCGTCAGACCCGGCGCTTAAGACCACCGCCTTGTCCGCCCAGCCGAATCCGGCGGACAGCAAATCAGATTTGCACGAGTATTATCTCGAGGTAGGTTCTTTCAAAGACGCGAATCGCGCCGATCAGGCAGCCGACCAGCTCACTCGGCTAGGCTTCCACGCTGTTTCCATCCACAAAACTAAACTCTGGATGCACTCCTACCGCGTCCAGGTGGGTCCGTATGCGAATCAAATCGACGTCCAAGCGGCTCAGCGCAGTCTGGCTTCTCAAGACTTCAAATCAAATCTTGTAAAGTAATTCGTCTCCGCCAATTCTTTTCAAACCCAGCGAGCCAGCCAGTTTTGTTCAGAGCCGCGAAGCTCCCAATTTTCTTCAGAACCTGGCGAGTGTGCCAATTATATTCAGAGCCGGGAGGCTCCCGGAACCCTTTCGCAGCAGCTACACTTCGTCCCGCACGAGATTTATGGGGTACGCCGCCCGACTGTCGCACTAAGAAAACTCACGTGCAAAATAGTTGATCCGACGCGAAACGTGGATCCGTCCTCGAGCCGCGCGGAGAAAACGCGTGAATCGCCAATATACGTGCCGTTCGTCGAGCGCATGTCATGCAGGAGAATTGTGTCGTGCCTCACTTCAACGGCGCAGTGCACCCGCGATACTTCAGCGTCGTCAACCTCTATGTCCGCGCCGCCTCCCAATCGCCCGATCGTCACCAGCGGCCGCGACAAATCGAATTCCTTCCCGCGCGATGGACCGGTCATAACCGAGATCTTGATCGTTTTGTCCTGCGGCAGCGTCAGGCTCGACGTTCGCGAGTCCCGCGCCCCCGCCATCCGCGCGTCTTTCGATCTCTCGTGCGGCTTTGCGGAACTTACTGCGATCGTCGGCGGGCCCATTTCGTCGGTTGGTGACTCTAACTGCTTGGCAGCAGGCGAATCTGCCCTTGGGTTCGAGCGCGAAACCCTCCCCACGGCAGTAGTGGAATCCTCCTTCGCGGCGGAGGACGATTCCAGGGCCGTGGCAGTTGGCGATCCTACTTTGTGATTGGATGGTGAATCTGCTCTGCGATGAGTTGGCGAATCTACTCTCGTATTGGTCGGTGAATCCAACCTCTTCTTGGCCGCCGGCTTTTCTCGGACGCCAGAAGCCGAATCTGGCTGCGCGTCGGAAGCCGAATCAAGCTCCGCAGCCGCCGGCGAACCTAACTTCACTGTAGAACTGCAATTCCAGCATTTGACCTGCAACGGAAGCCGGCTCGCAAACTGCATCCGATCCAAATGCAGCTTCGCTCCGCAATGAGGACAACTAATACTCATTTCCCCTTAACAGTAGCACTCCCGCCAACGCCTCGCGCCCGCGAGTGTCAACCGAAGTTCCAAAAAGAAACGCCTCGTTTCTCTCTTTCCCGTCGCAGTCTGTTACCGTAAGGGCGGGACCCGCCCGGCTTCTCTCTTCGCCTTCGTTTTTCTTCGTCGAACTACTTGTCTATCCTCATCCTCGTACCGCCGTGCCCCAAAAATGCTCATGCCCCAAACGCAAAGAGGCGGCCCGCTGGCCGCCCCCGTGCGCGTATGAATGTATTATTTATGATTACTTGTTTCCGCCCGATCTCCCTTCGCCAGACATGCCGCTGTTTGATCTCGCGGCCGCTTCCAAGATTTCCGAACGGGTTATTGAAATGGTGAATACATGTTCGGATGTCGTGATCTGGCTGACGAAGTGCTGGCCCCCGACAGTTTCGAAACTGACTTCATCTTTGCCGGCTGGGCTGTCTTCGACATCAGTCGCAAGGAATATCGCGCTCACATGATTGTCAAAGCTGCTGAGCACCAGGGCTCGTGGGTCGCCATCGGTCACGCGGTCCACCGTATAGTTGCCCGCTGGAAGCGTTTTGCCGGCGACCACAAATTCGTAGGGGACCTTGACCGCGATTTTGTCGAGACTCTGGCCCTTGGCAGCGGCGCCCAAACCGGCGACGCTGAGTACCGCAATCAAAATACGCAAGCACTGCTTTCTCATAAATTCTCCTTTGAACGCTTATAGCGTCACTGTATATAACTGCCGCTTCGAAGTTTTTATTCCGCCGCATCGGTATTTAGCGGAATCATCCTCAAAACGATTACGCATAATGAGACGCGCGCAGCAACGCGCTCGAACGTCAACAATTTGTCTCGCGTTTGTCAGTCGGCTGAATGAATCAAATTACAATGGAGGGCGAAACCTTGCGGCAATCAAAGCCGTCTCGACGCTCTCGCATGTCGGTGTGAGCCCCCTGCCTCAGCAGGGCGAAGCCATGTTGTGTCAGAGTATGACTTTAGAAATGCCGCAAGAATGGTTGTCATCCCGAACGAAGTGAGGGATCTGCGGTTCGTATGGAAAGGCTCTATTGCCTGTACATCTTGGGCAAGTGCCGCACAATTCGTACGGCTAGCCGCTGAAGGTCTATTTTCCGCGTCGTCACACGGCTCTTTCAGCCCCGGGCGTGCCACGATTTCATATTTCGCTGCGATCACTAGAAAGGAACGACCAACTCATGCTCTCCAAGCCAGGAATCCTATTGCGCATAGAAGGCGCTTTCGTGTTCGCACTCAGCTTGATTTTCTACCAAGCCATCGGCGCGCGTTGGTGGGTCTTCATCGTGGCTTTCCTGTGGCCCGATCTATTCATGCTGGGCTATCTCGTCTCCGTCCGCCTCGGCTCGCAGCTATACAATCTCGTCCACACGTACATTTTCCCCTTAGCATTAGTCGGAGTGTCCTACTACAAGCAGAGCAACGCACTCATGTCCTTCGCGCTAATCTGGCTCGCCCACATCGGACTCGATCGCGCCCTCGGCTTCGGCCTGAAGTACCCGACATTCTTCAAGGACACTCACCTCCAACGCGTAAATCAAATCGTAGCAACCATCGTCCACGCTTCCCCGGATCGCCTGGCATAAGCTCCGCGCCATCACGTGTTGACGTCGCAGTTTCTCACCGTAGGGGCGGGTCTTTTACCCTAAGACCGACGCCGATGGGCAGACCCGCCCGGCTCTTCACGCCGCGCGGGCCAGCCCTGTTCTCCCATCTCCGACGCCACAATGCAGTGCCGCAGCGCGTCAGCGTAAATCATAAAGGCGAAGGTTCCGGCGGTGGAAAATCTGGCGCGACCGGCTCAGATGGTTGCGGCCAAAGCAGCGATGCCAACCGCGGATATCGTGGCGCGAAGAAACAAATGGAATACGCCGGAAAAAACACGATTACCGGCACAGAAATCAGCGCCGCAACAAAGATGAGAATCGCGATCGCGATGCACCCCAGGATCACCGCCAGCGAGATCGTGTAAGGGTTCCAAGTCAATCCAACCGCCTTCCCGCCAAAAACCCCCGCGACCCCAATCCCGCCGATGATGAGAATCAACACGAATAACGCAATTAGCGTGACGATCATGAAAGCAATCGCGGCTCCGATTGCCAGCACGATTTTCATCCCGATGTACCCGGCATAGCCGCCCTTCTCATGTTTGATCCACAGCCAAAGCCTGCGCCAGCCTTCCATTACGGCAATGTTTTCCAAGGCCATCTGCGGGACGACAAAGTCTTTGGTCATTACACTGACCACGCCGACGAATATCAGTAGGACAAGCAAAACGAGGAACTCGAGTATCCCGCTCAACACCAGTCCCAGCACATGATCACGAGCGTGCGTGAACCAGCCCAAGGCCGCGGCGCACAACGCTGGAACGCCAATCACGATCGCGAATGCCACCAGAGTTGCGAGCAGAAACAATAGCCGCCACAGAAAAAGACGATAGCCGGGCTCCTTGCATCGCGCCCATCCCCGGCGGACGTGACATTCTCGCGCAACGATGCTATCGAACAGAATGAATCGCATCACGCTGCTGATGTACATGAACAGCACCAGCAACGCAATTGCTACCAGAACGAAAGCTACGATCGCTCCGGCAAATAACACCGGATGATCCGTGAATTGCGTAGGAAGAGTGCCGCCAACAAACTGCTGCGATCCCCGGTGCCCGGTATTTGCGGGGTAACTGAAGTTACATCCTCCGAAGGAACCCGCCTCGCCCGCGAGAAGCCCCACAAAGGCTAAACGCATCCATTGGCCAAAGCGGAATGGCTCAAAGAGCTGAGCCTTGGCATGGCGGAGAGCAGGCTCTATGACATCAGGCGCAGAGATTGGCAAACCCGCACCTCGGCATGGCGGACCGCGCGATGGACAGAACGTAATGCCAGGACGCTAAGAGATCAACTAACATCGTCGTGGAAAGCGCACACCGTATTGCGCAAAAACCTGTCGCCGCTCTCCGTGCCTGATGAACGCATTTAATCGTAAACTTCGCGCCAGCGTTGCGCCGACCAGTTGAGCTCGCATGACTTATCGGGACTTAGGTTAACTTCCGTGTTGCCGACCACCGAGAAGTTGGCCAGACCAGTCAATACAACCGCGTTTCTCAGGACTAAAGCGTCATGGTGCGCGTTCGAGTGCGGGCGGATGCCAGCTCCCGTTCAGGATGACTTGTTTCGGCCAATACAAGCGAAGCATCAGATTGAAAGGCCCGTCTCCGCAGGGCAGCCAGTTCGAGTGGCGATCTGGCCCGGGATCTTCGCTTTGGATATATAAATCGAGAGATCCATCTGGATTAAACTTCAATCGATCGCGGTCCCCGATGGCATACCGGTTGATTGGATTGGCGATGAAATAGCCGTCTTTGTCGTAGGCCGTGACGGACCAGAACGCCAGTACCGGCGGCAAGTTCGACGCATCGAAGTGCATCCGGTAACGCATTGAGCCGTTGAGGGCCTGCCCACTGTTGTCCGCCGAGCTACCCACGTACACAGCGTCTTCAGGAGGATTTGCGCCAATTGCAACTCGGGCAGTTACAGCCCGCGCCGTGTAGTTCACCCCATAACGGCCCACGATCCCCTGAAACGAGCTCCACCCAGGTTTGATAGCTGCTCCAGAGGCAACAAACTTCTCGACACGCTCCATCGCAGCATGCACGCCTTCATTCACAGCGCTAAGCTGCTCTGCGGTGAGCTTGGATGTATCGAAATCTTGCCCCGGCACCAATCCGATGCGTGCAAGTTCTTGAACCATGGGTGTGTCGCCGGCATGTGGCGGATTGGTCTTCATGGCGCGAGCAAAGGCGCCGAAGAACGCAGTCGGATCCATAGCCTTCACCCGGTCCGGAGGCGGAACACCTGGCGCAGTCCGTGAAGCGGGCACTGCTAGCGGCTTCTGCTCCTTTCCAGGAAATTCACTGAGCGGCAGCAAACGCATACCGTGCTGAAAGGTGTGGACATTGTCATAGTCGCTCGAGCCGTTTGTCTGCGTCCGGCCCAGCAACCAGACTTGATTCGTCGGCGCGTCCAGGCGCGTCACATGTTCCGGAAGTTGTCCACTCCAACCGGGTCCGACAATCGCAAACCATGCTTCTCCCGTTCCAGTCGTCCGTTTCCCAGGGTCGGCGAAGGTTTCCGTCCATGCATCCATGAACTGAAGCAGATAAAAGCGTCCGCCCGAATCGGGAACATGGAGAAGCACCGGTTCTTTCGACAGGTCGAGCCACGCATTGGTGTATAGCGTGTCCGCATTCGGGCGGACAATCAGCCGGAAATTTGCATCAGGAAAGGCAGAAACGTGTATTAGGCTGTTGACCGGCAGCGCTGCCATAGTCTCTTCGATCAGGACGAGAGGATACGCATAAATGTACGCTCCTTCTGCTATCGCCTTGACTTCACTCGGGCTTGGACTCTGCGCGTTAGCCATAGAAACTGCAACGAGCATAAACGCGGCGGTTGCAAGGACGCACCACAATTTTCTGATCATCTGACTTCCTCGTGCTCGGCTACTGACATCGCTTCGATAGCCCGACCGTAGCAGCTTGTCAATGAAAGAACAGTCTGGCAACGGAGGGACCTAGCCTCCGAACTTACTATAACCCGCTCGGCGGAACCCTAATCACTACCGACAAGTCAGCTTGTAGGAAGTGATCTCCCCGCTGGCATCGATTCAGGACGGATTACTGGCAAACCAGGACTAATCCTCAAGTCCCGGTGAACGCATTAATCGGAATTCGATCCGCCGCCCCGCTTCCCTTTTCTCTCTTCCAATTTCAATTCCTAATTCTCTTCCCGTACTAGAACCCTTACAACGCTCGCACTTGCGCACTCGCAAACCGTCTGCTACCTTGCCAAGGAATTATGACTAAACGGTACATGTACGGTGCGATTAAGAGGCCAACCCAAGGCTGCCATCCGGCCATTTCTAATCGAGACACGCAAACGATTAAAAATCGCTGCAACTGGTACAAAACAAATGATGGAGGTCTTTTCTAATCGAGTCAATTTTGCACCCTAAATCGAGCGGGATTAGGCTCCCGCCCGCCGTTGACACCGCCCAGGAACGGTGGCAACGTAGCGGCCATCTGGAGGCCCAACGCCTTCGAACCGCCTCCAAACACAACATTGTCCGCGCGCGAACGGAAGGGCCACGATCATGACTGACGAAGCCATACCTCAGCGAATCGGCGACTACGAAATTCTCGGCGTTCTCGGCAACGGCGGGATGGGAAAAGTCTACAAGGTGCGCAACGTGATTTCCGATCGCGTTGACGCCATGAAAGTTCTTCTGCCGAATCTCGCCGGGCAGAAAGAACTCGCCGAGCGATTTCTGCGCGAAGTGAAAGTTCTCGCCAGCCTGAATCACCCGAACATAGCGGCGTTGCGCACCGCCTTCATGGACAACGACCGGCTGGTCATGATCATGGAGTTCGTCGAAGGCGAAACGCTCGCCCAACGCTGCCAGGCGGGACCCGTCCCGATTGCGGATTCACTTCACTACGTGGATTCGGTGCTGGCCGCGCTCAGTTACGCTCACGCGCACAACGTCATCCATCGCGACATCAAGCCCGGCAACATCATGATCACGCCGGACGGCACCGTGAAGCTGATGGATTTCGGAATCGCGCACTCGGAAAATAGCGCGGACCTCACGAAAACGGGCACGGCGCTGGGCTCGGTTCGTTACATGTCGCCCGAGCAAATTCAGGGCGGCGCGATTGACGCGCGCTCCGACATTTATTCTCTCGGCGTCACTTTGTATGAATTGGCGACCGGCCAGCCGCCGTTCAAAGCCGATAGCGACGTCTCGCTTCTCGCCGCGCATTTGAATCAAATTCCGCGCCGCCCCATCGAGTTGCGGCCGGATTTGCCGCAAGGGCTCAACGACATCATCGTGATGGCCCTCGCAAAAGATCCCGCGAAACGTTTCCAGACAGCCGACGCGTTCCGCAACGCGCTGCACAGTGTCTCGGATAAATTTAGCGTATCGTCGGCCATCACCGCGCCGATCTCCGCACCGCCGCCCGCTGCAATGGCGGCAGTCGCGGCAAGTGGGGCACCGGTGACCGCGCGTGGCAGCGCGGCAGGGATTCCCGGCGCGCCGCCGCTCACGGCTCAAGGCCAGCCGCAAGTGTCAGCATCCGCGCCACAAAGCGGAATGCGCGACGCCGGATTGGGTGAAGCCGGATCGCGTGCGAACTTTCCGCCGCAGGATGCGCCTTATGCCGCGAGTCATCGCGGACGTTACATCGCATTGGGCGCAGCAATCGTTCTCGTCGTGTTGGTAGCGGCGGGCATTTCAGTGCCGCGCTGGATCAAAGCCCGCGCGGGCAACAAGGCGGCGGGCTCAGCCCTCACCGCGGCACCTCAACAAGCTGGTGCTACAGCGCCGACCGGCGATGCAACCACTGCGCCAGACCAAAACTCTACGCCCGACCCGAACGCCGCGCCAACTGGGACGACCGCGCCGGCTGACACGAATGCGCCCGCAGCGGGTACGCCGCTCGGCGCTGCGCCGAATTCCGGCGCTACCGGGGTGACCAACCCCGGCGGCGACGCGAATCCCGCTCCGCCTGTAAATCCAGCGCCAATGAATCCGGTGCCTGCGGCAGGCTACGTGCCGCCTGTGGCCGTCAAACCTCGGCCGCTGCGGCCCCGGGTGAACCCCGTTCCGCAGCAAGCGCCGCCGCCGGACAACTCGGCCAACGCGCCGGGTCCGCCAGACGCGAACGCGGCCCAGCTCAACGAGTTGGAACATCAGATTGATCAGGCCAGCGGGCGCGCCGCAGCCGTCAAATCGAGCCTCGACGTGCTGAAGCAATCCATGAGCAGGCAAGGACTCGGATTGCGCGGAGACATCGTCGCTGCGGAAGCGCGCATGGATAACGATCTCGCCAAGGCCGATGGCGCGCTTCAGAACGGCGACGCCGCGCGCGCAAAAACTTATCTCGATCAAGCGGAAACAGAAATCAGCACCATCGAGCGTTTTCTCGGCCGCTGAAATAATTTCCAAGGCAAACCAGGCCGTGAGCAGCCAAACGAAAACTGAATCGAGGACGGAAGCCAACATAGAGGCGCGGACGCTGCTTGATTCGCTACATCCGGCGTGCTAGTCTGCGCTGGAATTCCTGCCAAGCTGAATGAGCGACGAGCTGCGCGGATGATTTGCGCGGCTGCCTCTCCGGCATCCAGCGAGCGCAAGCGAGCGAGGTAGCATGGCCAATGACGCACTAGGCATGATTGAGACCAAGGGATTGATTGGCTCGATTGAAGCTGCGGATGCAATGGTGAAGGCTGCCAATGTCGTATTGATCGGCAAAGAATATATTGGCTCGGGTTACGTCACGGTGATGGTCCGCGGAGACGTGGGTGCGGTAAAGGCCGCGACGGATGCGGGCGCTGCGGCGGCGCGGCGTGTCGGTGAATTGGTTGCCGTGCACGTGATTCCCCGGCCGCATGAACTTGTGGAAGAAATTTTGCCCGGCGGGCGCTCGGCCGCGGCAAAAAAGTAACGGCAATTTCGTTTTGCAATTTTGATATTTGATGAAATATTTTTGGGCGAGAAAATCCGGCCATTCGCCCTTGAGTGTCGCGGCAAACGCCGCGAATCCGTAAGGGGCATGCCAAGTTGACCCTGCGCGACCCCGATCTCATCTCCATCCAGGAAGCCCGCGCCGCTCTCGAGCGAGCGAGCGCAGCCCAGAAAAAATTCGCCGAGTTTTCGCAAGCGGAAGTGGACAGCGTGGTGGACGTGTGCGCCGCCGCGGCGACGGACGCTGGGGAGCAACTCGCGCGCGTCGCGGTGGAAGAAACCGGCTACGGCAACGTCATCGACAAGACGGCGAAGAATCGCTTTGCGTCGGTGGATGTGCATCGCGCGATTCGCGGCATGAAGACGGTGGGAATCATCCGCGAAGATCGCGAGAAAATGGTACTCGAAGTCGCGGAGCCGTTCGGCGTTGTCGCCGCGGTGATTCCGGTTACGAATCCAACATCCACCGCGATTTACAAAACTCTCATTTCCTTGAAGTCGCGAAATGCAATCGTGCTCAGCCCGCATCCGAATGCGATGCGTTGCATCTGCGATACCGCAGCAGTTCTCGAACGCGCGGCGTTGAAAGCTGGTGCGCCCGACGGAATTATCGTTTGCCTGCGCCATTCCACGATGCAGGGCACGCAGGAATTGATGCGCCATCGGTTGACTGGAGTAATCCTCGCGACAGGCGGAACTGGCCTCGTCCGCGCGGCATACAGTTCCGGCAAGCCTGCGTATGGCGTCGGCCCCGGCAATGTGCCAGCGTTCATCGAACGCACCGCCGATGTGCGAAAGGCAATCGCCGATATTTTTGCGGGGAAGACTTTCGACTACGGAACGATTTGTTCTTCGGAGCAAGCGATCGTCGTCGAAGAAGCAGTGCGCGAGCGCGCTCTTGAGGAATGCCGGAATCAGGGCGGATACTTCCTGACTGACGACGAGATTCGCAAGCTGGGCGAACTGGTGATTCGGCCGGGATCGTCAACGCCGAATCCGAAAATTGTCGGCAAGCACGCGACGGTGCTGGCGGAAATGGCCGGGATCAAGGTTCCGTCGAACACGCGAGTGCTGGTCGCGAAGCTCGAAGGTGTCGGCAAAGAATATCCGCTTTCGGCGGAGAAGCTCTCGCCGATTCTGGCTTTTTATTCTGCCGCAAATCTCGCTGCTGGAATTGATATTTGCCAGCGATTGCTGCGCTTCGGCGGCGCTGGTCACACGGCATCGATTCATTCGCAGAACGAAGCAGCGGTGCGCGAGTACGGACAGAAAGTTCCGGCGTCGCGAGTGGTGGTAAACACTTCCGCGGTTCATGGCTCGATCGGCTATTCGACGAATCTATTTCCGGCGATGACGCTTGGATGCGGTGCCGCGGGCGGAAACATTACTTCGGACAACATCGGCCCGATGCATTTGATGAATATCAAAAGAATTGCATGGGAATCGCGGCCTGTGGAACATCGCACCGTGGCTGCCGAGCAGCGACTCTCCGGTGGCACGAGTGCGGAATCCCCGCAGAGAATTGCGGCTGTTGCAGCATCCGCCAAGCCGGAAGCTCCCGCGGCAGAAACCGTGAGGGCTGCAGCTGCCGCTTCCGCTTCCGAAGCGCAAAGAGCTGCGAGCGTGCCCGACAGACGCACCATCGCGAGGATCGTCCGGGATGTCTTGGTGGCGCGGGGAATTTCGCGGAGCGGCGCGGCGCAGGAAAATAGGTTCGCTGCGAAGCTAAGCCCGGCGGAAGTTGCGGCGCAAATTGTTGCTGAACGCGTTGGTCCGGCGCGCTTGGAATATGCCGGTGCGGCTGCGGCGGGTTCGAGGTACGAGGCGAAGCCCGCGATTTCTACAACGAGACCCGAGCCAACTCCTGAGGCGAAACCCGAAGCGAAACCCGAAGCGCCAAAGATCAAGGTAGCGGAGTTCGTTAGTGAGTACGAAGTACGCACGGCGCTCGCGAGAAAAGAAAAAATCTTTATCGGGCCGAAAACGATCGTCACGCCGTCAGCGCGCGAACTGGGCGATACGCACGAGATTCTGGTTCAGACTTCGTGAGTGTGAAGGGTTTCTGGTAGTGCTACGCCGCGAATAACCGCAGATTCCTCGTCGGGCCCTCGTCGGGTCGTCCTCGGAATGACAAATGTAGAGTCGGGCGCGCGGGACAGTATGTGTTGGTGCCTCGAGCGTCCTCGTCGCATGCCCGCAACACACGAAGAGCCGGGCGGGTCTGAGACCCGCCCCTACGAAGAATAGCTGCGATCCTCCGAGTTGTACGCTGTAATACGCTCACCTATACTCGACTTGTAGTGCATTCAAGGAACGAATTTTTATGCGCAATGCTGAGGCCGCGCGATACGCACGTTTTGCCGGAATCGTCGCGATTCTTTTGTCCGTGGCCGTCGCAGCAGTGTTCATTTCGCGCTCGGTGCGGCAAGCGAGCGCTCGCCGCCACGGACCGAAGCCTGTGCCTTCCTCGGTACAGCAATCTTCGGCGCAGTTTTCAATTTCGAAGACCGACAAAGATCGCACGATTTACACCGTGCAGGCCTCACAAGCCACCCAGTTCAAGGATCAGGATCTCAGCGTTCTTCAAGACGTCGTGGTCACGATGTACGGCCAGGACGGAAGCCGCGATGACACGATCCACACGCGCGAATGCAGGTACGAACCGGGTTCAGGGAAGATTCGATGCGAAGGCGCGGTGCAGATCGAAATTCGATCCGCGACAAAAGGCGACGCAAGTCCGAGTCCACGCAGTCTGCACGTTGATACATCCGACGTCACGTTCGACCGCGACACCGGCGTCGCCATGACGACCCAACCAGTGAAGTTCAAGTTTCCAAATGGAGAAGGGAAAGCGGTTGGACTCAACTACCAATCGAAAAATGGCGTACTTCAACTCGAACACGGAGTCGAATTGAGCATTCTGCAGCCTGATAAGCCGAACGCGATTCCCGTAGTGCTCAACGGCGATCGCCTGGATTACAACCACGACGAGCACCTCGCGTATCTCGAAGGCTCCGTGCACGCACGGCAAGGCAATCGCAACTTGAGCGCGCAAAAGATGTCGCTCGACCTCGACACAGAGATGCGCGCCAAGCACGCAGCTGCACAGGGAAATCCGCAATTCGATGGGTTCGACGGTGTAAATCCGGTTTCGCTGAAAGCCGACCGCTTCGACGCGGAATTGAACGTCGCGGGCTGGATCGCAAAAACTTCGGCGACGGGAAACGTTCGCGGCGAAAGAAAAACGCCGGCGGGGGTGGACCAGCTTCACGCAGAGACGGCAGAAGTGGCGATGGAGCCGAAGGTGAATCAGCCGAGAGATCTCAAGCTGAACGGCGGCGTGAAGATTCTGATGCACGGCGCCAGCAATTCGGGGCAGCTCGAAACTGCGGCGATGCAGGTTCACTTTGTCCCGGGCGCCAATCCAACGCAGAGAAGAATCGAGTCGGCGACGACGTTGGCGCCTGCGTCAATCGATTCCGTGGACGCGGATTCTTCGACGAATGTCCACGCGAACAGCGCGCATGCCGATTTCGACGCGCAAAATCGCATACGGAAATTTTACGGGGATTCGAGCGTGCAGGTGATTCGCAAGACCGGCACGAGTGCGCCGCAAAAGACGACGGCGCAACAGATGGTCGCGGCATTTGACGAAACCGGCGGCTGGCAAACGATACAGCTCGATGGGAAAGTTCATTTCACTCAGGCGGATCGCGTGGCGGATGCGCAGCGGGCTTTGATGACGAAGTCCGCCGATACGATCGCACTCGATGGATCGCCGATTCTTAGAGACGCTGCTTCGCAAACTTCCGCCGCCGCGATTCTGATTCGGCAGCAAGGCGATTATGTTTCGGCGAAGGGCAGTGTGCGATCCACGTACCTTGCCTCCTCTGCGCCCACGAGCCCCAGCATTGGCACCGGTTCTACGCATATCTCGGCCGATTTGCTGGCCGGCTCGACTACGACAGGCATTTTGACTTACACGGGACATGCGCGGATGTGGCAGGGGGATTCGGTCTTGGAAGCGGACACGATCGAACTTTTCCGCGACGAAAAGCGCGTGGACGCGAAAGGCAATGTGGTCGCTGTGTTTCCGCAAGCCGCGAGCTCGATAACTCCAGGCTCGGTGCAACCCGCTTCAGCGCAGCATGCTTCAGCGCAACCTGGCACAGCGAATCGGGGCCCTGCGCAAACTGGCACGCCGGTAACTCTCTGGAAAGTTCGCGCGCCAATGCTTCGTTACTGGAACGATCTCGGCCGCGCGCATCTAGAAGACGGCGTGTTTGCGGAATCGACAGACCAGTCGCTGAAGTCACGGACGCTTGATTTGTTTTTGTCGCCGGCGACGGCGCCGATGGTTTCGACTCAGACGCCAGCGCCAACTACAATGCAGACCGCAACACCGACCGCAACGGCTGCGGCGAAGGGAGCGCCCATAGCGACCGGCGGCCGCCAACTGACACGCGCGCTCGCACTCGGCAACGTCATCGTGCATCAAGCTGACCGCAGAGGTTCAGCAGAACGTGCCGACTACACCGCCGCCGATGAAAAATTCGTGCTTTCCGGAGGAGAACCGACGCTTACGGACGCTGAAAATGACACTACGACGGGGCGTTCGTTGACCTTCTATCGTGCGAGTGATACGATTTTTATTGATTCTGCAGCAGGATCACGCACGCTTACCAAGCACCAGGTTGAGAAATGAACCGGCATGTTGAAGCTCCAAGCCGTCAATCTCAGTAAGTCTTATCGCGGGCGGAAAGTTGTCGATGACGTCAGTTTGGAGATACGGCAGGGCGAAGTGGTTGGGCTTCTTGGACCGAACGGCGCCGGAAAGACAACAACTTTTTACATTGTCGTCGGTTTAGCGCGCCCGGATTTCGGGAACGTTCTGCTCGATGGCGAAAATATCACCGATCTCCCCATGTACTTACGGGCGCGCAGCGGCATCAGCTACCTCCCACAGGAACCATCCGTTTTTCGCAAACTGACAGTCGAAGAGAATCTGCTCGCAGTTTTGGAAACTCTGCCGGTAAGCGCGGAACAGCGACGCGACCGGGTGGAAGAGTTGCTCGCGCAGATAGGACTGGAAGGCGTGCGAAACAGCCCGGCGCACGTGCTTTCAGGCGGCGAGAGGCGTAGGCTGGAGATTGCACGATCGCTGGTTCTCTCCCCGTCGTTCGTGCTGCTGGACGAGCCGTTTTCGGGTATCGATCCACTGACGGTGGTGGATCTGCAGAAAATTATTGCCGACCTTTCGGGAGCGGGTATCGGAGTGCTGGTTACGGACCACAACGTGAGAGAGACGCTCGCGGTAACTGACCGGGCGTATATCATAAACAATGGGAAGATTTTCCGCACTGGAACGCCGGCCGAACTGAGCAGCGATTCAGAGGTGCGGCGAGTGTATTTGGGCGAAGGATTCCGGCTGAACTAAACGGAGCAGAACTGAAACGAAACGAGTCGAACCGAACTGAAACATGAACTGGCTTCAGCCAAAACTGAATCTCCGCGTCGCGCAAAAGCAAATTCTGACGCCGGGGCTCGTGCAGATGGTGAGCGTGCTCGCGCTCAACCGCCTCGAGCTGCGCGAGATGATCAATCAGGAGATCATGGCGAATCCGGTCCTCGAAGAGCTGGGCGAAGACGGAGTGGTCACCGAGAATTATCAGGACGAGACGTTCCTCAAGGCTGAAACGGAAAAAGTTCCGGAGAAGAAAGAAGAATCAAATCCCTTCGACGAGTTTGATCTCAGCTCGTTCTACACGCAGTATCTGGACACGGGCGCAGCGAAGAACGGCGAGCACGAGGATATCGAGCGGCCGTCGTTCGACAAGTTTCTCTCCTCTCCTCAAAGTCTTACCGACCATCTCGCGTGGCAACTGAGCGTGAGCATCTCGACAGACATCGTGCGAACAATCGCCGAGGACATCATCGGAAATCTGGACGAGTCCGGATATCTGACTGCGACGCTCGAAGAGATCGCGGAGTCCGGGAATTACACGATGGATGATGTGGAGGAAGCGCTCGCGCTGGTGAAGGAGCTCGATCCGCCGGGAGTGGCGGCGCGCACGCTCGAAGAATGCCTGACGATGCAGTTGAAGGTGCTCGATCCGCAAAACACGCTCGCGATGCAGATCGTGAACGAGCATTTGAAGCTGCTGCAGAATAATCAGCTCAAAGAAATTGCGCGGGCTGTGAACCGGCCGCCGGAATTGGTGAAGCGCGCGATTGACGTCATCAAACGCCTCGATCCGAAGCCTGGCCTGCGCTACAACAAGACCGAGCCGCGCCTGGTCGAACCAGATGTTCAATTTACGAAGGTGGACGGCGAGTGGCAGGCGATCATGAATGACGATGGCGTGCCGCAACTGCGCCTGAGCCCCATTTACCGCCGATTGCTGGCGCGCGACGCGGCCGATCGCGATGTCCGCAATTACGTGAAAGAGCGTTTCACGGCGGCAATTCAATTGATGAAGAACATCGAGCAGCGCAAGCACACGATCGTGCGCGTCTGCCAGTCGATTTTGCGCCGCCAGCAGGATTATCTCGATTACGGCGCGGATCATCTGAAGCCGATGATGATCAAGGAAGTCGCGGAAGAAGTGGGCGTGCATCCTTCGACCGTGAGCCGCGCGGTGGCCAACAAATACGCGCACATGCCGCAGGGAGTCGTCGAACTGCGCAATTTCTTTTCGGAATCGGTGAATGGGCCGCAGGGCGGCGAGATGTCGCTGCTTTCGCTGAAACGCCGCGTGAAGAAAATGATTGAGGACGAAGATACTTCGCACCCGCTGACCGACGATCAAATCACCAAGAAACTTCAGGACGAAGGCATCCAGGTGACGCGGCGCACCGTTGCAAAATACCGCGAAGACCTGCGCATCCCCAGCACGCACCGCCGCCGGGTGAAAGAGTAAGCCGTCTGCCGTGCCGCGGCCTCCCATCGTTCGCGATTCCCGGCAACTCGTAATCGTTACAGGACTCTCCGGCTCCGGAAAAGGCTCTCTTCTCAATACACTTGAAGATCTTGGTTTTTATTGCGTGGATAATTTGCCGGTCGCGTTCATCCCAACGTTCGCGGAGCTCTACATGCACGGCACCGGCGAGATCGAACGCGCGGCGTTGGGCGTGGACGCGCGCGAGGGCGAACAAATCGAGCAGCTTCCGGAAATTTTCAAGAAGCTGCGCGAAGAGCACGCGGCAATCCTGGTTTTTGTCGAAGCCAGCGACGCGGCGCTCCTGCGGCGATTTAGCGAAACGCGCCGGCCTCATCCGATGGGGCGCGATCTGCCGGTCCGCGAAGGAATTCAGGAAGAGCGCCAGAGAATGGAGCCAATTCGGCGGCTTGCCGACGTGACGATTGACACGACCAAGTTCAACGTGCACGAGCTGCGGCAGTTCGTGTCGCAGAAGTTTCAGAATCCCGACCGTAGGCCTCTTGTTGTTTCCATTGTGAGTTTCGGCTATCGCTACGGAATTCCGACTGACGCCGATCTCTTGTTTGACGTGCGATTTCTTCCGAATCCGCATTTTGTGCCGAAGCTGCGAAAGTTTAGCGGCAAAGATCCGAAGGTCGAGCGGTACATTCTTTCATTTCCGCAGACGCGCGTGTTTTTGAAAAAGATTGACTCGCTTCTTCGATTTCTGATTCCGCATTACATTACGGAAGGGAAGAGTTATCTCACGATTGCTTTTGGATGCACGGGCGGGCGGCACCGGTCGGTGATGATGGCTGAGGTGGTTCGCAAGGCGCTGGCGCGGCGGGGATATACAGTGAAAGTTGTTCATCGCGATATCAACAAGGCGTGATCGTGGCCCGTGCGCCGGATGTGCGGCCAGCGTGAGTGTTCAGCCGCGTTAGCGACAAACCGAATCGAGTTCCTTGAATGGTTTTTCCGCGTGCGGCGGGATTTTCAGATGTGTCGCATCCATCATTTGTTCGAGCAAGGTCCCTCCCCATTTTGATACCACGTTTGGATCGCTTTGATACGCCGGATCGCTTTCTGCGTCCTCGAGCGTGATGAGGGAGAATCCGCGGCCGTTTAAGTAGGCCAAAAGCTGCGGTAGCATCACCGTTTCGAAACCGCCAAGATGCAACAGAAGCACATGTTTGATGTCGCGCCCGTAGATTAGTTCGGACATCGTCTGGCCGAGGCGAATGTACTCGCCGGCGGTGCTCATGTAGGTCGCTTTGAGCCGCTCGATTGCGACTGCGTCGTTTTTCGCTACGCATCGCGCGTATGGGGCGTTCCAAGCATAGTCCTCGAAATCGAGCGTGACTTGCGCGACTCGATAGCCGTTCGCGGCCAAATACGCGCGGATCGCGCGGCGCTTCTCGAAAGTGTCGCCCTCCCATAAAAACGGATAGCGGAACCAATGCCAATCGTTTCCAGCCATCAACGATTCAAGTACAGGCTCATTCTTGCGAATATCCTGCTCGAAGGCTTCCGCGCTGTTGGCGGTGAGGCTCATGTGCGAGTACGTGTGACTTCCGAGAGGAAATCCCGCGGCGCGCCACATTTTGAGCACTTCGATATCCGCGGGGACATTTTCGAGTTTTCCAGCGTTCACGAAGCCGTATGTTTTTGGGGCGTGCGCGCTCTGCAAATCGCCGATGATCATCTTCGCAATGTCCACGCGGCTGAGATTCGGGGGCAGCGTGCTGTGGGCCGGCAGATCGTCGAACGTGAGCGCGACTTCCTGCGCGGAAAGAGGATTTGCGAGGGCGACCGAGAACATGATCAGGCCGAACGCGAGAAGGATCAGCCTGCGGCCGTTCTTGCTGCCTGACGCTAAGAACGGGTGAGAGAATCTTTTCATGGCCCCATGAGGATATCGCGCGGCGAGCCTTCTACTTACCCGAATTTCGATCTTGGCGACCACCGAGCGTTGACGCTCTGCGGAAAAAAGGCGATAGTACAGGCTCGCTCGAGAATTAAATCTAGTCGAGGGCCGACCACTTGAAGTGATGAATCCTGCCGCAGCGGTTAGCCGTGAAAGAGAACTGAAAATTAAAGTCCGGCATGACTGGACTCGCGGCGAAATCCGCGAGATTTATGGCTTGCCTCTTACCGAACTTCTTTTCCGCGCGCAGACCGTTCATCGCGCTTATCACAAGGCGGATGAGATTCAAATGTGCCGCTTGCTCTCGATCAAGACGGGCGGCTGTCCCGAAGATTGCGCGTATTGCCCGCAGAGCGCGCATTACTCGACGGGGCTCGAGCGCGTCAGCGTTCTCGATGTGGAAGAAGTGCTTGCTGCGGCGAGGCGAGCGAAGAATGAAGGCGCGACACGATTTTGCATGGGAGCGGCGTGGCGCGATGCGCCGCAGGGCAAGGAATTCGAAGCGGTGCTGACGATGGTGCACGGCGTTGCGGAAACCGGGATGGAAGTTTGCTGCACTCTTGGAATGCTGACGGACGAGCAGGCGCGGGCGCTGAAGTCGGCGGGATTGACGGCTTACAACCACAATCTCGACACTTCGCCGGAATATTACGGCGAGATTATTCACACGCGCGTCTACGAAGAGCGATTGCGAACGATTGCGGCGGTGCGAAACGCTGGGATCACGGTTTGCTGCGGCGGGATTATGGGAATGGGCGAATCGGCAGAAGATCGTGTTGGCCTGATCGAGCAATTGGCGCGGTTGAATCCGCATCCGGAGAGCGTGCCGATCAATATGCTGGTGCGCGCCGAGGGGACGCCGCTCGCTAATGCGGCTGATCTCGATCCGCTGGTGATGGTGCGGACGATTGCGACGGCGCGAATTACGATGCCGCGCGCGATGGTGCGTCTTGCGGCGGGACGGCTTCAGATGTCGCGCGAAGCGGCTGCATTGTGTTTCCTCGCGGGCGCGAATTCCATTTTCACCGGCGAAAAGCTTCTCACTACCCCCAATCCTGAAAAATCCGAGGATGAAGCGCTCCTTCGCGATCTTGGCTTGAAGCCACTCGAGCTCGAATCGCATGACAGATAGCCGCATCGTTTCGCGCATTCAGAATGAACTCGACGAACTGAGGCAGGATGCGCAACTGCGGACGCTGGCGGAAATTCGCGGCGTCAATCTTTGTTCGAACGATTATCTGGCGCTCTCGGATGATTCGCGATTGAAGGATGCGGTTCTTCAGGCTGTTACGAATGCGCGGAGCGTTTCGTCCACGGGCTCGCGGCTGCTTTCGGGCCAATCCGCTGAATGGAACGATATCGAGAGGGAATTCGCGGCCTTCGCGGGGACGGAAGCGGCGCTGTCTTTCAGTTCGGGGTATGCAGCGAATATCGGCCTGCTGACGTCTTTGCTGAAATCTAGCGACATTGTTTTTACGGATTCACTGAATCATGCGAGTTTGATTGACGGCATCCGGCTTTCCGGTGCGCGCAAGGTGATTTACCCGCATGGCGATCTGAATGCTCTCGATTCTGCGCTCGCGCAGCATGCGGCTGACGCGGGGGCGCGCGTGATCGTTAGCGAGAGCACATTCAGCATGGATGGCGATGCGCCGCCGATCGAGCGGCTTATTGCGCTGGCGAAAGAATATGGCGCCGAGGTTGTTTTCGATGAGGCGCATGCGACGGGTGTGTGCGGACCGGAGGGCCGCGGGCGCGCGGTGGGTGCAGGTTGCGAGCTCGAGACGCTCGCGATCGTTCACACTTGCGGCAAAGCGCTCGCGTCGATGGGTGCGTTCGTGTGCTGCAGCGAGGCCGTGAAACAATATCTCGTTAATCGCGCGCGGACATTTGTGTTCAGCACGGCGATGGCGCCGTATGTCGCGGGGCAAATTCACGCTGCGCTGGAGCTGGCGCGAGCTGCGGATGACCGGCGCGAGCATTTGCGTGCGATCGCTGTCGAATTACGTGAGCGGCTGATTGGCGCCGGATTCGAAACGCGCGAAGGCGATTCGCCAATTGTGCCGGTGATTGTCGGCGACAATCGCGCGGCACTCTTCTACGCAGAATATCTTCAGGGGCGCCGTTTTGCGGCGCGGGCGATTCGGCCGCCCACGGTGCCGCTGGGGACGTCGAGGATTCGTGTGTCGCTGACGGCGCGGATTACGCGCGGCGATGTGCTTCGACTGGTGGATGTGTTCGCAGAAGCGCGAGACGCGCTGCGCGAGGCTGCGTTCGCCGCGCATGGCTAGATTTTGTGGTTTTGATTTTCTGAATACGGAGCGAGGAGTGTCCTCAGGGGCTAAAGCCCAATTTACGACAGTCAGTTTTGTGTCGGAGCTGAAACTCCGACCCCCTGAAGACGACTTATGAGATGAGTTCTCGGGAGTTTTTTGTTACGGGCACGGATACGGGCATTGGGAAGACTGTTCTTTCAGCGTTGCTTTGCGTCGCGCTTGATGCTGTGTATTGGAAGCCGATTCAGACGGGGTCCGTCGAGGGCACCGATCGCGCGACTGTGATGCATTGCGCGGAGATTCCTGCGAGCCGGACGCGTGAGGAAAGTTATATTTTCGAGCCGCCTGTGTCGCCGCATTTGGCTGCGCGCTGGGCGAAGGCGCGGATCGAGCTTAGGCGCATTCAGAAACCTGCGCTCGCGGCCGGTGAGACGATTGTTATCGAAGGAGCGGGCGGAGTTCTTGTGCCGATCAATGACAGCGAATTCATGATTGACCTGATGCGACATCTTGGCGCGCCGGCGGTGCTGGCCGCGCGAAGTTCGCTCGGCACAATCAATCACACCTTGCTATCGCTTGCTGCGTTGCGCCGCGCGGAGCTGCCGATTGCCGGAGTCGTTTTGATCGGCGAGCGGAATCCCGACAACCGCGCTGCTATAGAAACCTACGGGAAAGTTCGCGTTCTCGGCGAAATTCCGCCGCTTGCTGCGATCGATCGAAAGGCGTTGCGGGGCGTATTTGAGCAGCATTTCGACTTGGAGGCATTTCGCGCGTGAGCAAGATTTCGCCGGTTTGGCACCCGTTCACGCAGCCTGCGCTTGATCCGTTGCCGCTGAATATTCGGCGGGCTGAGGGCGTTAATCTCGAAACGGCGGACGGGCGGCGCGTGATTGATGCGATTTCGTCGTGGTGGGTGACGCTTCACGGGCACGCGCATCCGGCGATCGCGGCGGCAATTGCGGAGCAGGCGGCGAGGCTCGAGCATGTGTTGCTCGCGGGTTTCACGCACGATGCCGTGGAGGAATTGTCGTTTCGCTTGCGCGAATTCCTGCCGCCACGACTGACGCAGATTTTTTATTCCGACGATGGATCGACGGCTGTGGAAGTCGGGCTGAAGATGGCGGTGCAGTATTGGCAGAACATCGGGCGGCCGGCGAAGACTGGAATCGTTGCGCTCGAGCATGCGTATCACGGCGATACGGTTGGCGCGATGTCTGTTGCCGAAGATTCGGAGTTCAACGCCGCTTTCCGCTCGATGCGGTTTCCGGTTCATCGCGTTCATTCCGCGTATTGCTATCGCTGCCCGGTGGGAAAGATTCGCGCGACGTGCAAGATCGAGTGCCTGGAAAAACTAGAGCGGCTGCTGGAAGAAAAGAGCGGGGAGATTGCGGCGGTGATTGTCGAGCCGCTCTTGCAAGGCGCTGAGGGCATGATCGTGCATCCGGTGGAATTTCTCGCGGGCGTGCGCGAGCTGTGCACGCGGCACGATGTGCTGCTGATCGCCGACGAAGTGCTTACCGGTTTCGGGCGCACCGGGAAAATGTTTGCGTGCGAGCTTGCCGGAGTCGAGCCGGATCTGATGTGCGTGGCGAAAGGGCTGACCGGCGGATTTTTGCCGATGGGCGCGACGATATGCGCCGAATTTATTGCCGACTCGTTTATTGGAACTGATCAACGGCGCACTTTCTGGCACGGCCATTCGTATTCCGGCAATCCGATCTGCTGCGCCGCTGGGGTTGCGAGCCTCAAGATTTTTGAGAGCGAGCCCGTGTTCGAGCGGATTGCGGGAATTGCCGCAGTACATGCGGAAAGGCTGGCTGCGATCCGCGACCATCCGGTGGTGGGAGACGTGAGACAAATTGGCACAGTCGCCGCCATCGAGATTCGCGCGGACGATGCCGGGTATTTTTCGCGGCTCAAGCCGGCGCTCTACGATTTTTATTTGAAGCGCGATGTGCTGCTGCGGCCGCTCGGCAATGTTGTGTACGTGCTGCCGCCGTACTGCATTTCTGCGGACGAATTGAATCGAGTGCACGATGTGATCGCCGAGTCGCTTGATTTCGCACAAGACGTGCTTGGAAATCGCGCGGAGAGCGCTCGAGCTTGACTTTTCCGTACTGCACCCCTAGCGTTAAAAGTTCCCGGTCGGTATCGTGAAAGTAATGGAGAAACGTTGAAGTTTTCCCACGAAGTGGCGCGCCTGCTCGGATACGTGCGGCCCCATATCGCGCGTCTGACGGGCGGCGTGATTCTGCTGGCGATTCTGGGCCTTTCCGAGGGCCTGATCGCGCTGATGATTATTCCCGCGGTTGACGTGGTCCTCAATCCGCATTCCACCTCGCAGAAACTCAAACTCGTCACGATCCCGTTCGTCGATCGAACGATTTATCTGAACTCCTTCTTTCCGCAATCCGTGCATTTCGTGTGGACGATTTTTGCACTCGCCCTCGTGGTGATTTTTCTGGGCAAAGCGCTCGCGGAATTTCTTGGCAGTGTGTTGGTGCAGTACGTCGGGCACGCGGCGATTATGGATTTGCGGAACCGGGTTTACAGCAAGCTAATTCAGCAGCCGATGGGATTTTTTCAGCATAATCCGACTGGCCGCGTGATGTCTGCGGTGATTAATGACGTCGAACAGATGCGCAGCGCGTTCTCGGAATATTTGGCTGACTTCTTCCGGCAGATTTTCACGCTGATTGTGTTCATCGGTGTGCTGCTCCTGCTGAACTGGAAGCTGGCGCTCGGCTCCGCGATATTCATTCCACTGGTCATTGGTCCCGTGAGCAAGCTCGGTAAGAAGATTCGGCGCTCGACGGAAACGAGCCGCACGCGGCTCGCGGATTTAAGCCAGATCGTTCAGGAAACGATGAGCGGCAATCGCGTGGTGAAAGCCTTCGGCATGGAGCGATTCGAGATCGGGAAATTTCGTGAGGCGGCGAAGCATTTGTTGAGCGAAAACATGCGCTGGGTGCGCGCGTATGCCGCAACCGGGCCGATGATGGACGTGTTATCCGCCGTCGTTTTTTCGCTGCTCATTCTTTACGCGCGTGGAGAAATCAATCACGGCGTGATGACGCTGGGAGCGGTGTTCGCTTTCATTTATTCGCTGTTCAAAGTCTACGAGCCGGTGAAGCGGCTGGGAGGAATTTATCAGCTTTTTCAGCAGGCGCTCGGGGCTTCGACCGTCGTATTCCAATTCATCGATTTGCCGGAAGAAGTTTCCGAAGCGCCGGGCGCCGTGGCGCTGCCTCGCTTTTCGCGCGAGGTGCGATTTGACGATGTTGGATTTGCTTACGATAGCGGCACGGAGATTTTGCGGGACATTTCACTGACTGTGCCGGCTGGTTCTGTGATCGCGATCGTGGGTTCGAGCGGCGCCGGAAAGACCACGCTTGTGAATTTACTTCCGCGTTTTCATGCGGCGACCAACGGCACGCTCTTGATTGATGGCAATGACGTCAGCAAGGTGACACTGCGATCGCTGCGCGAACAGATGGCCATCGTCACGCAGGAAACGATTCTTTTCAACGATACCGTCTGGAACAATCTTTGCTACGGTCGTCCGGATTTGCCCGAGGCGCGCGTCGTTGCGGCGTCGAAAGCCGCGCTGGCGCACGAGTTCATTACGCAATTGCCGCAGGGCTATCAAACGCGCATCGGCGAACGAGGCCAGCGCCTGTCGGGCGGGCAGCGACAGAGGATTGCCATCGCCCGGGCGCTGCTGAAGGACGCGCCGATTTTGATTCTCGACGAAGCCACGTCGGAGCTCGATTCGGAATCCGAAAATCTCGTTCAAAAAGCACTAAACAACTTGATGACCGGGCGGACGGTTTTCGTCATCGCGCATCGCCTCTCGACGATTCGCCGAGCGGATCGAATTGCCGTGCTTGATGGCGGAAGAATTCACGAGATGGGCACGCACGAAGAGCTTTTGGCGCACGGCGGCACCTACCGCCGCCTTTATGAAATGCAATTTCGCGACGCCGATCTCGATCTCCCGGCGCCGGGGCCCATGTGATATGCCCGAAACTGCCGCAGGGACGAGCACCGTGAAGACGGCCGCACTAAAATCGATGACCGGTTACGCACAGGCGCGCGCCGAAGAGGGCGGGCGCATGATTCGCGTGACGGTACGAAGCGTGAACCATCGTTTCCTCGATGTGCGCGTGAAAGCGCCGGATGGATTCGAGGGCGTGGAAGCGCGGATTCGCGAAGTGATTCGTGCGCGCGTGCATCGCGGGCATCTCGATGTCGCGCTGCATTACCAACCGAGCGGGCCGGCGACAGTTCAGGTGAACGGCGAGATTGCGGCGGCATATCTTGCTGCGGCGGAAAATCTGCGACGGCAGTTTAACCTTTCTTCCGAGCCCGACTTGGCCGCGATATTGCGGCTTCCGGGAGTTGTTGGTGCGCCGGAGGCATTGGGCGAAGGCGATGAAGAGAGATTCGCAAAGCTCGTGGAAACGTGTCTCGTCGAAGCGCTGGAGAAGCTGGACGAGATGCGCAAGTCAGAAGGCAGGATTCTGGCACAGGAGTTATTTGCACGGCTGAAGACGATCCGCGATTTTGCCGGCCAGATCGAAATTCTAGCGGAACGCATTCGTCCGGCATACGCGAAGCGCCTCGAAGCACGATTGAAAGATTTGCTCAACGCTGCCCCTGTGGATCCGGCGCGCCTCACGCAAGAGGCGGCGATTGCCGCCGAAAAGAGCGACACCGCGGAAGAAATCGCGCGGCTGCGCAGCCACGTGCAGCAATTTGAATCGCTATTGACGGGCGGCGGCGAAATTGGAAAGAAGCTTGATTTCCTCCTGCAGGAAATGCAGCGCGAGGCGAACACGCTGCTATCGAAAACGCCCGGCACGGAAGCCGAAGGTCTGGACGTGACGCGCATGGCGCTCGAAGTAAAATCCGAAATCGAGAAGTTGCGGGAACAGGTCCAAAACATCGAGTGAAAATGGCAGACGACAAGGAGCCGCAAGTATTCATTGTGTCCGGCCCTTCGGGATCGGGAAAATCCACGTTGGTGGAAACGATTTTGGAGCTGCCGGGGACGCTGCTATCGGTTTCGTGCACCACACGGCCCCCGCGCAAGGCGGAAAGCGACGGCAAGTGGTACAATTTCATCTCCGAAGCAGAGTTCGAGCGGATGAAGCAGGCCGGCGAATTCCTCGAGTACGCGCAGGTCTTCGGCAAACACTGGTACGGGACGCCGCGGAGCTGGCTCGATTTGGCGAGCGCGCGGGGACTCGATCTCATTCTCGAGATTGACGTTCAAGGCGCGGCGCAGATCAAAAAGAAACTTCCCGCAGCGATTGCGATTTTCATCGTACCGCCGTCGCGGCAGGAACTCGAGAAGCGGATTCGCGCGCGCGGGCAGGACTCGGGCGACGAAATCGCACGGCGTCTGGATCGCGCCCGGCAAGAACTCGAACATTACCGCGAATATGATTACGCGGTGATTAACGACAAGAAAGAGCGGGCCGAACGCGAAGTTCAATCGATTGTGCTCGCCGGGCGATGCCGGGTGGCTCGCCGAGAAGATCAGGTTGCAGAGATTTTGAAATCTTTTGGAGGGTGAAACACAAATGGTGGTTTCGACGGAGGCACCGGAAAGTCAATTCGCCTACGTTGTTGTGGTATCGCAGCGTGCAAGGCAGCTAATGCTCGGAGGACGGCCACTGATCGACAATCCGAGGGCGCGAAAATACACGCGCGTCGCCGAAGAAGAATTGCGGCAGGGACTGCTGGAATTCGAGGCGCCCGATCCGATCGTAGAGACGGAAGGCGAAGCGAAGAAGCGGAAAGATAATCTGTAAGAGACGGCATGAGAATCGCGCTGGGAGTTACGGGCGGCGTCGCTGCGTATAAGGCGGCGGAGCTTGTGCGGCGACTGCAGCAGGAAAAGCTCGACGTGCAGGTGGTGATGACGCGCGGCGCGCGGGAATTTATTACGCCGCTAACGTTTGCGGCGCTCACCGGGCAAAAAGTCATCACGGAAATGTTCGGCGCGGGGGCGGGCTCTAGCGATGCGCCGAACGTCGAGAGCGCAATCGAACATATTGCCGTCGCGCAGCGAATTGATCTTCTGGTGGTCGCGCCTGCGACTGCCGATATCCTCGCTAAGTTTGCTCACGGCGTTGCTGACGATTTCCTCACCACGCTTTATCTGGCCACAAAAGCTCCCGTAGTCGTTGCTCCTGCGATGAATGTGAATATGTGGGAGCATCCGGCCACGCAGGCAAATCTGCAGATACTGAGAGAGCGCGGAGTCCACGTGGTGGATCCGGACGAGGGATATCTCGCGTGCGGGATGACGGGCGCGGGGCGGCTTGCGGGGATTGAAACGATTGCTTCCGCCGTGTGCGGGGTGCTTGGCTTGCGTCACGATTTAGAGGGCCAAACGATTTTGATTACGGCTGGGCCAACGGTTGAAGATATCGATCCGGTCCGGTTCTTGACGAATCGCTCGTCGGGCAAAATGGGCTATGCGCTGGCGGCGGCTGCGCAGCGGCGCGGAGCGCATGTGATTCTTGTCAGCGGGCCGACGGATCTCGCGACTCCCGAAGGAGTGGATTGGATGCCGGTGCGGACGACATCGGAAATGCGCGATGCTGTACTCGAACGCGCTGCTGATTCGACCATCGTTATTAAGGCTGCGGCTGTGTCGGATTACCGGCCGGTGTCGCCGCAAGGGCAGAAGATTAAACGCGGGACGGCGAATCTAACGATTGAGCTCGAGCCGACGCCCGATATACTTTCGGAATTGGGGCGCACGAAAGGCTCGCGCGTGCTAATTGGCTTTGCGGCGGAGACCGAGCACGTGGCCGATAGCGCGCGAGCCAAGCTGGCTCGCAAGGGTGCCGACATGATCGTTGCCAACGACGTCACGCAGCAGGGCGCTGGATTCGATACGGACACGAATATCGTTACATTTTTCCTGAATGACGGCCGCGAAATTGCGCTGCCGAAGATGTCGAAGAGCGACGTTGCCGATAGAATCCTCGATCAGGCCCTCGAATTGCGCCACCGAAACAAGTAAACTCTGTCCGGCCACAGTTATGTTTTCGCCGTGAGTTCGTGTGCCAATTCGATTGCTGGTACGTGAGCCGCCGATGGACGAGATTACGCGCGCAAAAATCGAGGAGTGGTTTCGATATGCCGATGACCTCGGCTTGTCGCCATTTTTTCACGATCGCGCTGGGGCGGGCGCGCCGCTTGTCGCAGAAATCCTTCTCGCCGAGACTGTTGAAGCAGCACCGCCAGCTCCACCACTTATGCCGAAAATAAAATTGGATGCGCAGAAACTGTCGCCCGAGACAACGTCTCGCCGGATGCCGAGTCTCGCGGTCGCGCCGAGTATTTCTCTTCCGGTTGTGAGCGGACCGTCGCTTTTCGATGCTGCTGACAAAATCGAAGGCGATACTCTCGAGCGAATTCGCGAGGATCTCGGCGAATGCACTCGATGCCGATTGCACGAGCGCCGGCACAAGATCGTGTTCGGCACCGGGAATCCTGCGGCGAAGCTTGTGTTTGTCGGCGAAGGGCCGGGCGCGGATGAAGACGCGCAGGGGTTGCCGTTTGTCGGGCGCGCTGGGAAATTGCTGAACCAGATGATCGAAGCGATGGGGCTGAAACGCGAAGACGTGTACATCTGTAATGTTGTGAAATGCCGGCCGCCCGAGAATCGCGCTCCTGAAAAAGATGAAGTCGCGACATGCTCGCCCTATCTCATGCGGCAGATTGACGCGATTCGGCCGCAGGTGATTGTTTGCCTTGGCAGCATCGCGGCGCAGACGATGCTTTCCACCAATCAAGGCATCTCGCGATTTCGCGGGCAGTGGCTGGAATTTCGCGGCACGCGATTGCTGGCCACGTATCACCCGGCTTACCTCCTTCGCAATCCGGCGGCGAAGCCCGAAGTGTGGAAAGACCTGCAAAAGGTGATGGCTGTTTTGGGTTTGGAGCCGAAGAAGCCGGCCTCTCCGCGTTAGTTTTTTCCCTGAGGAAAACTTGGCCATTGCGCTTGGAATCGCTGCCGCCGTTCTATGGGGAACCGCGGATTTTCTCGCGCGATTTTCGACGAGACAGATCGGAACATTTCGCACTCTTCTGTTTATGCAGGCGGTTGGCGTCGGGATTTTGACGGTTTGGCTAGCGTTCGATGGGGAATTGGCGCGCGAGTTTTCCTCGGATTCGTGGAGGCTGTGGGGTTGGGTGGCACTTTCGGGGACGCTCAGCAGCGTGGCGACGCTGGGATTTTATCGCTCGCTCGAAATTGGCACGCTTTCGATTGTTGCGCCGGTTTGCTCGGTGTATCCGGCGCTGACGTTGCTGCTATCGATGTACGCGGGCGAGCGCGTCAGCAAGATTCACATCGCAGGGATTTTTGTGTCGCTGATTGGCGTGGTGCTTGCGGCGACTTCTTTTAAGCCTTTGCCGGCGGACGCCGCAGCGTCAGGAATTCGCCCACGTGGGCGGTTGACGCGCGGCGTTGGCTTGGCGTTGATGGCCTCGACGATCTACGGAATTAATTTTTGGCTCATCGGGTATCACATTATTACGAAGATGGGCGCGAGTATGTCGGTTTGGGGCGTCCGATTGCTTGGGTCAATCTTGCTTCTCGCGATTGCGGTGCCGGCGAAGCAGAGCCTTCGATTGCCGCCCGTGAGATCGTGGTTGCTGATTGTGAGCGTGGGTGTTTTCGATGCCGGCGCATTTCTCGTCACCAGCCTTGGGCTGCGCACCGGGCATGTGGCGGTCGTCACGGTCATCGGCTCGCTCTTCAGCGCCGTTACTGTTTTTCTCGCGTGGATCGTACTTCGCGAGCGGCTTGAGCGGACGCAATGGCTCGGGATTTTTCTGATTTTCATCGGGATCGTTCTGGTCAGCATTTGAGGGATTTGTCGCGCTGAGAATTTCCAACGGTTAGCCTGTTACACTGAACATCCGCCATGGCGCCCCGCTACTGCGAGATCGCTCTTCCGCTGCCGCTGCGTTCGCTTTTTACCTACGCTGTTCCATCGAAGCTCGGATCGACTGATTTGGTGGGGCGGCGGGTTGTCGTTCCGTTTCGCAATCGCAAAATGATTGGCGTTGGGTTGACGGTGACAGATCGGGCGCCCGATGTTGCGCGGGTGAAGGAAATAGCCGAGTTGCTCGATCCGATTCCGGCGCTGCCGGCGTCGCTGATCGAGTTGGGGCGCTGGGTGAGCAAGTATTATGTCGCGCCCATTGGCGAGACGTTTCGTTCGCTGCTGCCGCCGGAAGCCGAAATGCGGCAGGAGCGCGAATACGCGCTTACGGAAGCGGGGCGCGAATATTTGGCGGAACTTGTTGCGCGAGGACCTGCCAACGAGCGTGAACTCGCGGAATTTACGGCGCTGGACATCACGAAGAATGCGGATGGTGCTGCGGCTTTCTCGCGCTTTCGAAAGGTGCCTGCCGCGCGAGAGACAGTGGAGCGGTTGGTTCGTGAAGGCTTTCTCACTTGGAACGACATCGTGGTGCGGCGCAAGGAGCGGTTGCAGAAGATCGTGGCGTGGAAGCCGGAGGAGTCAGGCGCCGAAGAAAAGATTTTGAACGAGAAGGAATTGCGCGTGCGAGCGGCGCTGGTGGAAGCCGGAGTTCCGCTGCCGCTGCCCATCTTGATTGTCGCGGCGGGCGTTACGCGGCGCGTGATCGAGAATCTCGCTGAGCAAGGCAGGCTGATCCTCTGGGACGAGCCGCGCGTGGCGGAAGAAGATCCGTGGGACACGGATTACATCGCACCTTCGAATGTTTTGAATGCCGAGCAGGCTGCTGCGCTCGGGCAGATTCGCGGTTGGATTGATGCGAAGGCATTTCATGTTGGCTTGCTGCACGGTGTGACGGGCAGCGGCAAGACGGAAGTTTATTTGGGCGCTGTGGAAGCGGCGATTGCGAAGGGGCGAAGCGCGCTGGTGCTCGTGCCTGAAATTGCGCTGACGTTGTGGATGAGCCGTCATGTTCGGGCGCGATTTGGGCCGGGCGTGGCCATTTTGCATAGCGCGCTTACGGATAACGAGCGCGCGCGGGAATGGTGGCGCGTGCGGCGCGGCGAGGCGCGGATCGTGGTTGGCACGCGCTCGGCCGTGTTCGCGCCGCTCGAAAATCTCGGGCTGATTCTGGTGGATGAAGAGCAGGAGACGAGCTACAAGCAGGAAGAAGCACCGCGATATAACGGCCGCGACACGGCGGTCTATCGAGCGCGACTCGAAGGCGTGCCGGTGGTTCTCGGTTCCGCCACACCGTCGCTTGAAAGTTACCATCACGCTCGCACGGGCAAATACACGCTGCTGGAGTTGAAGACGCGCGTGGAGAATCGGCCGCTCGCGCAGGTGCGAGTGGTGGATCTGCGCGAGGAATTTCGCGCTACCCATCGCGCGTCGCCTATTTCGGAGTCGCTGCGCGCCGCGATCGCAGTCCGTCTGGAAGCGGGGACGCAGGCGATGATTTTGATCAATCGGCGCGGGTATTCGTGGTTTCTGATTTGCAGAGGCTGTGGCGCGTCGGTGCAATGCCAGAATTGCAGCATTGCGCTGACGTATCACAAAAAGCGGGCGCGTCTCGAATGCCACTACTGCGGATTTACGGCGCGGATTCCCAAGGAATGCCCGAAGTGCAAGCAGGAATATCTTTATTTCGTCGGCGATGGCGCGGAACGCGTGGAAGAATCTTTGCGCGAGCATTTCCCGCAGGCGCGCATTGCGCGGCTCGATCGCGACACGGTTCGGACGAAGCAGGAGTATCAGAAAGTTCTTGGCGCATTTGCGCGGCGAGAAATTGATGTGCTGGTCGGCACTCAGATGGTGGCGAAGGGGCACGATTTTGAGTTTGTAACGCTTGTGGGCGTCGTTGGTGCCGATCTTGCGCTGGGGCGGCCTGATTTTCGCGCGGCGGAGAAGACGTTCCAACTGCTGACTCAGGTGGCCGGGCGCGCGGGGCGCGGGAAATTGCCGGGCGAAGTGATCGTCGAGACATATTATCCCGAGCACTACGCTATCGAATGCGCCGTGCGGCAGGACTACATTGCGTTCTTTGAAAAGGAGTCGCACTTCCGGCGGATGTTGCATTACCCGCCGTATGCGGCGTTGGCGAATGTGCTCATTCGTAGCAGGAGCCTTGAGAACGCGATCAAGTGGTCGCGAACGCTAGAGAGTTATTTCGCGCCGTTTGAAAAAGAGGGAATCAAAGTGCTGGGGCCGGCGGCTGCGCCGCTTGCCAGGTTGCGGCAGGAATATCGATTTCAATTTCTTTTGAAGGCGGCGAAGCGGTCGAATCTTACACGGGCGCTCAGCGGATGCGTGGAATTTTGCGCGAAACGGGAGATTCCGGAGACGGCCGTGATTATCGATGTAGATCCGACTAGTTTATCGTGATCCGCGGTGAGCGAAGAGTGCCCGGCTTCCCGGCCAGGCCGGGACGCACAAATCGCGGAAGCCGGGCGCAACAATCGCCGGGGCGGCCATTCTCCGATCAGTGGGATGGCCTGGCCGTGGCGGGAGAGCAGCTACGTGGTTGGCCAGGGAGTGAAGCTCAGCACGAAGATGACTATTCCGATGACGGCCCAGAGGCGGCGCCTCGGGTCTAGTTGCTCGAAGCGATCGAGCAGCGGCGGATGACGGAAGAAGATCGAGAACGCAAGAATTAGGCCGCCCCATAAATACCAGCCGGCCCACATGAACCAGCCCATCGCCAGCAGGACCACACCGATGAAAAGAGAAATGCGACGATGCTGCGTGGGCGTCAGGCTGTAGAGAATGTGGCCGCCGTCGAGCTGCCAAGCGGGAATAAGGTTCAGGGCGGTGACGAAGAGGCCGACCCAAGCGGCGTGGCCGACGGGATTCAGCAATAACGCACGCACATTTTCGTGCGGATGAATGAGCGCGGCCAGGAGCTGAACGAGCGGCGGATTTCCGAAATGCAGCGCGTTGGGATCCCACGTTTCGGGCGAGACGAATTTGGAATTGGCAATTGCGAAAACGAGCGCGGGGACAGCGAAGATAAAGCCCACAACTGGACCGGACAGGCCAACGTCAAAAAGCGCGCGTCGATTGGGAATCCGAGACCGGATTCGAATGAACGCGCCGAACGTGCCGAACAGCGTCGGAGCGGGAATGAAATAAGGGTACGTCGCTTCAATTCCGTTGAGGCGGCAGGCGAAGTAATGGCCAAGCTCGTGCGCGAGCAAAATCGTGAGAAGCGTAAACGAGAATGGAATGCCGAGCTTCAACATGCCAGGATGCAGAATCGGTTGCATCATGGTTACAAACGGATTGTCATCGGTCGAGAAAGGCTCCACGCCGTTGGCGTACGATCGCGCGAATTCGGCACCGACGGCGAGTGTGGAAATAACGGTGAGAAGAAAAAGCAGCAGGGGAAGCGCTATGGGACGGCGTCGCGGACGCGGCGGAATGTATATTTCAATGGGCGGGAACTGAAATTCGGCAATTTCAGTAGGGATTCGAGCATGCCCATTTCCACTGCTCATAGGTGTGAGATGCCCGATCCCTTGGAAAATTATCTTTCGAACGGCCGTTGGAACGCTGTCCCTTGGAAAAATTTAGTGCGAAGGCGGCGCCGCTTCCGCTTTCTTGGCGGGAACGTCTTCGAGCGCCTGTAATTCCTTACCAGGCTTGAAGCGGACAGCTTTGCCGGGAGGGATGCTGACCTGTTGGCCCGTGCGAGGATTGCGGCCGATGCCGGTTTTGCGGGGCTTGACGTTGAACACGCCGAAGCGGCGCAATTCGATGCGCTCGCCGTGGCCGAGGGCGTTCTTCATGGCTTCGAAGACGGTCTCGACGGCCTGCTCGGCCTTGGTGCGCGTTATATTGGTTTTCTGTACGACGGCATTTACGATGTCGAGCTTGATCACAACTGCCTCCACGCTAACCGCAAATCTATGCTAGACAGGGGGTTGTAGGTTGTCAAGCCGGGGAGGGTGTACTAAGATGCGCTGCCATTTTCGACAATGTGACCGCGGTAGCCAGGAGATCTGCTGATGAGTGTGAAGTGCGACAAATGGATTCGCCGAATGGCGATAGAAGAGAAGATGATCGAGCCGTTCGCCGACCGCCAAGTCCGTGAGGGAGTGATCAGTTACGGCGTTTCCTCTTACGGCTACGACATGCGCGTGGCCAACGAATTCAGAATTTTCACAAATGTGAATTCCTCGATCGTGGACCCGAAGCATTTCGACGAGAAATCGTTCGTAAAATTCGAAGGGGATGTGTGCATTGTGCCGCCGAACTCATTCGCGCTGGGGCGATCGGTGGAATATTTTCGCATTCCGCGGTCGGTTCTGACGATTTGCGTCGGCAAGTCCACGTACGCGCGGTGCGGCATCATTGTGAACGTCACGCCATTTGAGCCGGAGTGGGAAGGGTTCGTTACGCTGGAGATCAGCAACACGACTCCGCTGCCGGCGAGGATTTACGCGAATGAAGGACTGTGCCAGGTGATTTTCTTTGAGTCGGACGAAGTCTGCGAAATTTCTTACAAGGATAAGAAAGGGAAGTATCAGGCGCAGCAGGGAATTGTTCTGCCGCGCATGGGATGAGTTCGCTCGCGGTCGAAGACTTTAACTTCTGAGGAACGGCGCGGGCGTTTCCCAGTGGCCCTCGAAAACAAACGATTCGAGGGGCTTGCGGTTCCGAGGCGCGAGCTCTTTCGGTCGCAAGTCCTCGGGCAATGAATCCGGTTCGCCCCCGTAGCCGATTGCGACAGCGCTCATCGCTTCGTATCCATCCGGAATGCCGTAGGTCTCCTTCACTTTGTCAGGAAAGAAACCGCCCATTTGATGGACGAAGAGTCCCTCCGCTGCTGCTTCGAAAGTGAGGTGTGCGACCGACTGGCCGAGATCGTAGATGGCGTGCCGGTTTGGATCGGGCTTGTCGGGCCATTTCAGGCGGGCGACTGTGAAGAGAAGTACCGGCGCGTTCCTGGCCCATGCGACATTTCCTGGGCGCAGGCAATCGACTGCGCTGGCGAATTCTTCTGGATTTTCCTTCAGAGAGACAATGAAGTACCACGGTTGCCCGTTCGATGACGATGGCGACCAGCGAGCAGCCTCGAACAATTTGCGCAACTTCTCGGGTTCGACGCTGCGATTCGCGAAGGCACGAGGGCTCCAGCGCCGCTCGAGGAATTCATTGATTGGAGTTGATGTTTGTGCCCGCTTTTCCATTTTGTTATCACTCCAAAGTACGTGTGGGTGTGTCCACACCACCGGCTGTTCCGCGGCCGGCAGCCGAGCGGCATTATTTCCGCGTAAAAGATTCTCTGGACGGCGATTATTTCTGGATGACGCCGCAAGCAATTCGCGCGCCGGAATTGCCCGAGGGATCGGTCATCAGATCGTCGGCCTGCGCGTGAATGACGAGTGAGGTTCCACCGTCGTGGAACAACGAGGTCGGGCCGTCGCCGAGCGTCACGTTGGGCGCCAGTGAACTTACGTGAGTGGTTCCGTCAGCCGCGACCTCAACATTAGAGAGATCACCAGCGTGCGGGCCATCCGGATTCTTGGCGCCGTGCTTTTTGTTGTCGGGATTGAAATGAGGTCCCGCTGTCTTGAAGTCGGGCGGATCGCATTTGCCCACGGTGTGAATGTGGAATCCGTGAGTTCCCGGCGGAAGCTGCGATGCGGTCAAAGAGATTCGCACGCCGGCGCTCGACTGTTGAAGCTGCGCAGTGCCGATTTTCTGGCCTTTCGAATCCATGATGTCCGCATGAGCGGACTGTTGCGCGCGCGCTGGGGCGGCGGTAATCAGAAGCAGAGCAGCAACGAGGAACCACATCGGCATTTTCACGAAACATCCTCCATTAATCGAAGTCAGAAGCGCTTTGCATCTTACCTAGATTCGCACCGGTTGCGCCAATTGTCTGCGCCTGGGCTGCCGGGCTTCGACGAATGAGGTCGAAAGCCCGGAATTTGTTTCTGTGTAAGGCACTTCGGTTAGCGTGATTGCGTGGCCGGCTCACCGAGCGCGATGCGGCCAGGGCCTGCGCTAGCCACCATGAGCAGTCCGCCCATGATGGCGACATTCTTCAGGAAATTGACCAATTGCATCTGTGCTTCGGCTCCATGTGCCCCCCAGAAATTATGAAAGATGAGCGTCGTTGGAATCAGATAGAGAAACAGCACGAACGATGCGAGACGCGCGCGATATCCGAGAAACAACATTGCGGCACCCACGAGTTCGATGGCAGCGGCCAAGGCGATGCTTACGGCCGGGAATGGAAGTCCCTTCGCAGTTGCGAAGCCAACCACCATTGAAAACCCGGCGATTTTCATGGCGCCGCTCGCCAAAAACACTACTCCCAGCAGAATTCTCGCGAATAGAGCTGTAAAACGATTGGTGTCTGTCATTTCTTTTCTCCTGATGTTTCCATTTTGGTTCAATATGCTTTTGGTGCTTTTACGCGAGGTCGAAAAGCAGGACCTCGGATGGTTCCGTCGGATCGAAACTGATCGAAGCTTCATCGGAAACGGCCACGCCATCGCCAGCTTTTACGGCGTGCCCATTCACTTGTCCGGCGCCGCGCGCAATCTGCAGCCATGCGTGACGCCCCGGGCGCAATTCGTGAATTGCCTTTTGTCCAGGCGTCAATTTTGCGGCGAGCAATTCCGCATCCTGTTGAATCGAGACAGTGGCATTGGGTCCCGCGACGGGCTGAAACTGGCCGTCGAGCTCTCCCGGCGCAAACTTATGCTCTTCGTAAGTGGGCTTGATGCCGCGCTTCGATGGAACCATCCAGATCTGGAGCAGATGAGCCGGCTGCGTTTGCGAAGGATTGAATTCGCTGTGCAGGATTCCGGTGCCCGCGCTCATTTTTTGAATTTCTCCCGGGCGAATCACGCCGCGATTGCCCATGTTGTCGCGGTGCTCGATGGCGCCTTCGAGAATGTAGGTGATGATTTCCATGTCGCGATGCGGATGCATTCCGAAGCCCTGGCCCGGAGCGATGTGGTCTTCGTTGATCACGCGCAGAGAGCGAAACTGGACGTGCTTGGGATCGTCGTAGTCTGCGAATGAAAATGTGAAGCGGCTATCGAGCCAGCCGTGTTGCGCGTGTCCGCGATCGTCACTTGGTCGAATCTGAATCATGTTTATTTCCCCTTTTTGAAAATGTGTTTCGGGAATTCGCGGTGCTGCCGCGTCCGAATTTGCGGCAAATCCGTCTTAAATCTTCCTGGTCGCGCGCCGTCAAGGGGCTCATCGTTTTGATAATGGCGTTGACGTGGCCGGGAATTACTCGTGCAATTTCTCGCCGCCCCTTAGGCGTGAGGTGAACGCGAATGAGCCGGCGGTCATCGCCTTGGCGCACGCGCCGGACCCAGCCCTGTTTTTCGAGATTGTTGATTACGAGCGTCATGTTTCCGCCCGATCTCAAAAGCTTTTGCGCGATTTCGTTCTGGCAGAGCGGGCCGAGATGATACAAGGCCTCGAGAGTTCCGAACTGGCTTATGGTTAAGCCCTGTGGGTCAAGTTGCGCTGTCAATCGAGCTGCCACGGTATTTGCGGCTCGCTCAAGATTGATATGCGCGTTTAGCGCCCGGACTGCCTTCGCGCTTCCTTTGTAGTGTGTCGGCAATTTGTGTGTCTCGAGGCAGATCGTTTAACGTCAAACGATTAGATGCGGGGGGTGCGAGAAAGTCGCAGCGTGTTCGATGTGATTGAAGCTGTGTGAGTTACGGCTTTTGAGTTGGCCGGATGTCAATTTCGCTGATGAAGCTTTGCGGCGCCTGCGTCAGCAGCGACTCGACGGCGTGAGCCACATCATCGGCCTGCAGCATTTTGGAGGTGTCGCGGCCCGTGTGCGGCGAGAAATCCGTGGCGACAGTGCCGGGGCAAATCGAGGCTACACGAATTCCGTAGGCGCGGAGATCTTCCGCCATGCAGGCCGTCAGTCCCTGAAGGCCCCATTTTGAAGCACAATAAATCCCGCCGCCGGCGAAGGCATTTTTCCCCGCAAGCGAAGAGATGTTGACGATATGGCCGCGCTTCCGCTCGATCATGGAGGGGATGACCGCGCCGCTGACCAGGAACACGGACTTCAAATTGGTGTCTAACACTGCATCCCAGTCCGACTCGGTGAGTTGGTGAATGGGGCCGGAGCGGTATGTTCCGGCGTTGTTGATAAGGATTTCGATCGGGCCGAGCTCATGCTGAGCCTTTTCGACGAGGGCACGAATATCGGAAGCACGAGCAACGTCAGCGGGCACCGCGAGGATTTTGGCGCCGTCTCGCTTCAACTCGGCGGCGGCAGCTTCAAGGTGCGCTGCATCGCGGCCGCAAATGCAAACCAGCGCTCCGAGCTTCGTCAGGCGGCGTGCAATGGCCAAGCCGATACCGCGGCTGCCGCCGGTTACCAGAGCCACCGCGCCAGACAAAGGCGAATTCTCGCTTTTTGGTTCAGCCATAATGTTTTTCCTCCCATGCGTCCTTTTTCGAAGATTCACCATCTTAACATCGGAGCAAAAATGTCACGGGATGCGGCGGGTAGTTGCAATCGCGCGGCGCGAAGGCGCGATTGACCTTGCGCGGCGAAAGTCCTTTTCCTATAATCCCGTAGCTTTCTTTTCGACATGTCCCGCAGGGGTCGTATTTCTATTCTCGACCGTTGCCCAAAGTGAATCTGGTTCAGGAGGCGGTTAAACAATGAAGCGAAAGTGTATGGTCGCGAAGGCGATGCTGCTGGCAGCAGGCGCGCTGCTGTTCTGGCAGGTTCCGCACGCGGCCGCGCAGGATGCCTCGGCCCAGCAACCGGCCTACACGATTCCGGAGTACAACGCTTTTCAAGCGTGCCGCGCGGAGACGAATCCGCAGTCGCAAGTGAAATGCCTCGACGATTTCGTGGCGAAGTTTCCGAAATCCACGCTGATGAAGTATGTGGACCAGATGTATTTCACCGAATACAACGCCCTCAAGAACTACCCAAAGGTGATCGAGTACGCCGACAAGTACATCGCGGACAGCGACCCCAAGGCGGACGGGGCCGGACGTTTGCAAGCACTCTATTCGCGCAGCGCGGTGTTCGAGATTGCGTTTACATCCAATCCCAAGGCCGCGGACGCCACCGACCAATTGAATAAAGCGAAGGCTGCGGCATTGCAGGGACTTCAGCTGCTTGATGCGCTACCGAAGCCGGACAACATGACCCCGCAGCAGTTCGCCGATAATAAGAAGCCTGCCATCGCGCTGTTCAATGCTACGGCAGGTTTTGCCGAGCTGCAGCTTAAGGATTACGCCAGCGCCGCTGCGTCGTTCAAGGCTGCGCTTGCGAACAAGGCGGATGACGGTGTTTCCTCCTATCGGCTGGGGGTGGCGCTGCTGTACTCAACTCCGCCGCAGTCCTTGGATGGTTTCTGGGCGCTGGCGCGGGCCATCGCGTTGAAGGCGCCAGGTGACACGCAGATCAAAGACTATTTGCGGAAGCAGATTGCGGCCTACGAGCAATCGGGATGCGATCAACTCGTCGATCCGCAAATGAACGAACTTCTACAATTAGCGGCAACGTCTCCGGATCGCCCTGCGACGTACAGCATTCCCAGCTCCGCTGATCTCGACAAGATTCGCCAGTCTTCGAACATCCTCTCCGTGATTGCCGATCTTAAGGGCGGCGGAGACAAGGCTAAGATGACTTGGCTCGCAATTTGTGGACTGGATTTCCCGGAAGTTGTCGGCAAAGTGATCGATGTGACGCCCGGGACGGATATGGTTGAGTTGCACGTCTATACGGGCGCCACTTCCGAAGAAATGGAAGCCGCTACGACGGCTAACATGGACGTGAAAGTGCCAGGACAGCCCGAAGCGAGCCGCCTGCAAAAAGATGATGGCGTGCGATTCGCGGGGACTTTGACTGGCTACGATCCCGATCCGTTCATGCTTCACTGGGAAAAGGCGAAGGTAAATCCTGAAGACATTCCGCCGGAGAAGTCGGAAGGGAAGCGCAAGCCACACAAGGTGGCTCCGCCTCCGAAACCTTCGGGTGACTGAGTTCGTTTGACGAAGCTATCGTAAGTTGAAGATTTGAAATTGGCCGCCGTGGTTTGGCGGCCAATTTCATTTATGAGCGTGGCGCGGAGTGTGGTCGTAGCGTCGGCATCTTGCCTGCGACTTTGATTTGGGTGGTTGCGCGAAAAAACGCCAGCAGGATGCCGGCGCTACGATGGCAGGGAGTGGCGATTTAGCGGACCCGGCGATGTCATGTGGAGGTTCAGAAATCCGCGATCCGGTTATTTGCGGCGGTGGGCGCGGGTGTCGAGCTTGTAGGCTTCCACCTTGCGGCTAAGGGTATTGCGGTGGATTCCGAGAACCTTTGCGGCGCGGGATTGGTTTCCGTTGGCGCGTTCGAGTGCGCGGCGGATAAATTTCTTTTCGAACTCGTTGACCGCTTCATCGAGCATAATTCCGCGTTCGACTAATTGTCCGACCAGAGATTCCAGTTGATCTTTCACGTTCGTTCGCTCCGCCCCGTTTCCTCTGCGTTCGCTCTACTCGGCCCTCAGGTCTAATCGAGAGCGTGACCCGTAATCCGCTCGTAAGCTTCACGATACCTGGCGCGCGTGGCCGCGACGACATCCGGCGGCAACGCGGGTCCCGGAGCTTGCTTATTCCAGCCAATTTGCTCGAGATAGTCCCGGACGTATTGTTTGTCGAAGGAAGGCTGGGCGTGGCCCGGTTTGTACTCATCGGCGGGCCAGAAGCGCGAAGAATCCGGCGTGAGCGCTTCGTCTATCCAGATTAGTTCGCCGCTGGCGATGCCGAACTCAAATTTTGTGTCGGCGATGATGATGCCGCGTTCCGCAGCATATTCGGAGGCGCGCCGGTAGATTTCGATGGACACGTCGCGCAGCCTTTCGGCCATTGGTGTGCCGATTTGCGCCGCCGTTTCGTCAAACGAAATATTTTCGTCGTGGCCTGTTGTAGCTTTTGTGGAAGGCGTGAAGATCGGCTCGGGCAATTTTGATGATTCGAGCAGGCTGCTTGGCAGCGCGATGCCGCAAACGCTGCCCGTTTTCTTGTAATCCTTCCAGCCCGAACCCGAGAGATATCCGCGGACGACGCACTCGATGGGAATCGGCTCGGTCCGGCGGACGAGCATTGCGCGCCCTGCAAGTTCTCGCGCGTACGGCGCGAGTTCGCCCGTGAAATTGACGGCTTCGAGGACGTGCGATGGGACGATGCCGCGCAGCTTGTCAAACCAGAACAGCGAAAGCTGAGTCAGTACTTTTCCTTTGTCGGGAATCGGTGTCGGCAGAACCACATCGAACGCGGAAAGCCGGTCCGTAGCGACGATAAGCAAGTCTTCGCCGGCTTTGTAGATGTCGCGAACTTTGCCGCGTCCGCGGAGTTTCAATCCAGCGAACGAAGTTTCTGAGATTGCGGGAGCCATTTGAGATGAAGCCACGAATGCTTTGTCCTTTCAGGGAGGCGGGTATTCTAGCGTAGGAACGGGCGATGTCAACGGAGAAGAAAAATGGAAGCAAGAAGTGAAGCGCGGCCGTGGCGATGACGCCCGGCCAGCCGCGCGAAAATTCCTGCGGCTGATTTTGCGAGAGAGCTACGCGGCGTTGGTCGCCGCTCGCGCAACCGGCGCTTGTGACTCGGCTTGATCCCAACGCACGGAAACGAGTTTCGAAACACCCGGTTCTTGCATGGTGACGCCGTAAAGCACTGAGCCGGTTTCCATCGTCTTGCGATTGTGAGTGACGACGATGAATTGCGTCTCGGTGCCCATTTCGCGCAGCATATTGACAAAGCGGCCGACGTTCGCTTCATCGAGCGGCGCGTCCACTTCATCGAGGATGCAGAACGGACTCGGTTGGTAGCGGAAGACCGCGATCAGCAAAGCCAGCGCGGTGAGCGCTTTTTCGCCGCCCGAGAGCAGCAGAACGTTTTGCAAGCGCTTGCCCGGCGGCTGCGCGACCACGTCAATGCCAGCTTCGCCTGAGCTGTCCGGCTCGGTGAGGCGCATTTCTCCGTGGCCGCCGCCGAAAAGCGTTGTGAACGCTCCCGCGAAGCTGGCGTTGATCGCCGCGAATGCCTCTTCGAATTTTTGGCGCGAAATCAGCTCGAGTTCGGCGATGGTTTGCTGCGTATTCTGGATGGCCTCGATTAGGTCGCCGTGCTCGCGGCGCAGGAACGAATCGCGCTGTTCGCACTCCTGATATTCTTCGAGCGCCATCATGTTCACCGGGCCCATGGCCTCGACGCGAGCTTTCATTTCGTTGAAGTTCGTCTCGGCGGCGATGAGAGCTTCGCCCGTCAGCAGGACCGACTCCTGGCCGATCAGTTCCTCGGGCTGCGCGTTGAGTTCAGCGACGCAGGCTTGACGGAGATAATCGCGGTCCGAATCGTTCCGCGCCCTCTCGATTTCGCACTGGCTGCGATGGGCGCGCTGATCGTCAAGCGACTGGCGCTGGCCGCGAAGCGTTGCGTCGAGTTGGGCCGTTCGGCTTCGCGTTTCGTCGAATTCGCGTTCGAGCGAAGCTTTTTTCTCCTCGATGCGGAATTTTTCGGCACGCAGGCTCTCGGCTTGTTGGGCGAGTTCCGCGGTGCTCAACTCGATTTGGGTCCGCTCGGTTGCGAGTGCTCCGTGTTGTTCGCGGAGGCCTTCGGTGCGAGTTAGCAATTGCGAAGCCTCGGCCGCGATGCGCTCGGAAATTGCCTCGGCGCTTGCGAGACGTTCGGACATCGCCGCGAGTTCTTCGCGCTGCTGCGTAAGCGTTTCCTGTTGCGATTGAAGATTTTGGCGCATCTCCGCGAGGCGCTCAGTAGCCGCCGCTGCTTCGGCTTCCGCTGCGCTCCGCGATTCCTGGGCGCCCGCATGCCGCGCGGCAGACTCTTTTGCGCGACTTAGGGCCGTATTCGCTTCCGCGCGAATGGCGCCGATCTCCGCGAGGCAAGCGTCGCGTTGCTCTTCCGCGCGCCGCAGATCCATGCGCGCTTGATCGCGCTGGTGACTGCTGGCCACAACTTCCTTCGCAGCCTCCACGTGTTCGGTGTTCATAAACGTGAGCCACTCTTCGGCTTGCGTCATTTCGCTTTCAATATTTTGAATCTCTGACTGCGTCGTTGAAGCTTCGGCTTCGAGGCGCACAGCTTCGGTTTCCTGCATCCGCAATTCGCGCTTCAACGCCAACGGCCCAGCATCATTCGCGCGGCCACCCGAGATCATCCGGCCGTGATAACACGTGCCATCGAGTGTGAGGAAATGAAGCTGAGGATACGCGCGCGAGAGTTCTTCGGCGAGCGGTGCGTGCTCGACCACGTAAGCCGACTGCAGCTTGGGCAAAAATTGTTTTGCGGCAGGCCCGAGTGGGTCGCGGAATTCGACCAGACGGTCGAGCCGCGCGACCACGCCCTCAGTTGCCGGCAAAATTTCCGGTGCTGTGGTGACTGTGATGTTCTGTGCGCGGAGCGAGTCCACGAAGAATGTCGCGCGGCCCCCCATTTCGTTGCGCAGGAGCGCCACACCTTCGCGCGCGTGATCGAAAGTTTCCACGACAATGTATTCGAGTTCATCGCGCAGGAATTGCTCGATGGCGCTTTCGTGTTTTTCTTCCACCTCGGCGTAATCGGCGAGCAAGCCAACGGCGCGGAAGTTGCGGCCCTCGGTTCCGCCCGTCGCAAAGAGTTTTTGCACGGCGTCGGCGGAATAAGCGCGCTCGTCTAGAATCTGCTCGAGCGAGGCGCGGCGAGCGCGGGCGGCGGCGAGCGCTTCGCGCATCGTTTCGAATGACTGCTTGAATTCCGCGTGCGTCTTACGCCGTTCGGCAAGCCGTTCCTGTGCTTCGCGGAGATTGTTGTCGAGCTCCTGACCGCGGATTTCGGCGAGCAGGCTTCGAACGTCCATCGTTTGCGTGTTTTGAGCTTGTGCGGCGCATTCGGATTCAAACGTTGCAAGCGCAGTGGCGCGTTGGGATTCGATACTCGCGAGGCGAGCCACGGTTTGGTCAGCTTGCGTGGCGTCGGCTAGGCTGCGAATGCTTTCCTCGCTCATTCGCGCCGCCAAAGCGCGGAGGTCCTCGATTCGCGCTTCGAGATTTTTCTGATCGTCCGCGCCGCGTCCTGCGTTATCAAGTGCTTCGCGCAGCGCCGTTTCGAGAGCGGCGGTGCTCGTGCGCAATTCGGTCAACGAAGCTTCGTGAGTCTGCCGCCGCGAATCGAGCTCGATGGATTCGCGCTCGGCCAATTCGATTTCAACGAGCACGCGCGCGATGCGCAATTCGAGTTGCCGCGCTTGCTCTTGATTGAACGCAATGCGATTTTCGGCGCGATCGAGATCGAGCGCCGTCTGGCTTAATAGATTCTGGGTTTGCCGCAGTTCGGCTTCGAGCTCGTAATTCCGCGCATTCAGGCGTTCCTGTTCGGCCTCGAGTTCACGCAGCGAGCGCGTGGCGTCGTCCTCGGCGGCGGCCATTTCGCGCAGCACCCGCTCAAGCCTTTCGGCTTCGGAATCGAGATGTTGCGCCTTGCTGGCGAGCACAGTGCGCAACGCGCCGCGCATCTGTTCCCGCAATTCGGCATAGCGCCGCGCTTTCGATGCCTGGCGCTTGAGCGATGCGAGCTGCTTCTCAACTTCCACGAGAATATCGTTCACGCGTGAGAGATTCACGCGCGAGGCTTCGAGTTTGGCTTCGGCGAGCCGCCGCTTGGTCTTGTACATCGTGATTCCCGCGGCCTCTTCGATGATGGCGCGGCGATCCATCGGCTTGGAATTCAGGATTTGCCCGATGCGGCCTTGCTCGATGATGGCGTAGGAATCGGGGCCGAGTCCCATGCCCATGAAAAGTTCCTGGACGTCGCGGAGGCGCGCCACGCGGCCGTTGATGATGTATTCGCTCTGTCCGGAGCGATAGAGGCGGCGGCCGATGACGACTTCGCCGGGCTTGGGCATGTGCGCAGGTTTGTGGATGGCGCGCTTCTTGCGGAATTTGGCGGCGACTCCGCTATCGGTGATGATCGCGGCGTCTTCTGCTCCAGCTTCCACTGAGTCCGCGCCATCGGCGCCTGCGGCCTCGATTCCCGCGTCAGCGGACATTTCCGGCGAGCCGGATGGGGTATCGGAGGCCGGAGTCTCGATTGCTCCCTCTGACGCGGCCAGAACGTGCGCAACGGCGTCAGCTAGCTCCGGGTCGACCAGCGTCAGCGTCACTTCGGACATGCCGAGAGGCGGACGCTTCGCAGTGCCATTGAAAATGCAGTCGGACATACGCTCGGCGCGGAGAAGCTTGTGGCTTTGCTCGCCCAGAACCCAGGAAATGGCGTCCACGATGTTCGATTTGCCGCAGCCGTTTGGGCCGACAATGCAGGTGATACCGTTACCGCTAAAAGTGATCTGCGTTTTCTCGCAGAACGACTTAAAGCCCAACAACTCAACTTTACGAAGTTTAAGCACGCGTAGCCTCAGATAGACTTTGCACTCTTCGACGCAAGGTCAAGAGAAACAAAGACTTAGGTTTTGAGACGGAGCTCTTCCGGGACAAAAAGTTTGGAGGGTCGATGGTCCGTGGCCCTGCCGCCTGGCGCGTGCGAAATAGGCGGTTACGGGAAGTGACGATAGCACGGGTACTGGGCCCTGTAAAGTCCAACCGTATTTCTTTGTTTTTTCCTCCACAATTTCACCGCTTATCAGCTACAACCGGATACAACCGGAAACGTAATCCCCTTGAGCACTACTCTCGATTGCTATCTTGGTGTAACTTGCGAATTGTGCTGCTTCACGCGAGCGAAGCCGCATGGAGGCTGATCGTGACGCTCGAAGAATGCCGACGCTTTTATTCCCAGGAAATTCGCTTCGCTGCCAACATCGGTTCGAGTGCGCTCATCGAAGCGTATGCGAATGTGCCGCGCGAAAAGTATCTTGGGCCGCCACCGTGGCAGATCGCATCGCCGGAACAGAGAGCGATGTCGATTTCGGGCATGGGTGGCTCATCGTATACGCCGACTGAAGATCCTCGCGATCTTTATCACAATGTATTGGTGGGGCTCGACATTGCGCGCAACGTGAACAACGGGCAGCCCAGCGGGCTCGCGCGTTGGATTGATGCAATGGATTTGAAGCCGGGGGATCGTGCGTACCACCTCGGATGCGGGGTGGGCTATTACACGGCGATTATCAGGGAAGTTGTTGGCGCGACGGGAAGCGTTGTCGCCATTGACGCGCTGCCGGATTTGGCGGCGCGGGCGAAAGAGAATCTCGCGCACTATACGAATGTGACGGTGCATTCCGGCGACGGAGTCACGTTTGATCCGGGGCCGTGCGACGCGATGTTGATCAACGCTGGGGTGATTCATCCGCATGTTATGTGGTTCGACAGGCTGAGCGAGCAAGGGCGGCTCGTGGTTCCGCTCACGATGGCCGCGAATAGCACACTGGGCCAGGGGATCATGGCCAAAATCGCGCGCGAGCGCGGCGGCTTTACAGCGCAGATTGCCACGTTTCTCGCCATATTTTCTTGCACCAACGGGCGCGACCCGCAACTTGAGCCTTCGATGGCCAAGGCGCTCACCACAGGGGCGTTGATGAAAATCAAGTCGGTTCGCCGCGACTCCCATGAGGCATCGGACACCTGTATCCTGCACGCGCCCGAAGTTTGCCTCAGCATGGTTGACCTTTCAGCCGCTCACGATGCCGCCGCTTCCTAAAAGCATGGCATCATCAGTACAGGGGCGGGCGCGAAATGGATCAAAACGAATGGGCACAAAAGAAAGCCGAACAAATCCGCAAGCAAAGAGGCGGCAGCGATGCGGATAAGAAAGTGCGCAAGGAAGTGGGCGAGCTCAAGCGCTCACAGATGCCGAAGATGTGGACCGAGACCCGGCAGTCGCTGAGGCGCAGGATGGACTTGATCAATGACAGCCTCGGCGAACACATGCTGGAATGGGCGGGCCTCGACGCCAACAAGGTAGTCGTGCGCGCCCTGGAGGCAGTGGACCAGCTTCTGAGTGTTACCTATAGTCCGGACATACTCGTCATCCGTTGCGAATATCCAAACGACCGCGAGGAGTACCGTCCGAAGGTAACGGCCAGCAACGAAGTTGTCTTACTCGAGGAGCACGGCGGCGAAAAACGTTCCGATGAACTCGCCGAACACATCTTCGATAAATTTACCGCATCGCTGTAAGGCAAGGAGGAAATTACAGAAGTACTTAACCAATACAAACTACGGCGCGCAGCGTAACGAGCGCCGTAGTCCGTTTGCCGGAGAGTGCTTCTTACGCGCTCTTGATTGCCTTGATGATGACCAGCAAGATCACCGCGCCGATCACCGAGCGAATCAGCAGTCCGATCAATCCCACTGTAAAGATGCCGAGCGCTCCGAATACCCAGCCGCCTATAAACGCGCCGACGATTCCGACGATGATGTCCACAAGCAGGCCGAAGCCGCGGCCTTTAACGAGCTGCCCGGCGAGAAAACCGGCCAGCGCTCCAATGATGAGTGTCCAAAGCAGTCCCATGCCGTCCATGTTCATCCTCTCCCAAGCACGCGGGTATGCGCCCGCGTTCGCGTTATCGTGCTTAATTGGGCCTTAGGGAATAGGGCGGATTCTACCACCGCTGAGATTTAAGAGCGCAATACCTTATTTTCTGGGCTTGGGCATATCCGAACCTAGGCATTTCGGAAGCGAGATCATGTTTCGGCACCGTCCCGGGTAGCGTGCTTTTTCAGAGCGGCCAGTGTCCGGGTGCGCTATTGCGCTCTGTTGTTGTATGCGTTTGACTTACGCGTGTGGGGGCCGTAGCATCCGGCTACCTTGGAGAACCGAATGGCTGTGGCCGAAGATCGCGCGAACCTTGGGACTTTGCTCGGGCTCGTCCTGTTTGCGGCGATCTGCGGCGTCACGATTTTTCGATATCATCCGCCCCCAGCAAAGCCGGTGGACGCGCCTCCATCACAATTTTCCGCGGGACGCGCGCGCGCCGTTCTCTTTGGGTTAGTCGCTGACGCTACTCCTCACCCGATCGGGAGCGCAGAAAATGCCGCCGTGCGGGAGAAGATTGTCCAGATTTTGACGGATCTGGGCTACCAGCCACAAATCCAGCCAGGCTTCGGCTGCAACGAGTGGGGTTCCTGCGGATCGGTGTTGAATATTGTCGCGCGAGTTGAAGGCTCCGAGCCTAGCCAGGCTGTGCTGCTCGTCGCCCACTATGATTCCGTTCCTGCGGGGCCGGGAGCTTCGGATGACGGGCTGGGCGTTGCAACTGTCCTCGAAATTGCGCGAATTTTGAAAACGCTCGCGCCGCCGCGCCATCCGATTATTCTCTTGATCACCGATGGAGAAGAAGCCGGAATGCTCGGCGCGGATGTGTTTGTCAGGAGTCATCCGTGGGCGCGCGACGTAAAAGTTGCGGTGAACATCGAAGCGCGCGGAACGTCAGGACCGAGCTTGATGTTTGAAACCGGAAACGCCAACGATTGGGCGATGCGCTTGTATGAACACGCCGTGGCGCACCCCATCACGAATTCGATCTACTACACCGTGTATAAACGCCTTCCGAACGATACCGACTTCTCGGTTTTCAAAGGGGCTGGCTATCAAGGACTTAACTTCGCAATTATCGGTGACGTCATGCACTATCACACGCCGCTCGACAATTTTGAGAATGTCTCAGCCAGCAGCCTCCAACACCATGGAGACAACGCACTCTCGACTGTCCTCGCCTTCGCAAACGCCGGTCTGGCGGATCTTCCTGCGGGAGACGCCGTGTATTTCGATGTGTTCGGGCGTTGGATGGTGCTTTGGAACGAGCAATCGTCATTTCCGATTGCGGCCACAGTCGCGTTTCTTTTGTTAGTTGAAATCGCGCTTCTGTTTCGAAGGCACGCGCTATTCATCTCCACTCTGATATGGGGAGTATTCGGCTGGTTCGGGATGATTATTTTTACGGGAGCGATAGGCTACGTGCTGCTGGTCGCATATCGCGTAACCGGCGCGGTGCCGCCGGCCGGGAGCGAATACGGATGGATCGCGCATCCGATCGTCGCCAAAATTGCATATCTCGCTCTGGCGATCTGGAGCGTCGTCTTTGTGGTGCGGATTTTTCAGAAGCGTGTGGGCTTTTGGGGCTACTGGGCGGCCGGTAACGTTCTATTTGCCACGGCTGCCATCTGGACGTCGCGCAACTATCCGGGCGCAAGCTTCATATTTATCGTGCCGATCGCTGTTGCTGTGATTGCCGCGCTGCCGGCCGTGCTCGATTCGACGAGTTCACTTTGGCGCCGCGAAATCGCCGTGCTGATTCAGGCGGCCGCGATTTTTTCCGTGTTCATCCCATCCATCTGGTTTCTTTACGATGCGCTGGGCGCTGGAGTCTTGCCGCTGGCATCAATCTGCGTCACGCTCGCCATCGCAACTTTGGCTCCGGCATTTGCATCGGCCGACGAGGGAATGCGAAGCACGTTGAGCGGGCTCGCAGTAACCGTAGCGATACTCGCGGGAGGCATCGGCTTTGCGACGCCGGCGTATTCCGTTCATTCTCCGCAGCGCGTTAATTTTCAATACTGGCTCGATGCTGACGCGCATCACGGAAAATGGCTGGCGGCAGCCAATTCGCAGAGCTTATCCGACTGGCTCGCCGCCGCCGCTTCGTTCACGAAAAAGCCCCGGCTCATTTTTCCCTGGGATTTCTCGCCGCGATTTGAGGCCGATGCACCGCAATTTGAACTTGCAGGCCCAGAATTGACCGAGCTTTCCTCAGAGCCTTCCGGCACCGGCGTTCGCTACAACGTCCGGATCAAATCGCCGCGAGGCGCGCCCGATTGTTCCATCTTTTTTCCGCCCTCGTCCGGAGTGGCGTCCATCGAAATTGAAGGACGCGCGATGCCTGCGCCATCGGGCCGCGTTCTTGCGTTTCTCAACGAAGCGTTGCACGGCTGGAAGAGCTATGAAGTTGCGACGATGCCGGCGGAAGGCATCGAGATGAGTTTCACGTTGCCGAGTGCTTCGCCAGTCGAAGCTTATTTGCTGGATGAGAGTTATGCCCTGCCGCCTGATGGAATGTTTCTGAAGAAGGCTCGTCCACCCGACGCTGTACCATCTCAGGACGGCGACGCCACAGTGGTCAGCCGGCGCATCGAGATTCGTCCTTTGGCTCCAGTCGCGCCTGCCGAGCCTAGCGCCGCGCCGTGAGGGCTAGCCGCGGCGAGCCGCTTGGAAAGCCGATTCGCACGGCGTTTGCCACTCGGGTGCATCCTCGCTACAATCAACGATTTGAAATTTGCGTGAGGAACTCGCCGACGCGCCGACTATGCACGAAATCCTGCTGCACGACACACTGACGAACCGCAAAGAGCCGATTCAGCCGCTCCATCCGGGCGAAATCCGGATGTATACCTGTGGGCCGACGGTGTACGACTTCGCGCATATCGGGAATTTCCGGACGTTCGTCTTCCAGGATGTTCTGCGCCGATTTTTGCGCGTACGCGGATACCAACTCGATCACGTTATGAATCTTACAGACGTGGACGACCGCATCATTCAGAACGCCGCGGCCGCCGGAATAAACATCCGCGAATACACCGAAAAATATATTCAGGCTTTTCTCGAAGACATGAAAGCCCTTAGCCTGGAGTCGCCGGAACGAATCGTGCGCGCAACTGACCACATTGACGACATGGTCGCATTAATCCAGCGGCTACAGCAGAAGACTTATACGTATCCAAGTGAAGGCTCGATTTATTATCGAATCTCGAAGTTTCCTTCGTACGGCAAACTCTCGCACATCGACATCGCCGGAATTCAAGCGGGTGCGCGAGTTGACGTGGATCG